>Ga0180121_10000940_pt1 | contig 12321 bp, 7 predicted proteins | sample AntDrymUQ5402106_2_FD_129676 | JGI IMG/M metagenome (GOLD analysis project Ga0180121, IMG submission 129676) | Polar desert sand microbial communities from Dry Valleys, Antarctica - metaG UQ540 (21.06) (version 2) (version 2) | ecosystem: Environmental > Terrestrial > Soil > Desert | place...
CAGGATAACTACGGCAACTGGTGGAACACCGGAACGCCGTGGCTCGGATTGAACTGGCGGTTCGAGCGCCGGATCGCCATGTTCCCGGCCGGCTTCGACGCCGATGGCCAGATGTTCGTCAACACCCGGTTCGGCGACTTCCCGCATTACATCCCCACACGCAAGTGGAACGACCGCAACCAGCTTTTCACCGGCTGGATGCTTCTCTCCTACCGCAAACGGGCGACGGCCTCGTCGGTCCGGGATACCTTCCCGGCGAGTAACGTGACGGACGAGGACCGTAGCACCTTCTGGGTAGCGGACGGCAACAAGGCCGGTGAGTGGCTGACGATCGACCTGGGTAGCGGCCGGCTCGTGAAGGCGGTTCAGGTCAACTACATCGACTACAAATCGGACATCTTTGCCAGCGACTCGACCGTTTACACCCAGTTTCGACTGCAGCACTCGCGGGATGGAAAACGGTGGGGGATGATCTCGGATCTCACCCGAGAGCGACGGGATCGGCCCAACGCCTACATCGAGTTATCCAGCCCGGTGCGGACCCGGTACATCCGCTACGAGCACGGGTACGTCGCTTCACCCAACCTTGCCATTGGCGACATCCGCGTATTCGGCGAGGGAGAAGGCGGCGCTCGCATGACGCCGGCGGCATTCACCGTGCGTCGCGCCGCTGATGTGCGAAACGCATTCGTGTCCTGGAAGCCGGTCCGCGGTGCCGTGGGCTACAACATTCTTTGGGGGATCAAGCCCAACAAGCTCTATCAGACCTATCAGGTATTCGCGGACCGTCCGCAGCCACTGGAGATCCGAGCCCTGACACGGGGGCAGGACTACTGGTTCGCGATCGAGGCCTTCGATGAGAACGGGGTGTCCAAGCCCAGCCGCCCGGTTTTTGTGAAATAGGATTTCTTCGCTGAGAGCGCCGCAGGTGTCGAGCCCCGGGTACCTGCTGGCGCCGCAGCTCGTCCCTGCCGACTTGACGGTTCCGGCCCGGCTCACTAGAGTCTCGGCATGCGCGACAGGGCGCACCCCCGTCCGCGGGCAGGGACTATCCCACCTGGGCAGCACCGCAGTACAACCGACATCACCTCGCTTCCAGCCCACCGACGGCGGACCCCGGGCGACACGAAGGAGGCATGATGTCCAATAGCCTGCCCGAACGGGCCAATCTCGAGTTTCTCACCAAGCAGGCGAAGGATTTTCTCCAGGATGCCAAGGCGGGCGACGCCGTCGCGCGCGAACGGCTGCGCGCGTGGGGGCCGGCCGGCGCGTCTGAGCGACCAAAGCTCGCCGATTGCCAACATGCGCTGGCTCGCGAGTACGGCTTCGCGAGCTGGCCGAAGTTGAAGGCCCACGTCGAGGCACTCGGCGCGACCGATCCGATGGAAGCGCTCGCGGCGGCGTTGAAGACCCGCCAGCCCCTACCAGTCGCCGAGGTGGTGAGCCGCTTTCCGTCAGTGAAGGCCAGACTGAACGAGCCGGTCCCGGGTGGCGTCTTCGGGGCCACACCCCTCATTGTCGCGGTGCAGCAGGCCAATCACGAACTGGTGGACTTGCTCCTCGTCAAGGGCGCGAACATCAACCAGCGCAGCCACTGGTGGGCCGGCGGTTTCCATGTGCTGGAGGACGATCACGGCCTGGCCGACTTCCTGATCGCCCGCGGGGCCTCGCTCGATGCCAAGTCGGCGAGCCAACTAGGTCGGATGGACGACCTCGCAGCGTTGGTAGCCGCGAATCCTCAGTCGGTACACATGCGGGCCGGGGATGGCCAGACGCCGCTGCACGTCGCGCCAACCGTGGCGATCGCCGAGTTGCTGCTCAGCCACGGCGCGGACATCGACGCCCGCGACGTGGATCATGAATCCACCCCGGCCCAGTACCTGGTGCGCTCGCACCCCAATGTCGCGCGGCTCCTGGTGGAACGCGGGGCACACACCGACATCCTGATGGCGGCCGCCCTGGGTGACCTCGAACGGGTCCGCCGCTTTCTCGACGCCCATCCCGAGTCCGTTCGCTGCACCGTATCCGAGCGGTACTTCCCGAAGCGCAATCTGCACGCCGGCGGACACATCTATATCTGGACGCTGGGGCAGGGGAAGACGGCGCACACGGTGGCCCGCGAGTTCGGCCATGAGGAGGTGTTCCGGCTGCTCATGGACCGCAGCCCCGACCCGCTCCAGCTGGCGGTGGCGTGCGAGCTGGGCGACGACGCGTCGGTCGCGGCGTTGCTGCATGCGCGGCCCGATCTCGTACAGACGCTGGGTGATGACGAGCGGCGCAAGCTGCCGCTCGCAGCCCAGAACAACAACGTCGAGGCGGTACGGATGATGTTGGCGGCGGGCTGGCCGGTCGGCGTGGTGAGGCAGCACGGCGCTACCGCGCTGCACTGGGCCGGCTTCCACGGCAACGTCGCGATGGCGCGGGTGATCCTCGCGCACCACCCGCCGCTCGAGGCGCGCGACAAGGACTTCGGGCAGACGCCGCTGGGCTGGACGATCTACGGTTCGCTCAACGGCTGGCATGCCGAGCGCGGCGACTACGCTGGTGTCCTCGGGTCGTTGCTCGATGCGGGTGCGACGGCGCCCCCACCCACGGCTGACGTGAAGGCGAGTGGGGCGGTGCTGGCATACCTGCGGCGGCGCACGAGTGCCTGACGGAGCCTATGGTAGCACAGCCCCGTCACTTGATCACTTCAAACTTCGCTTCGCTGACATCCTCCGAGCTGGTCCCGACGTACACGGTGAACGTCCCCGGCTCCACTATGGGCCGCAGGTCTGGTCCGGGAAAGCTCAGATCGTCACGGCCCAGGGTGAAGGCGACCAGGCGAGTCTGCCCGGGCTCGAGGGAGATGCGGCGGAAGCCGCGCAGCTCCTTCACCGGTTGGGTGAGGCTGGCGACGTCGTCACGAAGGTAGAGCTGAACCACCTCGTCGCCCGTCCGGTTGCCGGTGTTGGTCACCTCAACGCTGACAGTCACCGAATCGGAGGGGCGAATTTTTGCCGCGCTCAGACGGAGGTTGCGGTAGTCGAAACTGGTGTAACTCAGCCCATGGCCGAACGGGTACAGCGGGGTCCAGGGCACGTCGTAGTACTTCGACGTGTACTTGTCCTTCTCATCGGGCGGCCGGCCGGTATTCTTGTGATTGTAGTAGATCGGTACCTGCCCGACATTGCGGGGCACGGTGATGGGTAGCTTGCCTCCGGGGTTGAAGTCGCCGAACAAAACGTCTGCCACGGCTGGCCCCATCTGCACGCCCAGGTACCAGGCCTCAACGATGGCGGGAATATTGGCATCCAGCCACGGGATGGAGAGCGGGCGCCCATTCGCCAGCACCGCGGTCACCGGTTTGCCCGTTGCGTGCACCCTCTCTGCCAGAGACTGCTGCACCCCGGGAAGATCGAGCGAGCTCCGATTCCGCGCCTCCGCGCTCATGTCCTGGTGCTCCCCGACCACCAGGATCACGGCATCCGCCTGCCGCGCCATCCGCACCGCCTCGGCAAAACCGGTGGTGTCCGCACCCTCGACCTCCGCTCCCCTGGCATATAACACCCGTGTCTCCGAAGAAACGGCCTGCCGGATGCCGGCGAGCACGGTGATGGCGTCCTCGGGGCGGCCTGCGGCGGCCCAGGAGCCGATGGCCGAGCGGGCGTCGTCCGCCAGCGGACCGATGACGGCGATGGTGCGTAGCCGTTTGGAGAGCGGCAGGGTGGCCGCGGTGTTCTTGAGCAGGACAATGGATTTGCGGGCCATCTCCCGGGCATGGGCCAGATGTTCGGGCGTGAGCGTGCGCTCTCGCTCCCGGGTAGTATCACTGTATCGGTACGGGTCGTTGAAGAGCCCGAGAAGGTACTTCGCTCTGAGCACCCGGCGCGCGGCCTGGTGTACCAGCGATTCGGCGACTACGCCGTCGCGCACCAGCCGCGGGAGGTGGTTCAGGTAGATAGCGCTCACCATGTCCACGTCCACCCCGGCGCGGAGGGCCAGAACTCCGGCGGCAGCGCTGTCGGATGCCACGCTGTGACGGAGCAGCTCCATGACTCCGGTGTAGTCGCTGACCAGGACGCCGTCAAATCCCCAATCGCGGCGAAGCACGTCGCGGATGAGATGCCGGTGGGCGTGCATCGGGACTCCGCCGACCTCGTTGAACGCCGCCATGACCGAGTGCGCCCCGGCCTCGACCGCTGCGCGAAACGGCGGGAGGTAGATCTCGTGCAGAGTGTGCTCCGACAGATCCGCGGTGTTGTAGTCGCGGCCCCCCTCGGCGGCGCCATACGCGGCAAAATGTTTGGCGGTGGCGAGCAGGGTGTTGTCGGCGGCCAGGGCCTCCCCGGAGCCCTGGAACCCTCGCACGCGCGCCGCGGCCATGACGGAGCCGAGATACGGGTCTTCACCCGAACCCTCGACAACGCGCCCCCAGCGGGGGTCGCGGGCGATATCCACCATCGGGGCGTAGGTCCAGTGCACCCCGTGCGCGGTTGCCTCGATGGCCGCGATTCGGGCGGAACGCTCCACGGCCTCGGGATCCCAACTGGATGCCTCGGCTAACGGAACGGGGAAGATGGTCCGGAAGCCGTGGATGACGTCGTGGGCGAAAAGAAGCGGGACGCGGGACCGGCTCTCCTCCACGGCCACTCGTTGGAGATCGCGGGTGAGGGCTGCGCCGTATACACTGAGGAAGGATCCGATGCGCCCGGCCCGGATGTCGGCGGATGTACCGGCGCGCGCGGCCGGGCCGGTATCGGCTCCAGGCCCGGCCGGCTGGTTCAACTGCCCTAACTTCTCCTCCAGGGTCAAGTGCGCCAGGACGGAATCGACGAACCGATCCATCACCGAGGCGACCGCGGCCGCCGGGCGGGCGGCCTGCGGCACGGGGGTGCCGGAGGGCGGGCGTGCCCCACATCCCATGTCGGCGGCAACAGCGGCGCCCAGCGCCAGTGCGGTTCCCAGACTTTTCCGGCCCATTCGACCCCCTTTACGTGATTGCGAGGGGCCAGCCCCCGAAGCAATCTGCAGGATAGCCAGTCAGGGAGATTGCTTCGCCGCTCTGCGGCTCGCAATGACCCAGGAGGTCTGGGGCGGACATCTTGACAATTTTAACGCCCAATGTAAGCCATAACATCGCAGGCCAGACTTGGGCCGCGGGAGACTACCTCCCCCTACGACGGCGGCACACATTGCCCCCAGCTCCATCCTCAGGCGTTTCTGCCGCGCGGCAGTTCCCCGAGTCCCGCCCCACCGCGCGGATCAACGGGGCCATTCCTTCTTCACCCCCTGTGAGGCACATATGAAGATGAGCTTTGTCATCCACGGTTGCTGGGGACTGGTCCTGGCCGCGACGGCGCTGCCGTCCGGACCGGTTGCCGCCCAGACCAGCACGGCCAGCATCCGAGGTACGGTGACCGATTCGGCCGGAGGTCCTCTGGCCGACGCCCAGGTGATCGCGCTCAACACGGCTACAGGGGTTCAGCGCAGCGCCGCCAGCAACAGCAGCGGCTTTTACTCGCTGTCAGGACTCACACCGGCCAGCTATCAGGTTACGGTCCGCCAGATCGGCAGCGCGCCCGCCTCGCGATCGCTGCGGCTGCAGGTGGGCCAGGTCCTCACGCTCAACGTCCAGCTCGCCTCCGCTGCCGTCCAGCTCCAGGAGGTCGTGGTCCAGGCACCGGTGGCCGAGACCCAAACGTCCGAGGTCGCCACTAACGTCACCGAGCAGCAGATCGAGGCGCTGCCCTCCAGCAGCCGGAACTTTCTTGACCTGGCACCACTGGCTCCCAGTGTTCGGGTCACGCCCGATCGCATCAACGGCACCGGCAAGACTTTCGCCTCCGGGGCTTCGCCCGCTGAGAACATCAACGTGTTCATCGACGGCCAGAGCTTCAAGAATGACATCGCGGGCGGCGGCGTGATCGGGCAGGACGCCAGCCGGGGGAATCCGTTCCCCCGGAACGCGGTGCAGGAGTTTCGCATCATCACCAACAACTTCAAGGCGGAATACCAGAAGGCATCCAGCGCGATCATCACTGCGGTCACCAGGTCGGGGAGCAATGAATGGGGTGGCAGCATTTTTACTGGCTACCAGAACAAGGGGCTGGTGGCGCTCGACAGCCTCCAGCGGAAAGACCGCGACGACACCCTCAGAACGACTCCGTTCGAAGAGCCAGAGTACAGCCGGATCTTGGCCGGAGGGAGCGTCGGCGGGCCTCTGGTACGCGACCGGCTGTTCTTCTTTGGCTCGTACGAGGGAAATTTTCAGAACCGGCAAGGCGTCACCCGGCTGAGCGGCACGCCCGCCAGCTGGCCCGCGGCGATCGCCGGATTCAACGGCCAGGCCACCACAGCCCCGTTCCGCTCCCATCTGGCCTTCGCCAAGATCAGTTATAACCTGAGCGAGGCGCACCTGCTGGAGCTCAACGGCAACCTGCGGGTTGAAAAAGACCGGCGCAGCTTTGGCGGCAGCTTCGCTCCCGCGGACTGGGCCTACGAATCGGCCGAGCGCTTCAGTAATAACGTGGTAGACGGGGGGCTCAAGCACAGCTTCTTCGGACGGAACTGGACCAATGAAGCGCGGGTCAGCTACCAGTGGTATCAGTTCAATCCCGAGCCGCTCAATCCCACGCTGGTCGGGCAAGAATACGCAGGGATCGGGCGCTTCGGCGGACGCGACACCCGCCAGGACCTCACTCAGAATCGGATCTCGCTCCGGAACGACTGGACCTATTCGGGGTTCCAGTCGGCGGGATCGCACGTCATCAAGCTGGGCGCCACGGTGGACTTCCTGAGGTACAACCTGCACAAGGAGATCAATGAGAACCCGGTGTTTGTCTTCAACAACTCCAACGCCTTCGCCTTCCCGGTAGAAGCACGCTACGGCTCAGGTAACCCCGATGTGAATGGCAAGAACACCCAGCTAGGCCTCTACGTCCAGGACGACTGGAATCCGACCTCCCGGCTGAGCATCAACGCCGGCATTCGGTGGGACGTGGAGACCGGCATGTACGACCGCAACTTCGTGACCCCGCAGGCGGTTCGGGATTCCATTACCGCCTTCCGTAGCCAACTCTTCGTCGATGTCGATCCTGCCCGGTACTTCACCGATGGCACGCAGCGCGACAATTTTTACGGCGCCTTTCAGCCGCGGGTTGGGTTCTCCTACGCCCTCAATCAAGACCAGACCACCACGGTCTTCGGCGCGGGGGGCATCTTCTACGACCGGCTGGGCTTCAATGGCTTCATCGACGAGGTCTATCGGCGCCAGCATCCGACTTACACTTTCCGGTTCTCATCCGACGGAAGCACGCCGGGGACGATCGCGTGGAATCCGGCGTATATGAGCCGTGCCGGGCTGGACGGCATACTTGCCACGGGCCAGGCGCCGCCCCAGGAAGTCTTCCTGGTGCCGAACGACCTTCGCCCCCCCAAGTCGTACCAGTGGAATGTGGGCGTGCGTCAGGGTTTCGGGACCCTTCTGGGGTCGGTCGCATACACCGGTATTCGGGGTAAGAACGGCTATACCTACGAATTTGCCCACGTGGCCTTGAACCCCGAGTCGAACGACTGCTGCCTCAGCGTCAACATCCCCGCGTACTCCGGGGTCCTGGTGGGCAATAACTCGGTGCGGTCGTGGTACGATGCGCTGGAGTTCAAGCTCGACCGTACCTACCGGGCGGGGGAAAGGGGTGGCTGGGGAGCCGGCATCGCGTACACTCTCTCCTGGGCGGATGCGGAGGGGAACGACCTCTTCACCTTCCCCCAGGTAGGGACCGATTTCACCGGACGACGTTCAATCGCGGACGACCAGCGCCACCGCATTGTGGGGAACTGGGTCATAGACCTGCCGTTTCTCGCCGGGATCCAGTTCAGCGGGTTAGCCACATTTGCCACGGGCAAGCCCTTCAACCGGGTGGAGTTCGTCCAGGTGCCTGCCTCGGGCGGCGGCACCGTAAATCAGCGTGCCCTGCTCGGCTTCGATCGGGGTGACGAGTTCTCCAACGTGGACCTGCGCCTGCGCAAGGATTTTCCCAGCTTCGGCGGCACCCGGCTTGCCGTCACCGGTGACGTGTTCAACGTCTTCAACTCCGACAACCTCGGATGCTTCGAAGAAACCGTTGTCGCCGTCGGTCCCGGTGGAGCCCCCGACCCGAACGAGAACTTCGGCAATGCCACCTGCACGGTGGGCGACCCGCGCCGGTTCCAGCTCGGCTTTCAATACGACTTCTAACTCCTAACGCCGGTGGCCGGGCCTCACGGTTCGGCCGCCGGGTGCTTTGTCGAGGAGTCGATGCCTGACAAATCGCTGAGGGGCACGCCGTGCACCTCATCCTGGACGCGCTGGGCCATCGTTCTTTCGGTGGCATTGGTTTCAGGGTGTCGTGCCACACTCCAGGCTCCGGAGCCGGCCGCCGCGCCACCCGTCGTCGGCGAGTATGCGCCGTCGGCCCGGGAAACCGCGTTCCTCGATACCTTGCAACGCCGCACCTTCGACTTCTTCTGGGAGCGCACCAACCCGCGCAACGGCCTCACCCCCGACCGCTGGCCCAGTGAGTCCTTCTCCAGCATCGCCGCAGTGGGTTTCGCCCTCACAGCCTATCCTATTGGCATCGAGCGCGGGTACATAACCCGCGATCAGGCGCGCGATCGGGTGCTCACCACACTCAGGTTCTTCTGGAAGGCTCCCCAGGGCAGCGGGGAAAGCGGCGTCACCGGGTACAAGGGGTTCTTCTATCACTTTCTCGACATGGAGACCGGACATCGCTTCGAGCGGGTGGAGCTCTCCACGATTGACACCACCCTCCTGCTGGGCGGGATGCTGTTCTGCCAGGTCTACTTCGACCGCAACGATGCGGGAGAGTCGGCGATCCGCGCCTATGTGGATTCGATCTACCGCCGAGTGGACTGGCGCTGGGCTCAGACGCGTCGTCCACTCGTCAGCATGGGATGGCACCCGTCCACTGGTTTCATCGAAGCAAACTGGGAAGGCTTCAACGAGGCGATGCTGCTCATCGTGCTGGCGCTGGGCTCACCCACTCACTCCGTGGGTCCCGAGGCGTGGACCGCGTGGACCTCGACCTACCAGTGGGGCCGGTTCCACGGCCAGGAGCACGTCGGCTTCGCGCCCCTCTTCGGGCACCAGTACTCCCACGCCTTTATCGACTTCCAGGCGATCCAGGACGCTTACATGCGGCAAGAGGGGATTGACTACTTCGAGAATTCCCGCCGCGCCACCTACGCCCAACGGAGCTACGCGCTCGCGAACCCCCAAGAATGGAATGGCTACGGCGCCGATGCGTGGGGCCTCACGGCCTCGGATGGGCCCGCCGACACCATGCTGGATGTCCGGGGCCGGACCCGCCGATTCATGGAGTATGCTGCCAGGGGCGCGTCCTTCAACGAAGTGGTGGACGATGGAACCATTGCGCCGACTGCCGCCGGAGGCTCGCTGCCATTCGCGCCCGAGATCACTATTCCGGTCCTCATCGCCATGCGAGAGAAGCACGGCGATTTCCTCTTCGGCAGATACGGGTTTCTGGATGCGTTCAACGAAAGCTTCCCTGGAGACGGCACCCCTGGTATGGGGCGAAACCTGCCGGGCCGGGGTTGGTATGACACGGACTATCTCGGCATCGACCAGGGCCCGATTCTCATTATGGCCGAGAATTATCGAACCGGCCTGATCTGGAAGTACCTGCGAAGGCATCCCGCCATCGTTCGGGGCCTCCGGCGAGCCGGCTTCACCGGCGGGTGGCTGGATCAAGCCCCGGTGCTACGCTGATCGTTCTGCGTTCTCACCGTCAAGGGATGGTCAATCGGGGCGTGCCGACCGTTGGTCTGATTTCGTTGCGCTGCATTGCGGCGTATGGTGCCGGAGGCCCAGTTGCAGTCGCGGTTTCCCGCGCCGTTGCGCAATAGCCCGGTTTCCCCACCGTCCAACCAGACCATATCGTGAGCCATGTCGCGCACCCGCCGGTTCATCCCAACCGCCGAATGGGAAGATGAGCGCCAGCTGCTGGGCCTCCGGGGCGAGCAAATCGCCACCGCCTTTCTCACGTCCTGCGGCTGGTCGGTTGAGGCCCATCGCTTCAAGCTCGGACGGCACGACCTCGATCTGATCATCCGGAAGGGCAGCACGGTCGCCTTCGTCGAGGTGAAAACCCGCCGGTCCCTCACCTGCGGCACGGCCGTGGAATCGGTCAGCCGCCGCAAGCAGCGGGACATTGCCCGGGTGGCCTCCTTGTGGGTCCTGCGGCAGGGTCGGCCCGGCGATGAGTACCGTTTCGACGTGGTGGCCATCCAGGATGCACCCGGAGGCCAGCCCGTGGTGGAGCATATCCCCGATGCATGGCGGCTCTCCCAGCCGCTCGGTGGCTACTAATGTGACCGAAAAGTGGTCACTTTCCCGCTATTGCTTCGGCGGACGTTCGGTACTAGCTTGGTGTCCAGTCAAACCGTGTAGCGAAATCGGTCACTTTATTCTACGAGGACGCAATGGCTGCTGATGAAACCCGGCTCGAAGCCGACCGCCGCAAGGCTCTCGGGCTTGCCATCTCCCAGATCGAGAAGCAGCTCGGGAAGGGATCCATCATGCGGATGGGCGCTGAGTCGGCCCGGGTCAAGGTGGCGGCCATTCCCACCGGCGCCATCAATCTCGACGCCGCCACCGGCGTCGGCGGCATCCCGCGCGGCCGTATTACCGAGATCTACGGGCCAGAGTCGTCGGGCAAAACCACGCTCACGCTCCACCTCGCGGCCAACGTGCAGAAGATGGGAGGCGTGGCCGCCTATGTGGACGCGGAGCACGCTCTGGACATCGAATATGCCAAGAAGCTCGGCGTCGATATCGAGAACCTGCTGGTGTCACAGCCGGACACCGGCGAGCAGGCGCTCGAGATCGTCGAGATTCTGGTCCGCTCCGGCGCGGTAGACATCGTGGTGATCGACTCGGTTGCCGCGCTGGTGCCCAAGGCCGAGATCGAGGGCGAGATGGGCGAGAGTCATATGGGGCTTCAGGCCCGGCTCATGAGCCAGGCGTTGCGAAAGCTCGCCGGCGCCATCAACCGCTCCAACTGCGCCGTGGTGTTCATCAACCAGTTGCGCGAGAAGATCGGCGTCATGTTCGGCAACCCCGAGACCACCACCGGCGGCAAGGCCCTCAAGTTCTACGCCTCGCTGCGGCTGGACATCCGGCGCATCGGCCCGGTCAAGGAGCGGGAAACCGTCATCGGCAACCACGTGCGAGTCAAGGTGGTCAAGAACAAGGTGGCGCCGCCGTTCCGCCAGGCCGAATTCGACATCATGTTCGACGAAGGTATCAGCCACACCTCGCTCCTGGTGGACCTCGCTGCCGAGGCCAACATCATCCAGAAGTCCGGCGCCTGGTACTCCTACGGCGACCAGCGCATCGGCCAGGGCCGCGAAAATGCCAAGCTCTTTCTGCGCGACAATCCCGTGCTCATGACGGAGGTCGAAGGCAAGGTCAAGGATCTGCTCGGCGTGCGGACTCCCGTCGGCGTTGGAGCTGGGGACGAAGCGGGCGAATAGCCGGTGGATACCATTCCCAGCATCACCGCGCTCGAGCCCGATCCCAGGCGGCCCGGGACGATAAGGTTGGAGATCGATGGCGCCCGCTTCGGGGCAGTGCCTCACAATCTGGTGAGCGCGGAGCGGCTGGCGGTGGGTCAGGCCATCGATGCGGGGCTGCACCAGCGGCTGGCCTCGGCCGCAGACGTGGAAGCGGCTCACCGCACCGCGCTTCGCTGCCTCGAGCTTCGCGCCTATGCCCGAAGCGACTTGGCCCGCAGGCTCCAGCGAAAGGGCCATCCGCTCCAGGCGGTAGAGACCGCCCTCGAACGCATCGCCGCACTGGGCCTGCTGGACGACGAGGCCTACGCCCGCAGCTACGTTCAGACCCGCGCCGCACGAGGCCGGGGGCCGGCGCGGCTGACTCGGGATCTTCTGGCCATGGGCGTTCAGCGCCCGGTCATCGACCGGGCCGTGGCCGCGGAGTGGCCCGAGGGAAGCGACCGAACCGCGATGCCCAGGACACTGGTGACCAAGCGCGCCGCTCAGCTCGGCGCCCTCCCCCGAACAGCCAAGCGGCGGCGGCTCCTCGCCTACCTGGCCCGCCGCGGGTTCTCCGGAAGGGATGTGACCGACATGGTCGATCAGGTGCTGTAGAGCCGGGAGCTGCTCCCAGCTCCCAGCTCCTAGCTCCTAGCTCCTAGCTCCTAGCTCCTCGTATATTCCCGCCATGCACTCCAGCGAAATCCGACGGCTGTTCCTCGACTTCTTCGTCGCCCAGGGGCACCGCGAGGTGCCTTCTTCGTC
>Ga0180121_10000941_pt1 | contig 12315 bp, 8 predicted proteins | sample AntDrymUQ5402106_2_FD_129676 | JGI IMG/M metagenome (GOLD analysis project Ga0180121, IMG submission 129676) | Polar desert sand microbial communities from Dry Valleys, Antarctica - metaG UQ540 (21.06) (version 2) (version 2) | ecosystem: Environmental > Terrestrial > Soil > Desert | place...
CTTTGACTTTCGAAATTTGCCAAGGCATATCGGTAGGAATCTCCTGCCTCTGAGCTTTATAATTAGGAAATTCTTTATGACGGAATGTCGGCGCGGCAGTATCAAAACATACAGCTATATGGTGAGGTTTCTCGTCCTCCAGAATTTTCACAAGAGAATTCACAAATCCATACACAGCCGACGTATTCTTGCCTTTTGAATTTATAAGGGGAGTTGATATCATGGCAAAGTATGCTCTATAGATCATCGCCATTGCATCAATTAAAAATAATTTTTCTGGCAAGTTTGATTTAATTATAAATATTAAATTTTAAATGTTAAATGTTAAATGAGTATGAAATGATATGTCTTCTAAATGTTAATAGTTTATACTAATTTATTATTCTTAAGTGATCAGTATAATGTTATCAATAATAATAAATCTGTGATTAGAGAATTTACCTTTCATTCTAAATAATTCTTAAACCAATAAGTAGTAATGCACTAAATTAATTTTTTAATTTTTTCTACACATTGTTTAGCAAAATCATTCCTTACATCAGAATATTTTCCAATTATATTTTTAAAATAGTTTCTCAAAATAATCAGCGAAATCATGTTAATCCTAATAAATCTGCGGTTAGACTTTATGCACAGCCAGCAATGGGATCTTAGTGTGATAAGCCATTTTCTTAGTAAGACTTCGGTTAAATATCTTGTCAAGTAGAGTTCGCTTTCTTATTGCCATAGCGAGGACATCGACAGTATTGGAATTTATGTAATCATTGATTCCCTCAAGCACGTTTTCCTCTTTCATAAGCTGCAGATTGATCTTCTCATAAGTAACATTTTGTTTTATCTTTTCAAATTCCTGCTTATTCATTTCCTCTGTATTGTCACTGCCTGCAATTATATGAAGCAAAGTTATTTGTGCATCATATATCTTTGCAAACTCTAGCAGCTTTTGAAAAGATGGAAGTCCCGATCGGATATCATCATATGCATAAACAATATCACTTATTCCTTTATAAATTGCATTTTGAGGAATTGCAAGGACAGGAACGGGGGATTTTTCAATTACGGTTGCAGTATTGCTGCCGAGTATAAGTTCTGTAATCCCGCTGGCGCCGTGCGTTCCCATCACTACCAGATCAATTTTGAAATCATCAATCAATGAAAGAACTTCATCTACAACCAATCCCTGCGTTACGATAGCTTCCGTAGTAAATAAATTTTTTCCATTCGGACTTTTATTCGCATCAATTATTTTCTTGCTCAGTGTTTCAAGATTTTCCTTAGAGATCTTTTCCTCTTCCTGATAAGCTGATAGATAAATTTCAGCCGGCATGTTGGGGTCTATAAGCTGCACGCTGTATGCATGAAACAATACAAGATTGCCTTGAACTTTTCTCGCAATTTCAACGGCAAATGTCAAAGCGTTATCAGCGTTGGGAGAAAAGTCAGTGGGAAATAAAATGTTTTTCATACAATTGATTTATTTTCCCAAAAGTCTTAAAAATAATGCTTTATTACAATTGAATAATTTTTAATATTATACAAAACTCCAATGTAAGAAGTAGGCGCAGGCTTTATGCCTGCGGGCGATACTCGAGGATGAATCTATTAATCTAAAACCCGCAACCGTAAAGGTTGCGGCTGCATCACATATGGAAACAGTTCAGAAATAAATTTATGACGTAATCGCAGCATCGTTGCGGAACAAAACATACATCTTTATTTAAAGTGACATTGAAATCTCTTTTTACTAATTTGAGCAAAATTAAAAATAGAAAAATTATGAGAGGAATTCATGCATTAATATATGTTCTTATATTATCAACAAGTTCCTTTGCTCAGGAAAAGAAAGACTCTGCAGATGATCCTGCCGGCAAAGTTTGGGGCTACGCATTCGGTGATTTTTTTTATAAAGCCGGAGGCGAAGCAACGGAAAGATTTTCGGGAGAGTATTCAAACTACAAAAAAGAGTTCAATGCTTTTGATTTTCGCCGGATCTATCTTGGCTATGACCACAGGATCAGTCAGGATTTTGATACACGATTTGTGCTTTCGTATGAAGGAAACGAAGTTACGGCAAACGGTAACCGGACTGCATTCGTAAAAGACGCCTGGATCAGATGGAAGAATGTTTTTGATAATAGTAATTTATCTATTGGTATACTTCCCACACCGGGCTATTCTTATATTTCCGAAAAATTCTGGGAATACAGATCAATTGAAAAAACAATTACTGATTTCCGTCGACAGGAATCTTCACGTGATATGGGGATAATGCTTGACGGAACATTCGGGGCAAAAGATCAGAATGGCTATTATTTTATGCTTGGAAACGGCAGCGGAACAAACCTCGTAACAAGTGATAATAAAATTCTTTACGGTGAAATTTATTCTAACCTGGCAAATAATAACCTGCTCCTTGATCTTTTCATTGCCGGCAATGATGGCGGGGGTTTGTTAAAAACTTTTGTTGGATATAAATTTTCTGAAACAAAGCTCGGTGTCGAATTTTTTAAATCCGATTTTACAGATCCCTGGAATTTAAACCCGCTTGGTGTGAGTGTGTTCCTGATCAGCAAGACGGGTAAGAAGGAAAAAATATTTTTCAGATACGATTATTACACTACAAGAAATAATTTGCGCCCTCGTGAACATTTTGTCACTGCAGGTCTGGATTTTACTCCTCATCCAAGCGTTCACATAATGCCGAACATCTGGCTTAACTTTTATCAGAAAACTAACAGATCGATCGCAAAGAAAACAGATGTTGTTCCGAGGCTGACATTTTTCTATGAATACAGGTAAAAGTAATTTATTATAGAGTATCTTCCCTCACCAAAAACCCAGCAAATTTAACCTAAACTGAATTCTTTTTGGTCTCTAACCAATGCCTAACCCACTCCGCTTGCGGAGAGGGCAGCCTGCCTGGCGCAGGAGTCTGTCTCAAAACTATACAAAAAGACTTGCCACAGAGAACACAGAGACTCAGAGGTTTGATTTCTTGGTTGTTTTTCTCTGTGCCCTCTGTGGCTTTGTGTTAATTGTTTTGTTTTGAAATATTTAGAAATTCTATTTTAGCTAAATATTTTGAGACACATTCTGCAAAGGGGGAAATCTGTTTACAAAATAAAATTTCTTAGTTTCCCAAGATGCCGTCGGGGTTACTTAATGAATTTATTCCTCAAGAGTCCTCCGGACTTCGACATATTTGCGAAAACAATAAAATTTCACATTTCCGGGAACAAAATCATCGCTCGATGACTCATATATATAGAGGACGGAATTAAAAGTCCGGTCTCGGTGATCAAAACAGATCTAACAGACAATAAAAGATTAGTGAACAGGGGTAGGAAAAGTTGTAAATGTAAAATTAAGTGATAGTAAGAAAATTAAATGTAGAAGGAAGAACGACCGAAGCCAAGTAGCCTTTAATAACTAGAGCGTACAAGCGATAAAATGAAATGGTCACATCATAAAATGAAACGGTCACATCATAAAATGAAACGGTCACATCATAAAATGAAACGGTCATGTCATAAAATGAAGCGGTCAAGTGATACGAAGTAACGGACAAGTGATACGAAGTAACAGTCAAGTGATACGAAGCAACGGACAAGTGATACGAAGCAACAGTCAAGTGATTCGAAGCAACGGGCAAGTGATACGAAGCAGCGGTCAAGTGATACGAAGCAACGGGCAAGTGATACGAAGCAACAGTCAAGTGATACGAAGTAACAGTCAAGTGATACGAAGCAACGGACAAGTGATACGAAGCAGCGGTCAAGTAATAAGAAACAGAGGGCAAATATTATGACACAGTAGTGAAAAAGTAAGAAAGAGAGTTCAATAATTTAAAACAAATAAAAAACTAAATAGAAAAGGAGGTAGTAATGAAAAAAAAATCGGCACTTCCGTCGGAAATTGAGCGGAATTAAACCGGAAAAGTAGTTCCGGGAATTCGCCGGAACTGGCAACAGGTCAAAGGTCCTGCAAAGCGTCAGAGATGTTTGACAAAGGCAACAAAGCAACAGCAACACTTTGGATTCTTTGACCTGTGGAGAGAATGTCTTGTATTGTTTTTAATGGGAGCTGCAATTTTAATTATAAGTTCATTTAGGTTTAAGAAACGTCTTGAGTAGAGCGCGGTGCGAGGTAATCATTGTTTGTTTTGGAATTATTGAAACAAACTATTTTAATTATATTATGTCCTTAGATCACATTTTCATTAAATTTATATTGTTGGTTTGAACAGCAGGCCAAATTTATTTATTATTGCCGGTGCAAATGGTGCGGGAAAGACAACATCCTCATTTTCTGTTTTTCCGGAAATTCTAAAATGCAAAGAATATATTAATGCGGATTCAATTGCTAAAGCAATTTCTCCTTTTAACTCTGACTCAGTATCAATAGAAGCCGGGAAAATATTACTGAAAAGAATTGAAAGACTTATTTCGGAAAAAGTTGATTTCGCATTTGAAACTACATTGTCTTCGAAAAGTATCGTAGGAATTATTGAAAATGCAAAATCATCAGGATATAAAATTAATATATTGTTCTTTTATTTAAATTCTTATCAAATTGCTTACAATAGAGTAATTGAAAGGGTAAAGCATGGCGGTCATAATATCCCTAAGGATGTTATTAAGAGAAGATATTTTAGGGGAATAATTAATTTAATAAACATTTATAAAAATAATTCTGATTATTGTATAATTGTAAATAATTCAAGCAGCGATCCCAAAGTCATATCGGAAATTAAAAATAATTTAAAGCAACTAGTAATAGTTCATTCTGAAAAAGAGTGGAACCAATTAAATAACTATGCAAAAAGGAAAAAATAGAAGAGAAAGCATTGCGGAAAAGGTAATCCGTGGAATTAAAATTGCCAGACAAAAAATGCTTGAGGAAAAAAGTATCAAAGGGGAATATGTTGTTTATTATGAGAACGGTAAAATCAAAAGAGAAAGCGCAAGTGAAATACTAAAGAGAGAAAAGAAAATGAAATTGAAACGAAATTAAAGATCTATCATGAAAAAATTATTACTTTTATCCTTTGTGTTAACTTCAATTAATATTTCATATTCCCAGCCAGGGAATTCTCCTTACCCGATTATATTTGTGCATGGGTTTGATAGTTATGATTTAACCTGGACTACTACTTATGATTATTTGAGAAATTCCTTTTCAACAAGCGGCAACAACAAATTTCATGCGGTATTAAATGCCCGGGGCGGTGATACAACTGAATATTATCTGGATGTAATAAATCCAACTCATAATGAAATTGGAGTTGAAGTTAACCGTTTAAATAATTCTAATATATATCTTGTAAATTTTCAGAATTTCTGGAATAGAAATAATTTAGATCCGCGAATAATATTGTACACTGACGGAACCCCCGGAAGTAACAAGTCATCTAGTAATAAAACTTCAATTTTCAAGCAGGGCTACGCTCTGAAAAAATGTATAGACTCCGTAATGAATGCCTCAGGAGCAAATAAAGTAATATTAGTTGGCCATTCCATGGGAGGACTCGCGATCAGAGAATATTTGCAAAGGTTAAATGAATTCGGCAAGCATTCATGGTGGGTCGATTCACTTGATGAAATTAATGGTCATCATATTGCGAAAGTTGTCACTTTTGGAACTCCGCATTTAGGTACAAATTTCCCATTTGGTACAACTACACATGAAGCCGCACGTGATTTCAGATATAGTTATTCCGGAGGAATTATAGCTCCTTATTTATTTGGCAATAATGAATTTAATGTCCCGGGCTCTTATCACAATAAGGATGTGAATTGTGACGGAAATGAAACTGATCTAATTGTTGGGATTAATAATAATTTAACAGATTATAACTCTGCTTTACCTTTGCCTTTAAATATAGAATATACCTGGATTACCTCAAACTACACAGGCTCTGGAGACGGTCTTGTTGATCTGAATAGGCAATGGTTATATAATGGGACCGGAATTCCTTCACCTGTGGGCAAAGCAGATACTCTTCTGACAAATAGATTTCATACTGATGAAACAAGTGATTATAAATCAATCATAAGAGGACTTGATGAACCGGATAATATGAGCTTTGCTTATCCGATAAAGTTGGATACAACTTATTCAGGATTCATTACTACACCACCGGCAGGTGTAACTAATTCATCCGATAGTGATTTTTATAAAGTAACCATTCCTGAAAATGGAGATTTAACGGTGACTATCAGCGGGAGTAACTCAGGATTGAGAGAGTTTGCTGTTTTATCAAATACAGGTAACGTTATTATTACTGCATTAATTATGAATAATCCTGAGGTTATAAGTTGCGATGTAACCGGGGGAGATTTTTTCGTAAGAGTAAGAAGGAATTGGAAGTCAGAATACGAATTTCAACAGTTATAGACTCAAAACGAATTTTGTTCCGTCAAACTTCTATTTTAATATTGGAATTGCTATTCAAGGTTTAAGAAACATAATTGGAAATAATTTAAGAGATACTGTTACAATTTATTTTAAGAATTCTGTATCTCCTTATTTAAATGCAGATACTGTGAAAGGAATTTTGGATTCAATCTCCAGTCAGGTAACTTCTATCCTGAACAGCAATAATATTCAAAATGAAATTCCTTATTACGTTGTCGTAAAACATAGAAACAGTATCGAGACATGGAGCGCAACACCTCAAAGTTTTTCGGGCGGTTCAATAAACTATAATTTTAAAACTTCTTCATCACAAGCATTCGGCAATAATATAATTCAAGTCGGAACTGTATGGTGCATCTACAGTGGGGATGTAAATCAGGATGGTTTCATTGACGGCTCGGACGGATTGCTTATAGACAATGATGCTGCTAACTTTATAACAGGATATGTTTCCACTGACATAAACGGAGATAATTTTGTAGATGGCAGCGATGCGGTTATTGCAGATAATAATGCGTTTAACTTTGTGAGTGTTATCCGGCCATAATAATTAATGACAGTGGCCTGTCCATGCCATAAGAATAGTTAATTTGATTTCGGCTACACAATTAAGAGAATAGTTTTAATAAAATAATTTTCACATCTTACACACATACAGATTACGATTTTCCTCACTCGAAAAACCAATAAATGAAAAGAAGAGAAATGCTGTTCAAAGCCTTTCAGGCAGGGGCTTTAATCAGTTTTGCTAAACCTTTGCAATTATTTGCAAATGAAAAAAATAATGCAATATTAACAGAGCTTGTTGGAAATCCATTGAGAATTCCTCCGGAATTTACAAATGGCGGCACAATGACTGCTGCAATTTCGAATGTGCAAGTCTGGCCGGGACAAAATACAGAAGTCTATGCAATTAATAATTCTTTTATAGGTCCGACTGTAAGGGTTCAGAGAAATTCGCAATTCACCGCACACTTTGTCAATCAGCTTAATGAAGCTGCGACAATTCATTGGCATGGTGTCAGCGTTCCTGAATTAATGGACGGCCATCCTAAAGATTCTGTTCCTACCGGAGGAAATTACACTTACACATATCCGATTATTCAAAGGGCAGGTACCACTTTTTATCATTCACATGCTCATATGATAACAGGTAAACATATTTACAAAGGATTCGGAGGATTTTTTATTGTTGAAGATCCGGAAGAAATCCAGCTAGGTCTTCCCCGTGGAGCATACGAAGTTCCACTGTGCATTCAGGACAGAAGAGCGGCTGACATTCCGCAATTTACTTACAATCCTACGATGCCGGAATTTATGGAAGGCCTTCTCGGAGATATTGCTTTGATAAACGGAACGCCCGAAGCATATTTTGAAGTCTCAAAAACTCTTTACAGATTCAGACTTCTTAATGGTTCGAATGCCCGCGTTTATAAGATAGCATTATCTGACAACAGCCAGTTCCATATCATCGCTACTGACGGAGGATTAAAAGATACACCCGTGCTTGCAAATTCTTTTGTCCTATCGCCCGGTGAAAGGGCAGATATACTTGTAAATTTTTCTTCATATTCAATCGGTCAAAATGTAACTTTGAAATCTTTGGCGTTCACTGCACCGGGAACGGGAACGTACAGGCAGGGTACTGAAATGAATTTGTTAAGATTTGATGTAACAGGTAATTCCAGTTCAGGAGGCATCGTACCTTCGGCGCTTCCTCCGATAAGTTATTATAATCCGTCTGACGCCTCTACTATCAGAACATTTACTCTGACAACTTCCGGCAGCGGAATGGGAACACATAAAATTAACGGTCTTTTATTTGAAATGGAAAGGATTGACTGGCAAACTCCGCAAAATACACTAGAAGAATGGAAGATTATAAACGCAACGAATGCATTTCATCCGATGCATATTCATGCAGTTCAGTTTCAGGTTTATTCCAGAAACAATAATACAAATCTACCACCTGTCGATAAAGGCTGGAAGGATACAGTTTTATTGAATCCATTTGAGAGTGTGAGAGTGCTTGTGAGATTTACGGACTACAGGGGAATTTATTTATTTCATTGCCACAATCTCGAACATGAAGATGACGGCATGATGCTCAATTTTAGAGTGTCTGATCCTATTGGAATAAACGAAGGTGAAACAAATGTAGCAGACAGTTATGTTTTACATCAAAATTATCCTAACCCTTTTAATCCTTCTACAAAAATAAAATTCGACCTGCCAAAAGACGGGAATGTTTCCTTGAAGGTTTATGATCAGCTTGGAAAAAAAGTTAATACATTATTAGACGGCTTTAAGAAAAAAGGATCTTATGAAATTAATTTTGATGCGGGTTCTGTAAACGGCGGACTGGCAGCTGGAGAATATTTTTATAAATTGACTTCGGGAAATGTTGTAATCTCAAAGAGGATGACACTTCTAAAATAGTTAGCAGTTAACAGTTAGCAGTTAACAGTTAGCAGTAGGATTTTGAAAAATGCCTTCGACTTTCTTAAATTTTTAAAGTTCAATTTCATTGGGTCCAAAATAATTTTCACTTGCAAAAAGTTTCGGAGCAGTCCTTACGGAAAATTCGTGACAAAGCTTTTTCTTTATTTACCCAGATGTGATCCGATTTCAATCTCTGTACACGAGGATTTTTGGAACGCGGATAACTCTGATTTTACGGATATTCGCTGATTCATAGTAAAAATTTTAAATAATCAAATCAAGTTGACCGCTACATTATTGAAAACAAAAGCTTGCCACGAATTTCACGAATTTACACGAATTCTTTTAATCGTTAACTTTCATAATTAGTGCTAATTCGTGAAATTCGTGGCATAATAAAAGTTTAGCAATTGAAGCAGTCAACTTGAGTAATCAAAATATCAAATTTAGAATTGTAATTAGGTTCATAATAAACATTTTTTACAACAAATAAGAAAATCCGTTATTTTTCCGTTCAATCCGAGTTATCCGCGTTCAATTTTTCCTAGTGTACATAGGATTTCAATAAAATCTTTGTTTGTTAGTTTTTATTAAATTAAAAAATATTACATTAACAAAGACAATTAAATAAGATTTTTCAAACTTAAAAAAAAATAAGTTATGAAAGCAAAATTTTATTTTTTATTATTTGTACTTGTTATGATGTGTGAATTAGCGTTTACACAGGATGATAGGATTGCTTACCTAAAAGACCCTGAGCTAATAGAGAAGAACAATTTCAAATCTACAGAGAATAAATCCGTTACTCTCAAGATTCCAAATCAAAATTCTATTGTCAAATATGAACCTGTAGTTACAAGTTTTGGAAGCCCTACATTTGTCCCGCTCGGACAAACTTCAATCTATGATATCCAATCTGACCGTACACAGATCTGGCAGGACCCATTAGCGCCTGTTAACGTGCACATAACTTTTATGTATTCGAATGATACAATTTTTGCAGACAGGAGGTGCGGTTATTATTTCAGTAATGACCGCGGAGCATCGTGGGAATTTATTGGAAATGTTAGTGAATCCCGACTCGGATTTCCTACAATCACAGGTTTAACTACTGGCTCTGCTGTAATTGCAGCACATGCACAAGATAGCGGAGGTTGTGTCAGGACTCTTATTTTCGTTGATCTTGGCCCAGGATTTGGAGCATTTGCGAGACTTGATCCTGGTTGTGGTTTGTCGACTGCTTATTTATGGCCTGCTATTGTAAGATCAAATACAGGGCAAATAGTATTTGCAGCATCGGGTTACACAAACAGAACAAACAGTCTAACTCCTCCTGGGACCTTCTCAGGATATAGTCCTTACATAGGACACCCAACAGGTTATGACCTTGCAGTAAGTCCAACAGGAAAAATAGGTCATGCGTATATTGGAGAACCATCAATTGATTTAGGAGATGTGTTTTTCAGAGAATCAACTGACAATGGATTAAGCTGGAGTTCCCCAAAAAAAATCTGGGATTTTGGGATGACAAAATCTTTTTTAGGTTGCCTGAAGGGTATAAGCATTGTCTATGGAAATAATGATTTACCGTATGTTGTTTTTGAAACTATTAAAATGGAAACCAGCGGTGGATTCTATCCGGGCTTGCCTTCTAAGATCAGGATCTGGTCTCCAACAATTAATAACGGCACAAGTAAAATTATTGCCGATGAAAACAACGTTCCTTTTTTTCCGAATCAGGGAATTGTCTCAGATGGATTTGCTCCTGTTTGCAGACCTGTAATTGGAATATACGGAACAGGAGGCTACTTGTATGTTGCTTTTAATGCAACTACTGCAAACGTTTCTCCTTTTGATTCAAGCGCTTTTTATTCAATTTATTTTACGTATTCATTTAATGGTTCAACTTGGTCTGTTCCGGAAAAACTTACTCCGGGATCACCATTAAAAGATTGGAGGTATGTAAGTATATCTAAAAGAAACCAATCCGTTGGACCATCGTTTGAAGTTCACTTATTTTCACAGGAAGACGAAATTGCCGGAAGCCATGTTCACGGCGCTCCCTTATCTCATGCAAATTATACTGCAATCAGATTTTCATCCACTGTCAATATAAATGGACAATTGAATTCCATTCCCGAAATATTTTCACTAAATCAAAATTACCCTAATCCTTTCAATCCTGAAACAGTAATTGAATACGATCTGAGTAGAAGCAGCGATATCACACTGAAGATTATTGATGTTTCCGGAAAAGAGATTGCAACTTTAGTGAATGAAAAGCAAAATGCAGGTATTTATTCAGTAAAATGGGATGCAAGGAGTTATCCAAGCGGAATTTATTTTTATGAATTAAGCGCAGAAAATTATAGCAAAACAAAACGCATGATCGTGCTTAAATGAGTTAACAGTTAGCAGTTAACAGTTAGCAGTTAGAATTTTGGAAAAATCACTCTGACTCTCTTAAATTTTTAAATTCGATTTCATTGCGTCCAAAATCTACTTCGACAATGAAGAAGAACCTTCTAATTTTTTTTTACTATGTTACAAGAAATTAATATACGTAGTACTACCTATCTTTGTATTTGTAATTGAATCTCACCCTCATTAAATCTATTTTATCAGCAAAATCATTATCACGTAACTTAAATTAACTGGGGAAAATGGAAAAAAACATTTTTGCTTTTGCAATGCTTTGTTTGAATATTTGCGTTTTAAGTTCTGCCAATACATTTGCACAGGGTTTTAACAGCGTTACAACTCCCGATGGAACCAATATTATAGCTGTCGGAAATTCTGGGAAAATCTACCGTTCAGTCAACGGCGGAGTATTATGGTCTAATACGAACTTCGGAGCTTTGAACTATTATGGAATAACTTCATATGGAAATGATGTCTGGTTTTGCGGACAAAATGGAAATGTCTATAAAACTTTGAAAACTTCCTCTCCTAATTCAACTTATAATGTTGGCAGTTCTGCAACATTAAACTCGATTCATTTTATAAATGCAAATACGGGTTTTGTGTGTGGAGACGGAGGACTGGTTTATAAATCGATAAATGGAGGAGTAAACTGGAGTTTAAGCAATACAGGCATTGTCGGTGGTAAATTAAATTCAATAAATTTCAGAAATGCAATCAATGGGGTAGTGGTTGGCAACAATGGAGTCATTTATATTACAGATAGTGGTGGCTTAAGCTGGAGTCCCCAATCATCCGGTACGGCAAGAAATTTATTGAAAGTAAAATATTTTAATGACAGCTTAGTTGCAGTCGGTGAATATGGAACAATTTTAACAAACGTTAACGGAAACTGGACAGGTGTTGTAACAAGAACAAATTCAGACATTCGCGGTGTATCCGGAACCAATATGAGTGACGTTCACGTATGCGGAGGAGGTGGCTTCATTCGAAACAACAGAAACGGAAAAAGCAATTTTTTTAATTTCGAAAAAA
>Ga0180121_10000942_pt1 | contig 12304 bp, 10 predicted proteins | sample AntDrymUQ5402106_2_FD_129676 | JGI IMG/M metagenome (GOLD analysis project Ga0180121, IMG submission 129676) | Polar desert sand microbial communities from Dry Valleys, Antarctica - metaG UQ540 (21.06) (version 2) (version 2) | ecosystem: Environmental > Terrestrial > Soil > Desert | place...
CATATGCGCCCCGTGTGTGGCGATCGCGTTGCCAGGCATAGGAAGTGATCGCGCGAGCATGTTGAGGCGCGCGCTCATTGAGCGGTATCAGGTCGCGCGTGATTATGTCTGTGCGTCGGCGATCATTCTGGGCCGCGAGAACGTCAGCCTTCTCACCGATGGCGTAGCTACAGAGGATGCCTTCTGTTCCCGGCTGGCGCTGGGTGCTGTGGAAGTAGTAATGGGAAGTCACGTCGCTGACGAGGGAGAAATCTTCTGCGACCCAGAACCGTTCAGAGAAGAGCACGGTGTTTTTAACGATCCGCGAGTATTGCAACGCTTCGGCGGCGGCCAACTGAGCGGAGGGCAGCGGCGGATCAAAGCGTATCTCTTCGAGGACGCGCGACGGGACGGTGCAAATGCAAGCGTCAGCGCTGAATACCTCCCTTTTCACCTTGACTGCAACCCGGCCGGCTCGCTGGCGTATCTCTTCGACTTGCATGCCTGTTCGAATGTTACCCTGGCCGAGGCGCGCAGCCAGTTCCCTGACGAGACGAGAATTTCCGCCCGTTATCTTAAAGTCCATCTCGTTTGACGGACGCGACTCGAAATATTCGGCCGCCGCTGTAAAAGCTGACACGTGACGTATTGACTCGCCGAAATCCGTGCTGTCTTGCAGATCGCGCAGCAACAAATCGTCTTCCGTGAAGCCTATGTTCTGAAGCCAGGTCCACCAATCGTAACGGTCCAGCCTAAGCTTGTCTCGGTGCGTGTAACCCTTGTATTGCTCTCTGAATTTCTCAAAGGCGCTTTCGGCCTGCGGCGAAAAGGCCCACTGGCCAGGGCGCTTTACGTCATAGGGCTCTCCTCCGGTAGCAAACTTGAAGTCTTTGAATCAGCTCCAAGTTACCACCGTTTGGGGCGCCCTTTCATATATAGAGTAGCGACCGGGTCTGGTTGAATTCACTCAGCTAGCCATGCTCCTGGCACCCGTCGCTGCCGCTTCTGGACCCGGTTGCTGCCGCTCTCGGTTCTGAATTTCTGGTTCTGTCGCTTTTTATTGCTTTCCCCAATAATTAACAACCTCGCCGCTCGTCAAGGTTATTTCTTCGGCGGCGCAACGCTCAGGAGAAAACCTCTGCGCCAAATGGGGTTCGGGACCGGGTGAGCATTATGTGCCCTTTTTCAGACTGCGCTCAACGTTCAGACTCAACGGGACGGAGTTTCTGGACCAACTCGGTATGAATGACAGAGGCGGTAAACCTATTTCCCGCCGAGTTCAGGTGAGTATCGTCATACCAGTAAAGTAACTGCTCCGATTCTTGATAAATTCGGCGGGACTCGCGAACCAAAAACGGCTTCAAATCCAGAAATAACAAATCCTCTTCGGTGCAGATTTGCTTCAGGATCTCCGCGAAGCCCGACGGTCCGGCTTCAGTTGACCAGGGCGCCGTTCCTTGCCAGGCCCATGAATATACCTCCTCCTTGGCAGGAACCAACACCACCGCAACTCTTAACCCGAGAGATTCGGCCAAACTTTTAACCGCTGGGACAGTCGCACGAAGAGCACTATAATTCGGGTGATTGATAATCTCTTCTGGTGAGCGAGAGGACGCCGCGACATAGGGTCTATAAAAAAGTAGCTTACGGCCATTCAGGAAATCTATACCAACGACCTCACTACTTGGACCGGGTCTCCGCAATAAGTATCGAACGGGCGAGCGCGTCCTCATCGTATTGATCCGGTCGACCCATGTTCCTGCTATCCCACGCCGGGGGAGCTTATTAAGTTCCAGGAGACCGTAATATTGGTCCAGGTCATTGCCTGTGAAAAGTTGCCAGATGAGAACCGCACCTTTACGCGCCTTCAACCTGTCCTTCTCAGCCCAGAGATTGACGTATTCCTGCCATGGTCCCGCCGCTGGGGCAGACAGGTTGTAACTATGCAGGTCGTACTCCCTGGAAAAAATGCTCGTCCAGGTAAACTCCTGACTGACGCCTCCCGCGCCGAATGAGTCGCCCAGAAGAATTAAATCCAGGGGTCGGGCCAGATCAAGTCGTTCATTTCTGAATCCGGCCGAGTCGGTCACCACTTTGACCAACTTTTCTTCCCTCCACTCTTTAACACCTGCCATCCGGCTTAGGTCATTGAATCTGTAGCCCTCGTAATTCAAATCAGGTAGATATCTGTTTACGAGGGGCATCCTAGGCCATTTCTGCACGAGGTCATCGGGGAGGAGAGGCATGAATCGCAACGCAAGATCAGAGAGGGTAATTGTGAGAGCTACGGAGACGAGAGCCAGAGTGACTTTTTTGGCGCGGGTGGAATCAAGGGCGAAAGCGTAGATGGCGATAGCTGAGGAACCAATGAAAAGAGTCCAGAACAGGGTGCCCCCCAGAGCGCCGACCACTACTGGACCCAGCGAGAGGAGCAGCACGGGGAATGTTTTTATGAAAGTGCGGCGGGCAATAGGCAACTGTCAGACGTCTCCTGGGGAATCAAGTGAAATTACCCGCTCAAGCTCACCGAGCAGCCAGCCACGACTCAGACTTGGCACATAGTTCAAGATCGTCAAGACGCTTTCTTCGGCGGCGCAAGGTTAAGGACGAAACCTTTGCGGCGAATGCTCTTCACGCAGGAGCGATCGAGTCCATTGGTAGTACCGCGATCGACAAACTCTGCAATGAGCTGCTGGATGCACGCGAGTCCGTCGAGGCCATTGAAACCGTGGCCGCCGTGCGGGACGACGACATGCAAGCTGTTGGCAAGATGTTTGGCCACCGTGTCGCCATAAACGGGTGGTGTCACCGGGTCCCACTGGCCGGTGAGAATCAGCGCCGGTACGCTGGACCGCGTGGGTTTCGCGTAGTCTTTTGGAATTTCACCACGTGGCCACAGAGTGCAGGCTGCGCGTTGCTGGCGTAGGCGGTAGTCTCCCAGAAAAGTGTGCTCGGCGTTGCGCTCTCCTTCGCGGGATTTGATCCAGGGCAGGTCTTCAGCGCAGGTCACCGAAAGATACATGCCGTTGCTGCCACTAGCCACAATCTGCTGGCGATAAAAAATTGCGGATTCGGCGAGCGGCACGAAGTCGCCCTGCGCAGCGAGGTGTAGGAAGAGTGGGATACGGCTCGCGGCGCTCGACTGATAGAGCATGTAGCGAATGGCTTCCGCGGCGAGATTGCGCGAGAGTTCAACCGACGTGCTGATGCCGGTTAGCGGGTTCTTCACTGCGACTTTAACCGGCCCGCGCAATAGTCTTTCAAGGACAACCTTCGATTCGCTACGCAGGTGGGGGAAGGCGGCGCGACAGGCCGCATCTGCGCTGCAGTCGTCAATGACCCCGTTTAGAGCCCGCTCTGTTTGCTGCGGGAAATCTCGCGGCATGAACTGACCGGTCGGTGACACTCCGTGCAAGATGATAGCGCGTACATGCCCGGGATGGCGTTTAAGGTAGACCTGCGTGGCACGCGTTCCGTAGGAAGCGCCGATAATATTAATTTGCTCGTAACCGAGCGCGGCGCGCACCTCGTCCAGATCGTCCATCGCAATTGGGGTCGTGTAGAGCTTGAGATCGGCCCTGGTTTCTAATTGCTCGCGGCACTTGCGCACCTCTTCGAGCGGCAAGAAGGCGCCGAGATAGCTTTCAAGGGATGACGGATTAAAGAGTTTACAGTTGAGCGGATTCGAGCCTCCGGTGCCGCGCTGGTCCACGAAGACAAGATCGCGACGCTCGCGAATCCTCGCATATTCCTGCGCAATGTAGGGAGCATCCTCCGTCGCAGATGAACCTGGCCCACCCGGAATGTAGAACAAAGGGTCAGCCACCCTGTTCTGGCCTGTGGCGGGAAAAACCACGATCTTGATCGCGATCTTGCTTCCGGTCTTCGCCGCACGGTTCTCGAAGACTTCATACGTCCCGCAGCGCGCATTCTCCTTAACATCCTCTTTCGTACCGGGTATTTCGCACGGTGCAAGCGAGAGGGAAGCAGTTGGCGCGCGGATTGTCTGCAGCGCGCCCTTTTCTTGACTCGACTCACTTACTGTTAAAAACGACACTCCGCTGGCGAGCGCGCAAGCGATTAAAAACTCGCGATTGAAGAACATGAACACCTCTCAAGATTAGGTAGCTAGGTTAGCGTTGTTGCGTCAACTCCAAGGAGTTGAATCAGAAATCGGTACTCTGAACGCCTATTTTCCAATTAGGGACTGTTAGTTTGCGGCGATGGTTGAGAGCTCATGAGACGTCTGCAAACTAACAGTTTGCGTTACATCGGCGTGGTCGGAACTTCAGCTTCTTCCAGACAGTTAATCAATTGCCGATAGTCGGAATAACTTTCCAACACATGCGTGGCTCCAGCTTGTCGCAAGCTGTGTTCCCGCTCTCCTTTTCCTACGCCTACGAAAGGAATACCGAGGTTCGTAGCGGCCTGGACGTCCCATATTCCATCGCCCACGCTGACTATTCTCTCGAAACGACTCTGCCCATATGTCTGTTGCGCATTCTCCACCGCGGTCTGCGGATCGTTTCTCGCGAAAGACCATGCTCCGCAAAAGCAGCCGGCAAATGTTCTGCCTGAATGCCCGCTGCTTTCAGCTTTAGCTCGGCCGAATCGCGCCAGCATCCTGTCGCTAATGCAACCGCCCATTCCGTCTCACCACCCAACTGGGATAAGGCTCGGGAAGCGCCGGAGATTTCAGCGAAGAGTGAAGGATCTTTGGCATGATGAGCCTCCAGCGAATTCATCAGGCATGATTTGAATTCTTTCAACTGACTCTCGGCCGGTGGTCTTCCAAACCGCTCGTGGAAAATCTGGAACATGATTCCAGAGTCAGTTACGTATTGGTACTCCGCCCAGTTGGTGTTGATTCCGGTGATCGCGTGGGCGTCGGCAAGAGCTGTGATACCTGCTTCTCTGCCGACGGCAGAGCCAATGTCAATTCAAAATGGGCAACCCACCAGGGTAGCTGCCTTGATTTGCGCGAGGTCTTTCAGTCGCGACTCCACCAAATGTGCACGTTCGCCGGCCAACTCAAACATGCCTTGACCGAACGATACCCAGGGATGATGTCCCGCGACCCTTAGCGGATCCGGCACCTTCCCCAGCCGGCGCTTTGAAAACCAGTAGGCAAATCGCACGAAGAAACCAGCTTTGCCTTTTGATATGCCTTCAATTCGCATTGTCTCGCCTTCCTAAACTGCGGGATTACGTTCATCATCGATCCGCTGCAACGAAAAAAGATGTCGGCTTACTTCTTCACCCGGTAAGTAATCGACACACAACCGTTCTTGAATGTCTTGCAGTCGACCAGTTCCAAATCAATCTGACGAGTCATTTCGTGAAAGAGCACAATGCCGGAACCCAGCAGAACCGGCTGAATGGTAACTCCAACTACATCAATCAAGTTTGCCTCGAAGAGCGGTTTCGCCAAGACGCCGCCACCCATTACAAATATGTCTTTGCCTTCCTCGTTTTTCAACTTGCGAACAAAATCGGCAGCATCTTCATGTATGACTTCCACGTTCTGATCCGGGCTTTCGCCCAACGTGCGCGAAAGAACATAATTTTTCACGCCAGCATACGTCGGAAAAGGCTTGCCGCTCGTTAGCACAGGTTCGTAGGTTTTCCTTCCAATCACCACTGCATCAATCGTCTTCCAGAATTCTGTCATCATGGAAGCGACTTCCTCACCCAACGATAGCCAATCAACCGCGCCGTCCTTACGAGCGATGCAATTATCGAGACTGTTGGCTACGCTGAAGATTACTTTTCGCATATTGGCTCCTTTTCACGAGGGTTCAGGACGCGGACCAATTCAATGCCCGCACCGAGGAGTCGCGCGCACGATCGTGCCCCGTTTCCTCCGACACGCATCGGCTTACTTCGTCACGGCTACCGCATATACGACGTTGGCCTCGACTGAGCGCACGTCAGTCCCACCAATGAAATCAAGGTTATCAAGCGGGACCCGCTCTCGATCCGCTGCGTCCAACTGCTCGATCGTCCCGCGGTTGAAGCTCTTGTAAAGGTCGGGTCTGATCGCGCGAATGGAGTCCCAGAACGCAGTGCTGGCCGGCTCGAAGAACCGTGGACCCCAAGTGTTGATTGCGAGTTTGCCCCCGGGCCGCACTAGCCGCCACAGTTCCCGCACGGCAGCCTGCATGTCTGGTACAAAGAAGATTCCGAATACGCAGATAACCGCGTCGAAGCTGGACTGCGGGATTTTGAGATCGAGCATGTCACCGGCGCGCAAATCGAGGTTCGTGAGGCCGCGCTGCTTCGCCTTTCCCCGGGCCAGTTCGAGGAGGTTCTCGGCAAGATCCACGCCGAGAACAAACCCGCCTGATCCAACTGTCTCCGCAGCAGGGATCGCGGAAGCGCCACTCCCGCAGCACACATCGAGCACTCTTGCCCCTGAAGGCAGCCGCAAACGCTCGACTGTCCGCCGACCGTAACGTTCCCAGAAAAAGTTTGCCGGATGATTGTAACAGTCAGAGGCTGAGTTGTAGGTGGCAGCCGCCTTCTTTTTAGGGTCCTCTGGTGTCCACATTTGGCTGTTACACCCCGGAGCGTTCAACTGCAACTTTCGTCAAGTCACCCGGATTGTACCGAATCGTGATCATCTGGCCGGGTTGAAACTTCGGAACTGCAGTCTCTGCAAGCACATTGCCAGGTGCCTGAGCAGTGAAGGCTGCGCCGTGGGTAGGATGAACCTGCACCACCAGGTTTACGGCAGCATTGTTGCCGTTCACGTTGATCCCCAACGGCAAGTATTGCATTACTATCGCGGTGGCGGCCACGCCGGTCTTGAGCAGATGCTCATTCGCGATTTGATACTGCGTCATCATCTGCTCGGCTTGTGCCAGATTCATCAATGGGCTCCCCATCGGTGCAGCCGTCGCCACGCCGCCTGAAACTACGCTGATGATCGCTACCCGGCTGGGATTGGCCGGATCGTACTTCACTTGTAAGTGGGCGCCGGGCTGAAACATGGGCAACTCCACAATCGATACTGTCTTGGTCACTTCGGCTTGAAACGGCACGCCGCCAGGAGGCTGCACTTGCAGGAGCAGGCCTACTTGCGGGTTGTCGTTGATCCTTACGCCTGTATCCCGCGCGTGCACGATGGTCGCTGTCGCGTCGACGCCGGTCTGCATCACCTGTCGCGTCATTCGCGAGTTGCGTGCAATGCGTATGAGGGTGGGGACAAAGAAAAGGACGACAAGGCCCAGAATTACGAAAACAAAGATTAAAACTAAAGGGATTAACCAGACTGGGGGGTCTTGGTCCATGGGATTCTCCTTTTGGTTTGCTCGAGAATTTCGCCCGGCAAAATGGCGCTTCTCGTCTGCTCTGGGAAGGGTGAATTAAATCGCCAGCCCATTCCTCAGGGGTTGATGTCAGGTGACCAATGGCCGGAGAGCTTGTTCTTCTTCTTCAGTTAAGAAAGGAAATACAACTCCAAATCCAATTCCTGCCTGGTAAGAAGTGACCTCTCCCCGCAATTGCAGCCATTCTCCGGACGGCAACTGGATCTCCAGGCTCACCACTTCGCCTACGTCAACGCGACCACGGGTGTTAACAAAGCAGCCTCCAAGGCTCAAGTCGTCAAGCCTGGCTGGGCTGGCTCCCGAAGTTTCGTCGAAATACGTTCGTCGCTGCGTCTGTCTTCAGTCATCGGGATTCACGTTGTTTGACCGAAGGCCGGGCAGGAGTGGCTAAGATACTTGTTTGCGGCGAGACCGGGCAAGGAGGTTTATTAGTCGTCCATTCCGCGAGAAACCAAAGCGTTGCTTATTAGCCGCAACCAAAGGGAAACGTTCCACGAAATTTCACGAAAAGCCACTAAAGGCGATTCGTGTTAGTTCGTGTGATTTCGTGGATCGCTTTTCGAAGATGGGTCAACCTGTGAGGCGCCCATAGTAAACTCTGGTGTCATATTCGACGGTAACCGTTCCCTTGTTTTCATGCGTATTAAAGATCTCTTCAAGCTCAGAAAGCATTGGTTCGAAATTGGCATCACCCGGCTCGGGAGTATATGACGCGGATCGGGTCCGGCCTTTGAGCGACTTAAAGTCGAAGTGCTGAAGATTTTCGATGCTGGTCCGCTTGACGGGCTCCGGGAGATAGAAACCCGCAATTTCGCCCTCCACATTCTCGTGTCTTACCCTGTCGTAGTCGGTTCCGTAGCGAAGCAGGAGGCTTTCGTAGTCGCGCAGGAAAGGTGACGAATCGAGTCGCCGCTCATTCCAGACGAGCACGACCCAGCCGCCGGGCTTTAGGATCCGGGCGAATTCAGTCCTGGCCTTAGCCTGGTCAAACCAGTGAAATGCCTGGGCCGCGGTAATGAAATCAATGCTTGCAGGCTCTAACGTGGTCGCTTCCGCCGTGGCCTCCACACTGACGAAATGCGTGAAGTTCTGCAATCCCAGTTCAGCGAAGTTTCGCATGGGGCCGTTGGGTTCAATACCGAATACGGTGTTGCCGTTCCTCAAAAATAGTTCAGACAGGATACCGGTACCGGAGCCGACATCGGCGATGAGGGAGTCTTGAGTCAATCCGCATTCTGACTTGAAGAGGTCGATCACTGCGGCCGGATATGTTGGACGGTACCTGGCGTAGTTCTCGACGCGATTTGAAAAGCGGGTGACGGAATCCCTCATTGGCCGATTCTAGCTGAATCGTGGCCAAGGAAACTATCCGCAGATTACGCAGATTACACAGGGCGGCGTTGGCCGCAAAAAGGTCGTGCTCTGGCTCCGGAGGAGCCAAATGTTTATAGACTCAACTATGACTCCAAGACCTGCGCTCCAGCGGAGCGCGATGTTTCCGGAAATGCCAGGTGTCACCTTTCGTTTCGCTCTGCTGGAGCCAGGAAGAGTCTCTGTAAGGCGCGCGCTCCTATAAACATTTCGTCCTATGTGACGAGGAAACTGTTAGAAAATCTTGCCAAGAAAACAAGAAGTTAGACCTTTTGTATTACAGATTTCCATCAAACGGGCAGGAAGACTACTCTGCGCGGCTTGGAAAGCTCGGCTGCTCTTTTGGTTCTGCGGGATCTGCGTAATCTGTGGATAGGTCGTTTTGGAACTTACCGGCAATGACCGGCTTAACAGGCGGATAAAACTTCACGAAGAGACGATGCGCCAACAACAGCAGCAGAACGAAGCCAAATGTAAGCGGTAGACGCGTATCTGATTTGACGAGCAGCCAGAAGTGGAGTACGCCCGCGACCCCGGCAACGTAGATGAGCTTGTGGAGCTTGTTCCAGCGTTTGCCGCCCAGACGCTTGAGCATCTTGTTGGTGGAAGTCACAGCGAGGGGCGCCATCAGGAAAAAAGCCAGCATCCCAAGCGCGATGAATGGCCGGGAAACAACATCGCCGGGCACGCTCTTGAAATTGAAGAATCGATCCAACCAGATATAAGTGGCGAGATGGAGAAACCCGTAAAAGAAAGCAAAAAGCCCGAGCGTGCGTCTGAACTTAACCAGCCAGTTTAAGCTGGTAATCTGTCGCACAGGTGAAACGGCCAGGGTAATCAGCAGGAAGACCAAAGTCAGCATGCCCGTTGTGCGGGTGACAAACTCTACCGGATTGGCGCCTACACGCTGGTGATAGACGTCCCAGAGCATTAAGGCGAGCGGTACCAGGGCGTTCAGGAAAATAAGGAACTTTGAGAATCGAGTGTCTTTCATAATTCAGTCGGCAGACAGCAGTCGCCAGTCAGCAGGAGTCGCTAATCGCCCCTTGTTCCTTCGCATTCCCTGATTTCGTTCACCTGCCGACAGGTGACTGCCGACTGCCGACTGATTTAGAAGTTCCTTCGCAAATCCATCCCCGTGTAGAGACTTGCCACCTGATCCGCGTAACCATTGAAAAGCAGCGTGTCCCGCGAGCTGAAGGCCGATTCGCCAATGCGACGTTCAGTCGCCTGGCTCCAGCGCGGGTGCGACACATTTGGATTGACATTGGAATAGAACCCATATTCATTTGGCGCCTGAATGTTCCAGGTCGAGGGTGGCTCGTCCGCTACCAGGCTTATCTTCACAATTGACTTAATACTCTTGAATCCATACTTCCATGGCACTACCAACCGGACAGGGGCCCCGTCTTGCGGGGGCAGAGTCTCGCCGTAGAGGCCTGTAGCAAGTATAGCGAGGGGATGCATGGCCTCATCGAGACGAAGCCCCTCAACGTAAGGCCAGTCGAGCACGCCGGTCGACTGATTCGGCATACGCTGAGGGTCGAAGAGTGTCTGGAAGGCAACGTATTTCGCTTGTGAAGTAGGCTCCACTTTTTCAAGAAGCTTTCCTAATGGAAATCCAACCCACGGAATGACCATAGACCAACCTTCCACACACCGCAGACGATAGATGCGTTGCTCCTGGGGAAACTTCAAGATCTCCTCCAAGCCAAACATCGTTGGCTTGTTCACTAAGCCATCGACCGAAACAGTCCACGGGTTAGTCTTAAAACCCTTTGCCGCATAGGCAACACCTTCCTTAACCGTAGAAAACTCATAGAAATTGTTGTAATTAGTTATGTTCTCGATTGACGTGAGCTTTTCGTTGGTGGTGAAACCCTGGCGCGCCCCCTCGTCGATCGGAGCCTGGGCAACACTGACGAGCTTTTCACCTTTGGATGTTTCCGGCCTTGCCTGATTGAGCTTTCGATAAAGAAGGCTGGTCGCAGCGGTTGTCCCTACAAGCGCCGCACCGCGCATAAACATACGGCGGTTTAAGTAAACTCTTTTGTCCGTAATTTCGCTGGACTTGATGTCTTCCGGTTTCTTAATTAGCATTTCGTCTTAAGTCTTCCGTGAACTGTCAAACAAAACTACGGCTGCCGAGCCAGTTTGGTTTTTGGTAGGACAGGCATTCCTGCCTGTCCATCGAATGTTGGCCATCGTTTTGCCTCGAAAGGAAGGGACAGAAAGGAATGTCTGTCGTACTTTCTTTCTTGAGTCTCGCGAGTTCCGAGACTAGTATCCCACGGTCTTTTTCGTTTATGAAACGCCGGAGGCCTGCGAGCGATGGATGATGCTGGGCAATCTCCTTTAGGTGAAGAGGGTTCTCCGCCAGCCAGCCGCGAGTCGTCTCTGCCGCTGGGTCCGATGATCAAGTGGGCGGCCGTGCTTGCTGTTGCCTTCGCCATCCTGCTCAGTCCGATTCCCGCCGGGATCACTGTGCAGTCGTGGCGCTTGCTGGCCATTTTCGCAGCCACGATCGTGGGATGCGTGCTCCGGCCAATCGCAGGTGGCGCGATGGTGCTGCTTGGTATCTCGGCCATCGCGATCTCCGGGGCCCTCCCCATTCGTGCAGCGCTGGGTGGGTATGCCGACCCAATTGTCTGGCTGGTGTTAGCCGCTTTCTTCATCTCGCGGGCGATGATTAAGACGGGGTTGGGACGTCGCATTGCCTACCTCCTCATTCGCGCGATCGGCCAGCACTCACTAGGTCTGGGCTACGCGTTGATCTCAACCGATTTTCTGTTGGCCAGCATTATCCCGTCCACGGGCGCGCGCTCTGGCGGGGTAGTGTTTCCAATTGCAAAAAGTCTCTCGGAGGCTTTCGAGTCGCGACCGGGCCCTACAGCAGGGCGTCTCGGAGCTTTCCTGATGGTGTTGCTGTACCAGTGCGATGTCATCATCTGCGCGACCTTCATAACCGGACAGGCGTCGAATATTCTGATTGCCAAGTTTGCCCAGCAGGTAACCGGCATTGAGCTGACTTACACGAGCTGGTTGTTGGGAGCGATCATCCCCGGGCTTATTTCCCTCATCGTAGTGCCACAACTGCTCTATCGGGTCTTTCCTCCGGAAATCAAACGCACGCCGGCGGCCGCAGAGTTTGCGCGGCAGGAATTGCAGCGGCTGGGCCGCATGAAATGGGATGAAAAACTCCTGCTGGGAGTGTTCATTGTCGTGGCGGTGATGTGGATGATTCGCGGTCTTGCTGGAGCTCTTCCGTCGGTCGCTCCCGCGATACCGTCTGATGGTCTCATTGAGGTTCTCAACTACGTTTCAAAGCTTGATTACTCGATTCCACCTTTGATTGGTGTTTGTGCCTTGCTTCTGACCGGAGTGCTGAGTTGGGACGACATCATCAGCGAGCGAGGGGCGTGGGACGTTTTTATTTGGTATGGCGGGCTGGTGCGTATGGCGGAAGCGCTTGGCGAGACGGGCATCACCAAACGTTTCGCTGAAACGGCCGCGGCCTTTACGGCCGGATGGACCTGGTGGCTCGCACTCGGGGCACTGTTGTTGATCTATTTCTACGCGCACTACGGTTTTGCCAGCATCACTGCACACGCTACGGCAATGTA
>Ga0180121_10000943_pt1 | contig 12301 bp, 13 predicted proteins | sample AntDrymUQ5402106_2_FD_129676 | JGI IMG/M metagenome (GOLD analysis project Ga0180121, IMG submission 129676) | Polar desert sand microbial communities from Dry Valleys, Antarctica - metaG UQ540 (21.06) (version 2) (version 2) | ecosystem: Environmental > Terrestrial > Soil > Desert | place...
AGAACGTCGTGAGACAGTTCGGTCCCTATCCGCTGTGCGCGCAGGAGACTTGAGAAGGGCTGTCCCTAGTACGAGAGGACCGGGACGGACGAACCTCTGGTGTGCCAGTTGTTCTGCCAAGAGCACGGCTGGTTGGCTACGTTCGGAAGGGATAACCGCTGAAAGCATCTAAGCGGGAAGCTCGCTTCAAGATGAGGTCTCCCACAGGGTTAACCTGGTAAGGCCCCCAGAAGACGACTGGGTTGATAGGCCGGAGGTGGAAGTGCAGCAATGCATGCAGCTGACCGGTACTAATAGGCCGAGGACTTGACCACATTCTTTTTTCCCGTCCTGCGGGAGAGAAATATTTTGCTACGCGTCCACTGTGCGGTTCCCGAGATACGGTCGGGATCGACCGCGATATCTCCATAGAGTTTCGGCGGCCATAGCGACAGGGAAACGCCCGGCTCCATTCCGAACCCGGAAGCTAAGCCTGTCAGCGCCGATGGTACTGCGAGGGGGACCTCGTGGGAGAGTAGGACGCCGCCGGACATGCGTTCATCAAGGGTCACTCCGTTCGGGGTGGCCCTTGATGCATGTCTGGACCCGACCTCCCCGAAAGGACCGAGCGTGACCGACCGCGTCGCCCGTGGCGGACGCCGACCGCGCCGTGACCCACCGCCGCTGCCCGTCCGCGCTCCGGGTGGCGACCGCCGCCCGCGCCGGACCGCGCCGGCACTTCCCGAGGACGTCACGGCCGCCGAGCTGGACCGCAGCGTCCGGGCCGAGCTCAGCTCGCTGGCGAAGATGAACGCGGAGACGGTCGCCCGCCACCTCGTGATGGCCGGACGTCTGATCGACGAGGATGCAGAGGCCGCCTACGCGCACGCCGCCTTCGCCCGGGAGCGGGCTGGGCGGGTAGGTGCCGTCCGTGAGGCGGTGGGTCTCGCGGCCTACCGCACGGGGCGGTACGCCGAGGCGCTGGCGGAGCTGCGCGCCGCCCGCCGGATCGGCGGGGACCAGAGCCTGCTGCCGGTGATGGCCGACTGCGAACGGGGGCTGGGCAGGCCGGAGAAGGCGCTCGAGATCGCCGGGAGCCCGCATGCCCGCACCCTCGACGCGAGGGGGCGCGCCGAGATGCTGATCGTGGCCTCGGGGGCGCGTAGGGATCTCGGCCAGCCGGAGGCGGCGGCCCTCCTGCTGCAGGGGCCGGAGCTGCGCCCCGACGTCCGGCGGGCCTGGTCGGCGCGGCTCTTCTACGCCTACGCCGAGGCCTTGCTCGCCTCGGGTCGCGAGGCGGAGGCGACCGAGTGGTTCGCTGCCGCTGCCGGGGCCGACCCGGACGGTGACACCGACGCCGGCGAGCGCCTCGACGAGCTGACCGGAGTGTCGTTCAGCGAGCAGCCAGCTCTCCCCGAGGACGTCGTCCACACCGAGGGTTCGCACCCTGGTCGTCCACAGACGGGCGGCTGACCTCGTCGGTTAGGCCTGCCAGCCGCCATCCTCGGGACGAGGCGACCGACCGCGCCGCCGCGCCAGGAGGTGCTGTGCCGACCACCGACCCCGACCCGGGCTCCGTCCACGCCAACGAGGTGCTCCTCATCGGGCGCCTGGCGGCGGAGCCCGTCCGACGCGAGCTGCCCAGCGGTGACCCCCTCGTGTCCTTCCGGCTGGTGGTCGAGCGGCCGCCCGCCACCCGGCATACCGCGCGTGCCGGATCGATGCCGCGACCCCGCGTCCCGACGGTGGACACGCTCGACTGCGCCGCCTGGCGCAGGGACGTCCAGCGCTCGCTGTCGCGCGCCGCACCCGGTGACGTGCTGGAGGTCCACGGTGCCTTGCGGCGCAGGTTCTGGCGCACCGGCACCGGCGCCGCCAGCCGCAGCGAGGTGGAGGTGGTGCGGGTGCGGCGGGTCACGGCGGCGACCTGACCCGTACGGCGCCAGTCAGGGCTGCCGGGGCTCGACCAGTCGCAGGACGAGACCGGTCCGTGGCTTGGGCCCGAAAGAGGTCGACTTGCGGGGCATCCGTTCCCCGCGGGCCGCCAGGGCGAGGACGACCTCCACCGTCACCGGGCGCATGAGCACGGCCACCCCGTGCCCCCGCACAGCGGTGCGGACCGCTGCGTCCGCCTCGTGCAGGTAGGCCGTCCGTTCGCCGTCGTCGTCGACCTGCCACAGGCTGCGCAGCACCAGGGCGTGCAGGACGCTGGCGTCCAGGGAGCGCCACTGCGCGGAGTGCTCGTCGGCGGGCAGCGCGGCGTCGACGGCGTCGCGGTCCGGGTCCTCGATCAGCTCGAACGTCCTACCGTCCGTCAGCACGAACGGATGGCGGGCCGTGGCCGCGTCCAGCGTCGCGAGCGCAGTCGCGAGGTCGCCGCCCGCCGGCCTGGTCCGGAACGCGGTTGCCGCCCGCTCCAGCGCCTCGGTCAGGGGCAGGCCCGCGACGACGCGGTGGATGGCCTGGACCCGCGGGGGATGGCTGCTCGAGTCGACGAGCATGGCCAGCCCGAGGTCCCAGTCGCCCGGCCCGTCACCGCGACCGTGGTGCTCGGCCTGCAGGCGGCGGTAGGTCGCGTAGCGGTGATGACCGTCGGCAATCAGCGCCTGCCTGGGCGCCAGGTCACGGGCCACGCGCTCCTGCAGCGCCGGGTCGGTGACCGCCCAGACCCGCTGCTCGAGGCCGTCCTCGGTGCAGGTCGCCACGACCGGAGCGCCGGCGGCCCGACGGTCGACGACCTCGTCGATCACCCGCGCGGCGTCGCCGCCACCTTCATAGACCAGCAGGATCGGCTCGAGGTTCGCCGACGTGGCGCGCATCAGCTCGAGACGGTCGGCGACCGGTCCCGCCATCACGTCCTCGTGCGGGAGGATCACCCCCTCTTGCGGGTCGGCCAGCCCGACCGCCGCCAGCAGCCCGCGCTGGAGCACACCCGGTGCGACCTGCTCGTAGACGTAGAGCGCAGGCTCCGGGTCGCGGCGAAGCACCCCCTCCGCGGTCCACTCGTCCATCGCAGACCGGGCCTGCGCGTAGCGGTCGGGCCCGCCGGTCGGCCCGTCGCGTGGCAGGATCAGACGTACGACGTTGTGCGGGTCGAGATCCTCGAGGTGGGCTGCGCTGTCGGGGTCGATCACGTCGTACGGCGGGCTCGTCACCGAGGCGAGGTCACTGACCAGCGCCGCGTCGTAGCGCACTCCGCGGAACGGTCGGACCACCAGATCGGGTCGCGCGTGGTCGGCCGCAGGCATGGCGGGCATGCTACGGCGCGCGACTCGGAGGTCTGAGCAGAGAGGCAGGTCGCAGCGTTGACGGCGCAAGGCATGGAGGGGGAGGGCGAGCCGGCCGGTGAGGTCTACGACTGGTTCGTCCGCGGTCTGAACCTGCTCGAGAGCGGCAACGCCGAAGCGGCGGCCGAGCTGCTCGCGCACGCCCGAGCCCGCGAGCCGGAGTCAGCGAGCATCCTCGAGGCGTTGGCGCGCGCGACGTTCGACGCGAGAAGGTACGCCGACGCGCACCGGCTCTTCGCGCTTCTGGTGGAGACCACACCGGACAACGACTACGCCCGCTTCGGTCTGGGTCTGAGCCTCGTGCGGGTCGGTGACGTCGCCGGCGCCGTGGAGCAGCTCGCTCTCGCCACGGCGATGCGGCCGGCCCGGGGTGACTACCGGCAGGCGTTGCGAGAGGCCCGCGCGACCTTGCGAGCACGGGCGGAGGCCGGGCTCCCATCGGACCAGACGTGACCCCCCTGGTCGACGGCACCGACGAAGCCCTCTGCACCCGCCACGACACCGCCCTGCTCGACCTCGACGGTGTGCTCTATGTCGGGCCGGACGCCGTCCCCGGAGCCCCCGCCGCGGTGGCCGCCGCGCGGGGCGCCGGAATGCGCGTCGCCTTCGTGACGAACAATGCGGCCCGCACCCCGGAAGCTGTCGCAGCACACCTCATCGAGCTCGGCATCCCCGCGGCGCCCGACGCCGTCGTCACCTCGGCCCAGGCCGCGGCAACGCTGGTCGCAGCCGAGGTGCCGCCCGGCGCGGCCGTCCTCGTCGTGGGCGGCGAGGGCCTCGACGCGGCCCTCGCCGAGAGGGGGCTCCGCCCGGTGCGCGCGTGGCGCGATCGACCTGCGGCGGTGGTGCAGGGCTTCGCCCCCGAGGTCGGCTGGCGGCTGCTGGCGGAGGGCACGTTCGCCGTACGTTCGGGACTGCCCTGGATCGCGAGCAACCTGGACTCCACCGTCCCGACGCCGCAGGGCCTGGCGCCCGGCAACGGTGCCCTCGTCCGGGTGATCGCCGAGGCGACGGGCCGGCGCCCGGTGGCGGCGGGTAAACCGGAGACCCCTCTGCACGACGAGGCCGTTCGGCGCACCGGCGCTCGTCATCCGCTGGTCGTCGGGGACCGGCTGGACACCGACGTCGAGGGTGCCAACCGGGCCGGTGTGGCGAGCCTGCTTGTGCTCACCGGTGTGGCGACCGCGGCCGACCTGGTGCTCGCAGAGCCCCCGCTGCGCCCGACGTACGTGGCTCGGGACCTGGGGACGGGCCTGCTCTCGACGCACTCACCCGTCAGCAGGACCGAGGACGGCGCATGGACCTGCGGCGGCTGGTTGTGCGTGGTGGCCGACGGCGGGGTCGACCTGTCGGGAGAGGGCGACGGGGTCGACGGGCTCCGCGCGCTGTGCGTGGCGTGGTGGGACGGCGGCCCGAGCCACAGACCGGATTGCGGCTCGGACGATGTCGCGCGCCTCGTCGCCCGGCTGTCGCTGTAACAGCGGACCCCCATGATCGTCAGCACCTTGTGGGGCCCGTTTCTGGCTCTCCAGCCCTGCAAGGTCGCTTCGGGTGACGCGTCAGAGCATCGACCGGAGCTTGAGCAGGTCTCGCACCCCGGCCTCGACCTTCACCCGCCCGGCCAGCCATGCCTGACCGAAGCTGAGCCCGCCGCCGGTCAGTGCCACCAGGTCGTCGCTCTGCGCCGTGATGCGGATCTGCGCCTTGGCCGCAGGATCGGTGGTGATGTCGACGATGTGCCCGTCGTGCAGAGCGCCGGAGAAGGTGATGCCGAGGTCGGGAACCGTACAGCTCAGGGTCCGGTCGAAGGCGTGCCGCCGACGCTCGTCCTCGTCCACCTCGGTGAGTCGTGAGGCCAGCCGCTCGAGGGCGTCCTGGCACTGCTCGGTCGTCGCCATCGACGGCTCATCCTCCGCTGTCCTGTGTGTTCCGGGACGCTACCTCAGGGTGCAGCACGCTCGGCGCGGGGTAGCGTCTGTGCGCGAGCGTCCCCGACCGGACCGGGACGCCGGTGACTGATCGGAGACGCGCATGGTGCTCGACGGGCTGCGGGGTTACCTCCAGCTGGCCAGCGGCCTGACCGACGTGACGCGCGAACGGGCGCTGGCCGCTGCGAAGGCGTTGGCGGCTCAGGGCGAAGCGGGTGTCGGCGCCGTCGTGCCGGACTCGGTCCGTACGCAGGTGAGTGCACTCGCCGACGACCTCGTCTCCACCAGCAGGGCCAACCGCGACCTCCTGCTCCACCTGGTGCGCGCCGAGGTCGAGCGGACCGTGCCGCGCCTCGGGCTCGTGTCGGCCACCGTGGTCGACGCGGCGAGCGCGCGCGTTCGGTCGCTCGGTCGTCGCGTCGACGAGCTCGAACGTGAGCTCCGGACGGCCAGGTCGCGCACAGCGAAGAAGACGGCGAAGAAGACGGCGAAGAAGACCGCGAGGAAGGCTGCCAAGAAGACTGCGAAGAAGACGGCGAAGAAGACCGCGAAGAAGACTGCCAAGAGGACTGCGAAGAAGACTGCCAAGAAGACGACGAAAGCGACTGCCAAGAAGACGGCCAAGAGGTCGACCTCGTGACCGAGCAGAACCAGCACGGGTCGTTCGACGATTCTCTCGACGAGCAGGTCGACGGTCCGGGCGAAACCCTCGACGAGCAGGTCGACGAGCCGGTCGAAACCCTCGACGAGCCGGTCGAGCGGCCCGAGGAGGCCGCGGTGCGCGACCCGCGGATCGCCGCCGCGGTCGGACGTCTCGACTCCCTCGCCGAGCGCCCGCCGGCGGAGCACGTCGATATCTACGACGAGGTGCACGCCGTTCTGCAGGACGCTCTCGCCGAGGCACAGGGCGACTCGCGGCGCGCAGCGTCCGGCGGCGCGGCGCCGTGACCCGACGAGCCCGCCTCGACGCGGAGCTCGTCCGGCGCGGGCTGGCCCGGTCCCGGGAACAGGCCGGGGAGCTGCTGGCTGCCGGCTCGGTGCGCGTTCCCGGGCGTACGGCGGTCAAGGCCGCAACCCAGGTCACCCCGGCAGAGCCGATCGTCGTCGACGGGCCGGCGGGTGACACCTGCGTCTCCCGCGGCGGGCACAAGCTGGCCGGTGCGCTCGACGCCTTCGCTGCCCGCGGGCTCTCGGTCGAGGGGAGGATCGCGCTCGATGCGGGGGCGTCCACCGGGGGCTTCACCGACGTCCTGCTCCGCCGCGGTGCCGCCCGGGTGGTGTGCGTCGACGTCGGCTACGGCCAGCTCGCCTGGTCGTTGCGCACCGACCCACGGGTCCTCGTCCTCGACCGGACGAACGTCCGCGACCTCGACCCGGCCGACGTCGGTGACCCCGCTGGTGTCGTCGTGGCGGACCTGTCCTTCATCTCGCTGCGGCTGGTGCTTCCGGCCCTGCTGCGCGCGACCACGGCAGGCTCGGACCTGGTGCTCATGGTGAAGCCACAGTTCGAGGTGGGTCGGGACGCGCTGGGTCCTGGTGGGGTCGTGCGGGACCCGGACCAGCGGGCAGCGGCGGTCGCCGAGGTGGCCCGCGTGGCAGAGGTCGAGCACGGCCTCGGCGTCGCCGGCGTGACCGCCAGCCCCTTGCCGGGACCGGCCGGGAACGTCGAGTACTTCCTCTGGCTGCGCCACGACGCCCCCCCGCTGGACCCCGCGGACCTCCACGATGCCGTCGAGGCCGGGCCTCGGTGACCGAACGCGCAGTCCTCTTCGTCGGGCACACGGGACGGGTGGAGGCCCTCGCGGCGGTGCGGTCCGCCGCGAAGCAGTTCGCTGCTGCCGGCGTGCGGGTCCGAGTTCTCGCGGAGGAGGCCGCCGACATGGGCCTTGGCGCCGTGGACGTTGTGGACGCGACGGCCTCCCCGGCCACCGGCGCCGAGGTGGTGGTGGTGTTCGGCGGCGACGGCACGCTGCTGCGCGCTGCCGAGCTCGCGCGCGGGTCGGGCACGCCCCTGCTCGGCGTGAACCTCGGCCATGTCGGCTTTCTCGCCGAGGCCGAGAGCGACGCGCTCGGGGCCACCGTCGACAGGGTGGCGGCCAGGGACTACGAGGTCGAGGAGCGGATGACCCTCGACGTGACCATCAGCGTCGATGGCGAGGTGGTCGGCAGGAGCTGGGCCCTCAACGAGGCGTCGGTGGAGAAGGCCAGTCGCAACCGCATGCTCGAGCTGGTCGCCGAGGTCGACGGCCGGCCGCTCTCGCGCTGGGGCTGCGACGGAGTGGTGATGGCGACGCCCACCGGCTCCACCGCCTATGCCTTCTCGGCCGGCGGACCGGTGGTCTGGCCCGAGGTCGAGGCCTTGTTGCTCGTGCCGATCAGCGCCCACGCGTTGTTCGCGCGACCGCTCGTCGTCTCGCCCGACTCCGTCCTCGCCGTCGAGGTGCTGACGCAGACCAACGGGTCCGGAGTGCTGTGGTGCGACGGCCGGCGGACGGTCGAGCTGCCCAGCGGCGCCCGGATCGAGGCGCGGCGCGGCCTGGAGCCGGTGCGCCTCGCGCGCCTGCAGACGGCGCCCTTCACCGACCGGCTCGTCGCGAAGTTCGACCTGCCGGTCAGGGGTTGGCGCGGTGCGCGCCACCCAGGAGGTGACCGGTCCGGCGCGTAGGCTCGCGGGCGTGCTCGAGGAGATGCGCATCCGTGGACTCGGCGTCATCGACGACGCCGTGCTCGAGCTCGCGCCCGGCCTGACCGTGGTCTCGGGCGAGACCGGTGCCGGCAAGACCATGGTGGTGACGGGGCTCGGCCTGCTCTTCGGCGGACGCGCCGATGCGGGTTCCGTGCGACCCGGTGCCCGTCACGCGTCGGTCGAGGGTCGCCTGCGCGTCGACCCCCGTGGGCCGGTCGCGGCCCGCGCCGAGGAGGCGGGGGGAGACCTCGACGACGACGTCCTCGTGCTCGCGCGGACGGTGTCGGGCGAGGGCCGGTCGCGTGCGCATCTGGGCGGGCGGTCGGTCCCCGCCGGCACCCTGGCCGAGCTGGCCGACTTCTGCCTGGCCGTGCACGGCCAGTCCGACCAGTCCCGCTTGCTGCAGCCTGCGCGTCAGCGCGAGGCTCTCGACCGCTACGCCGGCGACGACGTGGAAGCTCCGCTGTCGGCCTACCGCGACGCGTTCGACGAGCTGCGGCTCCTGCGTCAGGAGCTCGAGGAGCTGACGGGCCGGGCCCGGGAGCGCCTCGCCGAGGCCGATCGGCTGCGCTTCGGTCTCGAGGAGATCGAGGCGGTGGACCCGCAGCCCGGTGAGACGGTGACGCTCGCCGTCGAGGAGGCACGCCTGGGGTCAGCCGACTCGCTGCGCGAGGCCGCCGACGGCGCGCGCACCGCGCTGATCGGTGACGACGCCTCCCCGGAGGGTGGCCGCGACGCGACGGGGCTGGTCGCCGCCGCGCGGGTGGCTCTCGAGCAGTCGGGTGTCGATGACCCGGCGCTGGTCGAGCTCGGCGGCCGGCTGCGCGAGCTGGCGTACCTCCTCGCCGATGTCGGCGCCGACCTGGCCTCCTACGCCGCCGGCGTCGAGACGGACCCGGCCCGCCTTGCCGTGGTGCAGGACCGTCGGGCGGCTGTGACCCGCCTGGTACGTAAGTACGCCGGGGACGCCGTCGCCGGGAACGACGCCCTGGGGAGCGGGAACGGGGTGGACGACGAGGGCCGGGACGGTGCGCAGTCCGTGCTGGCCTGGGCCGAGCAGGCCGCGCTGCGACTGGGTTCGCTCGACGGCGACGACGGGCGCATCTGCGCGCTGCGTGAACGTCGGCACGAGCTGCTGGAAGCTCTCGGCAGGCAGGCGGGCGAGGTGTCGGCGGCCCGGGAGAAGGCCGCAGTCCGCTTCTCTCGGACCGTCAGCGCAGAGCTCGTCGCCCTGGCGATGCCCAACGCCACGGTGGAGGTCGGGGTCGCCCAGACCTCCGCGCCCGACGACGGGCTGGTGGTCGGAGCGCGGCGTCTGGCCTTCGGTCGCCACGGCACCGACGACGTCGAGATGCTCCTGCGCCCGCATGCCGGCGCACCCAGCCGGCCCCTCCAGCGTGGCGCCTCCGGCGGCGAGCTGTCGCGGGTCATGCTCGCGATGGAGGTCGTCTTCGCCGGAGCCGACCCGGTGCCCACGTTGGTGTTCGACGAGGTCGACGCCGGGGTGGGCGGCAAGGCCGCCGTCGAGGTCGGTCGGCGGCTGGCCGCCCTGGCCAGGAGCTCGCAGGTCATCGTCGTCACCCACCTGCCGCAGGTCGCGGCCTTCGCCGACCAGCACCTCGTCGTGCGCAAGTCCGACGACGGGGCCGTCACCCGCAGCGGGGTCGTCACCCTCGACGACGCCGGACGGCTCCAGGAGCTGTCTCGGATGCTGGCCGGGCTCGAGGAGTCGCGCACCGCCCGGGCGCACGCCCGGGAGCTGCTCGACGCGGCCGCCAGGGACAAGCTCGCGCTCGTCGACTGAACCCGCCACACGCCGCGCGATGTCCCAGGCGTCACACCTGTCACATGGCAGCATCGGGACCATGCGCCTTGCCACGCTCCGGCGGTCCCGGACCGACACCCCCCTGCCCGGCGTCCACGGGGTGGCTCGGGTCGACCCCGACGTCGCGCGCCTTGCCCTCCGGACCCGCCCTGGTGACATCGCCGTCGTCGAGCACCTCGACCTCGACGCGTCCAGCGCCCGCCTGCTGGTGGCCGCCCGGGTCGGTGCGGTGGTGAACGCCGCCCCGAGCACCAGTGGCCGCTACCCGAACCTCGGCCCGCAGGTCCTCGTCGACGCGGGAGTGCCCGTCCTCGACCGCGTCGGGCCCGAGATCATGCGCGTCATCGGAGACGGTGACCGGCTGCGGCTCGACGGCGACACGCTCTTCCGCGGTGAGGATGTCGTGGCCCAGGGCGACCGCCTGAGCATCGAGTCGGTGTTCCTCACGATGGAGCGGGCCCGGACCGGCTTCGGCGTACAGCTGGAGGCTTTTGCAGCCAACACCGTCGAGCACCTGCGCCAGGAACGAGACCTGCTCCTCGACGGGGAGGGTGTCCCCGAGGTGGCGACGTCACTCGCCGGCCGCCCGGTGGTCGTCGTCTCCGCCGGGCACGGCTGGGCGGAGGACCTGGCCATGCTCCGGCCGTGGATCCGCACTGCCGAGCCGGTGCTCGTGGGGGTCGACGACGGTGCCGACGCGCTCCTGGCCGTCGGGCTGGTGCCGGACATGATCGTCGGCAATCCCGACCTCGTGACCGAGGGCGCGCTTCTCTGCGGTGCCGAGGTGGTCGTCCGCGGCGACCGCGGCGGCCGGGTGGCCGGGCTCACCCGTGCCGAGCAGCACGACGCGCGCACCGTCGTCTTCCCGGTGACCGGCAGCAGCGAGGACGCGGCCCTGCTGCTCGTCCACGCCCACGACGCGGCCCTCATCGTCGGTGTCGGATCGCACGCGGCGCTCGCCGACTTCGTCGACCGCGGTCGCGCCGACATGGCGCGCACGTTCCTCACCCGTCTGAAGGTCGGCACCCGCCTGGTCGACGCGTCCGCCGTCGCCACCGTCTACCGACGCCCCACGTCCGTCTGGCCGCTGGTGCTTCTCGTCCTCCTGCTCCTGGCAGGGGTGGTAGCCGTCGCAGTGCTCGCCGGGGATGCGACGCCGGTCGGCCAGTGGCGAGAGGCGTTGGTGGGCTACGTGACGGGGCTGCTGGACGGCAGGTCGTGACCGGGCTGCGCCACCACCTGCTCTCGCTGACCGCAGCCGGCCTCGGCGTCGCGCTCGGACTCGGGCTCGGTGCAGGGCCGGTCACCGACGAGACCGTCGCCTCGCACGAGTCCACCACCGCACGTCTCACCGACCGCGGCGACCGCCTGCAGGAGCGCGTCGACGGGCTGACGGCCGCACGCTCCGCGGACGGCGAGCTCCTCTCGGCGATGTCCGCCGAGCTCGGCACGGGCCGGCTCGACGGGCGCAGCGTCCTGGTGGTCGCGACGCCGGGCGCGCGCAGCGCCGTCGTACGCCGGGTCCGCGCCGACCTCGAGGCTTCCGGGGGCACGGTCACGGGCGTCCTCACCCTCGGCGAGAACTACGTCGACCCGGCGCAGGCGCAGGCACCGCTCGAGGACCTCGCGCTCCGGCTGGTGCCGCCGGGGGTGGAGTTCTCCCCCGGGGCCAGCGCGATCGAACGGGTCGGGGTCGTCCTGGCCCGGGCTACGGTGCGGGCTCCGGCGGAGGAGCGAACCGCCGGGGTCGCAGTGGTCGACACGGTCACCGTCGACCGGAGGGCCGACCAGGACGCCGCGGAGGTGATCGCCGGGCTGGACGAGCTGGACGCGGTGCGTCTGGACGGCAAGCCGGGGCGGCTGGCCGACCTGGCCGTGCTGGTGACGGGCTCGGGTCGGGCCGACGGGAAGCAGTCCGAGCCCGCTCTGGCCGGACTGGTGGCCGCCCTGGACGCCGGCAGCCTCGGTGCGGTCCTGTCGGGCCCGGGCGACGCCGAGACCGGTCCGCTGCGCTGGGCGCGCGATGCCACGAGTGGCCAGCTCGAGAGCGGGGTGTCGACGGTGGACTCCCTCGACGACCCCGCCGGGGGTGCGCTCCTGGTGCTCGCCCTTTCCGAGCAGGCCGAGGGCAGGTCGGGCGACTACGGGTTGGGACGCGGCGCGCGCGCCGTGCTTCCCGCTGTGCCGTCCGGGCCCGCCGGGGGCTGATAACCTCGAAGCCCGTGGACAGGTGGAGCCCACTCCGCCGCACATCCTGACCGCGGGAGCCCCCCTTGGCCGCACCGGCGACCACCAAGCACATCTTCGTGACCGGGGGCGTCGCCTCCTCGATCGGCAAGGGCCTGACGGCCTCCGGCCTCGGGCAGCTGCTGCGCTCGCGCGGCCTGCGCGTCACGATGCAGAAGCTCGACCCCTATCTCAACGTCGACCCCGGGACGATGAACCCGTTCCAGCACGGCGAGGTGTTCGTCACCGACGACGGGGCCGAGACCGACCTCGACGTCGGGCACTACGAGCGCTTCCTCGACCGCGACCTGCACGGGTCGGCCAACGTCACGACCGGCCAGGTCTACTCCGCGGTCATCGCCAAGGAGCG
>Ga0180121_10000944_pt1 | contig 12297 bp, 12 predicted proteins | sample AntDrymUQ5402106_2_FD_129676 | JGI IMG/M metagenome (GOLD analysis project Ga0180121, IMG submission 129676) | Polar desert sand microbial communities from Dry Valleys, Antarctica - metaG UQ540 (21.06) (version 2) (version 2) | ecosystem: Environmental > Terrestrial > Soil > Desert | place...
CGTGGATCGGGAAGTCCGACGTGGGCACGATCGCGGCCGAGTACTCGAACAGCTCCCGTGTCTCCCACCGCAGGCGCTCGAGCTCCGCCTCCTTGAAGGTCCCCAGTCGGCTCCAGAGCACGAGCAGGTGATTCCGCGCGATCGAGTTCGTGGGATCGAGCTGCAGGTACCCAACGTGCTTCACCACGTCCAGGATCGAGGTGCCCTTCGGCGCCGGCAGCAGCTGGCCGGCCACCGCGAGCCGCCGCGCCTGTGGGATCGTGAGGGTGATGGAGCTCATCGAGTTCGTACTTTCGCAACTGCCCCAGCCGCCCGCGCGGGTGCTGGAGGTTGGGTGTGGGAAAGGCGAGGTTGCGCTGGCCCTGGTCGAGCGCGGCTACGAGGTGGTCGCGATCGACCCGGAGGCTCCGGAGGGCGAGATCTTCCGGCGGACGACGATCGAGGCCTTCGAGGAGCCTGGTTCATTCGACGCGTTGTTCGCGAGCCGCTCGCTTCACCACGTCCATGATCTGGGCGGCGTGCTCGACAAGCTGATGCGCCTGTCGCGCGGGCCGCTGATCCTGAACGAGTTCGCCTGGGATCGCCTGGAGCCGATGACGCCCGAGTGGGAGGCCGAGCACGAAGGGCTCCACGGCTACGGCGCCATGCGGGCGGAGTTGGATGTGCGGTTCGACGAGCGCTTTTTCGACTGGCGGCCGTACCTCGCCGACGGCCGGGATGTGCCGGGTCTCGGATTCCGCTACGCCGGTGTCCCCCGGCGCTAGTTGGACGAAGCCAGCACGAAGGAGAGGAGAAAGCCCGCGACCGTCGCAAACGCGACGTACGGGCCTCCTTCTCGGTAGGCCTCCGGCACGAGGGTGTCGGCGATTGCCGCGAGCACCGCGCCACCGGCGAAGGCGAGAAGGAAGCTCTCGGAGCTCTCGCTCCCGAGAAAGCGTCCGAGGAAGACGGCCGTCGTCAGAAGCGCGGCGGTGACGAACCACAGCAGGATCGTTCGGCGCGGCGACTCGCCTTCGGCGCGCATCTCGGCCGCGCCACCGAGTGCCTCGGCGACATTCGCGACGAAGATCGCCGTCAGCAGAGCGACACTCCCGCTGGTCGCCAGCGTGACGCCGAGCGCGAGGTTCTCCGGTACGCCGTCGAGCGTCACCGCGAGGAGCAGCGCAAAGCCCGCGGCCTTCCTCTTCGGGAGGTGCTTGGTGAGCATCGCGTCGGCAACGATGAAGATCGCGGCGCCCGCGACGAGCCCGATGGACGCGACGAGCAGGTTCTGGTGCTTCTCCCGGTCGAAGAGCTCGAAGGCGAGCGCCGCGATCAGCGAGCCGGCGGCGAAGGCGAGCACCGCGGCATGGAACGGCCTCGGGGCCTTCCAGAACACTCCGACGAGGCTGCCGAGGACAAGCCCGAGTGAGGCGACGGTCGCGAAGGCGATGGTCTGGAGCATCAGCCGCCTCGAGCGTCCCGGAAGCAGGGCATCATCGCCTGAAGAGGCACTACCGGTTGTGCGCGAGAAACTCGAGCAGGTCGGTGCGCGTCAACACCCCGACCGGCTTGCCCTGCTTTGCGACGACGACCGCATTCGTGCGGCCGGTCAGGGTCGAGAAGACCTCGTCGAGCGCCTCCGCTGAATCGATCGCCGCGAGCGGCGGCTGCATCGCGGCCGCGACGTCATCGTGCAGCGCATCCGGGTTCTTGAAGACGCGATCGAGGAGATCCCGGTCGTGGAGCGATCCGATCACGTCGGCGAGCGACTCGATCGCGCCGTCCCGGATCACCGGCAGCTGGGAGATCGAGTACTGCTGCATGAGCTTGATCGCCTCGCCGACCTTCTGGTTTGCAGCCACCGTGATCAGCGCGGGGACATCCGGCTCCTCCGTGCCCTTGGAGCGGAGCACCTGCTCGACGGTCGGCACCGGCGCACGCCTCTCGAGGAGGCCGTGGTCGAGCATCCAGTTGTCGTCGTAGAACTTCGAGAGGTAGTTGCGTCCGCTGTCGGGGATCATCGTGAGGATCCTGGCTTCCGGGCCCAGGCGTTTCGCCACTTCGAGCATCGCCCAGACCGACGTGCCGCCCGAGCCGCCCGCGAGCAGGCCCTCCTCTCGCGCGAGCCGCCTCGCCGTGACGAACGAGTCCCGGTCGGAGACGCGGATCCACTCGTCGACGACGTCCTTCGCCATCGTCTGCGGCCAGGTGTCCTTGCCGATGCCCTCGACGAGGTACGGATGGAGGTCTGACTCCTCGGAGGACGTGTAGACCGAGCCCTCCGGGTCTGCTCCGACGACGAGGATCTCGGGGTTCTGCTCCTTCAGGTAGCGCCCCGCGCCCGAGATCGTGCCGCCGGTGCCGACCGACACGACGAACGCGTCGATCTTGCCCTCGGTTTGCTCCCAGATCTCCGGGCCGGTGACCCTGTAGTGCGCCTCCGGGTTGGCCATGTTCGAGTACTGGTCGGGCTTGAAGGCCCCCGGAATCTCCTCGGCGAGCCGGTCGGAGACCGAGTAGTAGCTCTCGGGCGAATCCGCTTCCACGGCGGTCGGGCAGATCACGACCTCGGCGCCGTAGGCGCGCAGGAGCGAGATCTTCTCCTGGCTCATCTTGTCCGGCATCACGAAGATGCAGCGGTAGCCCTTGATCGCAGCGGCGATCGCGAGCCCGACGCCGGTGTTTCCGGAGGTCGGCTCGACGATCGTCCCGCCTGCCTTCAGCTTCCCGTCCCGTTCGGCGGCTTCGATCAGCGGGAGGCCGATCCGGTCCTTCACCGATCCGCCGGGATTCAGGTACTCGAGCTTTGCGAGGAGCTCCGGGCCGTCCTTCGCGCCGAGCTTCTGGAGCCGAACGATCGGCGTCTTGCCGACGAGCTCGAGGGCGGTTGGGAACTCCCGGGGCATTGCGGGGAAGCCTAGCCCTGGATGTACGTTAGGAGCCGCCGGTCGTAGCGGCCGATCAGGTCGAGCGACTCCTGCTCGAGGATGCCGCCCTCATACGTGCGGATGTGGCGCGCGATGTAGTCGATGTCGGTCATCTGGCGCATTCCGGCGTTCGCGTCGTGGGCGGCGAACACCACGTGCGGGACGTCGGCCATCACGAGGGCGCCCAGGCACATCGGACAGGGCTCGACCGTCGTGAAGAGGACGCAGTCGTCATGGCGGGACCAGGCATCCTCGCCGCCTTCGAGCAGCGCCTCCAGCTCGGCATGCGCGAGCTGGCTCCGGCGCTCGAGGTAGCGGTTTCGCCCGCGCGACACGATCTCGCCATTGAGGACGAGGACGGCACCGATCGGCAGCTGGCCCGCCTCGCCCGCCGCCTCGGCTTCGACGAGGGCCTCGCGCATGAACTGCTCGTGCACCACCTAGTGCCGGAAGTGGCGTCGGTGGGTGAAGACCATGGCGCCGCCGGCCGCGTCGACGGCGGACACGACTTCCGCGTCCCGCTTCGCGCCGCCGGGTTGGATGATCGCGGTGATGCCGGCCTCGAGCGCCAGTTCCGGGCCGTCGGCGAACGGGATGAACGCGTCGGAAGCGAGCACTGCGCCCGAAAGGTCGTGCCCGTGCGTCCGCGCCTTCTCGACCGCGAGCCGCACGGAGTCGACGCGACTCGTCTGGCCCCCGCCGATGCCGATCGTCTGCAGATCCTTCGCAAGGACGATCGCGTTCGAGGAGACATGCTTGGCGACGCGCCAGGCGAAGATGAGGTCGCCCCAGACGGATTCGCTCGCCTCGCCGCAGACGAGCTCCATGCCACTCCGGTCGTCGACCTCACGGTCGCCGTCCTGGACGAGTAGGCCGCCGATGACCCGCTTGAGGTCGCGCTCGCCGAGATCGCCCCTCCGGCGCTCGCGGTCGACCAGGATCCGTAGCGCAGGCTTCGCGCGGAGCGCCTCGAGCGCGCCCTCCTCGAAATCCGGAGCGATCACGAGCTCGATGAAGTGCTCCGCGAGCGTCTGGGCGAGCTCGGTCGTCACCGGCCGATTGAGCGCGAGCACCATCCCGTAGGCGGAGACCGGGTCTGCGTCATGCGCCCGCTGAAAGGCGTCCTCGATCGAGCGCGCGACCGCCAGTCCGGCAGGGTTCCCGTGCTTGACGACCACGGCCGCCGGGAGTTGGAACTCGTCGATCAGCCTCCTTGCGGCCGAGAGGTCGTTGAGATTGTTGAAGGAGAATTGCTTTCCGTGCACCTGCTCGACCCGGGAGAGCAGGTGGCGGCGAGCTCCCTCCTCGGCGTAGTACGAGGCCCGCTGGTGCGGATTCTCGCCGTACGAGAGCTCGGCGACCTTCGCGAAGCTCGGGATCAGCCGCTCGGGAAAGGCCTCGCGGCCCATGAACCAGTTCGCGATCGCCGTCTCGTACGCCGCAGTCGTCGCGAAGGCCTCACACGCCAGGAGCCGCCTCGTGTCGGCGGAGAGGCTCCCGGACTCGCGGAGCTCCGCGAGGATCTCCGGATAGCGAGCGGCCGAGCAGACGGGGGCGACGTGAGCGAAGTTCTTCGCGGCGGCACGGAGCATCGACGGGCCGCCGACATCGATCATCTCCACCGCGTCGGCCTCGGTGACTCCGTGGCGCGAGGCGATCTGCGTGAAGGGGTAGAAGCCGACGCAGACGAGGTCAAACGGCTCGATCCCGTGCTCGTCGAGCGCCGCCAGGTCGTCGGGGTGATCCCTTCGAGCGAGGATCGCCGCATGGATCCGCGGGTGGAGCGTCTTCACCCTTCCACCGAGCATCTCGGGGATCTCGGTCAACTGCTCGACCGGCGTGACCTCGATCCCGTTCTCGGCCAGGTGCTCCGCCGTTCCGCCGCTCGCGACGAGGTCGACGCCGAGCTCCTTGAGCCCGCCAGCGAACTCGACCAGCCCGGACTTGTCCCAGGTGGAGAGGAGCGCCCGTTTAATCATCCGATCAGCTCCCGCACGGCCTGCGGGAGCAGGCGGTGCTCGACCGCCTGCACGCGGGCGCGAAGCGTCTCGGCCGTGTCTCCTGCGAGAACCGGGACGCGCTCCTCCGTGATCACCGCGCCCGTGTCGACGCCCTCGTCGACGAAATGCACGGTGGCCGCCGTCTCCGAGACGCCGGCCTCGAGCACGTCCTCGATCGGCCTCGCGCCGGGAAAGTCGGGGAGAGGAGCCGAGTGCGTGTTCACGATCCGCCCGGCGAAGCGGTCGATGAACGGCTTGCGCAAGAGGTGCATGTAGCCGGCGCAGACGACCAGGCTGACGCCGTTTTCTCCGAACCACCGTCCCATCGCGTCGTCCCGCTCCTCGCGCGACGCGAAGTCCTCCAACGGAAACACCTGGGCATGAACGCCCGCGCTTTCGGCCCGCGCCAACGCCTTGACGTCGCGCTTGTTCGACGCGACGCAGGCGATCGGAAGGCCGGCGTCGATGAGTGCCTGGAGATTCGTGCCCTCCCCGGAGACGAGGACCCCGATCATGCGCCGACGATCCGCCCGATCACCTGTCGGCCACCAGGCTCGGCGACGACGGCGCAGTAGCCGATCCCGAGGTTGAAGACGCGGCGGAGCTCGTCCTCCTCGACGTGTCTCGCGAGCCAGTGGAAAACCGGCTGGCGTTCCCAGGCGTCCCAGTCGATCTCGGGCCGCAGCCCGTCCGGGACGATACGCGAGAGGTTCCCCTCGATCCCGCCGCCCGTGACATGCGCCAGGCCACGCACCTCGCCGAGTGCGCGCACATCGTCGAGATAGAGGCGGGTGGGCGCGAGCAGGTCGTCGCCGTCGTAGTCCTCGAGCTCGAGGATCCGGCGTACGAGCGTGAACCCGTTCGCGTGCACGCCCGCCGAGGGCAACCCCACGATCGCATCGCCCTCTTCGATCCGCGAGCCGTCAACGAGCCGGTCGCGGTCGACGATGCCTACGCAGGTGCCCGCGAAGTCGAGCTCTCGCTCGCGATAGATCCCCGGCAGCTCAGCCGTCTCGCCGCCGAGGAGGGCGACGCCGGCTGCGCGGCAGACCCCCGCGGCCCCCTCCACGAGCTTTGCGACCTCCTCCACGTCGATCCGGTTGGCAGCGACGTAGTCGAGCAGGAAGAGCGGCTGGGCACCGGTCGTCAGGACGTCGTTGATGCAGTGGGCCGCGAGATCGGCGCCGCACGCGCGGAGCGCACCCCGCTCACGGGCCAGCACGAGCTTCGTGCCGACCCCGTCGGTCGAGGCGGCAAGGAGGCGGCGATCGTCAAGCGGGTAGAGGCCGGCGAAGGCGCCGAAGCCCTCCGACCCAGTCGATTCGACGGCTGCTCGCAGCCTGTCGACGACCAAGTCGGCAGTCGCAAGCGAGACTCCCGCGGCCGCGTACGTCCGTCCTTCCACCTGCGGGCGAGTCTAATAGGGGCCTATGACGAGCCTGACCGCTGTGCTGCCGCTCGCCGTGACCGCCGTCATGTACTGGCGCCGCTCGCGCACGCTGTCGCAGCGCGGAACGCCGGTGCCCGGCTGGCGCCAGGCGAGCTTCGCGCTCGCGCTCGTCCTCGCGACAGTGGCACAACTCCTTCCCTTCGAGGACGAGCTCTTCTTCGTCCACATGCTCCAGCACGTCGTCCTCGGCGACCTCGCGGCGCTGGCCTTCGTCCTCGGTTTGAACGGGCAGCTGCTTCGCCCGATTCTCGCCGTCGGCCCCCTTGCCCGGCTCCGCGTGCTCGCTCACCCGCTTGTCGCGCTGCCGCTCTGGGCCGGGAGCCTCTACCTCTGGCACGTGCCGCGGCTCTACGAAGCGGCGGTCGAGAACGGCGCCGTCCATGCGCTCGAGCATCTCTTCTTCTTTGGGACTGGAGTCCTCATGTGGGCCGCGGTCGTCGAGGTGCTCCCCGGCCCGGAATGGTTCGGCACAGCGGCGAAGTTCGGCTACATCGCCGTCGTTCGTCTGCTCGGGACGGTGCTGGGCAACGTCTTCATTTGGTCGGGGGACGTCATCTACGGCGTGTACGACCACGGCGAGCGGCACGGCATCGGCCCGCTGCAGGATCAGGGCCTGGCCGGGACGATCATGATGGTCGAGGGGTCCGTCGTGACGATCGCCGCCCTCGCCTGGCTCTTCCTCAAGCTCGCGCGGGAAGGCGAGCTTCGCCAGCGGCTCCTGGAGGAAGGCCTGGATCCGCGTGCCGTCCGCCGCGCCGTCCGCTACGGGCGCGGGGAGGAGCTGGAGGGCGTTCGCTGAACAGGTGAGCGGCCCCCGAGAAGGAGAGACGACATGTCCACGACGCCAGACCAGCCCACACAGCAACATGCGCCGCCGCCACGGTCGGGCCCGCCTCACGGGGGAATGACGATCGACGTCGCGCGGCTGCCGATCCCGGGCAACGCGGAGTTCGCGATCTACCTCATCGCTCTGATCGTTGCGTGGCTCGTTGCCTGGTTCTCGGACAATCTGGACGCGGCCTCGTGGTTCGGGTTCTTCCAGTGGGTGACGATCGCCTACATCCTGTCGCGCGGAGTCGCCAAGGCGAGCCGCGTGCTCGAGCAGTAGCCCAAGGTTTTCGCTGGGGGAACCTCCCGGTTCCCCCAGACCCCCTCCACCGGTCCGCTCCGCGGACGAGCCGCTAGATCGCGGCTGGCTCGAACCGAAGCTTCGCGAGTGTCCGGCCCATCGGAACGGGGGTCGGATACTTGCGCGTGAAACAGGCGCGGCAGAACTCGTTTCCGGGCCGCCTCGTCGCTGCCTGCACGCCCTCGAGCGAGAGGTGCGCGAGAGACGTGGCCCCGATCTCGGCCCGGGTCCTCTCCACGGTTTGCCCGGCGGCGACGAGCTGGTCGTCGTCGCCGAAGTCGATGCCGTAGAAGCACGGCGAGACGATCGGTGGGGAGGACACACGAACGTGCACTTCTGTCGCGCCGCCGTCGAACAGCATCGAGACGAGCTGGCGCATCGTGGTCCCGCGGACGATCGAGTCGTCCACGACGACCACGCGCTTCCCGGACACCTCCGCCAGGGGGTTGAACTTCAGCTTGATGCCCTGCTCGCGCAAGCCCTGATCCGGCTGGATGAACGTTCGACCGACGTAGCGGTTCTTGATCAGGCCCTCGTTGAACGGGATGCCGGAAGCGCGGGCAAAGCCGATCGCGGCCGGCGTTCCCGAATCGGGCACCGCCATGACGAAATCGGCGACCGCCGGGGCCTCTGCCGCGAGGGTCTCGCCCATCCGTACTCGGGCGCCGTGGATCTCCTCGCCCGAGAGGCGGGAGTCGGGGCGCGCGAGGTAGATGAACTCGAAGAGGCAGAGGCGGTTCGCCGACTCGGCTACCTGATGCGTCTCGACTTCGCGATCGATGACCACGAGCTCGCCGGGCCGCAGTTCGCGCACCGGCTCGGCGCCCACGAGGTCGAGCGCGCAGCTCTCGGAGGCGAGCACCCAGTCGTCGTCGAGACTGCCGAGGACGAGTGGGCGGAAGCCGTACGGGTCGCGGAACCCAACCAGCTTTCCCTCCGTGAGCGCCACGACGGTCGTTGCGCCCTCGACTCGCGCCAGGGTGTTGGTGACGGCTTCGTGGAGCGGCGCCGGGTCGTTTGCGATCAGTGCGGCGATCACCTCGGAGTCTGAGCTCGATCCGAGCTGGACGCCGTCCGCCTCGAGCTCCTCGCGGAGCTCCTCGGTGTTCGTGAGGTTGCCGTTGTGGCCGAGTGCGATCGTCCTGGCCCGTCCGTGGTGGACGAGGGGCTGCGCGTTCGCCCAGTGCGTCGATCCTGTAGTCGAGTACCGCGTGTGGCCGATCGCGAGCTGGCCGGTGAGGCCCTGCAAGGTCTGCTCGGAGAAGACCTGCGGGACGAGCCCCATGTCGCGGACGACGGTCAGGCGGCCATGGTCGGAGACGGCGATTCCGGCCGATTCCTGCCCCCGGTGCTGGAGCGCGAAGAGGCCGAAGTACGAGACGCGCGCCACGTCGCGCTCCGGCGCCCGGATGCCGAAGAGACCGCACATCAGACGGTCCCGACCTGCTCGGCGAAGTCCGGCACGTGGTCGCCGGCGAGGACGAAGCGGACGGTGTCCGGATCGGCGATGTCGAAGGTTGCCGCGACTCCGCTCCAGTCGGCCATCTCCCGGAGGGCTACGGCGAGCCCGCCGTCGGAGACGTCGTGGACGAGCGAAAGTCCTGCGGCCGCCCGCCAGACAAGTCCGATCAGCCGGGCCTCGGAGGCGAGCCGGTCCGTCTCGGACCCGCGAGCGACACTGACCGTGTCCCCTGGGCGCCAGCCCTGCGGGACGAGCCGGACGTCCTCGACGAGGCCGACGCAGCCGACGACCGGCGTCGGCGGGATCGAGCGTCCGTCCGTGTCGTTGTAGAGCGAAACGTTGCCGCTGACGACCGGGATGCCGAGCGCCTCCGCGGCCTGTGCGATCCCCTCGATCGCCTGCTCGAGCTCCCAGGCGATCTCCGGTTTCTCCGGATTGCCGAAGTTGAGGCAGTCGGTGAGGCCGATCGGCTCGCCGCCGGCGCACGCGACGTTTCGCGCCGCGTCGAGGACGGCGAGAGCGCCCGCCCTGAACGGGTCGCGCTCGCCGACGGGCGGGCCGTCGAGCGAGACTGCGAGCCCGCGGTTCCCGTCGAGCCGCAGCACGGCGGCGTCGAGGCCCGGCCTGCGAACGGTTCGGGAGCCGACGAGCTGGTCGTAGCGCTCGTAGATCCACTCTCGGCTGGTGAGGTTCGACTCCTGCACCGGCGCGGGGCTCGTCGCCGCCGGCCGGCTCTCGATGCGATAGCGGGGGCACTCGTCCGTGAGCAGGGCGGCGGGGATCGTGCCGACGAGCTCGCCGTCGTGGAACGCCCGCAGCTCGCCCGTGTCGGTCACCTCGCCGATCACCTCGTGGGCCAGCTCCCAGCGCCGACAGAGGGCCAGGACGTCCTCGAGCCGCTCGGGCCGCACGACGGCGACCATCCGCTCCTGGCTCTCCGAGACCATGATCTCCCAGGCCTCCATCTCGTCCTCGCGGAGCGGTACGCGGTCGAGATCGACGTCGACGCCGGCGCCGTCGCGCGCCATCTCGGCCAGCGACGAGGCGAGGCCCGCCGCCCCGCAGTCCTGGAGCGACTCGACGAGCCCGCGCTCGGTCAGCTCGAGACTTGCCTCGATCAGCTTCTTGCCTGTGAACGGATCCCCGATCTGGACGGTCGGGCGCTTGTCGGAGTCCTCCTCTCCCAACTCCTGGCTGGCGAGCACGCTGGCTCCTCCGATCCCGTCCCGCCCCGTCGTCGCTCCGTAGAGGACGAGCAGGCCGCCGGTCAGCGTCGCCTTCGCGCGTGTCAGCCGCTCCTTCGGCAGGAGGCCGACGCACATCGCGTTCACGAGGCAGTTGCCGGCGTAGGCGTCGTCGAAGACCGCCTCCCCGCCGACCGTCGGCACTCCGACGCAGTTTCCGTAGTGGCCGATGCCGGCCACGGCCCGCTCGAACATGAATCCCGGCTCGCCGAATCGCAGCCCGTCCAGGAGCGCGATCGGCCGGGCTCCCATCGCGATCACGTCGCGCAGGATCCCGCCGACTCCCGTGGCCGCCCCCTGGAACGGCTCGACCGCCGACGGATGGTTGTGGCTCTCCACCTTGAACGCGACGGCCTCGCCGCCGCCAAGGTCGAGGACGCCGGCGTTCTCGCCTGGCCCCTGGAGGACGCGGTCGCCGTGCGAAGGCAGTCGCTTGAGGAGCAGAGCAGAATGCTTGTAGCCGCAGTGCTCCGACCAGAGGAGCGAGAAAACGGCGAGCTCGAAGTCGTTGGGATCGCGCTCGAGCAGCCCGCAGATACGGTCGAGCTCCCAATCCGTCAGGCCGAGAGCTTGGTGGAGAGGCTGTTCGGCGACCCGCGTCAGGTGCCGCAGTCTAGATGCCCCGGTGGACGTCCTCGGCTGCGCGGAAGGCCCGGCGGCGTCGAGTCGTTAGGTTGGAGAAGTGACACGTGGATACGTCCTAACGCTGATTGTCCTCGCGCTGATCTGGGGCTCCTCGTTCCTCTTCATCGAGATTGCGATCGACGAGCTCTCGCCCGCCGCAACCATGTCCGGCCGCCTCCTCGTCGCCGCGATCGTGCTCGGAGCCGTCCTCGTCGCGAGGCGCGGCTGGGGTCAGGCGATCCGCTGCGTGAAGGAATTCGGACGGGCGGGATTCGTGCTCGGCGTGATCGGCACGGCCCTCCCGTTCTGGCTGATCGCCTGGGGTCAGACGCATGTCGATTCGGGGATCGCGGCGATCGGCAATGCGGCGATGCCGATCTTCGTGGCGCTGCTTGCGATCCGCTTCGCGCGGCATGAGCGGGTGACGGGGCTACGAGCGGTCGGAATCGCGCTGGGCATTCTCGGCGTGGGCGTCCTCGTCGGCGTGAGCCCCGAGGGTGGATGGTGGGGCATGGTCGGCACGCTTGCAGTCGTCGTTGCTGCGGTCTCCTACGCCGGCGGCTCGCTCTACAGCCAGCACAAGCTTGGCGACTCGTCGGGCCTCCTCGTGTCCACGGCCTCGGTGATCTGGGGAGCCATCGTGATCCTGCCGTTCGGCATCGCTCAGGCTCCGAGCGAGCTCCCCGGCTGGGAACCACTCGCCGCCGTCGCTTTCATGGGCATCGCTCCGACCGGGATCGGGCTGATCCTGTATCTCAGGCTGCTCGAGGAGCACGGCTCCTCGCGCGCCAGCCTCGTCGTCTATCTGCTGCCGCCGACGGCGCTCGTCTACGGCGCGGTCTTCCTGGACGAGGGCCTGCGCGTCACGGCTCTGGTCGGCCTTGCGTTGATCCTCGGTGGCGTCGCGCTCGGCTCCGGTCTCATCCGGCCTACGCGGAGCTCGCAGCCGGTCGCCGCCTCGGCTCCGTGAGCCTGGTCGAGGGAGAGGGGCTCCGACTCCGCCGCGCATCGGGCGACGATCTCGACTTCGTCCTCGGGCTCTTGAACGACGAGGACGTCGAGCCGTTCCTTGCCGCCTCTCGCGCCCGAGACGGGGAGGGGATCCTGGAGGACATCCGTGTGTCCACCGAGGAGCCTGCGGATTTTGGGCTGTTCGTGATCGAAGTGCCGGACGGCGATGGCTGGGCGCGCGCAGGAATGCTGGAGTTTGCGCTCGTGAACCGCCGCAGCCGGATCGCGCACCTGAGCGGCCTCGCGATCCACCCCGACTTCCGCGGAGGGCGGCTGTCGGACGAGGCGGCGCGCGTCTTTCAGCGGCATCTGATCTTCGACCTCGACTTCCATCGGCTTCAACTCGAGGTCTACGGCTTCAACGAGCGTGCCATCCATCACGCCGAGCGGGCCGGCTTCGTGCGGGAGGGGGTGAAGCGCAAGGCCTACTGGCGCCACGGCGAATGGGTGGACGGGGTTACTTTCGGC
>Ga0180121_10000945_pt1 | contig 12296 bp, 13 predicted proteins | sample AntDrymUQ5402106_2_FD_129676 | JGI IMG/M metagenome (GOLD analysis project Ga0180121, IMG submission 129676) | Polar desert sand microbial communities from Dry Valleys, Antarctica - metaG UQ540 (21.06) (version 2) (version 2) | ecosystem: Environmental > Terrestrial > Soil > Desert | place...
AAGCCTATAATGATCCTCCACTATTTTAAAAATCCTATCTTAGAAAATCAAAATAATTTTTTCGTAATATACGAGCTTGGCAAAGAAAAGTCTCCCGCTGATGAAAAATTACCTAAATTCTCTTGCAATTGCGGCAAGAATTTCAACTCCTTGACCGACAAAAGATCACTGTCGGCCTCGTCAAACAGGAAATTCTTGCTTTTCGCAATTGCTCAAGAATTTTTAACGGTAATTTTTCATAGGCGGGTTCTCTTTGAAGAACAAAAAATTGTTTGCAAATTTCCTTACAATAATAGTTTATCAAAAATTCTATAAACGTTTTGGACAACAACGATTAAATATTAACTTAAAATTTACTATTCAATTGTTATTACAATTTATAGAAATTATTTTTGTCTATGGCATTTGCAGTTAAGAGTAAAAACGTTTTGACGCAAGCTGGCATCAGAGAAGCGACGGTATTGATTGATAATGGAAAAATCTTAGACGTTCTTGAACACGATAAAATTCCTGATTGTGAATTAACAGATTATAATGAACTTGTAATTATGCCTGCACTAACTGACAGCCATGTACATATTAACGAGCCTGGAAGGACAGAATGGGAAGGATTTGAAACGGCAACAAAAGCCGCCGCCGCTGGAGGTATAACAATGCTTGTTGATATGCCGCTGAATAGTTCACCTGTAACAACTAATTTTTCCGCTCTTAATAAAAAAATAGATTCAGCAATTGGTAAACTTTATGTTGACGTAGGATTTTATGGTGGACTGATCCCAGGGAATACGGCTGAACTCGATGGACTTGTTCAGAACGGGGTTCTTGGATTCAAGTCTTTTATGGTGAATTCAGGTATAGATGAATTTCCACATGTTAATGAAGAGGATCTTAGGAAAGGAGTGGCACATTTGAGAAATGTACCACACCTGACACCACTCCCACTACTTGTTCACGCTGAAATTGACTGCGGAAATGAAAAATCTTTGAACTATGATGAAGGCAGCTTTTATTGTTTTTTGGAAACGCGTCCAAGAGAATGGGAAAACAAAGCAATTAAATTATTAATAAATCTTTGCCGGGAATTCATTTATCCGATGCATATTGTTCATCTGTCATCTTCGGATGCAATTGATATAATAAAGACGGCAAAAAGAGAAGGTCTTCCATTAACAGTTGAAACCTGCCCTCATTACTTATTTTTTTCAAGTGAAGAAATTAATGATAAAGATACCATGTTCAAATGCACACCTCCGATCAGAGAAAATGAAAACAGAGAAAAGCTTTGGGATGCTGTAAAGGATGGAACGATAGACTTTATTGTAAGCGATCACTCCCCCTGTAATCCGGAGTTAAAGGGCATTGACAAAGGAAGTTTCGAAGAAGCTTGGGGCGGCATTTCAAGTCTGCAATTTGGTCTGCCGGTGGTTTGGACAGAAGCGAGAAAAAGGGGCTTGTCGGTTTCAGATGTTTCAAAACTTATGAGTGAACATACGGCTAAGTTTATCGGGCTGGGAATGAGGAAAGGAAAAATAGGAAGAGGTTACGATGCTGATATTGTTATTTTTGATCCCGATAAAAAATTTATTGTCGAAGAGAAAAATATTTTCCATAGGCATAAAGTAACTCCATATTTAGGAAGAGAGCTTTATGGAGTTGTTGAAACAACTTTCCTCAGGGGCGAAAAAATTTTTGACAATGGAAAAATTATTTCAAGCCCTCTTGGAGAAATTGTTTTGAATAATAAAGTTATGAATTTGTCATTCTGAACGAAACCAGCGCAGCGAAGTCAAGTGAAGAATCTCCAAAAATAGAGGAATTAGAAAAATGGATTCTTCTGCCGATAAATTGGGATCAGAATGACAAGAATAATGTATTGCACAACTTCATTAATTAATATGTAATTAAACCAAAAATAATTGGAACAAAACACAGGCACATCTGTATTTGCAGGATTAACCGATCTTGCTGCGGATAAATTAGGAGGCAAAGCCATTTTAGCCAGCGATGAGTTCTTTGCACCAAAAGAAAATCTGGTAAAAGAAGGAAGGGGAGTTTTCATTCCAGATAAATTTACTTACAATGGGAAATGGATGGACGGATGGGAATCAAGGCGCAAGCGAGATCAGGGTTATGACTGGTGTATAATAAAGCTTGGTGTAATGGGAATTATCAAAGGAGTTGATATAGATACAAATCATTTCCTTGGCAATCATCCTCCTTATGCATCAATAGAAGCATGCACTGTAATTGAGGAGCCTGACACCGATGAGTTCCTTTCAAAAAATGTTAATTGGGTGGAGATTCTTCCAAAGTCTCCGATTAATCCCGGCTCGCAGAATTTATTTTCAATAAACACCACAGATAATTTTACTCATGTGAGACTAAATATTTATCCTGACGGCGGAGTTGCAAGATTTAGGGTTTACGGTGAAGTCATTCCGGAATGGAAGACAAACCTAACAGAAGGCTTAGTTGATCTTGCTGCTCTGATTAATGGTGGTAAAGTATTAATTTGTAATGATATGTTTTTCGGATCAAAAGATAATTTAATTTCCCCGGGAAGAAGCCAAAATATGGGAGACGGATGGGAAACGAAGAGAAAAAGAATTCCCGGCTATGACTGGACAATACTGAAGCTTGCTTCGCCTGGCTCGATAAAAAAGATTGTGGTAGATACAAATTTCTTTAGAGGTAATTATCCCGACAGTTGTTCTATTGAAGGATGCTTTAGACCGAATGATGACGACGATTCATTCACCGCAGCCGACATTCAATGGAAGGAAATTTTGCCGAAGAACAAACTGCAAGGAGATTTTGAAAATATATTTGAAAATGAGGTCAAAAATATTGGAACAGTCTCTCATGTGAGATTAAATATTTTCCCTGATGGAGGAGTGAGCAGACTTCGGCTGTTTGGGGTACCTGATTGATTTTTCATGAGAGTATTCTTTAAATCTATTATTTAACCACTAAGACACAAAGGAAATAAGAAGAAATTTTAAAAATAAAAACTTTGTGACTTAGTGCCTTAGTGGTCAAAGGAATTTTCATTATGAAGAATATAAATATTCATGTGACCAAAGAAGATCTTACAAAATGCTGCGGGTCGGAGAAATGGGTTAATAAAATGGTTTCTAATTCACCCTTTTATTCAAAAGATGAATTATTCGGTGTATCAAATAAAATTTGGAATTCTCTAAACAAAGAAGATTGGCTGGAAGCGTTTTCGTATCATCCCAAAATTGGAGATATTAATTCGTTAAAAGAAAAGTTTTTCTCAACTAAACATCTTGCAGAAAATGAGCAATCAGGAGTTAATGAAGCTTCAATCCATTGTCTGACAGAACTTGCTAAATATAATGAAGATTATGAGAAGAAATTCGGATATATATTTATCGTATGCGCGAGCGGAAAATCAGCTGATGAAATGCTTGATTTAATAAAACAGCGGATAAATAATAATCCGGAAGATGAGATTAAAATCGCAATAGAAGAACAAAATAAAATTACTAAATTAAGGTTGGAGAAATTTATATGAGTCACATTACTACACACGTTCTTGATACATCTATCGGGAAACCGGCAAAAGGAATTGAGATAAAATTACATCGAAATGAGAATTCCGGCTGGCATGAAATTGCAAAAGGTGTTTCAGATATCGACGGAAGAATTTCTGATCTCATAGAAATAGGAAAAACTCTTGATAAAGGAATTTATAAAATGGAGTTTAGAGTAGATAATTATTTTAGACAAAAAAAAATAAAAAGTCTTTATCCTTATATTGAAATTATTTTTATGATCGAAGATGAGGAACATTATCACATTCCATTGTTACTAAGCCCTTTTGGCTACTCGACTTACAGAGGAAGTTAACTCAGTTAACAGTTAACAGTTAGCAGTTTAACAGTTAGCAGTTAAACAGTTAGCGGTTAAACAGTTAGCAATTAGAAATTAAGATTAAGAAAAGATAGAAAATAATTGCTAACTGCAAACTGTCTAACTGCTAACTGTTCTTGACGGTTTTATTTTCATTCCGACCTTTCCGCCTGCGTAAGCAAACGGAAAATATACAGAGAGTCCCACAATCCAAAACCATACAGGATGAGGAAGAGTGATTAAATTTATCAAACCCATAATAAATAAAATCGCACCGGTGATAAGGGCGCATTTTATTTTTTTATTTTCTGAAATCAATGAACTTACCAATCCTCCCGCAAAACTTCCTAAAGCCCACCCAGCAAGAACAAATAATAGCGCTCCCGATGGAACAATTTCAATATATTCTTTAAGAGAATCTTTGTTAGAAAAATCTAATTCGGCAGGAAGAGGATAAACAGAAGATGAAATTAATTCCACAATTGAAATTATGCAAATTCCTGCGGCGAGTCCCGCTATAACTGCGATAAAGTTCTTCATAAATAAATTTTTATGAATAAATATAATATAATAAAAATTCTAAGGCGTTATTTTTATTATATTATTGAACACATTGTTATCAATTATGGAAAGATCACTTGCGTCGACAATATTGTCTCCGGTCACATCAGTAGAGAGATAACCTGAAGCAAATATAAATACATCATTATCCGTGAATGCTAAATCACTCCCGTCAATAAAACCATCCTGATTCACGTCGCCGCTGTAAATGCAGTACTTGGTTCCTTTAAGAATAAGATTATTTCCATATGCTTTAGCTGCATTGGTTGTAAAATCATAAGTCATCAGTGACGGAGTAAAACTGTTTCCTGAAGAGCTCCAGGTTTCAATTGAATTCCTGTGCTTAACACTCAGATAATATGCCGTGTCGCTGACAGCTCGATTAAATGTTAAATTTGCAAAACCGGTATTGCTTAAAAATGCTTTTGACGAATCTACAATATCAAAAGGAAAAAATGTTTTTCGAAGATAAACTCTTATGGTATCTTGTATCATAGTATTACTGAACGGATTAAAAAAACCTTCAATGAATAAATTGAGATTCAGTACTAATGGGGCAAGCGTAAACACATCATTTACAGTTGTAACACTGTAGCCCTGAAGAACGCCTCCTCCTATTATAAAAATTGAATCTCCTGCAGCTACAGCCCCTATCCCATGCCGGGGAGTTTTCATCGGAGCCATTGTCCTCCATGAATTTGTTATGGGATTGTATTCTTCATTTTGCGGAAATACTCCAGGAACTTCTCCACCGAAAACATAAAGTTTCCCGTTTAACGAAGCAGCTGCTAATCCGCCTCGTGCGCTTGGCATATTGGGTTTTGAGTACCATGTATTTGATGAAGGTGAATAAGCCTCAAGTTTATTAAAATTTGTTCCACCTGATCTACCGCCTGCAACATATATCAATGAATCTATTAATGCTCCAGAAAGGTGTTCACGGGGTGTAGGCATATTAGCAAGTATTTGCCAGGAGTCAAGTAAGGGATCATAAACATCAGTCCGTCCGGATACAGTGAATCCTGTTATCACTCCACCGATAACATAAATTTTATTTTGATGTGTAACAGCAATGTGAGCTCCTCTTTCGATCAGCATGGGAGTCTTTTCTCTCCATATGTTTGAATCAGGATAAAACGAATAAACTTTGTGATTTGGAACAAATGAAGCTCCTCTATAGCCACCGAGCACGTATAGCCTTCCCTCTGCAACAGCTAGTCCAAGATGATGAAGAGGTTCAGGAAGAGGTGCAACAGTTGACCATGAATTTGTTGAAGGAGTGAAGACTTCCACAATATTTGAACCACCACCGCCGGTTGCCAATCCACCCGGAACATAAATTTTACCATTAAGTATAGCATGTGCAATTTCCTGCCTAGCTGTTGGCATTGGCGCGCGGCTAAACCATCTTCCAACTAAATCAATCTGAGATAAGCAATTTGCACTTAATAAAAGTGATGCAATAAAAATAATTGTTTTCATAATGCTAAATGTTAAATTTTAATTTACTAGTGATGAACCATTTATAATTTGTATCAATGGCTGTCTCAATCTTTAAGATTATTTCATCAATATTTTCAATCACTTCTTCATTTTTTATTCTCAAAAAAATATTCCAAAATTTTCAATTTCATATTGCTTGTTTTTATCGTATTCGATTTCATTATTTTTTCGTCTATTTACAAACCCCCCTTTATCTCCCCTTTTTGCAAAGGGGGGAATGATGCTTCGTCATTGAATATTTTTACTTTTCCTCCACAATTACCATCTGTTCTTGTCTTACTTTAATTCTAAGATTCAATAAAAGACTCAAATTGACGAACCATTCTCCGCCTTTGCAAAGGGTGGAATGACGCTTTGTCATTGAATATTTTTACTTTCCCTCCACAATTACCATCTGCCACTATAGAGTACTTTAATTTTAAGATTCAATAAAAGACTCAAATTGACGAACCATTCCCCCCTTTGCAAAAGGGGGGATTAAGGGGGGTTGTATCAATTGACTGTCTCAATCTTTAAGATTATTTCATCAATATTTTCAATCACTTCTTCACTCTTTATTCTCAAAAAAATATTCCAAAATTTTCAATTTCATTTTGTCTGTTTTTATCGTATTCGATTTCATTATTCGAACTATGAGTATCACCGTCAACTTCTATCGCCAGTTTTATTTCAGGACAATAAAAATCTATCACATATTTTCCAACACCGAATTGTCTTAGAAATCTTTTATTTCTTACTTGCCTTTTCCTTAGTCTTTCCCATAATAATTTTTCAGCCTTAGTCATGTTATTACGCAATTTTCTTCTCTTCTCTTTTTCTTCTGTTCGATTAAATATCTTTGTCAAATTTTTCCTCCCGCTTTTTAGTCCATTTACAAACCCCCCTTTATCCCCCCTTTTGTAAAAAGGGGAATGAGACTTCGTCATTGAATATTATTACTTTTCCTCACAATTAGCATCTGCCGCCAGCGTACTTTAATTCTAAGATTCAATAAAAGACTCAAATTGAGGAACCATTCCCCCCATTGCAAAAGGGGAGGATTAAGGGGGGTTGTGTCAATGACTGTCAAATCTTTAAGATTATTTCATCAATATTTTCAATCACTTCTTCATTCTTTATTCTCAAAAAAATTAATATATAAAAACTTTAAGGTGTAATTTTCATAATTAAGTTAAAAGCATTGTTTTCAATAATTGAAAGATCGGAAGCATCTGAGATATTGTCGCCATTGACATCTGTTGAAATATAACCTGTTGCAAAGATGAAAGCATCATTATCCGCCATGATTAAATCACTTCCATCTACAACTCCGTCCTGATTTACATCCCCGCTATAAATACAGTACTTTGAACCTTTGAGAACAAGATTATTTCCGTAAGCTTTATTTATCGCCGAAGTAAAATCATAATCATAAATTCCTCCAAATGTTACAAGCTCTCCGCCCGTTTTGCTCCATGTCTCAATACTGTTCCTGTGTTTTACATGGATATAATACGTTCCGCTTGTAATATTGTAAAACTTAAACACGCCCTGCAAACTTACACTGTCAATGACAGATTTAGCAGAATCGATTATATTAAAAGGAAAACTTATCGTTCTCAAATAAGCTGTAACAGTGTCACGCATGTTCATAGTACCGGTAAGAGAATTTAAGAACCCTTCCATTGCAACAGTCATATTGAGCGTTAATGTTTTCAGGAACCATGGCTTCGTCGCCTCATCAGTTTTAAAAAAATCAACTAACCGTGATGCAACTTTCTGTCGTCCCGCAGTAGAAGGATGAGTGCCGTCAGCTCCATAATCGGCCGGGCAGACCCACGTCAATCCGTCTATTCGCGGAATTAATCCATCTGCCCATAGATACGGACCCCATGAAAGCCACGGTGAATTTGCATTGGCACCATTATAAATTAAACTGGTATCGCCGTGGATCTGGTCTTCTATAAGCCACTTTACAGACCATCCGGAATAATATGAATACGGCTCAGGATTCAGACCAGTGGTAGCGTATCCTGCATATATCCGGCTTGCCAAATAACACTGTTTGAGATTTGAATACTTCGATTTCATTATTCCCATACTTATTTTGAATTTATCCCTTAAGCCGGATGGATAATTTGGAAAAGTCGTATCACGCGGATTTGCCTGCGCTTCTTTAAACCAAATTGCCTGTACTTGTTTTACTGAAACTCCGGCAGTTGTAAGTCGCTGTACTATAACTGACCAAAAAGCTGCGTTGGGATTATTTATTATGTCGATTGATTGCCCTCCCTGTGCTCCGTTGACCACTACCAATTTTGGATTCAAATAACAAGCCCCGTTTATCGTCATCATAAACTGCTGAAATTCCTGACTGCAATTTGACATACCAACTGAAAGTAAAACTATCTTTCCTGTTGTGGGATTATAATTCCCTGCAGTATCCAGCGGGACAATTCTTGTGGCAAAATCCAATCCGGCATCGTCATGAATATCCGGTCTGTTGTTGAAACCTTTTGGATAGAGTCCGCCCTGAAAGTTTCTAAAGTAACCTGCAGCAAGATCATTGATAGGGGTAAGACCGACAGAGGTATTGGAACAATTTTGTGAGAAACTCTTGTGTGAAAAAATTATTGTGAGAATTAAAATCGTGATAAATGAGAATGTATATATTGTTTTCATGCTGTGTCTATATTGAAATTTATAAAAGGGTATTATTTATTCTAAAATTAATTCTTCTTATGTGAATAATCAAATTCAAATTCTTTATACGAATGTATTGAGTGCATTGAGTGCGTTGAGTGCGTTGAGTGCGTTGAGTGTATTGAGTATATTAAATATATGTAACAGTATAGCGAATAACGAAGTTATATTAGATCATTTTATTGGAGGAGGTGCATCTTTAAATTTTTTGTGTTTGCCTGAGAGCTTTCCGAAGAATAATGCAATTGGAAAAAAAATGTTTTGAACGAATCCAGGAATTTCAGTCATAGCAAATTCAGATTTATAATGGTTCAGAAGAAAAGCCGAATCAAATAGTCCTGGCTTACCACCGTTTTCGTTCATGGATTTATAAATTTCGGTTAGGAAATAAATGAAATTATTTGGTGGACGAACGTATCCACTGCATTTGAGAATATCGTTTCCTTCATTCCAGAATTTATGGGCCATTCCTGCCGGGAAAAAAATTGTTTCTCCTTCAGTTGCAAATTTGGGTACTGCACCTGGAATCTGATATCCCACTTTTCCCGAAATTACAGTTAAGCTTTCATCCTGTTTGAAATGAATATGCATCGGAGGACCTGCCCCGGGCTTAACATCATTCTCAACTTCGACACATTCACCTTTTTCATCATTTGAAATTTTAGTGAATGTTAGTTTCTCTCCTGTAATGTTTTCGATCGTTAATGGCAGATTATATTTCATGAGATTTTATTTAATATTTAAAATAGGTAAATATGGGATCCACGGACCGACTTCCGCTTTGTATTGCTTTGCCATCACTCTTGAGATTTGCGCAATATGTCCGAGGTCGTGTACGACCCATGTTGAAAGCAGTTCGCGCAGAGTCACTTTGCCAAAATCCGGATGGACGCCGGTATAATCCAGCATCTTATCTGTGATATTAAGAGAATTGAGTCTTTCTAAATTTGTTTGGCGCAGCGATTTGAATTGTGAAAGAAGTTCGTCCAAACTTTTTCCTTTGCTATCTTCAAACTGAGCGAACCTGTCAAATGGTTTGAATCTTTTATCAGGATCCTGATCGAGAATAATTTCCAGCCGTGACATCCAATCTGTTTTCTCTCCGTGAATTAAATGGCCGACAATATCAAACGGGCTCCAGGTGTCTTCGCCTTCGTTGTTATAAATCCACTCGTCAGGAAGATCTTTGAGTAAAGATTCAAGCACGTGTGGAGTACGAGAGAGGATTTTGAGAGAAGGGGATATCGAAAAGTTCATAATTACGATTTTTTATTTCTTACAAATTAATGTTTACCATCGGCATTAAAAAGAACATTTATAATTTAAAATATAAAAAGGGGCGCAAGATTAAACCTGCCTCCCTTTTTCTACTTCTGAGAATTTGATTCTTAATTTACATCAACATTCGCTTTCCGGGTTGGAAACTCTCCCGCTTCGCGAGGCTAACCGGCTTTGATTGTATAAAATGAATCCACTTGAGAGTTTTTTGAATCAGAAAACTGGTTAAAAAAGTGATTTCAGAAATCTCAGGGAATAATTTTTATCACAAAATTGAAAGCATTGTTATCAGCAACGGCCAGATCAGAGCCATCAACAATCTGATCACCTGTTAAATCGGTATTAATGTATCCGGTTAAATTATTAAAAGCGTGATTATCGACTAAGCTGAAATCTATCGCGTCCACGACTCCATCCTGATCTACATCACCGCTGTAAACACAATACCTGCCTGCCTTTAAGATCAAATTATTTCCGTACGCCTGAGATTGTGCAGATGTAAAATTGTAACTCATAATTGAAGGCCGGACGAATGGAATCCCACCGCTTATACTCCATGTCTCAATACTGTTGCGATGCTTTAGAGCAATGTAGTATGTTCCCGAATTCGCATTCAGAAATGCAAAGCTCCCGGTAAAAGTGAGTGAATCTATCTTCCTCTTTGACGAATCTACAATTGAGTAAGGTGAAGCAGTCGATCTTAAATAAGCAGTAACAGTGTCCCTCATATTTAAAGAATTATTTACTTCATTATAAAATCCTTCGGGTATTGAAGAAATATTTATTACACTATATACTTCAGGAATCTGCGCGCACTGAATCCAGAACGGCTTATTCTTATAATCGGTATTCCATATTTCGTATATTTCATTAAGACTCTTCCATTGAATTTTTCCCTGCGCGACAAAGACACTTACGGAATCTATAAACTGTTTCATTTTATTTAACTGAGATGTGTTGAATTGTCCCATTCCCATAAATACAGTGGAAGTATAAAATCCCGTGTCGGGTACAAGTCCATAAGATACTGCATTAATAATTTTCCTTACTCTGTTAACTGCAGTTGTTACTAAAGTTGTATCAAAAATTTTATTAGCGCATCCGTTCCCTATTAAAGTGAGATGCTTGGTCGAATCATGTACATAATAATTCGCCATGCTCTGCGGCTTTCATGCTAAGTAGTTCAAAGGATCATTCAAATGATTTTGTGTGCCTCCACCCCAGCGAATGTCGGGTCTCCAAAAAAATGAAGTATAAACTCTTCCGTAAATTCCTGTTTCGAGATTTTCCCAATTGTTGCCGTTTATAATTTGATTGTACAAAAATCCACCGACAATTTTGTTTGGTGTAATTCCAAGCAGTGTATGAAGGTAAGCAACATCGGCATAATTGTATGCATTCTCATGCGCGTGAGGATCGCATTCGATTCCTTTGTCCTCAGTAAGCCATCTGATTATATTCTTTCCGTTTGTATTGGATATAACACTTCCGGTGTCGAAATTTCTTACACCTTGCAGAAACCTCCAATCAGATTGAAAGTCCCACTTTACATTGTGTGATTGTACGTAGTCAGCGAGCTGAACTAGAATATTCCTTCGTAAAATATAATAATTAAAGTTAGTATTATATGGTTCGGCGTCTTCGTTATGAGTTATAAATGTTAAGTAGATTGGTGTTTGCGTTTGGGTATAAATGGGACCTGGATTCGGAACAAGAAATAAAGCAAGTAGGATAAATTTCTGTAAATTAAAGAAACTCTTCTTTAGCAAATGAGTAAAGAATGTCATAAGGAAAATTTTAATGCTTTTATGAATGATTTTTAAGTTATGACAGGTTTTTTTTTAAAAAGTTTAATTGAACAACAGTTTCAGATCAATATAGAATCATTTAACAAAAGCTGTCATGAGAAATATTATTTACTATTGGGAGAATTGTTTAAAATCGATTAATGAAATCCCGTAGGGATTTTATATTGGTAGAAAATTTATAACACAAAATACCAATCCCGTAGGCCTGCCTGCTGCAGGCAGGGATTGAATATAGGATCAACCGACATACATTTCGTCCAAAAGGGACGATTTAGTATTTGATTTTTGATACCAATATTTTATCCCTGCCTGTTGCAGCAGGCAGGCCTACGGGATTTTTTATAAATTTAAATTTTAAATCGAAATTTTAATCATTGGACACTTATGATAGGACATATGTCCTTATTTTACCAATATCATACGCTTCACTTCCGTAAAATCTTTAGTTTCCAATTTATAAAAATATATTCCGCTTGACAATAAAAACTCTGACGAGTTAAAAGATTTATCATAAAAGCCCGCGTCGTGGACTTTGTTTTCAATAAGTGTTGCAACCAATCTTCCGTTGACATCATAAACTTTTAATGT
>Ga0180121_10000946_pt1 | contig 12294 bp, 12 predicted proteins | sample AntDrymUQ5402106_2_FD_129676 | JGI IMG/M metagenome (GOLD analysis project Ga0180121, IMG submission 129676) | Polar desert sand microbial communities from Dry Valleys, Antarctica - metaG UQ540 (21.06) (version 2) (version 2) | ecosystem: Environmental > Terrestrial > Soil > Desert | place...
GGCGCTCTCCGTGCTGACGGGTGCGGACATTAACCACACAAGGGCACAAAGAGCCGCCGCAATCGGCCAGAAGTTCGTGCCTCCTGCTGGCCTCCTCAACAACTTAACCGTACTCAACCTGAACCGACGGGTGCTGACGAAGTGGTCGTTGACCTTCATGGCGTCACTCCTGCGCTGTGTGTCTGCTGAACGGCTCGATAGCCGGGGTCCGTCAGTCATACACCTGACATGCAACCCAAGTTGTACCGGCGAGGATTGCGCCCACGATCAAAATCATTTTGGTGCGTCTCATGGTTTTCACCTTCGATTCTTACTGCTGTACCAGAACATTGATGCGTTACTCTTTTTACGTTAATGCCAATCCTTGCGATATGAGAGGTGCCAAACGTATTGAAGAGAGTACCTGCTAAACAAACTAGATACTCAAGCCTACAGTCGAAAAAGCAAAAATAGCCGGCGTCTCGATCGTGGCATCGCTGATTACATTTATCCTTTGTAGCGACGCAGTCTTCTCTTGGAGTAGTTTCTCTCCTGGGTTTCGCGGATTTGGCGGCAGCCTCAGCCTCCTTTTAGATACTGGTCCACCTGACTGGCAAACCCGCTGAGTCGAGTGGCATTCCATCCTTTGGCGGCTTTCCCCGCCTCCAGCAGTTTGCGACCCCGTTCCAGAATGCTTCGTATCTTGGGATTCCCAATATTTCTAACCTGAGTCGAGGTGGGATAGGTCCTGAGAGAACTACTTGCCTTCGAGGCAATCTGGGGGAGTGTTCCTTCTTGGATCGCTTTTTTTGCCTCTTGAGGCGTTGCGATGAGCGGCGCGTCGGTGCCTTTCTGCGTAGCCTGCGTAATCAAGTTATCTGAGGCTAGTCGAGTTGCTTGCGCTTTCTCAGGGGTTTGGACAAGGGTTCGACTGTGGGCGGAAACCAGCAATGCCAGAGCTAAGGCGATAACCAAACTGATGCTTTTCATGAGTCTTCCTTCTTTTCACACTCAGATCGAGTATTGGACCTTATCGAACAACGAAAAATGATTAATGGCTCTTCTCCGTTCGAAATCTAATCGACTGAAGCAACCACTAGAGTGTTTCGCGACGCCTCGCGCAACTCGTGGATGGCGACGATAGAGTTACATTGATAACTTGTCGTGTTCCGTTGTAGTTACGTTGCGCGCTCCAAACAATGTGTCTTTGATCTTGAGGTTGATACTTCTCGTCCCAGCCCTTCTCGTCACGGACATAGTGAACGCCTCTAACACCGTCAACTTCCAGATAGCGAAGATCTTCTTCCCCAGCGTTTTCGTGAGTCTTATAGAAATCTTTCGTTTCTTCCTCGATAGAGCGATTCCCAAACTTCGATTCGTAAGTTGTGACCCGGACCGAGAATCGTGAGGCACCCTTCCGTGAAGGCCAAAGACAATCCAAGTTTAGTCCATACAAATGTTTGGGCCTTCTTCGAGTCTGGCGCCGGATTGGATTCTGGAGTCTTGGATGATTGACTGCCTGTTGTGTAACAGCCAGCCCAAAAGAAAACTGCGGCAAGAACGACGCAAAGGGTCTTTATCTTAATCCTCGGAGGACCCTGTCGCACGGTATTGCTGCAGTCCGGGAGTTGCGACGCGCAATCTCTTAGGCGCATGAGTCAGCTCGTCCTTTATTCTCAAGAATAATGAGCAGCTCTTGCATTAGATTCCCCTTGAACACATGCAAAGGTATTCGCCGTGTGGATCTTTCATACAAAACCAAATGACGCAAAGTGATGTACCGATTATCAAATCCTCACAGTCTTCTAGTCCGTGACAAATGCACCTATCAGGTTTGCATTCGAAATTAGACGTTTTCATCAGCGTAGTTGAAAGTGTTCCCGGGCGCTGAGTTCCTAGCCTAAACGATTGAGCGGTGTATTTGAACGCTCGCAACTTGTCTTTAGGAAACATAGTTTCCAGCAAAGAACCTATCGTCTCTTCGCCCCGAGCAGTGCGAACCACGACTCGATTAAAATCTATCTGCCCGGCCCCAACGTCAAATTCATAGACCACGCCGCGCTTGGTCAAATCAGCAACTACTTTTTTGCCCCGGCTGAGGGCTTTGATGGTCTGGGCGTTGACGCGAGTGGTCCGTAGTGTTGTCGAACTCTTTTTTTGAGTTGTTTGGACTGCTGATGCTGAGAAGCCGGCTAAGGCGTGTGCAAGCGTAACAATCGTTGCAAGTATCGTAATGCGTTTCATTGGTTGATTCTCTTTCTCGATATGCGTGTTTGCCTTTGGCCAACTATTTCCATCTCGCGAATCAGTTATCCAACTTGTAGGTAATGTTTAGGAAGGTGAGGCTGATTGACTGAGGCATCGGCGTTGTGATGCAGGCAAGGAATTTGATTGGCAGCCGTGGTGTCGTCGACCCGTAGAGGATCTTCATCTGATCCGCCGTCACCATACCGCGGGGAGCAATGCGAACCGTGGCGCTCGGATCAGAGCAGTCGCTGGTCGACTTGCCGGGCTTAACGAACAACAGCGTCGCCGTCTGACTCGCGTTCTGCGCGCTCAGCAGGTTGCCCCTCGAGTTCTGGCCGAAGTTGCCCAGGTACGGCACCCAACCATTAGTAATCTGCTGGGCGGGCATTCCGACGCTGAACGATTTCGGCGCAGGAGTCGTGTCGATAAGCCAGCCCAGGTTGATACCGTAGTTCTGGATTTTGTATACGAGGTATTTTTTCACGCGGATGTTGATGAGCGCGAAGTGAACGCGCCCACCGGAGGCCAACTGGTCTTGAATCTGCCATTCGTAAACGGGGGTGTTGGTCCACTCGAGCTCAGCCTTCACGTCGCCGCGGGTATAGAACATAAGATAGCGAAGCGTTTTGGTGTTGAAGATGGCGACGTTATCGTCACCGGCTATCGGACCCAATCGACGGTCACGTTTTCCAGGTGGAGCCTTGCGCAGGAACGCGAAAAGCCCGCCTCTGACCCAGCCGAGGTCAACGCCGAAGGTGCGGTTCTCATAACCAATCTGGCTGCTCCTGTTGTAGAGCTCGTAATCCGTTTCGTAGCTAATCTGGTCCGCGTTGTTGACGTTCCATTGCTTCGCTGCGGGCGGCGCGGCCTCAGAGACGTGGGGCAGGGCTATCAAAGAGAGCGCTCCGATTAAGAGGGTGCCAATGCGGTTCCAGGTCATGATTATTGCTCCTTGCTCGCCGGGATAACCGACGCGAAATTATGGATGAGTCTGCGAGTCTAGTGCATCGATTCGTTTGTGCCTCGAATGAAATAGCCAAGCCTATTGAATCCGGATCGTGGGTGTATGGTGCACCTCGTAAGTAAGTTCGTAAGCAGGCACTCTCAATTGGAGCGGCTTAGTGTGCCCCGGCCCCGGCGGTTCGATAAAGATCTTGGTGATTTGCAGTATGTGTACTCCAGGAGAAAAGTTTGCAGATCGCGTTGAGGCAACGAAGGCGCTATCCTCAGCTGTGGTTATTAGTTGTTGTCGAATATTCGCGATGATGACCAACAGATCTCCAGGAGATTTAACCACCGCTGGCGGCAGCGTCAGAGCGACTTCGTCATCTTCGCGCATTATTAGTGGAGCAGATTGGTTGAGCACAAAGTTGGCGTAAGTCTCCAGCAGAATTCTCTCAGTAGGGTGATAAAGGATCGCGCCGCCTTTGTTTCGTGCGCGGAGACGCTTTAGTTTCTTAAACGATACCGTGACAGTCTGCGTTGCCCGGTCAAGAATAGGTCGTATCCGCGTAGGCGCATCGTAAGCGATGAAGGCGAACGGATCGCCAACAGATTGGCTTCGTGAGGCGCCGATGGTTACGCAAGAAGAGTTCGGTAGAGAAAAACGAATAGCCCCCGGCAATGTAAGCTTACTCCGGATCAGGTTATCAATGACGTCTCTCACCATGAGGACGTCTTCGATGATGTTTCCATTTTCGATACTGGGTGGGCCAGTCTGGCCAACAATCTGAACAGTGCCGTTGCCGGTCTGCCAGCCTTCGCAAGATAGGTTCAAATCAAGCGGGATGTAGATTGTGCGATCAGTGGTAAGTGGTATTTTGACCCTAACCGAAATGCCCATGGGCAGTCTTACATAGTATTGATTAGGTCGGTTTGTGTGCTGCGTCTCGACGCGCATCGGCGAAAAGACTTTTAGCGGCAATGCCTCAACCGTCACACGCTTGGTTTGCTGACTGATCTTTTTATTTGCGTCAGTGACAATCTCCGCCACTTTCGTTTTCACAAAGCCGCTTAAGAGACCGACTCCGAGCTGAACTTTTTCGGAGCGGTATGTTGGCGGGCCAAGCGGCGGCGGTGTTTGCTGAGCGAAGGCCACTGAAAAGACTAAATGAACCACAACTACTGCCAGAACCACGCATGTTTGAGCTTCCTCCTTCATGACTCTTTTCCTTCTTCCTCTTTCCTCCTGAGGCAAGGAATTGATCAATAAATAGTCGACCCACCCGCTACTCCAAACGGCCCGCCGGATGCGCACGCGTCCTTCGTCTGGCAACTTTGTAACCTCCCTCCTGAGTAGGCTACCCAACAGTCTTTGTAACCGACGCACACTTTGGCGCAACTCTTTGCGCTACAGGTGACGCATTTGGCTGGGGATCCCTCGCCGTCACACCCTAAGCCACCGCCGCCCTTGGGTTTAGCGGCGAACATGGCCCTCGTTAGTGACGTAGCGTTTACTGGGAAGGGTACCGGCCAGGTCCAATTAACTGTGTAACTGCTGACCTGTCCGTCTCCGCCTTCTACCGGAAACGACGTAGCGCGGACTGACTCCTGCATGCATTGCAAGGCAACGGCGTCTTGCCCTCTAGGCAGAGATGATTTGGCAACGTTAAGTTTGCCTGCGATCCATTTGCCGCTCGCGTCTTTTCTGTAGGTGTGCTCAATCTCGATTGAACCCCGACCCTTTACGCCATTCCAGCAGTTTTTAAGCTTCGGTATGACCTCGCCATGGAAATAGCGATTGATTCGCTGCTGAGTAATGAATGTGCGCTCCAACCGTTGCTCAGCAGTAGGAAAGGTAGCAACTTGAGTTGTTTGAGGGCTCGACGGAAGCGTCTGGCTCGATGCGCCTATCAACCACAACAAACCTAAAGCGAGAACAATGGGCATGATCATGCAGGTGCGTCTCATAATGTTCTTCTGCTCCCTTCGCGAAAGGACTCAAGGCAATCTAGACCAAAGGAACTCTCGGAGCGACATTTCGTGAAAGCCTCATTGAATGACCCCTCCACCAATCAGGCCAAATGGACCCCCGGAAGCACAGTCGTCAGACTCAGTGCAAAACTTAGCGCCCTCGCCGGAAGTATATTCTCGGCAGGTTTTGTAACCGACGCACACCCTAAGGCAACTCTTCTGGTCGCAGATGAAGCATTGGGCCGGCGCTCCACGCCCGTCGCACCCGGAACCGCCCCTTTTGGGTTTGGCGGCGAACATAGCGCTTGTTAGGGTAGTAGCGTCAGATGGAAAGGGTACCGGCCAGGTCCAATTGACTAAATATCTGTCTCCCTTGCCGTCCCCGCTGTCTGATGAAAACGAGGTGCCGCGCACAGAGTCCTGCATACACTGCAAAGCAACGGCATCCTGCCCTCGAGGCAAGGTGGATTTGCCAACCGTCAGTTTGTCCGCGATCCATTTGCCGCTCACGTCTTTCGTGTAAGAGTGCGCGATCTCAATTGTTCCTCTTCCTTGCAACCGACTCCAGCAATTCGTCAGATTCGGCATGACTTCGGCGTGGAAATAGCGGTTAAGCCGCTGTTGCGTCATCGTTGTTTTCTGCAGAGCGATCTGCCGTCGCTGTGCGGTCGTCATCGTCGTTTGGGGTACTTGCCTCGCAGGGCGTTGGGTTTGGGTGGACACACCAGTCAAGCCAATCACAGCCGAGGAAACGACAATTAATATGATCAGACTTATACGTTTCATGATTGATCCTCTTCTCTTCTTCAGGGTACCTCCCTGCGGAGGAAGGAATGTGATCAATAAATAATCCCCCCCTGCAGTCCAAATGGACCACCCGATGCGCACTTGCCCATCGCTGTGCACTGCCTGCCGGGGAATGTGACCTTACATTCGGTGTAACCCACGCAAACCTTCTCACACTCGTGACCATCTTTATCGCACGTGTAGCACTTCGCTGCGGTTCCGGCACCATCGCAACCGCCGCTACCCCCACCAGTGTTTTTAAGTCCAGTCAACATGTTGGTTGTTAGCTGAGCGGCGTTTGATGGAAACGGTACTGGCCAAGTCCATTTGATCGTATAGGTTGTTGCGGCATCCGAACCTTCCGCAGGAAACGACGTCCCGCGGGTGGCATCTTGCATGCAACGTAGAGCATTCACTTCTTGACCTCTGGGCAATGCCGACCTGGCAAGCGCGACACCTGTGGGTGCCCAGCTTCCGTCAGGGCCTTTCTTATAGTTGTGTTCGAGTTCGATGGAGCCCTTTCCCAGCACACTGCTCCAGCAGTTCTTCAGTTTAGGAATTACATCAGCGTGGAAATAGCGGTTTAGCCGCTGTTGCGTTGTGACCGCTTTTTCTAATTGCGCTCGTTGTTGCGGAGTTGCGGTTACTCTCGTTTGACCCACTTCCGTAGTACGGCGAGTTTGACTTGAGGCGGCTACTAGTCCAACTAGCGTTAGTGCAACTCCAGCAATCGTAATTATGGTGCGGTTCATTTTTCCTCCTCACTCAATCCTGACTAGCTTGCAGAACTTCAATTCTGCGTCCGCTTCGCCATTGAAAACGCCTTTGACTGTCAAATACTGATTGCCTCTGACTTGAGAGAATTGCTCAGACTGATCCTTACTAAACCAACAAGCTACGTGTCGTGGCTGCTTTGTTCCGTTCTCTTCCAGCATGACTGAACCTTGATCTGCACTATTTCGAGGCATGGTTGGGGCAGACGACGCGTAGCCTCGGACAGTGATTTCGTGGCCATCATATTTTCGGCGTACTTCGGCTCTGGATTCTTCGTACTCCCTGACCAAGGTATTGACCGGCAACGCAGGCGAGGCAACGGTCGTCGATTGGCTTCGACAACCGGTTAAAAAGACGAAACTCACTAACGCCAGCGTTGTCAGCAACCGTACGAAACCGAGTGCCTGGCGACGGATGCTCGCATTGACTCCCGTAAAATTGGTTACAGACCTGACCATCCATTGCCGTCCTCACCACCAGACACACGGGCATTTCTTCACTTGGGTTTTGGTGCTAGAATCAGGCGCAAATCCCTATCCCAGGTGGCTAACTTGCCCAGGAGCTTACCTGTGAGGATTTGGAAAGTCCTAAGGAATCGAAGAGAAAGTTCTAAGAAAGTTCTAAGCGGCCCAGATGTCTCTTGCAATTGGACATTGTTATCAGTTCGGCGAATTCATCGTTAACTGCGATCAAAAGGTCTTACTAAGAAACGGTAGTCCGTTGCCCATGGCACCTAAAGTTTTTGATACGCTTCTTATTCTGGTTGATAACAACGGACGGCTTGTGGAAAAGGATGAGTTGATCAAACAACTCTGGCCTAATAGCTTTGTAGAAGAATCAAATCTCACCTATAACATACAACAGGTCAGAAAGATCCTTGGCGACAATGCTCGAGAGCCTCGCTTCATCGAAACGGTGGCCAGGCGCGGATATCGATTTATTGCAGAAGTCACCAAGACACGACCTAATAGCGCCGCAACGGTCGAGTCAGAAAAGCTAAGTGCAGCTGAGTTCAGAACCGCACAAAAGAAACCCTATCTGCCAGTAGTATTGGCGACCTCAGTGCTGTTTGTGGGCGCAGTTGTATTCGCGTCATGGTTTGTCAAAAGCCGTCCGCAAGTTGCCGGGTCATTGGCCCCTTTGCTCAACACACCCTTCAAGTCAGAAAAGTTTGCGAGTAGCGGTTTCGTTCGCGCCGTGATCACACCTGACGGTAAGTATGTCGCTTATACCGTAGAGACTCAGAGTAAGCAGAGTATTTGGCTGCGTCAGCTTGAGACATCGGAAAATATTCAAATTGTTCCGCCGACGGATGACCAATACTTAGGAATGGCCACTTCACGCGACGGCAATTCGCTCTACTTTGTTCGTCGTGCCTTAGCCGATCCACCGATCTCAGAGCTATATCGCGTTATGACCTTCGGGGGAATCCCCGTGAAGATTACTCAGCACACGGAAGGAACCGTAAGCCTTTCTCCTGACAACAAGGACATTTCATTCATTCGTTGCAGATACGAGAACGAAGATTTCTGTTCGCTGATGCTTATTGATTCAAATGGCAGGAATGAACGAAAACTTTTGACTCGACGACATCCGATTCGCCTCGCCGCCGTTCAGTATTCACCCGATGGTCGCTCGATTGCTTTTGCCTCTGGAGAATCATCTAACGGGGGCAGCAATTTTCGTGTAATGCTTCTTGACCTATCGACCGGCGTGGAACGTCAGGTTTTCCCGAAAACATTTTTCGTTGTCACCAGTTTGAAATGGTTACCAAACGGAAACGAGTTGCTTCTGGCAGCGAAAGAGACTTACGACGGAAGATCCAGGATTTGGCACGCTTCCACCCTCACCAGAGAAGTTCGACCTTTAACAAAAGACGCCATTGATTACGTGACTCTCAGCTTAGACAAGGCGGCTGAAAAACTACTTGCCACTCACACGAGCAACAACTTTCATTTGTTCACAGGGAGAATTGACGACCTAAGCAAGGCCAAGAGCCTGGCAGTGGCGCGCGGTGGTGTTGCCGTTGGTCCAGACGGCAAGATCGTCTACGAGGGAAATGACGGCGACCTGTGGATGATCGATAGTGATGGCGGTGAGCGCCGGCAATTAACAAACAGTCCCTTTAGTGACACATTTCCACGACTGTCTCAAGACGGTAGGTACATCTTTTTTACTTCAACACGCAGCGGTACCGCTCAGGTATGGCGTATGAACGTCGACGGCAGCGATCAAGTTCAAATCACCAGGCGTGAGGGTGGACATCCAAAGTATATTACTGCCGACGGAAGATTGGTCTATTTCGAATCCAAACTCCATCAAACCTTGTGGCGCGTTTCCACAACAGGCAGCGATGAGACTGAAGTCTCCAAAGTAAAGATATCGTTCCCAGCATTTTCCAACGACGGAATGTTAGTCGCCTACTTTTTCCGCGATGAAACCAAAAGTCTCAAGATCGGTGTCATGTGGCTTGATACCCGTGCAGTTATAAAAACCTTCAACTTAACGAACAACTCATTTCAACAAGGGCGAATAGCCTGGTTGCCCGACAACAAAAGTTTCTACTATGTCACCGTCAACGGCTCGGAAAGTCTACTGTGGCTTCAATCGCTCCAGGGCCGTAACGCTCCGCAACAGGTAGCAAATTTGGGAGACGACGAGATCGCAGATCTTGCGCTTTCGCCTGCCGATGGCAGTCTAGCTTTTATTCGAGGCAAATGGATTCACGAAGCCGTCCTGATCCAGGGCCTTAAATAGTTTCGCGTTGCCAATGGGGCTGCGCGGGAAATCCCGACGCGTCGGGATAGGAAGTCGCCGGGATTGTTAAAAAGAAAGCCCGAGAGAGCAAACATGTTCTCGGGGGCTTTTGCCGCGAGCGTTAATTACTTTCCAAACCGAATGTATACGGCTTCACCGTTTACTTTTGAGCCTTTCCCATCGCAGGTTGCCGGCAGCTATTTTCTCGTCTAAAGTTCGGCCGTCTTCCGTCGCCAAGTCGAACGTGCGACGTTTAATCTCTTCCATTACGTCCCGCCAAGTGGAATTTGTACAGTCATCAACCGCATCCCCCGCGATTTCAGGTACGTCGGCTGCCCGTTTCCTACTCACAGGTTTCCGTCGTTTCACCGTAATTGTCTTATCTCCTGACGCCAACCGCTCCAGTTCGACGTTTCTTCTGGCGCTTCAGCAAGATCTTACCTTGCCACTGTAAGAATTCGATCCAGTCGCCTTCCGAAACATGAGCAGGCCGAATCAGTTCGGTGCATGAGTGTAGAACGGCCACGGCGGCCTTGTCTTCTGGATCGATATGCTGAAACTCATAAGGAAACATTTAACTGCGCCAAGTGTATTGATCGCGTCTTCAAGTTCCCTCCATCTCTTCACTGGTGAGTAGAATGATCTCACCCGTTCGTTTGTCCAGATAATAGATATACCCCTCCGTTGCCCCTTTCGAGCGCCTCGACAACGTCGTTGAGTTTTACTGTCACTGACATTCGACCGTTCTCCCCTTAAGGAGAGACGGGGAAGCTCGTTCAGCAAAAGAGCTTTCGGCGGCTCGCTTACGATGCCTGGGATTCTACGCTCCGGTTTCTTGCAGAAACAACTCTGTCAGGATTTGCCAATAATTTACCATCCGCAGCGGGCTTCTGCCCGAGAATTTTAACGTAGTAATTGCCTTGCCTGTAAGCTAAAATTACCGCTGGATATCCCAATGAGTACGTCATCCATTCTTCCCAGAGTGCACATCGGCGAGGTGATTCGCAACGCAGTCGTATTCAACCCAGAAAATCATCAGAAGCACCCAGTGAACGCAGATTCATTAATCGAGACAGTTGCTCGTTTCTTCGCTCTACTTCATGAGCGGCGAATCAACTATGTTCTTGTCGGCGGGATAGCTTTGCTTCAATACGTTGAGGGCCGGAATACGGAAGACATCGATCTGATCATGGCGCTCTCTGCGCTTGAGAGGCTACCGGAAGTAGTAGTGGAGACGCGTGACGATGATTTTGCACGCGGCCAGTTCGGCGATTTGCAGGTTGACGTCCTGCTTACCAGTAACGCGCTGTTCGAGGAAGTGCGCCGGCAGTACACAACCACGCGGCAGTTTGTCGAGCAGGATATTCCTTGCGCCACTGTTGAGGGTCTGATTTTGCTGAAGCTGTATTCGCTCCCGTCGCTTTATCGGCAGGGGAATTTCACGCGCGTTGGTCTTTACGAAAACGATGTCGCGACGCTGCTCCAGACCCACAAACCCGCTATTGACCCGCTCTTGGTTAAACTCGCCGCATATCTTAGCGAGAACGACCTCACACAAGTGAAGCAGATCGTAACTGAAATACAGCAGCGCATAACCCGCTTCGAAGAGCGCAGCTAAATCCGACGAAAGCTAGAGCGTTGACGCAAACGGAGCAGTAGCCCGACCATCAAGGAAGGCTTTGGACTCAAAACCTAATGAGTAGACTTGGTCGAAATGATCTTTGCCCTTGTGGCAGTGGCAAGAAGTACAAGAAGTGTTGTCTTGTCTCTGCCGAGGACGCTGACTTTCAATACCGGCGCTGGCGCCAAATCGAAGCTAATCTGATTCCGCGGTTGACGAGTTTCGCTTTCGAAGTCCTTGGTTTGGAGGTTGTAGAAGAAGCTTGGAAAGATGTCCACAATCATGATGAATCGGCCGCAGACTTTGATCCAGAGTCTCCAATGAACATGGTCTTCATGCCTTGGTTTCTGTTTTCTTGGATCCTCGAATTGAAACCAACCGGGAGTACTCGGTTCCTGGAGACAACCGTAGCAGAGTTGTTCTTGAAGGAGAACAGAATGTTCGTCAGTTCCGACGAGGAAACGCTTCTGCTTAGCGTCATTCGTTGCCTTACGCCTTGTGTGAAGTAGTCGACGTGCAGCCAGGTATTGGGATGACACAATTAGATTTGCTGCGTCGAATTCAGTACGAAGTCGTCGAGTGCTCTGCCTCCCAGACTCTCAAGCGAGGCGAAATTATCTATTGCGGGACGAGCGAAGTTGCGGGTGTTAGGTCCAACATTGGAACGAGTCCCTATCCGCTGCGGCCCACGGCAAAGCGAGACGTGCTGGAGTTGCGAAAATGGATCATCGACGAGATCGGGAGTGAGGAAATAACGGCAGTGCACCTGCATGAATTTGAATACGATATTCGCGGGTTATATCTCCACATATTGAAAGGGATGTTCGCTCCTCCGCGCCTGGCAAATACCGACGGGGATCCAATGGTACCGCAAAAGCTTTATTTTGACCTCGATTCTGCCGACGCAGCATTTCACGGTTTGAAAGATCTGGCTGAAGGCTGGAACGAAGCCGATTTATTGAAAGAGGCGACGCTCGAGCACGGGTTGGTAGTGAAGGCTGAGTTTCCCTGGCTCGGCGGAAATCAAACGGCGAAAAAACGACTCGGCGGTCCAGTGTTGCTTGGGCTTCTCAAAATTAAGGAAGATCGCCTCGTAGTGGAAGTGAACTCGACAGAGCGCGCCGAATTGATCCGAGGACTAATAAAAGGACGACTCGGCGAAAGTGCGAAGTATAAGACGAGCTTGATCGAGCCTATCCAGTCACGTGTTGATGAAA
>Ga0180121_10000947_pt1 | contig 12285 bp, 11 predicted proteins | sample AntDrymUQ5402106_2_FD_129676 | JGI IMG/M metagenome (GOLD analysis project Ga0180121, IMG submission 129676) | Polar desert sand microbial communities from Dry Valleys, Antarctica - metaG UQ540 (21.06) (version 2) (version 2) | ecosystem: Environmental > Terrestrial > Soil > Desert | place...
AGACCCGTCCTCGCAGGTGGGCCAGGTGGGACAGCCCATGCCCGAGCCCGTGAGCCGCACCGCTGCCCCGGACACCACGATGGCGCCGAGGGCGACGACAGCCATGGCGGCGATCATGCCGTACGTCGCGGGCGCGATCGGACCGCTCCAAAGGCGCACCAGGCGAGGTCGCATGCGGGACATCACGAGCAGGCTACGGAGCGCCGAGCGGCCCGCTCCAACCGTGCCCGGGGCCGGTTCGCCAGCCGGTCGGGAGCGGACCTAGCCTCTCCGGTCGTGTCCGCTGTCGTGCCGCCGCCCCGCGCCCGGATCGCGGCGTACGTGGCGCTCACCAAGCCGCGCATCATCGAGCTGCTCCTCGTCACCACCGTCCCCACCATGATCGTGGCCGAGCGGGGCCTACCGTCGGTGTGGCTCATGGTGTGCACGGTGCTCGGCGGCACATTCGCGGCCGGCGGGGCCAACGCCATCAACATGTACGTCGACCGCGACATCGATCGCCTGATGGAGCGAACCAAGGGCCGTCCACTGGTCATCGGCGCCATGACCCCCCGGGCCGCCCTCATCTTCGCCATCGCTCTCGAGATCGTCGCCTTCGTCTTCCTGTGGGCCACGGTGAACTTGCTCAGCGCGGTCCTGGCCGTCGTGGCCTGCCTCTTCTACGTCTTCGTGTACACGCTCTGGCTCAAGCGCACGTCCACCCACAACATCGTCATCGGCGGAGCCGCCGGGGCCGTGCCGACGCTCATCGGGTGGAGCGCGGTCACCGGAACGCTCGACTGGGCCCCCGTGATCCTGTTCGCCATCATGTTCTACTGGACCCCCCCACACTTCTGGGCTCTCGCCATCCGCTACCGCGACGACTACGCCGCCGCCGATGTGCCGATGCTGCCCGTGGTGGAGAGCCTGCGCCACACCTCCGAGCGGATCCTCGGCTACACGCTGCTGCTCTGGGCCCTCACGGTCGCCTTCTCGCCGGTGGCCGGCATGGGCCACCTCTACCTTGGCTCGGCCATCGTGCTCGGCGGGGTGTTCACCTGGAACGCCGTCCGCCTGCTGCGGATGCCGGATCCGGGCCCCGGCCTGGCCGTCTCCGGCGGGGCCGCCGAGCTCGAGGTGCGGGCCACCGCGATGCGCCTGTTCACCTGGTCGATCACCTACATCACGCTGCTCTTTGGCGCCATGGCCGTCGACCAGCTGCTGCGGTCGGGATGGTGAATCCCGCTGTGCCGCACGGTTCGAAGGCGACGACCCACGTGACTAGATTCCCGAACACCACCCGTCCCTTCTCCCAGGTGCCTGCATGACCGTCACGGAAGACGCTCCCGCCGCCGCACTGGCGTCGTCACAGCCCACGGCTCCCCCCGCTGCGGCCACGGGTCTGGCGTCCATCCTCGGCTCTGGCGACCACAAGGTGGTCGGTCGGCTCTGGCTCGTGGCCTCCCTCGTGCACCTCGTCCTCGCCGGTGCGGCCGCCGTCTGGGTGGCGCTGCTGCGGGTCGACTCCGACAAGCTGGTCACCGACGCCCCCGACTTCTTCGCCCAGGCCTTCACCTTCCGCTCGATCGGCGGCGCCTTCCTCTTCCTCCTCCCGCTCACCATCGGGATCGCCACCCTCGTGGTGCCGTTGCAGGTGGGCGCGGCCACGCTGGCCTTCCCCAGGGCCGCCGCCGCGGCCGCCTGGACCTACCTCCTCGGTGGCGGGCTCATCATCGGCGCCTACGCCATCGACGGCGGCCCGTTCGGGGACGACACCGACGGCGTGCGGCTGTTCATCGCGGCCTTCCTGCTCGTCGTCGTGGCCCTCATCGTCGCCTGGATCTGCATCGCCACCACGGTCATCGCCCTGCGTCCCCCCGGCATGGCGCTGAAGCGCGTGCCGCTCTTCTCCTGGTCGTCGTTGGTGGCCGCCAGCGTGTGGGTGGTCACGCTGCCGGTGCTGGCCGGCATCGTGCTCATCACCTACGTCGATGTCCGTTACGGCGGCCCCGACGGCTTCATCAGCGGCGGCGGCGCCGTCACGCTGTACAGCCGCATCGCCTGGGTGTTCGGCCAGCCCGCCGTCTACGCCTTCGCCATCCCGGTGCTCGGGTTCCTCGGCTCGGTGGTGCCGGTGTTCACCAGCACCCGCCACCAGCTGCACCGGGTGGCCATGGGCCTCATCGGCGCCTTCGGAGCGCTGTCGGCCGGGGCCTGGGCAGTGCCGGCCTTCGGCGCTGAGCGCACGCCTTGGCTGTACGAGCTGCCGTGGGTGGCCGTGTCCGTCCTCATCCTCCTCCCGCTCTTCGGTCTCTTCGGCCTGTGGGCACTCACCGCCCGGCAGGGCCAGCCCCGCCTGGCCAGCCCGCTGCTGTTCGGCGTGGCCGCCGGGCTGATGCTGCTCGTGGGCCTGCTGGCTGGGGCGGTGCAGGCCATCAAGCCCATCAAGACGCTCGTCGACGGCGAGGGGACCCCTCTGTACGGCACCACCGTCACCACCTCGGTGGCCTCCTACGTCGTGCTCGCCGCCGCCATCGCCGCGCTCGGTGGTGTCGTCTTCTGGGCGCCGAAGATCGTCGGCCGCCAGCTGCAGGAGGCGGGCGCCCGTCTCGTCGCCGTGCTGCTGCTTGCCGGCACCGTGCTCTGGAGCTTCCCCGACGTGATCTCCGGCCTCCTCGGCCAGCCCGCCGTCCCCGGCGCGCCCATCGCCGACAACGTCGACGCCATCAAGGCCCTCAACACCGCCTCGGCGGTGGGCGGCGTCGTGCTCGCCCTCGCCGTGGCCGCCTTCGTGGCCCTCCTGATCCGGTCCACCCGCAGCGTCCAGCTGGCCGGTGACGACCCCTGGTCGGGTCACACGCTCGAGTGGGCCACCAGCTCCCCGCCGCCCGTCGGCAACTTCGCCAGCCTCCCCGCCATCACCTCGGAGGCTCCCCTCTACGACGCTCGCCACCACCCCCAGGAGGCCGACTAGTGCTCCAACCAGCAACGTCCGCCGCGTTCACGCCGGCCAGGCGCACCGCTCGCGGCGTCCTCGTCCTCGGCTTCCCTGGCGGCGGCCTTCGGCCTGCGTCCTTCCCAGCGACACGTCGGGCTCGACGTGTCCAGCGCCGACGTCACCGGACGGTGCAATAGATGGCCACCACCGCGGTGAGCCCGTTGGCCGCCGCCCTGCCCCCCGAGGCTCGTCGCCCCCGGGTGCTGTTCACCGGCGCCGCCTTCGGCGCCGCCGCCTCGGCCCTCGCGGTGCTGACCACGCTGGCTGTGTACCTGCAGGTGCGGGACGACTTCCTCGACAGCGGCGCCACCGCGCTGCCCGACGACACGCTGCTGCCCCTCACCCCCGGCGGCATGGGAATGCTCACGCTCGCCATGTCGGTGGTGTCCGTGATGTGGGCGGTGTGGTCGCTCCGTCGCAACGATCGCCCCCACGCCTATCTCGCCCTCGGGCTCACGCTGCTGCTCGGCGTGGCCTTCGTGAACTCCACCGTCTACCTGTACCAGCAGCTGACCCTTCCGCTCACGGGCTCGAGCACGGGTGGCCTGCTGTACGTCGTGACCGGCACGCACCTCGTGATGGTGGTGGTCGGTCTCGTGTTCGTGCTGGTCATGGGTTTCCAGTCCCTGGGCGGGCAGCTCACGGGGCGCGACGCAGAAGGCATGAGCGCCGCGGCCCTCTACTGGTACGTCACCGTCGCCGTGTACACCGCCATCTACTACGGCATCTACATCACCAAGTAGCGAGGCCTTCTCCTTCGATGTTCACCACCGGATCAACGTGGTTCCTCGGGCTGGGCGCCGTGTCGTTCGTCCTTGCGGCTGCCTACGGCTGGAGCACCGGTGGCGACCGGCTTGGCCCGGTCACGGCCGGCTACTGGGGCGGCGTCGGCGACCATCTCGGCTACACGCTCCTGGTGTCGATCGGCTTGGCCGCCACCTTCCTGGGGTTGGTTGCGCTGGTCACCCGCGATGCCAACCCGTCCGCGCTGGCCGAGCTGGCCGGCACGGACGAGGCCCCGCCGGCCGTACCGCCCGCCGCCGTCGCCTACTGGCCCGTCGTCGGCGCCTTTGGTGCCGCCCTCGTGGTGCTCGGCCTGGTGATCAGCAGCGTGCTGTTCCTCGTCGCCTGCTTCGTGCTGCTCGGCGTGCTCGTGGAGTGGATGGTGCTGGTCTGGTCCGACCGGGCCACCGGTGATCCCGACACGAACCGCCTGCTCCGTGCCCGGCTGATGGCTCCCTTCGAGGTGCCCCTCGCCGGCTTCCTCGTGGTGGCCGGCGTCGTCGCCGCCATCTCCCGGCTGCTCCTCACCTCCTCCGAGCTGGGCGCGGTCGCGGTGGCCACCATGCTCGGCGTCCTGATCCTGGGGCTCGGCGCCGCCATCGCCGCCAAGCCGAGGCTCTCCCCGAATGTCGTCGCCGGCGTCCTGGCCCTCGCCGCGATCTTCATCGTCACCGCCGGCGTCCTGTCGGCTGCCCGCGGCGAGCGCTTCATCGAGCGCCATTCCGAACAGAGCGAGGACGAGGGAACGGGCATTGAGCCCAACATCCCGGCAGGCACGGAACCCAACACCACCACCACGGTCGCCGAGGGAGAGGGTTGATGGCAGGTCGGACCTACCGCCGCTGGCGGCTTGCGCCGCTGGCACCGCTGGTGCTGGCCCTCGCGGCCTGCGCGGACAAGGCGCCGCTCGACACGCTCGAGCCGCAGGGTCCCGAGGCCCAAACCATCGACAAGCTCGTCGACCCGGTGTTCGCCATCGCGGGCGTCGTGTTCGTGCTCGTGCAGCTTGGCGTGCTGGCCGTGGCCTGGAAGTACCGCAAGCGCAAGGACGACGACGACAGCCTCCCGCCGCAGATCCACGGCAGCATCAAGCTCGAGCTTGGCTGGACGATCCTCCCGGCTCTCCTGCTGGCCGGGGTGGGTGGTGCCTCCGTGCTCACGATCCTCGACCTCGACGACCGTCCCGCCGGCGCGCAGGAGGTCACCGTCATCGGGCAGCAGTGGTGGTGGGAGTACCGCTACGACGTTGACGGTGACGGCGAGGACGACATCGTCACCGCCAACGACCTCGTGATCCCCGCCGGTGAGCCCATCACCCTCAGCATCACCTCGCGCGATGTCATCCACTCCTTCTGGATCCCGGCCCTGAACGGCAAGCGCGACGCCGTGCCCGGCCGCGAGCACCCACTCCTCATCCAGGCCGACGAGCCCGGCGTGTACCGCGGTCAGTGCACCGAGTTCTGTGGGCTGTCCCACGGCTTCATGGGCATGCGGGTGGTGGCCCTGGCGCCCGCCGACTACGACGAGTGGGAGGCCAACCAGCAGGAGGGCGCCGCGGTGCCCGACGACGAGCTGGCGGCCGCTGGCATGGAGCAGTTCCGCACCACCTGCTCCCAGTGCCACCTCGTGCAGGGGGAGGGCGGCAACGAGGACCTCTTCGAGGGCGCCGCGCTCGTGTCGGGAGCGGCCCCGAACCTCACCCACTTCGCCAGCCGAGGCGTGTTCGCCGGGGCGATCTTCGACCTGTGGGTCGACCAGGACGGCAACGGCGAGGTCGATCTCGCCGAGCGGGGCGAGCAGCTCAACGTGTCGGCCCTCGAGGCGTGGCTGCGCAACCCGCCCGCGGAGAAGCCGATGTACCCCCAGGGGTCCCGCGGGATGCCCAACCTGAACCTCACCGACGAGCAGATCGATGCCCTCGTCGCCTACCTCGAGACGCTGGAGTAGCTGGCCCATGGCGATCGTCGAACGACCCTCTGACGTGCTGGCGCTGCCGCCTGGTGGCCTGGTCACCCACAGCCCGTTGGGCGTGTTCGCCCGTCCCCGGGCCAAGACCGGGTGGCGGGCCTGGGTCAGCACCGTCGACCACAAGCGGATCGGGATCATGTACGGCGTCTCGGCGCTGTTCTTCCTGGTGATCGGCGGCGTGGAGGCGCTGCTGATCCGAGCCCAGCTCGCCGCCCCGGATCAGAAGCTGCTCTCGGCCGACCTCTACAACCAGGTCTTCACGATGCACGGCATCACGATGATCTTCCTGGTGGTCATGCCGATGGGTGCGGCCTTCATGAACTACATGATCCCGTTGCAGATCGGGGCGCGCGACGTCGCCTTCCCGCGGCTCAACGCGCTCAGCTTCTGGACGTTCCTCGTCGGCGGCATCTTCCTCAACTCGTCGTGGTTCCTCGGGGGCGGCGCCGATGGCGGCTGGTTCGCCTACGCCCCCCAGACGGGCGTGATCTTCTCGCCGAGCCACGGCATGGACTTCTACGCCATCGGCCTGCAGATCACGGGCATCGCCTCCCTCGTGGGCGGCGTGAACCTCGTGGTCACGGTGCTCAACCTGCGGGCCCCGGGCATGACGCTCATGCGGATGCCGGTGTTCACGTGGATGAGCCTCGTCACGCAGGTGCTGCTCGTGTTCGCCATGCCGGTGATCTCCGTGGCCCTCTTCCTGCTCACCTTCGACCGCCTCTTCGACGCCAACTTCTTCAACGTTGCCCAGGGCGCCGACCCGCTGCTGTGGGAGCACCTGTTCTGGATCTTCGGCCACCCCGAGGTGTACATCCTGATCCTGCCCGCCTTCGGCATCGTGTCGGAGATCATCCCGGTGTTCTCCCGCAAGCCCATCTTCGGCTACCCGTTCATGGTGTTCTCGGGCATCGCCATCGGCTTCATGGGCTGGGGCGTGTGGGCCCACCACATGTTCGCATCGGGCCTCGGACCGATCTCGGTAGCCGCCTTCTCAGTATCGACGATGTTCATCGCGGTACCCACTGGCGTGAAGATCCTCAACTGGATGGCCACCCTGTGGGGCGGGAAGATCACCTTCAGCACGCCGTTGCTCTTCTCCGTCGGGCTGGTGGCCATGTTCACCATCGGCGGGCTCTCGGGTGTCACCCACGCCGTCGCCCCGGCCGACACGCAGCAGACCGACACCTACTACATCGTCGCCCACTTCCACTACGTGATCTTCGGTGGCGCCCTGTTCGGCTTCCTCGGCGGCTTCTACTTCTGGTGGCCCAAGGTCTTCGGCTACGTGCTGAACGACAAGTTGGGGAAGGTCCACTTCTGGCTCACGCTGGTGGGATTCAACCTTACGTTCGGGCCCATGCACATCCTTGGTTTGCAGGGCATGAGCCGCCGGATCCCGACCTACCGCGACGGCTACGGGTTCAACCTCTGGAACGCCGTGGCCACGGTAGGCGCCTTCGTCATCGCCCTCAGCGTCCTGGTGTTCTTCGTCAACATCGTCCGCTCGAAGCGCCAAGCCCCGTCGTTGCCGCCGCCCGGTCCCGACCCGTGGGACGCCCGCAGCCTCGAGTGGAGCATCCCGTCGCCCACGCCTGACCACAACTTCGACGACGACCCGGTGGTCACGCAGCTCGACGACTTCTGGCATCGCAAGTACGGGGAGGACGAGCAGGGTCGCATGGTGCCGATCGCCACGGCCGAGGAGATCGCAATGCCGGGCGACCCGTCGCGGTCCCACCTACCGGCGCCGTCCTACTGGCCGATCGTGCTGTCGCTGGCCTTCCCGCTGATCGGCTACGGCCTCATCTTCAACCTGGCCATCGCCGCAGTGGGCGGTGCCGTGCTCCTCGGGGGCATGGTGGGCTGGGCCCTCGAGCCGCCCGACGACGAGGACCTCCCACCCCACGGCCACGACGACCACGACGACGACGGGACTGCCGCCGCCGAACCGGAAGCCGTCGCCACCCAGGAGGAGGTGACCGCTGGTGACTGACACCGCGGCCCACGCTCCCGCGGCGACGGCCGATCACGGTCACGCCACCGCCACGGGCATCTCCAACACCAAGCTGGCCATGTGGGTGTACCTCGGGTCGGACTGCCTGCTGTTCGGCAGCCTGATCTCCACCTACCTGCTGCTCCGCCACCGCAGCACCCTCGGCCCGGGCCCGAAGGACGTCTTCGACATCCCCTTCACCTCGGTCAGCTCGTTCGTGCTGTTGATGAGCTCACTCACGATGGCTCTCGCCGTGGCGTCGATCACGCGGGGCGACCTCCAGCGCAACCGGGCGTGGCTGGCCACCACGGCCATGCTCGGCGGTGTGTTCATCGGCGGGCAGGTCTACGAGTTCACCACCTTCTACCGGGAAGGGCTCGGCTACACCACCAACATCTTCGGCTCGGCCTTCTACACGCTCACGGGCTTCCACGGGATCCACGTGAGCGTGGGCATCGTGATGCTGATGTCGCTCCTGGTGATGTCGATCCGTGGCAGCCTCGGGCCGGAGAGGGCGGAGGCCGTCGAGATCGTCGGGCTGTACTGGCACTTCGTCGACATCGTGTGGATCATCATCTTCACGGTCGTCTATCTGATCCCCTGAGGAAGCTGGGCCACGATGACCACCACCACCGACACCGCTCCCGCCCCCGAGGGGCACCCCGGCGAGGCCGAGCACGGGCACGACCACCCGAGCGACCTCAAGTACGTGAAGATCGCCCTCCTCCTGGGCGCCATCACGGCGTTCGAGGTAGGCACCTACTTCGTCGAGGACGCCAGCACCGCCCTGCTCGTGGCCGTCCTCTTCCCGATGATGGTGGCCAAGTTCCTCATCGTGACCGCCTACTTCATGCATCTGAAGTACGACAACCCGCTCTTCCGCCGGGTGTTCTTCTTCGGCTTGATCCTGGCCGTCTCCGTGTTCATCGCCGCGCTGTCCGCGTTCGAGTTCTGGAACCACGACTACCTCAAGTACCTCCGCTGACGTGATGCTCGCCGCCGACGGGTCAACCGACTACTGGCGCTGGGTGCCGCACCCGGAGGTGTGGTTGCTGGTCGGGGGCCTCGTCGGCCTGTACGTGTATGCCGCGCGCGTGATCGGCCCGAAGGTGGTGCCGGCTGGCGTCCCAGCCGTCACGCGGGCGCAGCGGCGCTGGTTCACCCTCGGCATCGTGCTGCTGTGGGCGGCGGCCGACTGGCCCGTGCACGACATCGGCGAGCAGTACCTCTATCTGGTCCACATGATCCAGCACATCGTCCTGACGCTGGTCATGCCGGCGGCCATGCTTCTGGCCACGCCGGAGTGGCTGGCCAGGCTCGTGCTCGGCAAGGGTCGCGTCAACGCCATCGTGCGGCGCCTGGCCCGCCCGGTGCCGGCGGGCATCGCGTTCAACGCACTGGCCCTGCTCTCCCACTGGCAGGTCCTCGTGAACACGGCCTCCACGAACGGCCCGTTCCACTACGGGGTGCACACAGCCGTCGTCACCACCGCCATCCTGTTTTGGATCCCCGTGTGCGGTCCGTTCCCCGAGCTTCGCATCTCGCAGCCGGCCCAGATGATCTACCTGTTCGTGGCTTCGATCGTGCCGACCGTGCCCGGCGCCTGGCTCACCTTCGCCGACGGCGCGGTGTACTCCGTGTACGACATCCCCGCCCGGCTGTGGGGCATCTCGGTCACCAGCGACCAGCAGGTGGCCGGGCTCCTGATGAAGCTCGTCGGCGGCAGCTACCTGTGGGTGCTCATCGCCATCATCTTCTTCCGCTGGGCCGCCCGCCAAGAAGCCGCCCAGACCAGCGGGGCCGTCCTCACCTGGGAGAAGGTGCAGCAGGAGTTCGACGACCACCCCGCCCCCAGCGCCTGATGGAGCCAGGGGAGTCACCAGGTCATCGCCTCGCAGTGACCAACGCCCGGGGGCGCTGCGCCCGTACAGCCACCGCACCCGTTCTCGCAGGTGGGGCCTACTCCCAGCGGAAGAGCTTCGTAGCCAGCAGCGGACTGGCGATGGCCCAGGCAGCGAGGACCAGCCAGGCACGGCCGGGAACCGCGACGCCGGCCGTCAGGGTGCCGCGCACGGCCTCGGCGAGGGCGCCGCTGGGCAGCGCGTGCGCGAAGGCTCGGGCCGGACCCGGCAGCTCGTCGAGGGGGATCACCATGCCGGACAGGAGCAGCAGCACCAGGTAGAGGCCGTTGGCGGCGGCCAGCGTCACCAGAGCCTTGAGCGACCCGGCCAGGCAGAGACCGAGCCCGGCACAGGCCACCGTGCCGAGCAGCACCGCGGCAACGAAACCAGGCCGAGGCGACGGATCCCAGCCCAGCGCCAGTGCCAGCAGCCAGAGCACGGCCACCTGCACCACCTCCACCGCGAGGATGGCAAGGGTCTTGGCCGTCAGCAGGCGGGGCCGGCCGAGTGGCGTGGCGCCAAGGCGCTTGAGCACGCCGTACTCCCGCTCGAAGCCAGTGCCGATGGCCAGGTTCACCAGCGCCGTCGACAGCACGGCCAGGGCCAGGACCCCGGGGGCGAGGAAGTCGATGGGCTCGCCGTCGATGGGCAGCACGTCCACGTTGGCGAAGAACACCAGCAGCAGCACGGGGATCCCGAGGGTGAGGAGGAGCGACTCACCGTTGCGCGCCAGGAGCGTCAGCTCCAGGCGGAGGTGGGCGAGCAGCGGTCTCACGACCGCTCGCGCCGGCGGCGATGCCGACGGCCACCTGATCGTTCTGTGAGCGCGGGTGGTTGCTGAGCAACCAACGGCACGCTCGGTTCGGACACCAGGCGCAGGAAGACGTCCTCCAGCCGCTGGCGACCTGCGCGCAGGTCGGCCAGGGGCAAGTCGTGCTCGGCCAGCCACGCGGTGAGGGCGGCTACGAGGGCCGGGGTGCCGGCGGCGGCCACCGAGTACTCGCCGGCGCTGACCTCGGCGACGGGAGCGCCCACCCGGCTCCCGAGGGCCGTCGCGTCGAGGCCCGGAGGCGCCCCGAAGCGGACCTCCTCGACCGAGGCAGCCGACATCAACGACGCCGGGCTGCCGGCCGCCACCACCGTGCCGTGGTCGAGGATGACGACATGGTCGGCCAGCTTCTCGACCTCGTCGAGATCGTGGGTGGTGAGCACCACGGTGACGCCGTCGTCGCGTAGGCCGGCCACCACCTCCCGGATGGCCAGGCGACCCCGGGGGTCGACGCCCGCGCCCGGCTCGTCGAGGAACGCCACCTGTGGCCGGCCCACCAAGGCCAATGCCAGGGCCAGGCGCCGCTGCTCGCCCCCGGAGATCTGTCGCCACGTGCGACGCTCTGTGCCGGTGAGCCCGACCCGCGCGAGCAGCGGGGTCGGCTCGAGGCTGTCGTCGTAGAGCGCGGCGGTATGGCGCAGCGCCTCCAGCACCCGCACGCCCGGTCCCACGCCGCCGGACTGGAGCATCACCCCCACGCGCCGGGTCAGGGCGGCGTGGTCCGTCTGCGGGTCGAGCCCCACCACCGAGGTCCGCCCGCCGTCGGGTCGGAGGAAGCCTTCCAACACCTCGACGGTGCTGGTCTTGCCGGCTCCGTTCGGGCCGAGGATCGCGGTGATCTGGCCGGCCTGGGCCTCGAACGACACGCCGTCGACGGCCACGACGTCGCCGTAGCGCACCGTCAGCTCGTGCACCTCGACCGCGGCCACGGAGGGAACCTAACCGGACAGGTCCGCGCCGCGGCCACGCCCTACCGTGGCCCCGTTCCGGCGACCTTCAGGGACCTGTGCATCGACGCCACGAACCACCAGGCGTTGACAACGAGCTCTGTCTTCGCCCCCTCCTAACGGGTGGCGGCGAGAGCCTTGGCGAAGGTGTCGAGGGCGGTGTCGACCTCGGCCTCGCTCACCACGAGCGGCGGCATCCACCGGATCACGTTGCCGAAGGTGCCGGCGTTCATGAGGATGAGGTGGCCGTCGGTCAGGCAGTGCTTGATGACCCCCGGCACCCGGGCGGGGTCGGCCAGCTCGCTGGCCACCATGAGACCCGGGCCGCGCACATCGACGATGCCGTCATCCTCCGCGGCCAGGCAGCGCAAGCCGGCGCGGAGCTGCTCACCCCGTGCTCTCACGTGCTCAAGGAAGCCCGGTTCGGTGAGCACGTCGATGGTGGCGATGGCGGCGGCGCAGCCGATCGGGTTGCCGCCGTAGGTGCCGCCGTGGCTGCCGGTCGGCCACCGGGCCATCAGCTCCGCCGAGGCGCCCACCGCAGAGATCGGGAACCCGGACGCCAGGCCCTTGGCCATGACCAGGACATCGGGCTGGATGCCGTGCTGCTCGACGGCGAACATGGTGCCCGTCCGCCCGAACCCGCTCTGCACCTCGTTGGCGATGAAGAGGATGCCGTGCTCGCGGCAGATCGCCTCGAGGCCCTGGAGGAAGGCGGTGGGCGCCGGCACGTACCCGCCCTCGCCCAGCACGGGCTCGATCAGGACGGCGGCGGTCTCCGACGGCGCCGTCTGGCTGACCAGCAGGAGACGCACCGCGTCGAGGCAGCGCTCGACCTCGTCGTCGGCCGTCGGGAACGGCGCCACGAACACGCCCCCGGGCAG
>Ga0180121_10000948_pt1 | contig 12283 bp, 9 predicted proteins | sample AntDrymUQ5402106_2_FD_129676 | JGI IMG/M metagenome (GOLD analysis project Ga0180121, IMG submission 129676) | Polar desert sand microbial communities from Dry Valleys, Antarctica - metaG UQ540 (21.06) (version 2) (version 2) | ecosystem: Environmental > Terrestrial > Soil > Desert | place...
CGCATGCGGCCCGTATCGAGCTGCGTGAATGGCGCGAACACCGTCTCGTGCTGGTCATCCGGGATGCCGATGCCGGTGTCGTTCACCCGGAAGCCCACCCACCGCCCACTCACACTCGGCGGCACCACATCCGAGGGAGCCTTCCCTGTTTCGACGATCTCCATCGCAATTTCGCCCGGCGGGTTGGTGAACCGCAGTGAGTTCGACAGCAGGTTGACCAGGACTTGTCGCGTGCGTTTCTCGTCCCCGACATACCGTTGATGCCGTTCCGCGTCGTACCGGCGGGTCACTTCCAGCTTCTGTCGCTCGGCGAGCTCCTGCACGATTTCGCACGCCATATCGGCGACCTCCGCAGCGGGATGCGGCTTGCAGTCGACGGGAAGCTGACCTGCCTCGATCGTCGAGAAGTCGAGGATCTCGTTGACCAGTCTCAGCAGATGCCGGGCGTTCATGATCACGCGCTGGAGATGGGCGCGCTGCGCGTCGTTGACCGGTCCCGTGACTCCGTGGTCGATGAGCTCGGTGTAGCCGAGGACCGCGTTGAGCGGGGTGCGGAGCTCGTGCGACATCACGGCGATGAAGTCGGTCTTTGCCTGACTCAGCTCTTCGGCCTGGACCCTGGCTGCCTGAGCAAGGGCCAGCTGACGGCCCGCTTCCTCGATCTCTCGGCGCGCGGTAATGTCGCGAAGGGATACCAGCAACACGTGCTCACCCTCCCACGCTGCCTCGGAGATTCGCAGCTCCGCCGTAACCAGTTTCCCCCCGCGCCGCACGATGTCGATCTCGGTCCTTTCCTCGGCGGCGATCGGGAAGCCGAACTCGGTCCCGACGAGAGCATCCTCGTCACGCCCGAAGAGCGCACCCGCCGCGGGATTCGCGAACCGGATGAGGCCCGCGTCATCGACGACCAGGACGCCATCGGCCACGCAGGCGACAATGGTTCGAACGAGCTCGCGCTGCGACGTATCGTGTACGGAATGGTGTGCGCCGTTCATCAGCTACAATCCCAGGGCGACGAACACACGCTCGGCGTCCGACAGATCGCCAGTGACGCGGCGCGGTTGGCCCGGTGCTTCCTTCACGAGCGTCGGTGTCGTGAGGATGCGCGCGCTTTCGGCCCGGTCCGGATCATCAGCGACGTCGATGACCGTCAGATCATACTCTCCGCCCAGTCGCTCCTGACCGAGACGATTGAGATTGGCCGCGGCCTGCAGTGACCGCGGCGACTGGCCTGCGACGTAGAGGGTGAAGACGACGCGCGTCATCGCCTGCATGCGACAGATGCCGTCATCGTGTGCCAGCCTTTTCTTCGAGCTCGGGCGCATCCTCTCCCTCTGCACCGGTGCCGTCCTCTTCGAGCCCCGAAGGAACGACCGACTGGTTCCCCGACAGGATGCCGGTCACCTTCCGGAAGGGCTCCCCGATGTGCATGCCGTGCTCATCGATCGTGTATTCGCGAATGTCGTGGTCGTGCACGGAGCCGCGCATCTTGAGGACGGCCAGGCACCGCAGCATCCGACCGTGGAGCTCGACGTAGCGAAGCAGGATGATCGAATCCGTAAGTGTCGAAATGTGGTTTTCCGTCACCGAGCCTCCGCCGAGCAGGGAGGCGGTCGTCGACGTGAAGAGGCCGGCCGTGGACTTGGTCTTGAGCGTGGAGGTGAGACTGATCACGAACTCGCGAAAGCTGCGGCGCGTGAACACCCGCTCGAGCGCCGACAGGCTGTCGACGGCGACGCGCTGCGGCTTGACCTCCTCAATGAGCTCGCGCATTCGGACCAGGTGATCTTCCATCGGCATCGCGTGCGGATACTGGGTCGCGATCGTCAGCTGCCCCGCCTTCTCCATCGCCGCGAAGTCCATCCCCCATGCCTCGGCATTCCGGAAGAGCTGGTCGCGGCTCTCCTCGAACGCGAAAAGAAGGCAACGCTCGCCGGCGGCCACGCCCCCGGCGATGAACTGCGTGACGAGCAGCGTCTTGCCGGTGCCGGTCGCTCCGGACGCGAGGATGATGGAGTCACGAAAGAATCCGCCGCTGCACATCTCATCGAGCCGAGCGATGCCGGATGTGATGCGTACGGTCGAGCTGGTCTGCGTCAGCGCCTGGGCCGTGAGGGGAATGACGACGATGCCCTTCTTCGTCACGGTGAACGGGACCTCGCCGCGCTGATGCGAGGTTCCGCGATACTTCAGGACCTCGAGCGTCCGCCGCCGCTTCTCATCGACGAGAATGTTCCGGAGAATGATCACGTTGTCGGCGACGAACTCCTCGATGCCGTGGCGCGTCACGTCCCCGTAGTCCTGTGTGCGCTCACCCGTGAACACGACCGTGGCGCCAAGCCCCTTGAGCGTCTGGATGAGTCGAAGCAGCTCGATCCGGAGCAGCGTCTTGTCGGGTACCTGGAGAAACAGGGCGTTCAGCGAATCGAGCACGATCCGGGTCGCACCCAGCTTCCGGGCCGCATGCTCGATCCGCGAGATGAGCCCGCCGAGATCGTAGGTGCCGACGATCGGCGTCGGCCCGGTGGAATCGGGCGACACGTCCACGAACGCCCACTTGTGCTCAGCCTCCCATTTCTGGATGTCCCACCCGAAGCCGATCATGTTGCGGCGGATGCCTTCGGGCTCGTCCTCGAAGGTCGCGAACACACCAGGCTCGCCCGACGTCTCGATCCCGGCGGCGAGGAAATGCGTGGCGAACACCGTCTTGCCACTCCCGGCAGTCCCGGCGATCAGCGTCGTGCGTCCCTTGGGAAGCCCGCCCTCGCCGACGAAGTCAAATCCCGGGATCTCCGTGCGGATCTTTTCGATCCCGCGCGAGGGTGTTGGAGCAGGCGCCATGCAGCTCGACCTCAGTATGGTGTGGATGGCCGAAGTTTGCCGCGCGCGCGCTCGGAAGTCGACTTGCGAGCGGGCGGGGGGCGACGTGCTGCACTCCGTACATGGGCGCGCGAAGCGGCCAATCGTCGTCAAGGTCGCAGGGATCATGCCCGAGGTGCCGGCGGCGCGGCTAACTTTCAACGCCGGGAGATCCTGTGCGCGTCCGGCGTGTGGTGGGGGTCCCTCGCCGACGCGGTATGGCAGCTCAGCCATGCGTTTGTTTGAGTTTCGCGTGGGCCCCGCCAATAGCCACTGAATGCCCGCCGTCGGACGCCACCATGGCAGTTCCGCCATCGGTGTTCCCCAATCGGAGCCCGGTCTCCCACGTCCCCCGGGTAGCGCGCGCGCCACCGCCGCAGCAAATCGGTGACTCGGGCCCACTTCCGGTCCCACCCCGGTTCGAGACCACCCTACCGTCAGCCATGCGCATCCCCGACCCGGTTCCCGACCTCAAGGTTCAGGTGGCGCGTGCACGGCGTGGTGGTCATCGAGCTGACATGGCCACGTCGCCGCTGGTTCGATTCGAGCCAGCAGTGACGGTATCCCTTGCAAGCTCACGGTACCGACACAGTGCATTGGCCAGCTTCATCTGCCTCGGCGTTCGACATTCCGGCTCGAACAAGCGCGCGGTCGCCACGAGAATGGCGGCGCAGCGCGCGCGCGACGTGGCGACGTTCAGCCGGTTGAGGCTGTACAGGAACTCCATCCCGCGCGGTGCGTCCTCGGGGCGTGAGGTCGCCATCGAGTAGATCACCACCGGCGCCTCCTGCCCCTGGAACTTGTCGACCGTGCCGACGCGCGCCGCCGGCCCGAGTCGTTCGAAGAGCCGCGTGACATGTGCATTGTATGGAGCGACGACGAGAATGTCCGCGGCGGTCATCTGCTTCTCGTCTCCATGCTCGTTGGTCCAGCGCGAGCCCGGCGCAGTGAGGCGCGCGACGAGATCGGCAACGGCCTCCACTTCCTCGTTCGACGAGTTCCGATTCCCATCGTGCTCCACGTTCACCACCCATAGCCCGCTGCCTTCGAATCCGGCGACGCCGGCAAGGCGCTGCTGTTCGAGCCCGGCCTTAGACTTTAGTCGCCCCTCATAGAACAGCTCCGAGGTGAAGGCGCAGATGCTCGGCTCGAGCCGCCACGTGTGCTCGAGGAAGATTCCACAATCGTCCGGGATCGTCTGGCGGCCATCGAGGATGTGCTCGAGCGCCGAGGCACCGACGCCGTCGGGGTGGCTTCCCTTCTGGGGCTGCTCGAGCTGCTGCGGATCGCCGAGGAGGACGATGCTGTTCGCGGCGCCCGAGACGGCGAGGGTGTTGGCCAACGCCATCTGCCCAGCCTCGTCGACGAACAACACGTCGACGGACCGCGCGAACTCCGGCCGCGCCCACATCCACGCGGTGCCACCGAGCACGTGCACGTCGCCCGAAACGAGTGCTTCCAGCGCTGGAAGGTTGTCGCCGAGGATCGTGACGGACGAATTGACCACCGCATGCTCGTCGTCGCTCATCCGTTGCCCGGCTCGCACGGTCTGGCGCGCTTCCTTCGCCGCCGCGAGCACGCCGTCGAGCAGCAACCGGATCACCTTGTGGCTCGGCCCAGTCACGCCGACTCGCTTGCCCTGCGCGATGAGGGCACAGATCATCCGCGCACCGGTGTACGTCTTCCCCGAGCCGGGCGGTCCCTGAATCGCAAGCACGGTCGAGTCCAGGTCACCAGCGATGCGCGTCGCGAATGCGGTCGATGCCTCGCCCGCACTCGCGGTGAAGGGACCGGACCCGAGGCGCGGTGGGCGAGCGAGCAGCAGGTCGAGCGCCGCCGACGTGCCAGACGTCATACCCTCGGCCGCGACACGCTCGCCGATCTGGAAGATCGCATCCTCGAGGACCCGCGGCTTGATGTAGGTGTGCGCGAAGACGCCGGTCGGATGGTTCTCCGCCTGTGCAGGCGCTTTCCTGACGTCGATCGTCAGCGCTGCCCGATCCAGGTCGACGACCTTACCGAAGACGTGCGTCTTGTCCTGGAGCTTGAGGTCGTTGCCCTCGCGCACTTCCATTTCCTGCGCCGGATACCGATACCGATCGATGACCGTGCGCGTGGGTTTGCCCGTGGTCTTGTGAGGCACGAAGCCCACCCGCTCGATGTGCGCGAGCCCCGCGATCGCCTGTGGCTCTTCGTACAAGTCATCCTCGGGCAGGTCACACAGCCGGTAGTAGTCCCACCACCCCGACTTGTCCTCCCGGCGGTGCCAGTCGAGCAGGTAGGCGAGCAGCCACCGCGCATGCTGCTCCGCGGTACGCTCGGCCTTCGCGTCGGGCACGCCCGCAAGCAGACGCGCGCGCAACTCCGCCACCCGCTGGGTGCGATCGTCGAGTGCCTCGGAGGCGTCGCCCGTTTTCGGTTCCGGCCGCGGCACGGCGGTACCAGAGCGCTCGAGCTGCTCGCGGAGCGTCTCGAGCCAGGCGCGCAGACGAAGCGTCGAGACGCAGTCATCCTTGTTGTAGCCCTCGACGACGTCGCGAACCTGCTGGGGGACGTCGTCGGGCCGGCCCATCTCCAGTCCCTGTTCCATCGTGTTGCGGCAGCGCCGGGCATCAGCGAGGTGCACCTCGCGGTCGAATCCATACAGCACCTCGAGATCCTTGATCGAGTAGTGCTCGATGCCCGCGATCACGCCCTGCCGCACGACCGCGAACAGATCCACGAATCGCTCGCCGCGAAGCAGGCTGTCGAGCTCCCGCTCGCGCGTCGCGTAGCGGCCCATCAATCGCTTGAACGCCGACGGTTCGTAGGGAGCATAGTGGTAGACGTGCATGCCCGGATGCTCGAGTGCCGTTTGCGCGATGAGATCCATGACCGCCTCGAACGCCGAACGCTCCTGTTGCTCCGTGAACGCCCAGAATGCCTGATAGCTCACCGCACCGGTGGCATCCTGCGTGACGATGCCGAACAGGTACTCGCGCCCACCCTCGGCTGCGAACGGATCGCCCTCGAGGTCGAGGAACAGGTCGCCCGGCGACGGCGCGGGGAGTCGGCACAGGCCCATGCCCGGCTCGAACGCGCGCAGCTCGTGCAGCGGCGGAGTCAAACCACGCGACGCGAACTGGAGCCGCGCCTGCTCCCGAACGCGAGTGTAGCTGTCGATGCTGCCACGTCGCGGCTTGAACGAGATCGGCAGCGCCATCCCCGCCAGCGCCGCGAGCGTCGGGACCATGTTCGACTCGAGCTCGCGACGCTGCAGCCGCGCAATGTTGGCGACGAGCGAGAGGTGGTCGTCGGTCCGACGCCGTGTCTTGCAGTCCACGATCCACGAGCAGATCTCGCAGTGGTCCACCGGCTCCGGATAGTTCTGCGCGGCGACGACCGCGTGGTCGAGCGCCACCGTCGCCTCCAATCGTGAACGCATCAGCCTGAAGTACGCCGAGTAATCGTCGACGCGATACTTGTGCACCGGCGCGGCCTTGTCCGGCGTCACGACGAGGAAATGCTCCGGCCGCACGCCCTGCGCATCACCGAGCATCTCGGAGTAGAGCCCGAGCTGGAGGATGGTGCCGGCGCGGGTCTCGCGAGCGAGCTTCGTGTCGGAGATCTCGTACGACCAGTTACCGAGCGCACTCGGGCGGGCAACCCGGCACATGATGTCCGGCTTGCCGAACCAGCGTTCGCCGCTGAGCCCCGCCTGAACGATCACGTCCACGCCCGAGCGCATGGCGGCGAGGGTTTCGGTGATCAGCGCGGTTCGGTCGCTCGGGCTTCCGAGGTGCGAGAGGTCGACGATGCCAAGCCCCTTCGCGCGCAACGAGGCTACGTACGCCCGTTCGTGCTCCAAGCCTCGCTCGATCAGGAGGTCGAGCAGCGGGTCATCGTAGTGGGGGCGCTTCCGGTGGCCGAACGCCGCCGCCATGTCGAGGGCCGTACGATGACGGCAGCTCAGGAAGTTCGAGAGGTCTGAGGCGGAAAGAGCCAGGACTTTGTCGAAGACGTGCATCCCTGAATATGTTACGGTCTGGCCATGCTCGCTCACCCAGGCACGGGAGTCCGCTCATGCTCGCACGCCGTTTCGCCACAATGCTCGGCGCGTTCCTCCTCATCGAGGGCGTCTGGGGGATGTTCAGCCCCGTCGTCTTCGGAGTCCTGACCACGAACGTCGTGCACGCGACCATCCACATCGCGCTCGGCATCGCCGGCATATGGATGGGACGGAGCGAGATGGCGCGTGGCTATCTCCTGTCCGTCGGCATCCTGCTGCTGGTCGTCGGCATCCTTCGCTTCATTCCAGCCATGTCGGGGATCGTGGTGTCGATACTGAACGTCAACGTGGCGGTGGCGTGGCTGAACATCATCGTCGGGGCGATCTCCCTGGGGATCGCGATGACATCGAAGGAGGACCGCGCTGTCGTCGTGTGACGGCGCCCCGCGGGCAGTTCGGAAGGTCGATCGACAGAGGGTCAGTCGCGCCCAGTACTCTCCGCACCCGTGACGTCCCCCGCCATTCCGGCCCTGCTGACCCCGCTCGGCCGACTCCTTCTCACGCTGGCGAGCGTCGTCGCCGTCCTCGCCGGGATGCGCGCTGCGGCGCCTGTGATCGGCCCGGTGTTCATTGCGCTCCTTATCACGATCGCATGGAGCCCGGGATCGACGCGGCTCCGCCGGCACGGGTGGCACCCCACCGTCGCCGCACTCACCGGGATCGTCCTCGGCGTCATCGCGATGACCTTCTTCGTGGCGCTCGTGTGGATGTCGCTCGTCCAGCTCCAGGAGCGCTTGCCGGAGTACCAGCCGAGGGTCGCGGCGATCCAGCGGACGATCGCCGACAAGCTCGCCGGGCTTCCCATCGACTCGTCGCGGCTCTTCTCGAGCGAGACGCTCCAGCCCGGCGCGCTGGTCGGTTACGCACTCCGCGCGATCCGCCGGCTCACGGAGACCGCGGGCAACCTCGCCATTCTCGTGCTGCTCATGGCGTTCATGATGATCGAGGCGGTGCGCTACCCGGAGAAGCTGCGGGATGCGCTCGCGTCATCATCCACGGCGGTCGATCGCGCGAACCGGTTCGGCGAGAGCATGCGCAGCTACGTCGTCATCAACGCGATCTTCGGCCTCATCGCGGCGGTCGCCAACACGGCGCTCCTGCTCGCCCTCGGTGTCGACTTCGCGGTCCTGTGGGGCGTCGTCTCCTTTCTGCTCAGCTTCGTTCCCAACGTCGGCTTCCTGATGGCGATGGTGCCGCCGGCGGTGCTCGCCCTCGTGCAGTTCGGCTTCGTGCGCGCGGGGATTGTCGTCGTCGGCTATGTGGTGATCAACTTCGCGGTGGACACGGTCATCAAGCCCCGCTTCGTCGGCGAGAGCCTCGACCTGACACCGATCGCCGTGGTGGTCTCACTCGTTTTCTGGGGGTGGCTCCTCGGCCCGGTCGGCGCGCTGGTGGCCGTCCCGCTTTCCATCGCCGCGAAGTTTCTCTTCGAGAGCTTCGACGAATCGCGCTGGCTCGCGCATCTCATGAGCGACAGGAACCCGTCGGCGGCAGCAATCGCGGTCGTGAAGCGGGAGGAACACGCCGTAGCCGGAGTTCCGGGCGCGTAGGGCGGTCCGCAGGGTCTATCGCACCCGTACCTTGGCAAGCTCGACGAAGTCTCCGGCGCATCCCACGCCGAGCAACCGATTCCGCCACCGCGTCGCCGTCGCCCGATCGACTCGCGATTCGTGCGTCCCTTCGTTGCGCACACCGCGGAAGTCATCGAGAATCGTCGGCAAACTCCCCGTGAACCACGCGCCGTTCACGAGCATCGACGTCAGCACGGTATTGAGCTCGCGCTCCCGGGCGATGGCCGTGACGAGGTGTCCGAGCCCGAGCGCCCGGTGCTCGGCGAGGTCCACCGTGCGTCCCTCGAGGTTCACCCGCCGCGCCGACGCGGGAACCTTCGCCAGCGCTCGCCGAAGGGTCGCGTTGACCTGAACCTCGAGCGCCTTCGACAGGCTCGTCATCACGGGCCCGAAGTCGAACGCGGGATCGCTGCGGTGCTCGCGGTACAGCTTCTCGGCCGTCGCAATGAAGACCCGCGTCGTCGGCTCGAGACACGTCCACGTCGCCTCCCCGAACAGGTTCTCGCGGAGCTCGCGCTCCATCGCCGCGACGCCGGCACCGGCCTCCGCATCGAACTCCGCCCACAGTCGCTCGTCAGTCTGCGCGTCGCGCTCTGCCTCGTCGAAAAACCGCCTGCCATCCGGACGGGTGACGAAGAGCGGCAGATCGACCATGCCGCCGAACAGGGAGACCGGACGTCCATGATAGTGCATGTTGCGGAGCAGCTTCAGCTCCTCGATCACCGCGAGCATGTCACCGGTGACGAGCCGCCGAATGTCGCGGAGCCGGAACCAGAAGTCGCACTTGAGATCATTGGCGGCGTAGTACGAGGGGACGTGAGCTCTCTCGCGCGCGGGCAGGTCGCCTTCGACGATGCCGTCCACGTCGCCGACGTAGAGCGACTGATAGTCGGTGAGATAGAGCTGGGTCTCGTCACGCGTTTCCGCGGCGATCTCCTGCGCGACGGCGCGCAGGTCATCGAGATGTGCCTGCGGTGTCTGGCGATTGGATGAGCGGACCTTGCCCCACCAGACGTACAGCGCGTCATCGGAGAGCGCGTCGCGTTCGTAGCGATCCGCGAGGTCGAGCAGCACGGCGAGGTGCTGCTCCATCGCATTGACGGCATAGGAGGGATTCCAGACGGTGACGAGATGGCGGTCGGTCATGGCGCGACCGCCGGACGCGGGCTCACTGGCATCGCGTAGTCTGCTCGGCGACTGAGCGAGGGCGCAAGGGAGCACGGCACCGAGTTCGGACTGGCCCCGGGCGGCCATGGCGCGCCAGGAGTTGCCGGAGGAACGGCTCACCCATTCAGTGATCGGTGCGTTCTTCGACGTGTACAATTCGCTCGGTTTCGGGTTTCTCGAGCATGTCTACGTGATGGCGCTCGAGCGTGAGCTTCGGGAGCGCGGGCACCGCGTGGCGCATGAGCTGTGCGTGCGTGTCGAGTACAAGGGTCAGGAGCTCTGCACCCAGCGACTCGACATGGTCGTCGATGACAGGCTGGTGGTCGAAACGAAGTCCACGTACGTCCTGCACAAGGCGGCGCCGCGTCAACTCTTCAGTTACCTGAAGCTGCGAAGCCGTTGGCCCGGCTTTGTAACGATTCACCGCCGTACTTCTGGCACGGCGGACGTCTGTCCACACCGGAGTTGCTCGTCCTGCGTCGGCACTACCGACGGCCTCGCGCATTCGTCCACATTTCCACACCCCCACCCGGGCTAGTTATCCACAGTATCCACAACGACTTGTGGTGTTGCCTCGTTCGTGATCCCTCGTATGGTGTGGCGGTCCGGATCCCTTCCGGCCGCGCACGAGTCACTCGAGGCGTCGAACCCAGGAGGCGCACCTTGCTCGCCCGCCGATCGCAGCACGTCACCAGCGAACGCTGGAACGGTCACTGGGGCGCAGACGCGCGCTACTACGCACGCCGCAGCGATGGCGTTTGCTTCGCGATCGACGGGGCTGTCAACGTCCTCGATCTCGCCGGCACCACGCCGCCGTCACCGAACGCGCGGCCGGTCGACTCGCTCCCCCTCGCCGGTCGATACACGCTCAGCGTGTTCGCCGTGCGCCCACTCGACGGGAGTCTCGCGAAGTCCAGCGGTGACGTGCCGAGTGTCAGCGACCCGCTGGGTGCGACCCCGCGTCTGCTCGCGTACGGAGTTCGGCGGCGGGGTTAGGCCGGCACGCGCCAATCTCCAGCGGACATCGTCGGGTTCGACTGCTGCGATTCATGCCGCGCCGCCAAGGCCCCTTGCGAGTCGCTCCCGGAGCTTCTCTGCGTAGGCCTCAGGCTCGAGACTGGTTCCGACAGGCCCGAGAGACTTTTCGCACGCACTTCTCTTGTTCCCGCCTGCGTTCCAGCGTCCGCCGTAGTTGGAATCCCAGTCGCTGACCCGCAACGTGTGCAGAGTCAGTCCGGGCCAGGCCGCCTGACCGAGGCGCAGCTTCACGATCCACCGGCTGGCGTCATCTCCAGAGGGAGTCGCCAGCATGATCACCGCAGCGTCAGGGAGTAGTGGCGGGAAGAAGGCTCCGTCGATCTCCTCGTCCAGCACGCCGCACGCGAGGCTCGCGTCGGTGCGCACGGTGCCCTCCTCGACCAGCCGGGCAGCGCGGGTCCGGTCGGCCTCCCGCTCCTGGAGCGCACGCTTTGCGGCACCGTCCAATGCGCCGCCCGCCAACAACTGCCTCAGGTTGCGCAGCGACTCGAGGTACTGGTCCTCTGTTCTGTCACCGTCGCGTGCCTCATCCAGCGCCTGCAGCAGATCAGCGACTGGGTGCTCTTTCCCGGTGTGGTCAGCACACACCGAAGCGTCCACCAGGTAGTCGGTCGGCTCTACCAGGCCCATCAGCATGGCGCTGGAGAGCATGCTGTCACAATCGGTGTGGTTGATCACCACCCAGGGCGCTGGGCCGCCAGGCTTGTGCCCCCGCAAGTATTCAGCTGCCAGGATCGTGCTCGTTATCGGTGTTCGCATGCGGGCGAGCGGGGCATGATGGTCGACGTTCAGGATTCGTCCGAACTCCATACCGCCCGGCGCCTTCTTCCCGTCCTCCGCGCCCTGCACGTAGAAGTCGCAAACCTGGATCGGGCGCCTCCCCGGGCACTCGGCCTCCACCTCCGCCGCGGTGATTTTGCCCCGAAGCGGCATGATCGTGGGCGCCCGATCGGCGGTGTCCCCGCGCTCCCGCGAGATCAGATGCAGGAGCTTTCGCGCGCGACGATATCGGAGAAGGCGCCCCTCATCTCGCTCCGTCGGCTCCGGAATCCGCGACAAATCCAGGTTGTCTTCGATGTCAGCGAGCTTCACCGGACGCGCGATGTCGTTCTTGCCGGCGCGCTCGACGAACCCGAAGTAATCGGCCTCGTCGCCGCGGTGCTTTGTCAGCGCCGCCACGGCAGTAATGATGTGCTCGGAGAAGCCGAGCTCCCGGAGCTGAGCGAGGGTGACCGGCGTGTCCTCTACGATATCGTGAAGCACTGCCGCAATCTGCGCGTCCTCACCCTCGACGCCCAGCATGACCCGCAGCGGGTGAAGGATGTACGGCGCCCCGCCCTTGTCCTTCCCACCCGCATGGGCCACGGCGGCGAGCGCGATCGCACGTTCGAGAGAGTGTGTCGTCATGGGCCAACAATATCGAGTCCCTCTGACAACGGACAGAGAATCTTCGCGGGTGCAGTCGCGCGGTCGATCCGTCGTCAATGACCCAGGAGTGAACGCCTACTCCTCCCGCCACCACCGCTCCCTCGCCGCCTGGATCAGCTCGAACACCCGCCCGTCGTCCGCAGCGCCAGTCCGCCCCACCAACCCCTCCACC
>Ga0180121_10000949_pt1 | contig 12257 bp, 11 predicted proteins | sample AntDrymUQ5402106_2_FD_129676 | JGI IMG/M metagenome (GOLD analysis project Ga0180121, IMG submission 129676) | Polar desert sand microbial communities from Dry Valleys, Antarctica - metaG UQ540 (21.06) (version 2) (version 2) | ecosystem: Environmental > Terrestrial > Soil > Desert | place...
CACCGCATGCACCGTGGAGGCCGGCATCCCCACCTTGGCGCCGATCGCGACCGGGCCGAGGCGCTGCTTCCACCGCAGGTGCACGATCTTGCGGACCAGCGGCGCCGGCGTCCGGCGGGGGCTGTGGTGAGGCCGCGACGAGCGGTCACCCATGCCCTTGGCCCCCAGCTCGCGGTAACGCTGGGACCATCGCTTGGCGGTCGGCCAGGACACGTTCATAGCGCTCGGCCGCGCGGGCCACCGGCCACTGGTGGTCGACGATCAGCCGGGCCAGGCGGAGCCGGGCACGCGGGGTCAGGGCAGCATTAGCGTGGGACACGAAGACCTCCTGGGTCGTGGAGCGGTTTCTAGACAGCTCCACTCCACGCCAGGAGGTCTTCGCACATCAAGATCCATCAGATCGTGTCGTCACACGACCTCGACCAACGTCCCTGGTCAGTACAACTAGGTCATCTCGAGCTGCCCGCGGGCGTCGCCAAGCCGGCGGTATGGGCGCCCTCCGGAAGAGACCGGTTGGCAGGGCGGACTTCGGCGATGCTCCCGGTTGCGCGATCGCTGGCGACCGATCACGCTGGGACTGGTCGCCCGACCTGCGCGTACGCCTCACAGGGCGTCGCTTCCTGGCCGCGCCCGACGAACGTTCGAAGGAGCACCGTGACTGGAAGCGGGACGCCAATGGCGATCGCAACGGGGGTGACCAGCGAACGCCTCAGCAACCTCCACCGCTGGAACGTCGGTCTGACCGTCCTGCATCTTGGTCAGGCTGTTCTGATTCTGTTCCTGACCAGCGACTTCGCGATCGCGGTGACGTCGTCGTTCCCCGAAGGCCCTCCGGGGACGGCAGTGCCAGCCCCCTCGACACTGTTCGATGTGAGGATCGGATGGGCCGTCGCGCTCTTCCTCGGCCTGGCCGGCCTGGACCACCTGCTGACGGCGACCTTGTCGCGGGGCGTGTACGAGCGGGACCTGCAGCGCGGCATCAACCGCTTCCGATGGGTCGAGTACTCCTTCAGCGCCACGGTGATGGTCATCCTGATCAGCTTCTACTGGGGCATCACGTCGATCAATGCCGTGATCGTCATTGCCGGAGCCAACGTCGGGATGATCCTGTTCGGCTGGTTGCAGGAGCGGATGAACCCTCCGGGGCGAACCTCGACCACGATGCTTCCCTTCTGGTTCGGTGCGCTCGTGGGGATCGCCCCGTGGGTGGCCATGACCGTGAACATCGTCGGCTCCACCACGATCCCCGGCGCTGTCTACGCCATCTTCATCGTTCTGGGGCTCTTCTTCTTCTGCTTCGGCCTCAACCAGTGGCTTCAGTACCGGGAAGTCGGCCGATGGGCCGACTACGCGTTCGGCGAGAAGGCGTATCTGGTGCTCAGCCTCGGGGCGAAGTCCCTCTTGGCCTGGCAGATCTTCGCCGTGTCGCTCGCCTCCTGAATGCGACCGCGGCCCGCCGTTGCCTCCCGACCTGCCCTCCCTTCGAGCCACAGTCGCGGGCGCGTGGCTCGCCGGCGGTCAGGGGATCGCGTCGTAGTCCTTATCGATGAGCGAGGGTCTGGCTCGGCCGGTTCGGTGTTCGCTGTTGAACGCCAGTGCACGAACAGGTCGGGGCGCCGGTTCGGGACGTCCTCGAAGCGGGTGAACGCGCTGCGGCCGTGGATGGCCCCCTCGAGGTCCTCGGCGGCCCGGGGTTTGGTGAGGGTGTCGACTAAGTCGGCCCCCCGGCAGTTCCTGTCCCGCGTCGTCGACGCCGGCCGTCTCTGACCCGCCGGGTGGGTGGGGCGGGGGCCGGCGTATGCAAGGGTGGCCGGCATGGCCACCTCCCGCCGGTGCTTCGCCAGCGGTCTCGTCGTCGCTCTGCTCGCCCTGCTCGCCCTGCCCGCCGCTGCCGGCGCTGCCGGCGCTTCGGAGACGCTGAACCGGTCCGACCTGGTCACCGCCGCCGAGGTCGCGCGGTCCAGCACCCGAACCGGCTGGCAGCGCATCCCCTGGGAGGGCGTCTTCGACTGCGGAACGCTCTCCGCCGTCCGGCAAGGCGCCATCGACAGTGCCAGGGTCGCCCACGGCGGCGGCGACGCCCGTGCCGTAGAGCTGGCGGTCGAGCACACCGACGGGGACGCGGCCAGGGCGGCGTTCCAGCTCGCCGTGCAACGGGTGCGCACCTGCACGGCCGGGGCCGACGTGGAGCGGGTGACCTACGACATGCCGGTCGCCTCGCCCGGTTCGGTGCGGATGATCCGGCTCGTGACCCGCTACCGGTGCTGCGGCTCGAACACGCACAGCTTCGGCCTCGTCCGCCGGGGGACGCGCGTCGCGGTGGTTGCCGCGGGCGAGCTCGGCGAGACGATCCCGGTCACACCTGTGCGCCGGCTGCTCCGCCGGGCCGCCGAGCGCCTCGTCGGCTGAGTCGGCCGGTCGGCTGGTCAGGTGCGGTTCTGCCAGGCGACCCAGGCGCTGCGCACCATCTCGTCCAGGTCGAGCCGGGGCCTCCCGCCGTCGTGCTCGCCAACCCCCTCCCAGCCCCGGACCCGCCAGGTCCTCGCGCGCGTCTATCGACGCCGGCCGCCTCCGCCCGTCCCGACCTCCTATGCGGTTCCCCTCTGTGTCAAGGCGCGGTGGTGGGTCCAGGCAGCGTCCGGGTCGGCGGACGGTGCGTCATTCGCGCGGCTGGTGCGCCCTCCGTCGCGAGAGCGATACGGGAAGCCGTGTAACGACCTAGCGTAGGCCCGTGTCCTACCCCGTGGCGGCGCCGCTCTCATCGCGAACCCGGCTGGCGGCCCTCGCGCCGCCGCTCGTCGACACGCTGCTGGCCGGCGTTTTCGTCGCGGGGACGCTAGCGGAAGCACTGGCCAGCGACACGGTCCGGTCCCCGCTCACGCACGGGCTGCTCGCGGTGCCGGCGATGGCCGCCCTCGCGTGGCGACGTCGGTATCCGCTCTCGGTGGCTGCCGTGGTTATGGGGAGCAACGTCCTCATCAACCCCGAAGGGGAGTTCACGACGCTCCTCGCGCTGGTCCTGGTCTCGTTCACGCTCGGAGCCGAGCTGGACCCGCCGAGCAGCTGGTTCGGGCTGTCGCTGGTTGTCGTCCCTTTCCTGGCGGTGCTGGTTGCTGAGGGACTGTCACCCAGTGATGTAACGGCAGCGCTGGTCTTCCTCGGGGGGCCATGGGCGGTCGGGGGGTTCGTGCGTCAGTGGACGGCCCGCGCCGCGGAGGCGGTCGACCGGGCGGACCGCCTGGAGTCGGAGCGCGAGGCCCAGGCGGCTGCGGCGGCGGCCGAGGAACGGGTCCGGATCGCCCGCGAGCTGCACGACATCGTGTCCCACTCGATCAGCGTCGTCGCGATCCAGACCCAGGCAGTGCGACGGCGATTGGGCCCCGAGTATGCACGGGAGGCGCAGGACCTGGCGGCGGTGGAGACGACTGCCCGGCAGGCCCTCGCCGAGATGCGCCGCCTCTTCGGGGTGCTGCGCAGCAAGGGAGAGTCCCCGTCGCTGGCGCCCCAACCCGGGCTGGGCGAGCTCGACCGGTTGCTCGAGCAGGTCCGGGCGGCCGGGTTGCCGGTCGAGCTGCGGGTGGCAGGTGAGCGGATCGAGCTGCCGCCCGGCGTCGATCTCGCGGCCTACCGAATCGTGCAGGAGGGGCTGACGAACGCGCTGCGACATGCGTCGGCCCAGCACGCGTCGGTGAGCCTGCGCTACCTCCCGACGATGTTGGAGGTCGCGGTCGAAGACGACGGTCGCGGCCCCTCGGGATGTGAGGGTGGACACGGCCTGGTGGGCATCCGGGAACGCGTCGCACTCTATGACGGCACCGTCGACTTCGGCCCCGCGCCGGGTGCGGGGTCCCGGCTGGCCGCCACCCTCCCGGTCCGGGAGCGACCGTGACTACTCCGATCATCAACGTCGTGATCACCGACGACCAGGGCATGGTCCGTGCGGGGTTCCGTTCTCTGCTCGACAGCGAGCCAGGGCTTCGCGTCGTCGGTGAGGCGAGTGACGGGGAACAGGCGGTCGAGGTCGTGCGGAGGCTGGATCCGGACGTCGTGCTGATGGACATCCGGATGCCCGTGCTGGACGGCATCGCCGCGACGCGCCGGCTGATCCTCGAGGGCACCCGGTCACGGATCCTGGTGCTGACCACCTTCGACCTCGACGAGTACGTCTTCGAGGCCTTGCGGGCCGGCGCCTCCGGTTTCCTCCTCAAGGACTCACCCGCCGAGGAGCTGGTCGCCGCGATCCGGATCGTCGCGGCGGGCAACGCGCTGCTTGACCCTGGGGTCACCCGACGGGTGATCGACGCCTTCGTCCGTCGGCCGGCTCCCGTCGCCCGCCAGGTCGAGGCACAGGCGTCGCTCACCCCGCGCGAGCGAGAGGTCCTCGAACTGATGGCACGCGGGCGGTCGAACGCCGAGATCGCCGCCGGCCTCTTCGTGTCCGAGGCGACGACGAAGACCCACGTAAGCAACGTGCTCGCGAAGCTCGGTCTCCGCGACCGCGTGCAGGCGGTGATCTTCGCCTACGAGAACGGTCTGGTCGCCGCGAGTGACGGCGACGGTACATCGGCTCATCCCCGGGGCTGAGACGGGCATCCGGCCCGCGGCCGATGTGCCGGGATCACCGATGACGACACGGTTGAGGGGAACCTGCCAAAGGAGATTCCCATCATGACCAGTCGGTCCGCACCGTCTCGCCTTCCCTTGCAACCCCCCGCGCCCGCCGCCGCAGCTCGCGTTGCCGGGCCTGGCGCAGCCGACGGCGGCGGTCTCCGCATCCGTCGTTGGTTTCTCGTCGCCTCACCGGTGCTGGCAGGGCTCTTTGCCGTGCTGGGAGCGGCCAATGATCCGGCTGTCGGTCAGGACGGCGCCTTGCTCTACGAGGCGTATGCCGAGAACCCGGATCCCCTTCAGTTCAAGTCGTTCGGCTTGCACTGGGCGTACGCGTTCTGGCTGGTCCCGCCGCTGCTCATCGCCGGGCTCGTGCGCGCCCGCGGGGTTTGGATCGCGAACGTCGCAGCCTTCCTGGGCTTCGTGGGCATCTCCACGCTGCCCGGCCTGCTGTTCATCGATTTCTACGACTCCGCCATCGGCCAGGTGGCCGGCGCCGAGACGAACGCACAGGTGAGTGAGGTGATGGACGGCATGTGGGGCGTGCCTGCTCTCTTCGTGCCCGGATTGGTGGGCTTTTTCCTGAGCTTGCCGCTCGCCGCCGTCGCCGCGTGGCGGGCCGGTCTAGTCCGCTGGCTGGGTCCGGTCGCCGTCGTGGCCGGGTACGTCGCGTTTGTCGGGTCGGACGTGGCTGTCTGGGGGGTGCTCATCACTACCGCCTGCTTCAGCGTATTCGCCTATGAACTGGCCCGCGGGACCCGGCCGGCGCAGCCTCAGCCGGTCGACGGCGCGATCACCCAATGAGCAGTGGAGCGGCCCCACCGGCGCTCTCGACCGGCCAGTGGGCGGCGCTGCGGACAGGTCGTACGGGGCACACCCGAGCAGCTGAACCGATGATCAGGCCGCGGGAAGCGATGGTGCGGCCCGCGCCAGCGCCTTCAGCGCAGCCGGGAAGATCTCGGCAGGAGGGTTGACTAGGCCGGCGCCGACCTGGCCGACGCCCGCGACCTTGCGCGCCATGCCGGTGTTGATGTGAGGCGGGATCCCGGTGCGCACCACCTTCGTGACGTCGATCCCCGTCGGTGAACCGTCGCGGTGGAACCCGAGACCGGGATCGTGACCGCGGCCGAGCTGACCAAGGCCGCCGGCGTCGAGGCCGCCGACGGCGCGACAGGGGTTCGGCTCCTCGAGGCGGACCCGACCCTGGCCGAAGGCCAGCCGGTGGATGTGCTGGGTGACAGCGCCTATGGCACCGGTGACGCACTCAAGGCGATCACCGACGCCGGACACACACCCCGCTGGTCAAGCCCTGGCCGACCAAGCCCGCGGTTCCGGGCGGGTTCGGTATCGATGAGTTCACCGTCGACGAAGAGGCCGGGACAGCGACCTGCCCCAACGGCGTCACCCGCAAAATCAGCAGGACACGTGCTCCAGACCCGCACCGCAGCCCTGAACCTGCGCCGGTTGCTCAACCTGGGCCTGGCCCGCGACGAGGGAGCCTGGACCCTGGCCTGAGGCCCGACACGGCCCACGGCAATCCCACGCAACCTGCCCAGACGTCTTGACCGCCCGGCGCGCCCTCCAGCACGATCGTCAACGGCGGGGTGACCTCTGGTCGGCCCTCACAGGTCAGACCGTCCGCAGCACGACTGCCGCGAGGCACCCCGCCCCAACAGCCCCAATTCAGCAGTCCCTAGAGGAGCTCGGCGATCAACTCGGCCGCCCGCTCGGCACCGTCGGTCTCGACCGGGCGGTAGTCGACGACCCGCCCGATCTCCTCGGCGATCGCCTCCGCGATCACACCCGGGTCGGCCGTCTCGAAGTCCATGCATCGGCCGGCTCCGTAGTTGCCGAGCCGGTGCCGCACGTGGAAGTTCTGCTCGAAGTGGTGACGCAGCGGGAAGTAGAGGAACGGGCGGCCGTTCGCTGCGAGCTCCATCGACGTCGTCAGCCCACCCTGGACGACCGCGAGGTCGCAGGCCGCGAGGTGCCGGTAGAGATCTGGCACGTAGGCCAGGATCTCCAGTCCCTCCCGCTGCGGCAGCGACGCCGGGTCGATGCGCGGGCCGGCCACAACGATCATCCGCAGCGCAGGCACCTTTGCCTTTGCCTCCGGGAACGCGTCGATGACTCGTCGCAGCAGGTGGGCGCCCACGCCGGAGCCGCCCACGGTGACGATGCAAACCTGCTCGTCGGGCGCGTGGCCGAGCTCGGCCCGCAGCGACTCACGGTCGGGCAGCGCACCGGGATCGAACCCGGTGACGTAGCCGGTGAAGTCGTAGTGCTCCTCCGTCCAGTCGCGGATCAGGGGCAGGTCGGGCCCGAAGTCGTCCGGCACCACGTCCTCGGTGTTGCCCACGAACAGCGCTCGGTCGCGCAGTCGCGGGAAACGCGCGATGTGCTCGATCATCTCGGCGTTGTAGTCGGCCGTGAGGAACGACTCCCGTTCACCGCCGTCGGGCATCGGCAGCCAGCCGACGAAGTCGGTGAGCCAGACGTACGGCGTACGCTTCTCCTCTGGGTTCTCGTGCAGGTAGTAGTCGAGTTCCCACGCCTCGTCGCCGATCCACAGGTCGTAGTGCTCGTCGCGGACCAGGTCGTGGAACACCATGAAGTTGGCCAGCAGGATCTCGTCCATCCGGCGGATCGCCTGGAAGGCGTGCAGGTCGTGCTCGGCGCTCTCGCTCTCGATATGGCTCGACTCGTTCGCGAGATGCGCGCTCGCCGGGTGGATCCGTTCACCATGCGCCTCGAGCACCCGCGTCACCGGGTTCTGCGCGAGCCAGTCGATCTGCAGGTCGGGGTGCAGCCGGCGCAGCTCTTCCGCGATCGCCACGTCGCGCTGGGCGTGGCCGAGTCCGATCGGCGAGGAGATGTACAGCGCGCGCTTGCGCCGCGACCGACCGCGGGCCCATCGCTGTGCGGGTGGCGCAGGACAGGCGAAGTCTCGGATCAACAGGTTTGCCCGCACCGGGTCGCGGACGTGCGGTGCATGCCCGGAACCCTCGAAGACGACCAGCCGGCCGCCGGTGTGCTCGGCAAGTGCGTTGCCACGCGTCGTGGAGGCGATCGCGTCGTCGGACCCGTGGATGACCAGGACCGGGCACTGCACCCGCTTCGCGAGATCGCGCATCTGTTCAGGATCGAGCGCCGGCGCCTCACCCGTCAGTACGAGGGTCTCGCCGGTGGTCTCGAGCCCCCACGCGACGGTGTCCTCGATGGCCTTGGTCGAGTGCGGCTCGGTGAGCACCTTGGCAAAGAAGAACTCGAGGAAGCCCTTGTAGTCACGCAGCCAGGCGTACTTGTTGTACTTGGCCCAGCCCTCGTTGGTGTCCAGCTCTTCGTCCCAGGGATGAGCCAGTCGCTCCGTGAGCGGGTCGCCCCCACCGGCGTACGCGGGGCCGATGAAGATCGCCCCGTCGACGCGCTCCGGATGCTCGGCCGCGAGCAGGAGTCCCCGCTGCGCACCCATCGAGAAGCCGACGACGATCGCGCGGTCGGTCTCCGTTACGTCGAGCACCGCCAGGGCGTCGGCGGCGTACTCAACTTCCGCGTACGCCGATGCGTCGGCCGGTCGGTCGGACCGTCCGTTGCCGCGCCCGTCGAACGTGATGACGCGACAGTGCCGCGAGAGATAGGGGATCTGCATCTTCCACTGACGCGAGTGGATGATCGACCACGTCGGCAGCAGGAGCACGGTCGGGGAGCCCTCGCCGTACACCTCGTAGAAGGTGCGCACGCCGTCACGCTCGATGTAGCCCTCGGAGTCGGGATAGCGGGCCCGCGACTGCTCGCGCGCGGGCGTCGTCACGTCGCCAGCCATCGGTCGATCCAATCGAGTAGCTGTTGGTGGCCTTGGGTGATCCCGGACAGGCGGTCGAGCATGACCCCCTCGTTGAACGTCATGACGAACGCGACCAGCACCTCGAGTGGCATGTCGATGCCGTAGCGCTCACGCGGTTCCGCGAAGGCCTCCATCAGCACCTCTCGCCACTCGTCGTGGACGCGCGCAAGCCGGTCGCGCAGCTCCGGCCGGCTCCAGCCCAGCGCCTGCAGCTCGAGCCAGACCTTCTGGTACGCCGTGTCGTCGCTCGTCAGGTAGCGCATCGCCGTCCGCCACTTCTCGAGGAAGGGCACGTCGGCGGCGTAGAGCTCGCGCTGGCGCGCCGTGAGCCGCTCGGTGAACCGTTCGAGCACCCGCACCAGGAGGTTCTCGACCGAGCCGAAGTAGTAATGCACGAGGCCGTGGTTCACCCCCGCCTCATCGGCCAGCCGACGCGTGGTGATGCCGCCGTGGCCGGAGTCGACGAGCACGCGCTCGGCCGCGTCGAGAAGGGCCTCCTCCGTGGTCGCGCGGGCAGCCGTGACGGCGGCTACGTCGGGTCCCCGGCCAGGCCCATGGCGACTGCGCCCTGAACAACTGTCTTAGTCATACGACTAACTTGCTCGCGCGAACCTGCCGTGTCAAGGCCCCCTTTCCGCAGTGATCACCCCCCATACCGCTCATCGGGCTACTTGACGACGGGCGGCAGACATCCCAGGTTCTTCGAAGTCAAGCGGCGGCTCTCGTGTGGTGCGCCCAGGCGGTGTGTTCGTCGTAGGAGGTGCGGGTTTTCAGGCAGCCGTGGAGGATGCCGACGAGGCGGTTGGCGACTTGGCGAAGAGCGGCCTGGTGGCCGATGTTCCGTGCGCGGAGCTGCTGGTAGTAGGCCTTGGCTCCCGGGGATCCGCGCAGCGCGCAGAAGGCCCATTGCTGTAGCGCATCGCCGAGGCGGCGGTTGCGGGCGTAGCGTGCGAGGACGATCTTCTTTGTGCCTGAGGCGCGGGTGATCGGCGAGGTGCCGGCGTAGTTCTTGCGTGCTTTGGCGTCGGCGTAGCGGTTCGGGTCGTCACCGAACTCGCCGAGGACCCGGGCGGCGAGGATCGTGCCGAGGCCGGGTTGGCTGGCGTAGATCTCAGCGTCCGGGTGCTGCCCAAAATGCGCGGCCACCACCGCACCCAGCTGGTCGATCTGGGTGTTCAGAGCGTCGATGATGGCGACCTCGCTGGTCACGATGGCCGCAAAGGCGGACTGGATCACCGGTGGCTGCCGCAACTGCTCAGCACCCAAGACCGCGCGCAGTTGCGTCGTCTTCGCGTCGACGTTGCGCCGGTGGGCCCGTCTCAGCGCGTCGGTGATCTTCGACCTGGTCAGTCGTGCTGCCTGGTCGGGGTCCGGTGCCCGCCCCAGCAACTCGAGCGCGTCGGGCGCATCCAGATCAGGGAAGGCCTTGAGCGCGGCGGGGAAGAAGTCCCTCAACGCCGAGCGCAACCGGAGCACGTGCCGGGTGCGGTCCCAGACCAGGCTCTGATGTGCGCGGGCAGTCAACTTGATCGCTTCACCCTGGTCGCTGTCCCCGGCAACCGGCCGGTGATGCGCCCGGTCCAGTCGCATGATCTCAGCCAGCAGATGAGCATCGGCGGTATCGGACTTCGCACCCGAGGTGGAGTGCCGCTCCCGGTAGCGGGCCACCGACATCGGGTTGATCGCGAACACCTCATAGCCGGTCGCGACCAGCGCCGCCACCCACGGTCCGCGGTCTGTCTCGATCCCGACCTTCACCATGAAGGCCGCCTGGACAGGTTCCAAGTCGGTCCACTCGCTCGGCATGTGCTCGGCAATCAGCGTGTGCAGCCGGGTGACCCCATCAACGCCCTCGGGGAGCCGCCTGCGTGCCAACACCTGGCCGGCGTCGTCAACGATCTCGACATCGTGATGATCCTCGGCCCAGTCATCTCCCACGAACAACATCGCGCCTCCAGCCTCGGTTCGGACACCAGCAGCAGCGAGGAGGAGACAGCCGACGATCTAATGGTCAAGTGCTCACCGCAACAATCGGGGCACGTCATCCCAGCAGCGGTTTCGCCTCCTCACGACCAACGGGCGCACGGTCTGCCGCAAGACCTGCACCGGGTCAGATGAGAAGAGTGCTGACCCGCCGGCCGCTACCGGAACCGAGCCTGCCAAACCGACCCGGCCAATACCATTAGATGAGTGCGTTCGAGTCGGCATCTCGCGTCCGCCAGCGGCTGCGTTCGCAGCTTGAGATGACATGGTCATGCCCTGATCGGTAGTCCACCGAGACGACCGGAGACCGCTACTCAGTTCTTTGGGCTTCGATGAGCCAAGACTGCGAGGGCAGGGCAACGCCGGTCGTGGTCATGGCTTCGCGCAGCGTCGCGAGCAGGCGCTGCAAGGAGAGGTTGCGGGTCGTGCTGTTCAGCCCGTCAAGAAGCCCGAGCGTGATGCCCATCTGGCTGACGAACGCAAAGGCGTCGTCGGGATCGTCGCCGAGCCGGACTGGCTCGGCGATCTTGGTGATCTGCACATTGCCCCATCCGGATCGGCCGAGGACACGTCGGACATGGTCGGGATTGGCGAGGCCGAGGGGGCCAGGCGCGTTCGGCGGCGGTTCGGGCAGGTCACGGTCGGCGGCGAGCGCGGCGCGGATCTGAGTTACCCATGGGTTGGCGTCGAGCGTTCCCCAGGCGAGCATCGTGAGCCGCCCGCCCGGGCGGGCGGCCCGGGCGAGGTTGGTGAACGCGGCGACCGGGTCAGCGAAGAACATGGCGCCGTACTTGCTGATCACGACGTCGAAGGAGGCGGGGTCGAAGCGGTGCGCTTGAGCGTCCGCCTGCAGGAACGTGACGTTGCCCAGGCCTTGCTCTGCGGCACGCTGACGGGCGCGGGCGAGCATCCGTTCGGATAGGTCGACACCAAGCGCGCGCCCTCGGGTCGCGAGGGCGGCCGCCTGCCGTGTCGAGGCGCCGCAGCCGCATCCGACGTCGAGTACCGACTCGTCCGGCAGGATGGCGGCGGCCGGAAACAGGTGGGCGGAGTGGGTGGCGGTCGAGCCCTCGTAGCGCTCCTCGTGCAGTGTCCACTGGGTGCCCTCGGTGCCGTCCCACGCCCGCGCCTGCTCCACGTTGACTAGATCTGTCGTCATGGTTGCTATCCTCCTGTTAGGAGTATTGGTACTGCGCAGGGAGGGCCATGTCAAGGGACCGGAAGCTGACAACGACCTCATACGCGGTCCTCGGGCTGCTCGCGGTCCGTCCGTGGTCGAGCTACGAGCTGATCGGGCAGATGTCCCGCGCTCTGCGATGGTTCTGGCCCCGAGCGCAGAGCAACCTCTACGAGGAGCCCAAGAAGCTTGCCGCGCACGGACTGGCCCTGGCCACCCCCGACGCGGTCGGGCGACGGCCCCGGACCGTGTACCGCATTACCCCGAAGGGCCGTCGCGCGCTGCGCCGATGGCTGGACCAACCGGGCGCAGGACCGGTGCTCGAGTGGGAGCAGCTGCTCAAGATCTTCCTCGCGGAGCACGGCACGAAGACGGCGGCGCTTGCCAACCTGCGTGCCGCCGGCGCGTGGGGCGACGACATCGAGGCGCTGAGCATCGAGCTCGCCCGGGAGTACCTCGCCGGCGGCCCGTTCCCCGACCGGATGCCGCAGCTGATCCTGACCGCGCAGTTCCTCACCGAGTTCGGCGACCTCGTGTCGCACTGGGCGCGGCGCGCGGAGCAAGTCGTCACGTCCTGGCCCGATGAGATGACCGGCATGGAACCCGACCTGGCGACGCTGCGCGCGATCGCCAAGCGCACGCCGC
>Ga0180121_10000950_pt1 | contig 12248 bp, 8 predicted proteins | sample AntDrymUQ5402106_2_FD_129676 | JGI IMG/M metagenome (GOLD analysis project Ga0180121, IMG submission 129676) | Polar desert sand microbial communities from Dry Valleys, Antarctica - metaG UQ540 (21.06) (version 2) (version 2) | ecosystem: Environmental > Terrestrial > Soil > Desert | place...
CCACTATTATCCGGTTCGATCGCGTATGGATTCATTGCGTCATACCCTTTAATATCCAGCACCGCTGTTTGAGCAAATACCTGTTGTTTGCTTTTGATAATGGTGGTGGGAATGATTCCATGCTCTTCGTTGTACAGGACCTGTTTTTCTCTCCTCCTATCAGTTTCGTCAATAGTTCTTTGCATGCTTTCTGTCATCTTATCAGCATAGAAAATAACCAGGCCGTCTACATTTCTTGCTGCCCTGCCCGCAGTCTGCGTCAAGGATCTTTCATTACGCAAAAAACCTTCTTTGTCTGCATCCAGTATGGCAACCAAAGATACTTCAGGGAGGTCTAGTCCTTCACGCAACAAGTTTACTCCCACCAGAACATCAATCTCCCCGAGTCTGAGTTGTCTTAATATTTCCACTCGTTCAAGCGTATCCACCTCACTATGGATATACTTTGATTTGATATTGATACGGTGCAGGTATTTATCCATTTCTTCCGCCATCCTTTTGGTAAGCGTTGTTACCAAAACACGATCTCCTTTTGTAATACGCTTATCAATTTCATCGAGTAAATCATCAATCTGGTTTACACTTGGCCGGATCTCAATCGGAGGATCTAATAAGCCGGTAGGTCTTACTACCTGTTCGACTACCACCCCTCCGGTTTTTTCAAGTTCAAAATCACCCGGAGTTGCAGAAAGAAAGATCACCTGGTTTAGCATCGACTCAAATTCATGAAAGTTAAGCGGCCTGTTATCTAATGCAGAAGGCAGGCGAAATCCGTAATCAACCAGTATCAGTTTTCTGCTTCGGTCTCCTCCATACATTCCACTCACCTGTGGCACGGTCTGATGACTTTCGTCAATCACACATAAAAAATCTTTTGGAAAGTAATCCAGCAAACAGAATGGCCTGGTACCTGCCATTCTCCTGTCAAAAAATCTGGAATAATTCTCAACGCCGTTACAATATCCGAGTTCACGTATCATTTCCACATCATAATTAACCCGTTCACTAATCCTTTGCGCTTCGATAAATTTTCCAACAGATTTGAAATAATCCACCTGTGCCTGCATTTCATCCTGAATTTCGAAGAGTATCTGGGTGATCATATCTTTCGGAGCCAGGTATAGGTTAGCGGGAAAGATGGCAGCATGTTCCATTTTTCCTATCCGCTTGTTCGTTTGTACATCTATTGTTTCTATTTCTTCGATCTGGTCTCCGAAAAAAGTTATACGGTACCCATAATCCAGGTAAGGAAGATTGATATCAACGGTATCACCATTTACCCGGAAATTTCCGCGTTTGAAATCCCCCTGGCTTCTTGAATACAGTGAATTGACCAGCGAATGAAGAAATCCCTGCCTGGAAAGAGTTTGCCCGGGATTGATGCGTATTACGCTGTTCGCATATTCTGCAGGGTTACCGATTCCATAGATACAACTCACGGAGGCAACAACAATGATGTCCCTGCGGCCGCTCAATAGCTGGGAAGTAGCCTGAAGGCGAAGTTTATCCAGTTCCTCATTTATTGACAGATCCTTTTCAATATACGTATCACTCACCGGCATGTATGCTTCGGGCTGATAGTAATCATAATAACTTACGAAATAACCAACAGCATTGTCAGGGAAGAACTGTTTAAATTCACCGTATAACTGAGCAACAAGTGTTTTGTTATGAGTTAATACCAGCGTAGGTTTCTGAACATTTTCGATTACACTGGCAACAGTGAAGGTTTTCCCCGAACCAGTTACCCCGAGTAAAGTCTGGTACCGCTCACCCGAGATAATGCCTTCTGTAAGTTGGCGAATTGCTTCAGGCTGATCGCCGGCTGGTGAATATGGAGTATGTAATTGGAAAGGCATCGAATAAAAAGAAGCACAAATCTACCGAATTACCCATCTACCTTTCCTGTTGAAAGGGTGTCGGAAGCTTCTTTTTTATTTTTTATTGATTTGCGGAAAGGATCCCATCCGACTTTAAGTTTCCCGTCTCCCCCTGTTTTTGCTCTCAGGCGAAGGCTGATTCCTCCCCCTTTATGTCCTTCACTAGAAAGATCGGTTTCAGATTGGTCCTTCAATAAATTTCTAACAGGAACCTGGATACTCATATCCGTTCCTTTTTTACTATCATACACTCCCTGAATGAAAAGCGTAATTGCACTGGATCGTATTTCCATCTTATTAATAATGAATGCCGAGCCGTCGATCTCCAGGGTGTTCTTGAGGTCTGCAAATTTTATATCCGAAAAATTCTGTTTTTTGAATGCAGTTGTACCGATTTTTTGAACTGGTTCAAAATTGATAAGTTGGCCATTTTCCAAGAGGAAATTGACTACCCCCTTTGTATTATCCTGTATTACTTCTGCCTTATCATTTATAACCGTATTCAATTGCACATTCGCTGTTAATAATCCTTTCAGATTTTTATGGGTTACCGCATCTTGTCCGAAATCATTAAAAGCAGAAAGCAATTCAGATATATTTATTTTATTCAAATTGGTATTGATCGCAACAGTATTTGAGTTTTCTCCATTTGAAACAGTTCCATTGAACTGAAGTGTGCCACCTGCATGTGCTAAAGCTATATTACGTAAAGCCATTTTATAAGTGGAAAGTAATATATCCGCATTCACGTTCGTTGCAATGAATTTTTTATAAATCATTTTCGGTGTTTCAATATTCACCGCGATATCTCCTTCTGTGAAAAGTTTATCAATCATCCCCCCTGTCCTTGCAAACTTGGCTTTTTGTTTTTTTGCTGCGGACGCAGACGGTCTTTTTAAGAAAGATTGAAAATCCGACAATTGCATTTCAGGGGAATAAACATGCCAGGAAAGTGACATCTGTTCTGGTATGCTGTCAAGTTTACTTAAAACATTTTTTGCAACTCCATTCATCAGCAATTTCGTATTACCCACTACAGTATTTAGTTTTTCAACGAATACATCATTCTTCGCAAACCTGATCGTACCGTTGCAATTGGTCATATGCACTCCACGGGGGATATATGTCATAGATGCATCCCTGATGACAAAGGCTCCATCCATAGAAGAATTAATGGTATCACTGCCTGTTACGGGACCTTTGAATTTAATATTCAGGCTACTCGTGCCTTTATCGAATCTTAGTGAATTAGTACCAGTCAGATCATTCAAAGCAGTCAGTTGAAAGTCAGATTGAATATCAAAATCAATAAACGGTTGTTTTAGATTGCTGACCCGGATCATTTTTGACTTTAATGGGATATCTTCAAAAACGGCTGAAAAATTTTCCAGCGTAACTGCAGAATTTTCATCTACATTCAGTTGACCCTCTACCATAGAATTGGTAAAACTGCTGTTAAAGCTTGCATTTATGAATTTACCCATGGGAGTACTCAGCGTATTGTTCTGCGTGTTCATGACGAGCAGAACTTTGGGTTTGGCCTGAAACTTAGTTGTACCGGCAATGGTAACCCGAAGACTCACCGGTTTTTCCATTTGATAAACCACCAGTTTTTTGCTTATCGTAAAAGGAAGAAGTCCTGCGGCTTTGTTAAAAGAGATGTTATCTGTACGAATTTGCAAATCAAAGGCTCTGGAAGTCGTATCCATATTGAAATTTCCCGTGAAAACATAGGGATGGTTGTCCAGTTTGATGGTAATGTCTTTGAAAGAGAGAATTTTACTTGCCTTATCATAACGCAGATCAAATTTACCTACAAACAATTTATTTTCCAGGTAACTTCCTTTGTCTGTATTAAAAGCAAGACTTTTTACGATCATATCCGCATCCACTGCAATTTTCATGATATTTTTATTCTTCCCGCTTATTGTGCATTCCACTTCATCCATCGAAAAATGGTACGATTTATTTCGTTCCGGATTTTCCATGATGAAATGAAAATTCCGAAATAAAAGACCCGGATATACAGGTTCCGCCTTTTTTTTGGAAGCATCAGCCTTTAATATGTATTTGTTTGTATAACCGGTTGAATCTGTGAGTATGTGAATGCCTCCGTCCCTGACGACCACCTTGCTCACCCAGGGAGCTGAAGAAAGCGCAGCAAGTGGATTGATCCGTGCATATAACCGCCGGGCTTTAAAGAATTCTTTTTGATGTTGGTGATACAGGGTATCTCTGATAGAAACATCAGACATTTCCAGGGAGATAAAAGGAAATGTGCGAAAGATACTTACAGATAAGTCTTTTATAATCACCTCACCATGAGTTCTTTCCGCTACTTTTGATTTGATCCTGGAAATCAGATCATTCTTACTTACATATACATAAAGCCATACTGCAAAATAAAGTACCGCCACAACAATTACCGCCCACTTAAGTGTTTGAAGGCTATATTTTACAATTCTATTCATGAATGAATTTCGAAGAAGGGGTTAACACCTGCGTTGTTCTCTGTACTTCTACACAGGGATCCTGATCGAATTGTTACTATATCTTTTATGAAAATTGTGCCATGTCCTTTTGTTGCTTAATCTTCACACAATAACATTCAATTCGGCTTCGTCTTATCTTGTCTAGCAGCCCTTTATAAAATAATTAACGATCCACGAATAATTTCGTGAAATATCCTGCGTTTTCCACACTAGGGCATCATTGTTGTTGATAACTTTTCAATATTACCTGACTCCCCATAAATTCTATGTTTAAAATCTTTTTCCTGGCTTGTTTCCAGATTATTTTTTTTGCGACCTTCTCACAAACAATACCGGAAGAACTCACTAAATGGGGTTCTGTTACTGATTCCATAAAACCTATTTCAGATATTACTTCGCTCGTACGTGATAATAATCGTGTTCAACTATCCTGGAAAGTCACTGATAGCATGACCTCCCCTTTTTTCAGCATTGAGAGGAATTCTAATGGGAAAGATTTTGAAGTGGTTGCTGTGGTAAAACTCTCGATTACGAACAGTCAGTATGAATGGACGGACGACAGCCCATTGAAGGGACGCAATTTATATCGTGTAAGAATTTCCGGTAAAAACGGGGAACAATTTTATTCCCGGCCCCTGGCAGTACAAATAGAAGAACAGTCCGCGTATAAATTTTATCCCAATCCGGTTGACAACATTCTTATTATAAGATGTGGTGCCCCCGTCGATGTCCAGATCACAGATGCAAATGGGAAAATAAGGATCAGCCAAAACAGGGTAAGCGGCTTACAAACAATAAATGTAAGTACACTTGAAAAAGGAATTTATCTTCTCAGAATCACCAACAAGCAGAATAACGGGATCATTCAGGACAAGCTCATCAAGAACTAAATCAAAATCAAGTAAAAGTACGCTACCTTAAATAAGTATTGCATATATCAATTTTCAACCTTATTTTTACAACGGTTTTTCATAGGATATTGGATTTTAAAAACGGGGTTGAATTTCTATTCTGACCCCTTTTTCATTTTAAGACTTTCCCCATTCACCAGTATTGCTTTGAATGGGCTCAAATCAATAAAAAGCCTCCCGAAGATTCGGGAGGCTTTTACTTACTAACCCTATATTACTCTAAGATGCCTGAAGTTCTTTGAGCTTCTCGCGAATTTTCGCTTCGATCTCATTTGCAAGCTCGGGATTGTCATGCATTAATTGTTTTACAGTTTCTCTTCCCTGTCCCAACTTGTCGGTATTATAGCTAAACCAACTTCCACTTTTATTGATAATTCCCAGCTCTACGCCCATATCGATGATTTCGCCATTCTTTGAAATCCCCTCTCCAAATACAATATCAAATTCTGCACTCCGGAAAGGAGGCGCTACTTTGTTCTTTACAACTTTTACTTTAACCCTGTTACCAACTGCTTCTTCGCCATCTTTGATCTGGCTCATTCTTCGGATATCAAGCCTGACAGAAGCATAAAATTTTAAAGCATTACCACCGGTAGTGGTTTCTGGATTACCAAATATGACCCCGATTTTCTCCCTGAGCTGGTTGATGAAAATGCAAATTGTATTCGTTTTGCTGATCGTAGCGGTGAGTTTTCGTAATGCCTGCGACATCAGCCTTGCCTGAAGACCCATTTTGCTGTCCCCCATTTCACCTTCCAGTTCACCTTTGGGTACAAGCGCTGCAACAGAATCAATAACCACTACATCTAGTGCGCCGGAAAGGATTAGCCTGTCAGCAATTTCAAGACCCTGCTCTCCATAATCAGGCTGAGAAATCAGCAGATTATCTACATCAACGCCAAGTTTTTTCGCATAAACACTGTCAAAGGCGTGTTCGGCATCTACGATTGCGCACATGCCCCCTTTTTTCTGAGCCTCGGCAATGACATGAATGGCAATGGTGGTTTTGCCGGAAGATTCAGGACCATATACTTCAATGATCCTCCCTTTAGGTAAACCGCCAACTCCCAGCGCAGAATCTAAACCAATTGATCCGGTGGAAATCACCTCCATTGGTTCCATGGACTTTTCATTCATCATCATTACACTTCCCTTTCCGAAGTCTTTCTCGATCTTATCGATGGTCAGTTTCAGCGCCTTTGCTTTTTCATTGTTTGACATAAGCTATATATTTTCTCCAAAATTATTGATTGACAAATCTAGTGGAAATTATCTTATCAACACTAAACTATTTAGCAATGATAAACTAATAATATTGGTTTGTATGAATAGTAAAAGTATATTTTTAATAAAGTTATCCTTGCAAATAGGTTACGACAACAGGTATTTTCGGATAGATTGTCGGATTAATACTACCTATAAAAGGAGATTTTCCCAGAATGGTTTTGGTTTGCGGATTACGTTTTCGAATGTCCAATTAATTTGCAATTTTCCCGCTATTGCCTGTATCAATAATTAACCTTACTGTTCAAGATCTGATTATCGCAAATTCCAGATTCACATTTGGTAATAACTTTAAAACATTGCATTTTACAGCAAATACGGAAGCATGAAGCGTACGTTTATCAGCATTTTTGTTCTTATTTCTGCACTTAGCGTGCTTGCCCAGGAACCAAAGCCTGCTGAAACAGGCATTACTTATGGAAGTGGGGCGTCGTTAACAGGCGTGGTCCCGATATCAGATCTTAACAAATTTATCAGGGATAACAAGTTTGAAGGCAAGATCTCGGGGAAAGTTGTTGAAGTGTGCCAGGAAAAAGGCTGTTGGATGAAAGTAGAAAGGGCTAATAGTGAAAATCTCATGGTCAAATTTAAAGACTATGGTTTCTTTATGCCAAAAGATATTGTTGGAAAAGAAGTAGTGCTGGATGGAGAAGCGACCATAAAGGAAATTTCGGTAAACCAGCAAAGACATTATGCAAAAGATGCCGGAAAGAGCAAGGAAGAAATTAACTGTATCAGGGAGCCGAAAAAAGAATTGCAATTTGTAGCGAAAGGAGTGAGAGTATTGTGAGGTACAATGGACGATGTATGATATTTGGATTTAAAATGGTCTAGTGCTAATTTCCACTTATTTAATATTAGCTCATATGCATCGGGCATCTTTACCACGAAGATCTCAAATCTGCAATCACAAATACATTGCAGCACCCTGCGAAAGCATTCCCAAAAAAATTCCTGCATAGATATCCAACGGCTGATGATCCGAGACAAGCAATCTGGAAGTTGCGACAATTCCAAGTATCAACCAACCTGCCGTGAGATATAAACCCGGATTTCCATCTCCTTGTAGAGCAATTAATGTTAAAAAGAAACACATTCCACCTGCAGCAAGTGCGTGCATGCTGATCTTGAAATAAATATTTGCAAGCCAGGCAAAGATGACTGCTATAAAACTTCCTAAAAGAAAATTTTGAAGCATCACGGGAGCATTCGGGTTATTTTTAAAAACATACCAGCACCAGAAATAAAATATCATGGCCAATGCATAGGGGATGATACGGTCTCTTCGGGTGTGTAAATGAAAAGACCTGACAAATTTCAACCTCCAGGCCAGAAACACCGTTACAACGGGGAAAAAGGTACAATTCACAAAAATTGCCGCGATCCACAAAACCCGTACTTGTTTTGAAACTCCTGCAAAAACGAGCGGGTGCCAATATATCAGAAAGAATATTACATATAAGGGAATGAAAACCGGATGAAAAAGGTATGAAAAAAACTGAGCTAAGTAATTCAGAAGTAAAGGAACAGTTGGTGGGGAAATAATCTGTTTTGTTGGCGATGCTTTCATATTTTTTTTCTGAATCGCTTGCTTTTTGTATTGAAATAATAATTTTATCTGTATAAATGTTCTATAATTCTTTCCGCAACCTGGCAACGGGAATATTTAATTGCTCCCTGTATTTTGCAACGGTTCTCCTTGCAATGTTATAGCCCTTTTCCTGTAATAATTCAGTTAGTTTTTCATCACTCAGAGGTTTCTTTTTGCTTTCTCCTTCGATCAGGTTGCTAAGGATTTTTTTCACTTCACGTGTAGAAACTTCTTCTCCACTATCCGTACTCAATGATTCACTAAAGAAAAATTTCAACCGGTAAGTCCCGAATTCCGTTTGAACAAACTTGCTATTGGCGACCCTGCTGACTGTACTGATATCTAACATCGTTCTTTCAGCAATGTCTTTCAGGATCATAGGCCTTAATACGGTTTCATCACCGGTAAGGAAAAATTCATGCTGGTAATCCATAATCGTTCCCATCACACTGCTAAGTGTATGTTGTCGTTGCTTGATCGCATCAATAAACCATTTTGCAGCATCAATTTTCTGCTTGATAAAAAGGACAGCCTCCTTTTGCCTTTTATCTTTTTTAGCGCCCTTATCATAATCCCGCAACATATCCCGATATCCCTCACTGATCCGGAGATCAGGAGCGTTTTTACTATTCAGTGTAAGTTCGAGTTTACCACCATTATTATAAATGAAGAAGTCGGGTATTACATAGCTCTCTGCTTTGTTGATATCGCTGTGGTTACCACCTGGCTTGGGATTAAGCTTGATGATCTGGTTGATCACTTCTTTTAACTCTTCATCCGAAAGATTGAGACCTCTCTGAATCTTATCATAATGTTTCTTTGTAAACTCATCGAAATAATGGGTGAGAACATCTATAGCCATTTCCACTTCTCTTCGTTCCACTTTCTGTCGCTGTAATTGTAATAAAAGACACTCTTGCAAATTTCGGGCTCCTACACCAGGTGGATCAAATTGCTGGATAAGGTTGATGATGGCGGAAACCTGGTGTTCATTGGTCCCGATGTTTTGTCTGAAAGCTAAATCATCCACAATTGCAGCCGTTTCACGGCGGAGATAACCATCGTCATCAATGCTACCTACTATATGCTCTGAGATTTTTTGTTGACTATCATCCAGCTTCAACATACCCAGCTGCTCAAGCAAGTGTTCATGAAAAGAAGTTTCAATTTTGTATGGAACCACTTTATTCTCGTCAATTTCCGGGTAATTATCATCTTTCATCTTGTATTCTGCAATGTCCCCGTCCTCATCACCTACATATTCGCTCAGATCAATATTGTCATACTCGTCGGTGCTTCCGTCTACCTCATAATCATCATTTTCAGGATTGTCAAATTCATCTTTTAATTCCTTATCAAATTGATCATCATGATCTTCTTCGGATAATTCAAGTGCGGGATTTTCTTCAAGTTCTTCTTTGATACGCTCCTCAAGATTGGCTGTAGGAACCTGCAGCAGCTTCATTAATTGAATCTGTTGCGGCGAAAGCTTTTGTAGCAGTTTTTGTTGTAAACTTTGTCCTAGTGCCATGGTTATTCAGGATCTTTACCGGTCGAACCAATTGAAAATTAAAAAAATCGGCGCGATCCACAAAAATCAGGCCGTAAATTTACATTAAATTGCGAAGCGGTGAAAAAACGATTTTATATATTAATTGTTGCTTTAGTGCTGGGCGTTTTCTGCCCATATGCTTACGGGCAGGTACATCCGAAAAGCACACTTATATCATTTAGAATGGTCATTCCTGTTCCCGGCATTCAATCAGTTGGATATAAAACCAATCCATCTGCCTACTTTAAATGGCCGATTCAGCACGATATGCCATTAATTTTTTTCTCACCCGCGAGTAACATAAAAATACCAGGGAACCATTACACGCTATCATTTGGATTTTTCTGCAGGAATGAATTAAAGCTTGAGAAGATGACCGGGCTTCCAATCCGTTTTCGTCTCGGTTCGCTGGACTATTGCAATTTTCTCGAAAGAAAATAGAAAGAGGAGCAGTGAGTAAAAAAACTCCGGCATCACTGGGAAGTGAACTAATTGAAAAATTTGATGAAAGTTATTATGAAATCTAAAGTTGTGGGGTAGACAGTAAAGAATTACTGATGCAGCTTGAAGATCTGGATGTTTGTATTTGCTATCTAAAGCACATTCGGACTATCACTTGTCGAAATTCTGATTCCCGATACCTGTTACCCGATCCCTATTCACTGCATTGCAGCTTTCTGTCCTGACAGCACTTTATTCACTGCAGCTACTATCTTCATTCCTTTCTCCCGCAACTGGTCTTTTGTCCAGTTTAAACTGATTGCAGTAGAAATACACCGGCTCATAATAGCATCACTATCTGAAAAATCTTTCCCTGCCTGTTGAGTAATGGCCTGCCGAAGGTCAGGATGCAGCGCATGTAAGGTTGTTGCTTTTTTCAGATGGTCCCATTTGCGGATATAATGCCAGTTGTTATCAAACCAGTAAAAATTTCCACCAAGGATACCCTGTATTTTCATTTCATTTACTAAAGCACGTGTAAATTGTTCGGTTGGCAGGAACCAGCTGATAAAAGTGCAGCTGTCCCCTGAGGGATCTGGTATTCGGCGGAAAGTAATTTCAGATACCTGCGAAAGTATTTGTTTCAATTCGTGGTGATTATTCCGCTGAAGTTTCAAAAAGTCATTGAGTTTTTTTATTTGTGCCAGACCTACAGCAGCGTGCAGTTCCGAAATGCGATAGTTGTATCCAATAAAAGGATGGAGGTCTGCCCCTCTATCCGACCCTTTATGATCGTGACCGTGGTCCGAAAGCCCGTCTGTCTTCGTATATACGTCTTCGTTATTGGTCATGACAACTCCTCCTTCTGCGCAAGTGATCGTTTTGACAAAATCGAAAGAAAAGGTTCCCGCATCGCCTATGGTGCCCAGAAATTTTCCCTTAAAGGTCCCACCTATGCTCTGACAGGCATCCTCCAATAATAAAAGTTTATGTTCCCTGCAAATTTTTATCAATGCATCCATGTCTGCCATGCTTCCGCACATATGTACGGGCATGATGCATTTAGTTTTTTTGGTAATTGCTTTTTTCACTGCCTGAGGGTCAAGCGTCAGTGTTTGGTCAATATCAACCAGTACAGGGATCGCTCCCACACTAATCACGGCTTCGAAGCTTGCAACAAAAGTAAATGCAGGAATGATCACTTCGTCTCCATACCCCACCCCAAGCGCACTTAGTGCTGCTGTTAATGCAGCGGTGCCACTTGAAACCAGTTGGGCATATTGACAACCGAATGTTTGGCAAATTTCTTTTTCCAGTTCTTTTGCTTTCCATATGCCTTTACGCGGATCATCAAAGCCATATCTCATCAGGATGCCAGTTTCCAGTACATCATTTACGTGTTTTCTTTCTTCCTTTCCAAAATGTTCAAAACCGGGCATAGCATAGATTTTTTAATTGCGGCAAAGGTAAATAAAGTTTGTAGTTCATGTCTGAGACAAGACATACTACAATAGTGTGGCAGATTCAGACTATACATAACTGAATAATCACCATGATCAGTTTTCTCACCCTGACAAGTTGATCCTTAAACAGGAAGCACCAATCCTTTGTGTTTCCCTGTTTTTAAATATTCTGCAACTGCCCTGATCTCCCCGTAAGTAAAAGCCTCACCCAGGATTGATTTAACAGCAGAAATTCCCTGATGTTCCTTTTCTGTTTCCATCACTTGTATGATTGGAAGTATTTTATCGCCGGGTACCAGCTCTTTAACATCTACTTCTCCGGAAAATATGAAAGTGGTGAGATGACTTTCTACTGTACCGATGGCCAGACCACGCAATCCCGCAATCTCTGCAACCGTTTTTCCTTCTTTTAGTAATTGTAATGAAATATTCCTTGTTGGAACTTTTACAGTTTTAGATTGTGAGTGAAATTCTTCCGGTGGGGTAAGGCTACCCGCTGTTTGTTCGTATTCCGGGCGATTCAGAAAAGCACTTATGGGAGTACCCAGGTGCAGACCTTCTGCTATTTTTACTGACCTGTGTAATTCTTCTTTTTTCCGTTGGAAAGCAAAGGATAATCTCCTGCAATCTTCAA
>Ga0180121_10000951_pt1 | contig 12247 bp, 10 predicted proteins | sample AntDrymUQ5402106_2_FD_129676 | JGI IMG/M metagenome (GOLD analysis project Ga0180121, IMG submission 129676) | Polar desert sand microbial communities from Dry Valleys, Antarctica - metaG UQ540 (21.06) (version 2) (version 2) | ecosystem: Environmental > Terrestrial > Soil > Desert | place...
GCCGATGCCTGCGCCGGCTCCTGGCTCACCCATTCGGTGCGGCGGTCGATGAGCGGGTGGCGGGTGTTGCGCGGCGTCACGACGACGGCGCCCTGGTCATCGAGCAGCTGCGCGATCGTCTCCTCGGCGGCGCGCGACGTTGCGAACCCGCGGTCGAAGATGTCTCCCTGCCGCTCCACCTCGCCGGTGACCGCGTCGACGCGCACGGTGATGCCGGTGACTCCATCGGGCAGCGTAATGCGGTCGAGGTGGGTGCGGATGAGGCGCATCCACGCCTTGTGGCTCGCCGTCGATCGCGCGGGCCGAACCAGATGATCGTGAGTCTCGCGATTGGCGAGCGAGAAGAGCAGCGTCATCTCACGCGCGCACTGGCCGAGTGCCTTGAGCTCGCCGCAGATGCTGCCGGTAAGCGAGTTGAGGATGAAGACGAGGCGCTCCGGATCACGGAGCGTGTATTCCACCCAGTCGAGCGAGGCGATCGGGAGCGCGCGCTGGGCGCTCGTGAAAATCCGGCGCGAGTCGTCGGCACGGGCGAGCCGCCACAGCTTTTCGCCTTCCCCGCCGAAGCGGACTTCCACCGATTCATGGTCGAGCGCGGCCAGGTCAGCGCAGCACTCGATTCCGATTCCGTCGAGCAGCGAGGCGAGACCTTTCGAGGGATCGAGAACGGAGACCGGCCAGCTGGCGATGAAGTCGCGGTCTTCGCCGGGAGCAATCGTCGTAAGCTCGCTCGTTCCATGGCGCGCCCCAACCTCGGCGGCGATGGCGGTCGTGGCGATCGCGGCTCTCGCCCGTTCCAGGCCCTGCCGGCGCAGGAGATCGAGAAGATCGCGCGCCACGGGCTCGGCGCTCAGCCCGCGCGCATCAGCCCAGATCTTTCCCCCGCTGCCGATGGCGATCCTCGGCGCCACCTGGAGCAGTGCTGCAGTGAGCCCATGGAGTTGCTCAGGCTCGAGCGGAAAGACAGGGCTCCAAATGCAGATGAAGTTCACAGGGATCCTAATTCTATACCGAAGACATACCGAAAGCAACTATTTGGGGTATTTATCCGCAGTCCTCAATCGGTTCCGAGTCCGCAGTCCTCACTCCTCGCACTCACAGTAAATTTCTCTCATGCCCTCGACCAACCGAAGACTCGCCCTCGCCGCCTCGTTCCTGGCACTCACGCTCACCACCGGAGCCGCGGTACCCGCTCCGGAAACTCGGGGCTCGAAGCAACCCGTGATAACCGTCTACAAGGACCCGGATTGCGGCTGCTGCAACAACTGGATCGAGCACCTGGTCAAGCACGGCTTCAAGGTCGAATCGAAGGACACGCGCGAAATGACCGAGGTAAAAGCAAATCTCGGAGTGCCGGGCTCACTCGAGTCGTGTCACACGGGAGTAGTCGGCGGCTATCTCGTCGAGGGCCATGTGCCCGCGGCAGACATCCTGCGCATGCTCAGGCAGAAGCCGCGCGTAGCCGGCTTGGCCGTGCCGGGAATGCCGATGGGGTCGCCGGGGATGGAAGGCCCGCGCAAGCAGAAATACGATGTCGTTTCCTTCGACAAAAAGGGAAAGACAAAGGTTTTCGCCCGGCACTAGCCCCGCCGTCCTGCCGCTAGCGAGCGGCGGCGATCAGCGACCTATAGTGGGGCAGGAGGGCGTAGATGTTCGCGCCCGGGCATGAGGTTTCAGCGAAGTCACGGTGCGACGCGAGCCGCTCCGGCGGAACCTTGAAGCGCCGCGCCATCGCCGGCACGAGAACATCCAGCGTTCGCCGCTGCGCGCTCGAGAGAGTGTCGCGCTGGAAGTTTCCCTCGACGACGATCAGCAGGTGCCCCGCCGGATCGTAGGTGGTGTTCGTATCGCCGGCGTAGTTCCAGTCACGCGCCTCGCCCACCGACCCGTCGTACGCCACATAGAAGTGGTAAGGCACATCTGCCCAGGCTGGCTTCTTCCGCCCGTTCGCTAGCGAATCATCGCGCTGCGAAAAGAGCTGCAGCCCGCGGAGCTTCTGGACGATCGTCTTCGACGGATCCTGCGCCACGCCGGTATGGTGAATAGTCACGCGCGTCGGCACGTGCGGGCGCATCGGCAACACCGGAGGCCTGGCCCCCCATTCCGCCCGGGATACGTACCGGAGCTCGCTCGGCACGAGCCGCGTTTCCGCGCTTCTGGTGCACGCTGCGAGCAGCGCGCAAAAGGCAAACAGCCGGAGCAGTGAACCGGAGACAGTCATGATCGGGGGAGGACGAAGGTTGGATTGGGCGGACAGGTGATGATACACAACGCTGCCCGGCCTGCCAGCCTTCCGACTCTTGATTCGACCCGCCCTCGCCTCCAGCTGGTGCCCCGGCAGAAAACCCTTGCGTGCCGGAGCCTGCTTATATATACATTCTGTGTGCATAATAACTCATCTGCCGCCGCCCTTCAGTTCAGAAGGCCCAGCGAGACCATTGCAAAGGCAACCGTTCGCAAGGCGGTCGCCTCCGACGTCGCGCAGATCACGCGCCTCGTCAATGCGTACGCCGCGGAAGGGTTGATGCTGCCCCGCACCGAGGCGCAGATCGCGGCCCGCATCGACAGCTATGTCGTCGCGGGTTACGCTCCCGGTGAGGTGGTGGCCTGCGCAGCTCTCGAGGAGTATTCGCCATCGCTGGCCGAGGTTTCGTCAGTTGCGGTTGCGAACGCCGAGCACGGCAAGGGGCTCGGCACGCAGGTCGTCCTCGGCGTCGAGCGGCTCGCGCGCACGCGTGACATCGAAGAGCTCTTCGCGATGAGCCTTACCGACGAATTCTTTCTATCGCTCGACTACGCGCCGGCGAGCATCGCTCGCTATCCGGAAAAGCTTCTGCGCTACGAGACGCTGGCGAAGGAAGGCGTGCAGGTCGTTCCCAAGCGCTGCTACAGCAAGTCACTGTCGGCTTCCTCGAAGGTCCCCCGGCTCGTGGAATCGGCAAAACCAACCAGGAAGAAAAGAAAGGCCAGTTGAGCCTCCAAATGAAAAAGGGCTGACGGATTTCGTCAGCCCTTTTTGCGTTGATACAGGCAGCCGCCTGAGTACCAAGCCGGTAGGAGCTAACTACGCCCCACGTGATCATACTGGATTTAGCTCGACGCCGATTCGGGATTCTTTCACGCCCTTGATCCGTTAGCGGTTGGCGGCAGCCCATTTGTTGCTGACGTGGGTATGTATAACTGCCACCATCTAGAACGGACCCGCCTTGAACGCTTCGACCCGCGTTGCCCTGCTCGCAATCTGCTCCCTCGCCCTTACAACCAGGCCTGCTCAGGCCCAAGCCGAGCGGTGGTGGTCACACTTGGAGTATCTGGCAGACGACCGCATGCGCGGCCGCGAGACCGGCAGTCCCGAGCACCGTCTTGCCGCGGACTACATCGCGCGGATGTTCCGCAAAGCGGGTCTCCGCCCCGGGGCCGGGAGCAGCTTCATTCAACCAGTTTCATTCACCGCCCGCCGGATAGTCGAAGCGCGCTCGAGCGTGAGCCTCGTGCGCGGTGGCGTCGAGGAGAAGCTGACGCTCGGCGAAGATCTCACGATCAACGTCCGCGTCGCCAACGCTCCCTTCACCGAGGCGCGCGTGATCTTCGCCGGCTACGGGCTGTCGATCCCGTCGCGGAATCATGACGACCTTGCCGGACTCGACCTCACCGGGAAAATCGTGCTGGTGATGCCGGGGGGCCCGAAGGGAATCGCCGGTCCGTTGCTGTCGCATTCCCAGTCTCAGCGCTGGTCAGAGATCAGGAAGCGGGGCGCGATTGGTTTGCTGACCGTTAGCTCGCCGGCAGGAGATACGCCGTGGTCGCGCTCCGCACTCGCGCGGCTGAGTCCACAGATGACGCTCACCGACGCAACGCTCGATGAGACTGCAGGCCAGCGTTTTAACGGGGCGATCAACCCCGATGCAGCAGAGAAATTCTTTGCCGGGTCGGGGAAGGCCGCCCGGCCGCTCATCGACGCCGCTCTCAAGGGTGAGCCGCTGCCGAGCTTCGATCTTCCAGCTTCCATCCGCGCCACGATTGCGATGGACAGCTGGCCCGTGGAATCGCAGAACGTGATCGGAATTCTTCCCGGAAAGCGGAGCAGCGGAAATCGGGATCTCTCGAATCAGTACGTTGTTCTTTCAGCCCACATGGATCACCTGGGCGTCGGATCGCCGATCAGGGGCGACAGCATCTTCAACGGCGCGATGGACAACGCGTCGGGGGTAGCGATGCTGATCGAGGTTGCGCGCGCCGCGGCGGCGGGAAAGCGGAGCGCCCGCTCGATCATTTTCATCGCCGTTACCGGAGAGGAAAAAGGCCTCCTCGGCTCGCGCTACTTTGCGAACCACCCGACGGTTCCGGCGCGGTCCATCGTCGCCAACATCAACACCGACATGTTCCTCCCTGTCATTCCGATGCGGTCGCTGATCGTGAATGGGCTCGAGGAATCGGATCTCGCCGCTGATGCGCGTCGTGCCGGCGCGAGCCTTGGCGTCGAGGTAGTCACGGATCCGGAGCCCGCGCGGAACGCGTTCACCCGCAGTGACCAGTACAGCTTCATCAAGAAGGGAATTCCGTCAATTTCGTTGAAGACGGGTTTCGTAAAGGATTCGCCCGAGCACGAGACGATCAAGCGATGGCGCTCCGATCGTTACCACGCTCCGTCGGATGATCTCGGTCAGCCGGTGAATTTTCAGTCGGCGGCGCTCTTTCAGAGAGTCTACCTGCGCATTGTTCAGGAGATTGCCAATCGGGAGGAGAGGCCGAGCTGGAACGCTGATAGCTTTTTCCGGAGTATGGGCCGCTGAGTCTTTTTTTCAGGGGCCGCTTACTATCTGCTTCCCCGCCGATCAACTAGTCCCGCCTCCAGCGCCATCCTGAGATCGTAGGGCGTCACCGGCACCGGAAAATCCGCGCTCCTGTTCCACCCCAGCGACTGCGCCCGCACCCGCAACCGTACCTCCTCCGCCACGGCAGGATCGCCGAAAGGAGTTTTGCGCCAGCGGTAGCTCTCACGAATTATTCGCGACGTGACTCGGAGGCTGGCCATCGATGTGTGCGTGGTGAGAGTGACCATCGCGCCCCCGCCCTCCCGCGCCGCGCGGGAGAGCCGCACGTTCTCGGTTCCCTCTGGCTCGATGCCCGCGATCACTACCAGGGCGAACCCTCCGCACCGCAGCAGCTCCTCGGCGGCACGAAGTCCGTGCTTGCGATTGCGCGGCCGCACGAGGATCGGTCCCTCCTCCCAGAATGGGCCGGCGACGGTGCAGAGTCCATCGATCCAGACAGCCCGCTCGCCCGCTGCGACGGTGGTGTGACAGGCGGCCCTGAGCACCGCCGTGGCTCCGCCATGTGGTGCCCATACGGTGAGGCGGCCGCGCGGTAATCCTGCCCCGGGAAGAATCGCATCGAGCGCGGAGATTCCGGTGGCAACGGGCTCCGCGGTCCGGTGCGTGACCGGAGTGGCATCGGGGAACCGTTGCTCTATTAGGGCCCGGAGGGTGGAGTTCTGAGCGGACATTTATTCTGAACAATACCCGAATAAAAACCGAATACAAGGGACAAAAGGTGCTGGAGAGACGCAATTAGCCGAGAAAAAAAAGCGGGGAGTCCGATTCTGGACTCCCCGCTCTCACTCCGTTGATCGAGCCGGCTCAGGATGGTCCGCAAAACGAAGGGGCGCAGCACTCGACTTCGCAGAGGAACTGCCTGTTGATGATCGTCACCCGACCGGTGCGTGGCGTAGCCTGACCGCCGTTGACAGACACAGTAGCAGTGAAGACCACATTGCCACAGAAGCGGGTGGTACCGCACTCCGGGTTGCTGACGAATGAGAGCACCTGATCGATCCGGATGAGGATGACATCACCCCCCTGCGTGACCGTGATCGTGCCCTGGCCCGACAGTCTTTCGCCCTGCTTCTTGAACTTGGCATTGGATGACACGTCGTACTGCGGGAAGGCAGGCGCGTCGTTGAGCTGGAGCCATGCGTGACCCGACTGTTCGGCTGCCTCAACCGTCAGGGTTCCCAGAGCAATGGCAGCCTGAATGGACTCCTCGTTGCTGAAAAACCTTCCATCCGCGACAAAAGGAATGGGAGCGGCGGGATCAAATACAGCCAGTCCACCGAGCGGTGCGCTGACAGCGGAAGCGCCCGAGGGGGGCGCACCATCGATTTCACCGGCTACGTATGCATCCACCGGTGGCGGTGGGGAGTTTCCGGGGGCCCCGGCGAGCAGTGCAGAACGCGGAGCAGTGAGCGAGGTACCCGGCGCCGGGGAATCGGAACAGGCGACGGCAAAGAAAAGCAGAGCGACGGAAAGGAGCGAAAACCGTTTCATGGGTGGGCCACGGGACTGATGGTGGACCGGCCGGCGGTGCCGGGCGGCTAACAAGGTTCAAGCTCGACAAATGTATTTACTTTCCTGAAGCCCGCCAGCAAACGTTTGTATCTGTTTCGTCAAGTACTCTGGTTCCGCGTTATCCCCCTCCACTTCGCGTCAACGTCGCGATTCCCTGCCTCGCTTCCCGCACGTACGGCTGCACTTCCGGATCGCCGCGCGTCCAGGCTCCGACAACCGACCGGAACGCGCGCAGCGCCACCTCCGTGTCTCCCCGCCGCTGGGCAATCTTTCCGCGCTCGAGATTGATCATGATCTCGCTTGGAGTCACCGCCGAGAAGAGCCGCTGGCGAAGGATCTTGTCCGCATCCTCGAGCCGGCCGGCGCCGGCGAGCAGCTGCGCCGCCGCGAGATGGTCGTAATCGCAGCGCAGGCAGAGCGAGTCCGAGAGCTTCGCGAAAAGATCGCGCGCCAGTCCTTTTTCGTTGGTAGCGAGCAGGAAATAAGCTTGTGCCGCGTCGAGATTGTATTCGGCGATGGCTCTCCCCTCCGGCTTTGCTTGCGCCAGCGCTGTCTTGTATGCGGTCTCAATGGCGCGGATCGAAGCCGTGTCGCGTCGTGCCGCCCACCACGGCAGCGCCGTGTGCACCTGGGGAGTTCCAGCCGCAAGCCAGCGGGCGAACACCGCCGAAGCGGTGTCCGCATCCACGGCGCCAAGCAGTGCCAGCTGCGCGAGCAGGCGGGAGGGACGGTTCCCGATCGCGAGGTACGACTCACGCAGCCGCCCATCGAACGCGAGCTGGAGCGGCAGGGCATTCATCAGCTGCAGCGAGTCCTGCGCGTGCGTGGGGGAGCTCCGCGGCCGCCGCGCAACCGCGCGCAGGAGACGCAGCGCGGTCTCGGTGGAATCCGGCCATCTCCGTGTCAGCTGCCACGCGTTGAAGAGAGCCTCGGAGGATGCGGTGCCAAGCAGCTGTTCCGCTTCCGGTGTTCGCGACCGCGCCGGGTCGGTGAGTATGTCGAGCAGCTGCACTCCCTCGGCGTGCTTGCCCCCCGGATCGCGCGCAAGGTAACGCCGGCCCGCTACCCGCCCTGAGTCCGCGCCGTCGAGCGTGAAGCCAAGCGCAACGAGATGGATGTACGCGGGAGAGAACGCGGAGTCGAGTGCGATCGAGCGATTGAAGGCCTCGCGGATTTCCGGTTCGGTGACGTCGAGGACGCTGCCGTAACCGTGGTGGAACCGGGCCTCCCCCACCACGTACCAAACCTCCGGATCGTTGGGATAGCGAGCTGCCGCTTCGTTGACGATGGTGAAGAGGCGACGCGATAGACGCACGTCGGGAAGATTCAAGTCGCCGGTCTGCAACGCCGATGTAACCGAATCGGCGGCGATGAGCAGGCTGTCGCGCGGCGGCAGCCCCTGGTTCTGCGCGCCGGCGCGGAGCGCGAACGCCTGCGTCAGCGAATCCGTCTCGCTCTTCTGCCACGCGTTGACGCGACCTGCCTTGCGGAGCGCGATGGCGAACCCGCTGTCGATCCTTATCGCGCGTCCGTAGGCGAGCGATGCCGAATCCCACGACGTCCTTCGGTAGTGCTGCTCGCCCTGGAGGAATGCCTTTACCGCCAGCGCCGAGTCGGAACCAATGGAAGTGGCACTGGTCGCGGCGATGCGGTGGCGTTTACCGAGCGCTCTGAATACGTGAACGCTGAGCTCGCCGGCTAATTTCTCGACGCTCGGGTCCAGTAGCTCGGGCTCGATCAGGACCTCGTCTGTCTTGGCGTCGACGAGACCGAAACGCAGCCTGACCGAATCCTCCCGGCTGATGGTCAGGTTTCCATAGACGGCATACCGCGCCCCTGTTCGCTTGGCGAGCGCCACCGCACCGTCTCGCTCCGACGCGCCGCCGCCCCACCGCCGTATGGCAAGGGTTGGCGAAACCGTCCTCAGGACGCCCGCGCCGTCCATGTTGCGGGCGAGCAGATCGACCATTCCCTCGCGCCAGATTTTCAAGTCGGATGTCGGCGCGTCGAAGGGAGCGATCACGAGCGTCACGGTTTCCAGCGGGCCGGGCGGTATGCGGTACTTCGCGTACCAGGTCGTCGCGGCCGCAAATGCGAGAAAGGCGAGCCCAAGCGCGATCTTCTTCTTTGGAATTCGCTTCAGCTTCCTGACACTGACCGCGCGCGTGAGCGTCGACATTCTCGGCGCCGCCAGACCGCACGCGTTTGCAAACTCGCTTGCGCTCTGGAAGCGATCGGCCGGCTCCTTCTGCAGCGCCTTCACGATCGCGCGCGAGACAGGAATCGGCACATCGTCCCTGATGTCGTCGAGCCGCGGCGGTGGCTGGGTCAGGTGCGCGGCGAGAACCGCCTGCGTGCTCGTTCCGACGAAGGGCGGAGTGCCCGCGAACATCTCGTACGCGACGACACCAAGCGAATAGATGTCGGCGCGTGAATCGACATCGGGGCCGCCAAGCGATTGCTCGGGAGCCATGTAACCGACGGTGCCGATCGACATTCCCGTTCGCGTCAGCCGCTCGCCGGTGATGTGGCCCGGGCCCGCGAGCGCGGCAGCGATTCCGAAGTCGGCGAGGACGGCGTGCCCGTCCTGAAGAAGAATGTTTTCCGGCTTGATGTCGCGGTGAATGACGCCCTGCTTGTGTGCGTACGCGAGCGCCGAGGCCACCTCGCAAAGAATGTTCGTCGCGTCGCTGATAGGCAGCTGATGATCGCGCTTCAGGCGTTCACGGAGAGATTCGCCCGAAATGAAGGGCATCACGTAGTACAGCAGTCCGTCACGCAGGCCGGCCGTGATGATCGGCAGGATGTGGGGATGCTGGAGGCGCGCCGTCACTTCGCTTTCCCGCTTGAACCGCGCCGCCATCATGTCGCTGGTCAGCTCCGGCGGCAGGATCTTGATCACGACCGTGCGGCTGAGCGCGAGATCCGTGGCGAGGAAAAGCCTGCTCATGCCGCCGCCCAACAGCTCCTTTTCTACGCTGTAGCTCTCGGCAAATGCAATTTTCAGCTTTTCGAGCAGGTCGTCCAAGGAATCGGGGCCGGGGTAAGCGAAAAACATAGGGCTCTTACCAGGTAGCCGCGACGGTTGTTTGCCGCTTTTCTACTCGACGAGCAGTTCCTGCGGAAGGGTGATCGTCCCACGAATGCGCCGTTGACGCGATTGCGGCTGGACGCGCCGCGGGGAAGCGCGCGGTTCACTCCGCGCCGCAGGCCGGTTGAAGGCCTCCGATAACGCCATCGTCCCCTCGGCGACGGCGACGCTCAGATCAGCGTAACGCAGCACCTTCCGGGAGTAGAGATGGCAGTCGGGCGTGTTGCTTCCACGCACACATCCGTTGTAGCCGAGGAGGGCACGGTGGAGGCTCGTGCTCTTGCGGATATTCTGCGCCAGTACGCGCACACCGTGACAAATGTTGGCGTCGATGTCCACGAGGCTCGGAGATGCGCAGCCCCAGTTGCCGCGGTGGAACGGCATGACCTGCATCAGTCCGGTAGCGCCAACGCTGCTCCGCGCCGATGGGTCGAGCCAGGGATTTTCGACGAGAAGCACGCCGAGGAGAAGCTTGGGCGGGATCTTGTCCTTGCGTCCTTCGCGGATGAGTGCCGAGGCGATTTGCTCGGCTTTGCCCTCATCACGCGTGTACCGGCGGAGGACGCTCGTCAGGCTGATCATCTCCTCCGCATCGCTGGCGGCCATCCCCGTCACCATCACGGCAGGGTGCAAAAATACCGCTGCGCCGTTTGCGGCTGCCCGCGATGCGGTCCAGTACGAGGCCGCGGCAACGATCGCCGTCAGGCATGCTGCCCTGATGACCGTTCGCCTTCCCCGGGCGCTGATTGCAAGCTTGAGTTTCCAGGTGGGAGGGAGGTCCATCGGGTCTGGTTGGGGGCAGGAAAAAGGCGGCCGGTCGGAGACCGGGCCGCCGCTTCATTCTACTCACTCAATCTAGCCGATCACCCGCCTCCGAACAACCCAAAACAGGGGTGAAAAAAGTGACACCTGACAGCCTTGCCGGGGTAACACTGGTCGCGGCCTGATTTGTGAACTGGCCTTCGTTCCCCAACAGCTTCTTCCCCCTACCCGCCCATTTTGATGCCCCCTGCAATGTCATCTGTCGTGCCGTGCCTTGCTGCTCTTCTTCTCGTTATCCCGGCTTGCGCCAGCAAGGATGCAAAACCCTCCTCTGGCGTAGAGCAGATTCCTCTCGGCGGTCCCTCTTCGGTGACGCTCGCTGTCGATTCGCCAGCTATTTCTTCGACGGTTGCTGTCGGCGGAGCGACAGCGTCCGGCACTCCGTCCGGCATCACTGATGCGGCCGGCGGAATCGACCGGACGATCACCGTGCCTTCGGTCTCAGGCCGAACCAGGAAAGACAGCATCGCCCTTGTGAGCGCGATCCGCTCTGGAATGAAAGACACCCGCTGGCCGGTGAAGGGGCCAGCGCCCCTGCCCGGGTCTATCCTGCCGGCGAAGCGGATCATCGCCTATTACGGCAATCCGCTTTCGAAGCGGATGGGCATTCTGGGCGAGCTTCCTCCCGACGAGATGCTGGCGCGGCTCGACAAAGAGACTGCGCAGTGGCAGCGCGCCGACCCGTCCACTCCCGTTCAGCCCGCGCTGCACCTGATCGCGGTCGTGGCGCAGGGCGCGCCGGGAAGAGACGGCAAGTACCGTCTGCGCATGACGGACAGCCTGATCGAGACGGTCTCCCAATGGGCGGCGAAGAAGAACGCGCTCCTCTTTCTCGACATCCAGGTTGGGCTCAGCACCGTGCAGGAAGAAATTCCGCGACTCGCCACCTTCCTCAAGCGGCCGAACGTTCACCTTGGGCTGGACCCGGAATTCGCGATGATGAAGTCCGGTCGCAAGCCCGGTGAGAAAATCGGCACGATGAGTGCAGCGGACATCAACTTCGCTTCCGGGTATCTCGCCGACCTGGTGCGGCAGAACGATCTTCCGCCCAAGGTTCTCGTCATCCACCGGTTTACGCGCGGCATGGTGACGGAGTCGCCGCAGATTCGAAAAGATCCGCGCGTCCAGATCGTGATTCACATGGACGGTTGGGGACAGCCGTGGCTCAAGTACGACTCGTATCGCGACTACGTTACGGCTGAGCCGGTACAGTTCACCGGGTTCAAGCTGTTCTACAAGAACGACACGAAAAAGGGCGACCCGGTTCTCACCGCGTCGGAATTGCTCCGGCTGCATCCGAAGCCGCTCTACATCCAGTACCAGTAGGTCGAAACAGTCTTATAATTGGGGCGGCTGCCAATTGGCAGCCGCCCTTTTTTCGTGCGGAGGCGCCTTGGGCGTAACCCGGTCGCGCGATTATCCGCTCCTCTTCCTTTCCGGACTTGGCGGAATGCTCGTCGCCCACTTCCTTGGATTTCTCGGCTTGTCGGCACTGCGGTCCTCCGGACTGAGTTATGGCTGGTCCTTTCCCCTTGTCTTCGCGACTGTCTCGGTGTTGTGGATCCTCCGCCGGCGCACGGAATGGTTCTCGACGGCGCTCACCGTCTGCCTCGTCCCCGTTCTTTATTTCGGCTGGATCTGGGCGCAGGGTACTCCCACCTCGCTCGGCGCCAACCCGTTCCCCGCGCTGCTTACCACCGTCGTGACGGCGCTCGTTGTTTCCTGGTTCATCGACCGTAAATACCGCCGAGGCACACGATGACGACGAGGAGAACTTTTCTTTCCGGAATGGCGATGACCGGACTCGCCGCCCAGCCAGTGTTCCGCGAGCGCGCCATCGCGTCACTCTTCCGCGCCAACGCCATTGCCGGCGACCGATCGCCTGTGTCAGTCGCGAGCGACGAGTCGTACTGGGCCGAGATCCAGCGCGCGTTCGACGCCGACCGCACGATGATCAACCTGAACAACGGCGGCATCAGTCCGACGC
>Ga0180121_10000952_pt1 | contig 12217 bp, 17 predicted proteins | sample AntDrymUQ5402106_2_FD_129676 | JGI IMG/M metagenome (GOLD analysis project Ga0180121, IMG submission 129676) | Polar desert sand microbial communities from Dry Valleys, Antarctica - metaG UQ540 (21.06) (version 2) (version 2) | ecosystem: Environmental > Terrestrial > Soil > Desert | place...
AGGCGATGCGGGAAACAGGTTGGTGGGACGAGGTGCAATCGCTTGGCGGCCGCCTGGGCCGCACGGCCAGCGGCGCCGTCGGTTACCGCGAGTTACGTCAGGCTCAAACAGGGCACCGAGATCCGGAAAAGGTCTGGGGTGAAGTCGTCGTTGCCACCAATGGATTGGCGCGCCGACAGCGAACCTACTTCCGCCGCGATCCGAGAATACGGTGGGTGCCGTGGGCGACCGAATTCACGGCTCGACTACGCGCAGTCGAGGAAATGTTGGACCTCAAATGAACTTCTCGAAGATGGAAGGGCTCGGGAACGACTTCATCGTCTTCGAAGGGTCGGTCGAGGTTGACGCCGAGTTGGTGCGCAAGCTCTGCGATCGCCATTTCGGGATCGGGGCGGATGGCGTGCTGCGCGTCGGCCAAGAAGGCGATTTCATCCGGATGGACTACTGGAACGCTGATGGCGGGATGGCCGAAATGTGTGGCAACGGCCTGCGGTGTGTCGCTCTCTATGCCTATGACAATGGGTTGGTCGAGAGCAAGACCTTTGTGGTCAAGACCGCAGTCGGGGATCGGCGGGTCGAAATTGGCGATCTGATCAGCGTGGAGCTCGGACCAGTTACGATGGGAGAACCTCGCGATTGGAATGGAATGACGTTCCACGCGGTTTCGGTGGGAAACCCTCATCTCGTGACCCTCGGCAAAGATCCCACAAAGATCGATGTCGCTTCGATTGGGAAGGCGCTGGAGCTGGCGACTCCGGGCGGGACCAATGTCGGGTTCGGGTCAGTCGTTGGTTCCGGCATCAATTTGCGAGTGTGGGAGCGCGGGGTCGGTGAGACGCTCGCTTGTGGAAGCGGGATGGTGGCCGCAGCCGCGCTCGCTCACCGTCTCCAATTGACGGGGCCAGAGATGGCAATCAAGGTTCCAGGGGGTGATGCCATTGTCGAGATCGAGGACACCACCACTTGGCTGACTGGCCCGGCTCGTCTCGTCTTTCGGGGTGAGCTCCCCTAGAGAGTTCGGATCACGTTGTTGACCCGCCCGATGATCTCGACTCCGCCTTGATAGGTGACAGGGGAGAGCGCGGGGTTGGCAGGTTCGAGGGTGACGTGGCCTCCTTGCCGGCGGAATCGCTTGACGGTGGCTTCCTCCCCCTCGACGAGTGCGGCCACGATCTCTCCGTTGCGAGCTTCGGCGCCCTGCTCGATCACGACGAGGTCGCCATCGAGAATCCCCGCGTCGATCATCGAGTCGCCCTTGATGCGGAGCATGAAGATCTGACCCCGACCAACCAGCGACGTTGGCAGGGAGAGCACCTGCTCGATCTCCTCGGTGGCCAGAATGGGCGCACCCGCGGCGATCCGGCCGAGCAATGGGACCTGTCGAATCTGCGGATTCGACCTCGGCTTGGTTTGGGGTCCCAGCACTTCGATTGCCCGCGGCTTTGAGGGATCGCGTCGCAAATAGCCGTTTCTGACAAGCGACGAAAGGTGGCTGTGGACGGTCGAGGGTGACGAAAGCCCGATCGCTTCGCCAATCTCGCGAACCGACGGTGGGTAGCCACGGTCGGCGACGGTCTGACGGATGAAGGCCAACACTTCCTGTTGGCGGCTGGTGAGCGGGGGATTGGGGGCCATGAATTTCCTTTCGTCCGGGCCAGCATATCGAGCGGCGCCGACAATTCCAAACATCTGTTCGAGTTGACACCCGAACGACAGTTCGATACTGTTCCGAACAGAGGTTCGGATTCTTGTCACACCCTCCTCATACGCTGACGAAGTCCGACCGGACTCGAGATAGGAGAAAGACCGTGCACCGACGCCAACAGTTGCTTCCCCTCAGGCTGCTGCTCCTCCTCATGGCAACGGCCACGGTCTTTCTCCTGGTCTCGAATCGTGTGGAGGCCGGAGTCCCTGGTCCGGCGCCGATGCCTCACCTAGTCGTCGCCGGCGAGAATCTTTGGGAGATCGCCTCGGACATCAACTTGGACCGCGACATCAGGGCCGTGATCCAAGAGATCGAGAAGCTCAACCGGCTCTCGAGCACCACATTGCAGCCAGGCCAGGTGATCATGCTCCCCGCCCAATAGGGTGGAGCACACCCCCAGGTACGCTGCCGGGGTGCGTTGTCCGATTTGTGGTCACGGTGACACTCGGGTCATTGATAGCCGGCCGGCCGATCAAGGCGCGGCCATCCGCCGCCGTCGCAACTGTGGGAGTTGCGGTCATCGCTTCTCCACCTATGAAAGGAACGCCCCGGTGGTCCTCGTTCGCAAACGGAGCGGTCGGATCGAGCCTTTCGCGCCTGAGAAGCTGCAACGAGGAGTAGAGGCTGCATTTGCCGGCAGCGCAGTTCCGGGACCTGGCCTCGCCCAACTATTGGAGGAAATCGAAGCGGCCGCCGCTACCCATGCAGGTCCGGTATCAAGCTCACAGATAGGGAGGCTTGTCCTCGCCGGACTCCGGCAACTGGACGAAGTCTCCTATCTCCGTTTTGCCTCCGTGTATAAGGGCTTTCAGGTCGCGGAGGATTTCGAGCGCGAAGTGGCGGCCCTCGAAGACTCCGCTCCTTCTTAGAGCTCGGCGAGACCGCTGATCAGCCGGGCACGTTCGGCGTCGGCTGTGACGAAAATCGCGGTCAGGGCATCCTCACCGCTCTGGGCGAGGATCGCCATCTGACCCTCGAGATCGGCGGTTGCGGCCGCGGCGGCGGCTGAGTTCCGCGCAGTCAGGGCATCGAGATAGCGAATTCTCCACGTTTCGACCGAGGCAATGAACCCCTTCACCTGCTCCACGTGGTCGCCGAGCTCAGGCGACGCGGGGAGATCCGTGAGGACGTCGGCCAGGGCGACCTGCCATTCGGCGACCTGGGCGGCAGCCACAGTGGAATCGGAGACTCCCTCGAGCTCGGGGCTTTGCCACAACGGTTCCAACACCAGTCGATAGTTCAGAGCATCCCCGAGGGCGGTCTTGAGCGCCAGCGCCGATTGGGCTGCACCGATGGCGGTTTGCCGATCAGCATTGTCATCGGGCAACCCGGCGGCCATATCGAACAGGGCTCGCGCCGATCGGTCGACGTTGAGCAGGAGAGCGCTGGACTCGGCCACGCCGCCGGCGGGATCACTGATCACAGCGTCAAGCCGGCTCAAGGAAGCTGCAAGCTCGGTCGCAGTCGCAGCCAATTCGCTCGTTTGCCTGGCTGTCGTTGCCGCCGGCGCCTGCAGCAGGGAGGCAACCAGCGCCACCAAAATAATGAGACTCACACAAAGGCCCACGACCATCAGAGAAGACAGACGACCTCGCCCCAGCTTTGACCGGGCGATCACGTGTGGGCGCCAGCCTCCAATCTCGAGGTCAGGCACCTGTGATCGCGGCGAAGCCGCAGGAAGCAACGGATCGATCCCGGGCGGCAGAGGGTCGGTGATCGTCACCAAGAGGTCATCGCTATCGGTGTAAAACCCGAGCGACTCCAGCATCGTGAGCTCGATCGAAGGACCTTCAGATCGTTCGAGCAACCCCACTGAGGTACGTGCGGAGGCGTGTCGCGGCTCGGCCGCTCGTCGTGGAGTCGCGAGATCGGAGCTAATGCGACTGACATCGATGACCTCGCGCAGCCCGGTAGCTGCCTGGCTTCCCCACTCTCTGCAGCTGGCGACAAAGGCTGTGAGCCCCGTCGTTATCCGTGCGCGTTTAACCGGTGGCGCGGGTTTTGGCGCAAGATGGCGGCCACCGCGATGAGAATCTGGTCTCGGGGTGGAATGACTCTGGCGGTGTTCACCGGGCAGGTGCTCGGCATCGCAAACGGTACAGAAGGAAAGGGCCAAATCGGTCTCCGTGGTTCGGTCTCCGCCCGAAGCCCCAGATCACTGTCAACTGTGCAATCGTTGGTCCAGCGCGATGCACCTTACTTTCAAACGTTTCTCAAAGTTGGTATCTATTCCGACCGCCCAGCATCCCGGTGACGCCGGCTATGACCTCGAGGCAGCGGTCGACCTGGTCCTGGCGCCGGGGGAGCGGGCGCTGGTCCCAACCGGCATCGCCGTCGCCATCCCCGCAGGCCATGTCGGCCTGGTCGTTCCTCGCTCTGGGCGCGCGATCACTCAAGGTCTTTCCGTGGTGAACGCTCCCGGAATCGTCGACGCCGGATATCGCGGCGAGCTCAAGGCGGTGCTCATCAACCACGGGTCCGAGCCCATCGAGATCAAGGTCGGCGATCGCATCGCCCAGTTGGTGATCGTCGCGGTGCGCGAGGTCGTTTGGCGCGAAGTCAACGAACTGGAAGAGTCGGATCGAGGCGAGGCGGGCTTCGGCAGTACCGGCTAGGAGGTTGGCGAGCAAACCGTGCGGGTTTACACTGCCACGGTTCTGTGCGGAAGTAGCTCAGCTGGTAGAGCGCAACCTTGCCAAGGTTGAGGTCGCGGGTTCGAGCCCCGTCTTCCGCTCCCGGGCGACGTGGCCGAGTGGTTAGGCGCGGGTCTGCAAAACCCGTCACTCCGGTTCAATTCCGGACGTCGCCTCCACTCGGCTAAAGCCGGGAAATGCGGGCCCTTAGCTCAGTCCGGCTAGAGCGCTTCCCTGACACGGAAGAGGCCACTGGTTCAAGTCCAGTAGGGCCCACGAGAATACCCCTGCTACGGCTGGGCTTTCTTGGCTTTCGGTATTCGGACGACAGCGGCCGGGACGCGCTTTGGACGCGATTTGGTCGGCGTGTGCGGCTCCACCACATACTGGACACTGTGGCTCCGGTAGGTGGGCGACCCTTCGTGGACGCGGATTCAGTTCCTAGGTAGTGGGTCAGTTTGAACCTCGGGAGGCAAAAAGAAACGCCCCAAGAAACCGAAGGGGCGTTTCTTTGAACAAAAGGACCGGCTAGCAGCCGCAGCATGGGCAGGGTGATTCCCCGCAAGGGCAACCGCAGCTTGGGCATGGTTCTTTAGCCATTCAGTTTTCACCTCCTCCAGCACGAATGAATTGAACGTCGCAAGGCCATGGCTGATCGTTGCCAACCGCTTCCGAGGGCAGAGTTTCCGAGAGGCGCGCCATTTCTCCTCGTAGCTTCTTGAGGTTGGCGATCTGGGCGTCGAGTTCGGCCAGCCGCTTATTCACCAAGGTGCCGGTATGCCCGCAGGGACATACGCCTTTGTCACGGATGATGAGAAGCTCGCGGATATCTCGAAGCTGGAGGCCTAAGCGCTGCGCTCCACGGATGAAACGCAGGCGCTCGATATCGGCTTCCTTGTAGGAGCGGTACCCATTGGGACTGCGGTCGGGTACGGGCAGCAAACCAACCCGCTCGTAGTACCGGATCGTGTCGGGCCGGACCCCGACCTCAGATGCGATCCGGGAGATAGTTGTTTCCACGAAGGTGAGCGTAAACCATGGACCATGGTCCAATGTCAAGCCCTTCAGCACTTAGTCGAGCAAGGAAGCGATACCTCAAGCGGCTCATCGACGAAACCGCTCACTTGGATGTGTCGGAGGATTGCCAGGGCCCCCCGCCTCACCTTTTCCCCGTCTTGGGAGCCGTCATTTCCCAGGGAGAGCACCAAACCCGGGGCGTGGATCATCGCTGCCCGGTCTCGGGAGGCGTTTGAGTAGCGAAGCCCGGATGGGTTCTCGGACGACAAACTCACCGCCTCCGGCAGCCAGCAACCGATTGGCCGAGGCGAGCAACTCGTCCGAAACCACCCCTGTGTATCCCTCCCGCGCCTGGTACTCCAGCCATTCCTCTGCACTCGGAAAATGGGAGAGCAGATCAAAGAACCTTCGGCGCTCAGTGAGGTACCAGCCGTCCCCTTCGACTAGGTCCAGTCGGGCGCGAGCCTCGAGGATGTCCCTGATGTCCTCCTCCTGTTCGACGTGGCCGAGGCGCTCGACCCGTCCTCCCAGCCACACCTCCACCCCAGCGTGCTCTGGCTGTGGATGAAGGTCGAGCAGTACACCTTCTGGTCGCAGCGAACGATAAATCCGCCTCAGGGCGTGCACCACGCCCTCCAGTTGGATGCATCACAACGAGTGAGAAAGGATGGCCACGTCGTAAGCGCCCGGGGGAAGCTCGACCTTGGCAATATCTGTCACCACGAAACTCACCTTGGGGCGGAGCGAGGCGGGAATACTCTCCGCAGCTCGCTCGATCTTCTCCCCGTTCATATCCATGGCGAGCACCGTGGCTGTCTCATGCGCGTCCAAGTGAGGCGCCCATCCCCGCACCCCACCTCGAGCACATCGGCACCCGAGAAGTCCACCAACTCGTGGATAACGGTGATCTCAGTGTCTTCCGGGTCGATCGATGAGCTCATTGCTCCTCCACCTCATGAATTTGGTAGCGAGCATATAGCTACGTCAAGGGCTGATCCGCAGGAGAACCCCGGTGTCCGAAGTCAGCGTCTGAAAAGTGACTCTGGCCACCAGCGGTGTTGGCTGCACTCGCCCACCTGTGCGCGCGAGGTGCCGTTTCCGAGTACCCGCGGATCGATGCGATATCGCCCATAACGGTTGTTCTGTTCGGGTTGTCGACATGTTGCGACCAGGTTGCGACTTCTCTTCGCGGTCACGCTTCTTTATCGTCGGATCTGACGTGGATTCCCCCGACCATCCGGAGCAGGAGACGACCCATGCCGGCTCTCGTTTGCACCGTCTCGGGCGTCGGGTGGGTCATTCGTTGAGCCACGACCACGGTCATCGATCGAGCGGGCAAGTGATGGATTCGGGTGCGGTGGGTATACGAGTGACCAAGGTGTCACTGGTGGGCCTCGGGGTCACCGCCGCGATTCAGGCCGTAGTCGTTGTGTTGAGCGGTTCGGTGGCGTTGTTGTCTGACACGCTGCATAACCTCACCGACGCTTTGACGGCGATCCCCTTGTGGATCGCCTTTTCGCTGGGTCGGCGTCGGCCCACCCGCGCTTACACCTACGGCTTCAACCGGGCGGAGGATATAGCCGGCCTGCTGATCGTCGCCGCTATCGGCGCATCGGCGCTACTGGTGATCTGGGAGTCGGTTCGACGGCTGATCGAGCCGCGTCTCATCGACAACATTCCGTGGGTGATCGCCGCCGGCATGGTTGGGGCGTTGGGCAACGAACTCGTGGCCCGGTACCGGATCCGGGTGGGTCGAGCGATCGGTTCCGAAGCGTTGGTCGCCGATGGCCTCCACGCCCGAACCGATGCGTTGACATCCTTGGCGGTGGTGGCCGCCGGTATAGGAGCTGCCCTAGGGGTGGCGTGGGTCGATGCTGTGGCGGGTCTGGTCGTGGCCGGTGGCATCGTCTGGCTGCTGGTGCGGTCGGCGCAGCGCATGTGGCGGCGCGTGCTCGACGGGATCGAACCGGGGATCGTCGATGACGTGGCGGCAACCATCCGCAGCGTGGAAGGGGTTCGTGATGTCACCGATTTGAGGGTTCGATGGCATGGCCACCGGCTCCTCATAGCCGCATCGGTCGCCGTCGACGCCGACCTGACGGTCAAGGTGGGACACGACACCGCCCACGACGTCGAGCATGCGCTCCATCATCGATTCACCTTCCCGATCGCCGCGGATATCCACGTCGACCCCCACGGACAGACCGACGCTCACGAGACCACGGCCCACCACAGCCGGTGACACCGCGAACGGCACCCCTTACTTAGTCAGCGGTAGGGTGGTCGTTCTCGCGGTCGAGTATCGGAGCGTCCGTCGGACCGCCATTTAGGGGATGGTCAAAATGACTGCTTCGGGAGCGCCGCCGGTGGCCATCGCCACCAGATCTCGCGGTAGCTGGCTGGAGCGCCTTCCTTCTTGGGCCAAGAGTCTAGTGACGCTCGGAGCACTTCCTGACGATCCCGAGGAGGAGCGTCTGCGCAAGGCATCGCTGGTCCTGACTGCAAGCATGATTACGGCTCTGGCGGTCGTTTGGGTTGCCCTGAGGAGGTCGTCGAGATGCTCGACGGGGCTCTACTCGGAGTTCGATGTGATAGCCGAAAGGCGGCAATTGGAAAAGATCAAAACCGTTGGAGATGCGTACATGGTGGTGGGTGGTCTGCCCGAACCGCGCCCTGATGCAGCCGAGGCGGCGGCCGAGATGGCACTGGAGATGCAGGATATGGTGGCCGGCTACCGAAAGTTCACCTATGACCTGTGGGGGGACACCGTCAACACAGCCAGTCGGACGGAGTCGCACGGGATCCCGGGCCAGATCCAGGTCACACCCAACGCCTACGAGCGGTTGAGGCACCACTACCGCTTCCAAGCCCGAGAGCCGATGGAGGTCAAAGGCAAAGGGCGGATCGTTCCCTATCTCCTATTGCGCCGCGATCAGGACGCTCCTACCCAACGGGAGGAAGCGTAAGGAGATGACCTCGTTACGAACTGATACCCGGGATTGCCAAGCCTCAGCACAACCGATGCGTCGCCTGGAGATGCCTCTGGCGGATCGGCTTAGACACCGAAGGATTCCGCCATCGCCATCACCCCTTCGGTGTCGCCGCGGACGGTGAGCACCACCTCATTGCCCAGGTCCTCCAGTTCCCAGGAGACAAATCCGCAGCATTGACGCTCGGCAGCGACTAACTCGATTAGCTCGGGCATCACTTCGTCATCAGTAGGGAAGCGCACGGTAAGTCGCTGGGGCGAGCGGTCAACGCTTAGCCGCCGGTCCATCAGGATGTTCCACTCTTGCCAGCGGCGTCGAGCTTGGTCTCCATCGAGGGAGCAGGCAATGGGCAATCTGCTGGGCATGATCAGGATTCTGGCACGGCTGTTGAAGCGGACCAACGTGGTGTCAGGGAAGCGTCCCAATGTCTGATCCGCATCTCGCAGACACGCCTACACCACAGCCGTCCGCTAGCTAAAGGGTTTGTGGGCTCGGAAGGGGTACCCCCAGGTTCCGAATAGCCGTGCGCTCTTTTCGCCGCTTGCTCCGGCGTAGGTGTCGACGCTGGGTCCGAACTCGAGGTCGACGAACCCGACCGCTGTGATGACTGCCTCCCATCCTGCACACGGCAGGGCACCAGCAATTCAGCCAGTCCAGAGATCGATGTTTCGTTTCGCTTCCTCGGAGACTGGCTTGTCGACGCAGATGTCGGCTATCTGAAAGCGTCCCCCGGGCTTTAGGGCGCGCTCGATCTGGCGGTAGGCGCCGTGCTTGTCGACCATGAGGTTGAGAACACCGTTGGAGATGACCAGATCCACCGATCGGGCGTCGACGGGAAGACGTTCTATAAGCCCTTCCCGAAACTCGACGTTGCGAAAGCCCATCCGATCGGAATTGCGACGGGCGGCCTCGAGCATCTCGGGAGTCATGTCCACGCCAATTACCCGACCCTCAGGACCAACTGCCTTGGCAGCGATCAAGACGTCTACACCCGCCCCTGATCCCAAGTCGAGAACGGTCTCTCCCGACCTCGGCAATCCGAAGTGGAAAGGATTAGCTACCCCAGCGAAAGATGCAATCACATCTTCGGGTAAGTCCTCGATCATGGCGTCGTCATAACCGACCCGCCGAGCCGCTTCCCGGCCAGTGTGGAAGTGGAACTGGTGGTCAGGGCTCGTCGCCACCTCGGCGTAGTGCTTTTGGATCTCGGCGCGAAGCTGGTCCTCGTCAAACGGGATTATGTTTGTCACAGCGCACCTGCCTTATTGGATGGGGCCCGGCACAACCCTAGAGGGGACACCGACCCGTGGATCTGACGAGCTGGGCTTGCTGTTCCAGAACTTCTCTCGTCGCTATTCCTCGACATGGTCGGTTATAGCTTCGATCATTGGCTGGTATGACCTACTTGATGTAGACCTCAATTTCGAATGCCCCGGTGTTGCCTCCGGTGGATTCGGCCACCTCGAATGTCAGGATCTGGCCGCGGAAGGACACCCGTGTGGGGGAGGGGCCGGCTGGAAATGGTCCGTTTGTGTCCCCGTCGACGGTGACGGTGAAGCTCTCGGTGGTGGCGGTGCCATCGCCCATCAATCGGGTGCGGAAGCCGACCGCGGCTATCTCGACGACGGCGCCGAGGTCGATGGTAATGAAAGCGTTGTCGCCGTCGCCGCGTGTGGACCATTCGGTGCCGAGATCTCCGTCGAGTGCGTTCTCCGCCGCCAAGTCGGCGGAGAACGCAGAGCTGACCTCGACAACTGTGGCTCCGACGGCGACGTTGGGGCCGAGGTCGGTCGCCTGGTCGCCGGCCGGGGTGGTGAAGGTGAACACCTCGCTCCGGTACAGCATCCCGTCGACTCCGACACCTTGAAGGCGGTACTGGTATTCGGTGTTCGGCTCGAGCCCGGTCATCACCGCCTGGTGGTCGCTATGACCGCCAATGCCCATGTTGCGGTCGGTCGCGATCGACCCCGACGGACTGTCGGGTCCGTATGCGACCGCACAGACGGCATCGATGGTCGTGGTCACCCTGAGTGTGGCGGCGGTGCCGCCCGGGTCGAACTCGATGACCGGATCGGTCTCGACGATCTCCGAGAAAGGGCGGACCCCGGTCTCGGCGTCACCCGAGGAGCAGGCGGCGACAGCGACGAGGAAGGCGAGCCAGACCATATGGTGACGCACAACAATCGAGACTATCGGCCAGTCTTTCGCTACGGCCCCTGTTGGACAGGACAGTTAGGTGAGACGGCCGCGGGGGGCGTACATGATGACGGTGACGCCGATCAGGCAGATGGCAGCGCCGATGAGGTCGTAGCGGTCGGGTCGAAATCCGTCGAAGATGACACCCCAGGCGAGGGAGCCGGCGACGAATACTCCTCCGTAGGCGGCGAGGATCCGACCGAAATGCGGGCTGGGTTGGAACGTGGCGAAGAATCCGTACAACCCGAGTGCGACCACACCGGCCAGGACGAAGAGGAGCCCACGTCGTTGGCGGACTCCTTGCCACACCAGGTAGGCGCCGCCGATCTCGGCTACTGCGGCGACTATGAAGAGGCTGATGGATCTGATCACGGTCATGTTTGGACTGTAGGAAACGGCGCCACCGGCGGCGATGCCAAGCCATCCTGTGCGTCCGCTATGTGGTATCCAGGGTCATCTGTCATGGGGCGAAAGATGACCCTGCCAAGTAGCGCAGAATCACGCCGACCGAAGCCCACCGACTCTCTCAGCGGCGTCCGGGATCCGCCGGCATTAGGCGTGCTTCGACCTCCGCTTAAAGACCACAGAGCGTGGCGGCGTTCGTAACACCGTTCGAGCGGTGCATTAGTGGGAGGGCTGCAGCCAGACTGAAGCCCAACGACCTGACACAGGCCGACATTGTGCGGTACGCGTTAGCAGCGGTTCCGCGTTGCCTTGATACAGAGCAACGCTAATTGGCCACCACCAACTTTATCGGAGTCCCACTCGACGGGCTCATAACCCGAAGGTCGCGGGTTCAATTCCGCCCCCGCTACGACCGGAAAACCCTCGCAGCCGGAGGCTGTCGCATGAATCCGCGAAATCCGCGGGCGGCGGCCTTGGGCTTGTGATCATAGGTTGCTGGTGAATGTGCGTGCTGTGGAGCGGGATCAGCAGTGGCTGATGCGCCGTCGCTTCGAGACTGGCTTCCTCCAGGTCATCTGGCCTGGTTCATTCTGGATGTGGTCGCCGAGTTGGACTTGTCGGGGTTCTACCGGTGGATGCGTTCTGATGGCCGGGGTGGCGCCTCCTACGATCCGGGGCTGATGGTGGGGGTGCTGTTCTACGCCTATTGCGTTGGTGAACGTTCGTCCCGGCGGATCGAGCGACGCCTGACAGAGGATGTGGCGTTCCGGGTGGTCGCCGCCAACCAGTGCCCGGATCACGCCACCCTGGCCCGGTTCCGTCGCACCCACCAGGACGCCGTCGCCGGGCTGTTCGCCCAGGTGTTGGGATTGTGCGCCGCCGAGGGTCTGATCTCTTCGGGGGTGGTGGCGATCGACGGCACCAGGATCGAAGCCAACGCCTCGGAGTCTCAGACCAGGACCCGCCGTCAGATCGCTGACGAGTTGTTGGCCGAGGCGGAAGCGACCGACGCCGCCGAGGATGAGGCCTTGGGGGATCGGCGGGGTGATGAGCTCCCGGAGCGGTGGGTCGACAGCCGTGAGCGGAGTGCACGGCTTCGGGAGGCGTTACGCCAGTTGGACGCCGACGGGCCCTCCGACCCGGAGACACATCGGGCTGCCCGGGAGGCGAAGGAGGCAGAGCTTGGTCACAAGTTGGCGGGCCGTAAACCCGACCCGGATGCCCGTTGGGGCAAGAAAGCCAAGTTCCGCAAGGTCAACACGACCGATCCG
>Ga0180121_10000953_pt1 | contig 12216 bp, 10 predicted proteins | sample AntDrymUQ5402106_2_FD_129676 | JGI IMG/M metagenome (GOLD analysis project Ga0180121, IMG submission 129676) | Polar desert sand microbial communities from Dry Valleys, Antarctica - metaG UQ540 (21.06) (version 2) (version 2) | ecosystem: Environmental > Terrestrial > Soil > Desert | place...
CCGGGTGGTCGGGCAGGAGCTCGGTGACGTACGTGGGCTCGACGCAGACCTCGGCGTTCGGGACGAGCGCCGCAGCCTCGGCGTGCCAGTCGCTGCGGAAGCCAAGGATCGCCGGCGGACTACCGAGGCGCTCGGAGAGGAAGGGGAGCGGCGCGATCCCGATTCCCCCGCCGACGAGCAGCGGCCGCTCCACATCGAGCTCGAAGCCATTTCCGAGCGGGCCGAGCACATTCAGCTCCTCCCCGCGCTCGAGCGAGCACAGGGCCCGTGTTCCCGGCCCGATCGGGTCGATCAGAAACGCCAGCTCACGGGCTGCGGCCAGACACACGCTCATCGGCCGGGGCAGCAGCCGGCCGGGCGCCTCGAGCATGAAGAACTGCCCGGGCACGCCCGCGTCGAGGCCGCCGGCGTCGACGCGCAACAGTGTGTACGGCCCGACCTGCTCGGCGCCGGTGACACGGCATCTCTCAAGTCTCATGCCGCTCGCGTCTCGTGCTCGATCCGCTCCTGGAGGGAGTGCGCGATCTCCGCGCGAGCGTTGGCAATCGCGTCCACGGCGAGGCGGGCTCCGGCGAGCGTCGTGATGCAGGGCACGCGGGCGCTGAGCGCCGCCTGCCGGATCAAGGCCCCATCGCGCCGGGCGCCCGATCCCTGCGGCGTGTTCACGACGAGGTCGCACCGCTTGGCTCGGATCGCGTCGACGACGGCGTCACCCTTTTCGAGGGTTGCTACCTCGAGTCCGGCCGCCGTGAGGGTCGCGGCCGTTCCTCCGGTCGCGAGCAGCCTGAAGCCGAGCGCCGCGAGCGCCTCCCCGACGGGGACGATCGCGGCCTTGTCGGCCTCGCGGACCGAGAGGAACGCAGCCCCGCTGGTCGGGAGCGGCCTCCCGGCGGCGCGCTCTGCCTTCGCGAACGCCGTCGGGAGATCGGTCGCGCTCGCCATCACCTCGCCGGTCGAGCGCATCTCCGGCCCAAGCACAGGATCCGAGCCCGGGAAACGGGCGAACGGCAGCACCGCCGCTTTCACGCTCACGAGCTCCGGACGGCGCTCCTCGGGCAGGCCGAGCTCGTGGAGACGCGCGCCGGCCGCGAGCCGGACGGCCGCGTCGACGAGGTTGACGCCGGTCGCCTTGCTTGCGAACGGCACCGTGCGGGAGGCGCGGGGGTTGACCTCGATCACGGAGACGTCTCCCTCGACCAACGCGAGCTGAACGTTGAGCAGGCCGACGACGCCGAGCGCGGGACCGAGGCGGCGCACGATCCGGCAGATCTCCGCATACGTTTCCTCGTCGAGCGAGGGCGCCGGCAGGACGCAAGACGAATCACCGGAGTGGATCCCGGCCTCCTCGACGTGCTCCATCACGGCGCCGACGTGCACGGAGACGCCGTCGCAGAGCGCATCGACGTCGATCTCGAGCGCGCCTTCGAGGAAGCGGTCGACGAGCGCCGGCCCAGTGACTGCCGCCATCGCGGCGCGCACCTGGGCCTCGTCGTAGCAGACCCGCATCGCGCGGCCGCCGAGCACGTAGGAAGGCCGGACGAGGACGGGATAGCCGACACGGCCGGCGATCTCGACCGCGGCGGCGGGCCGGTCCGCGATCCCCCACTCCGGGCAGCGCACGCCCAGCTCGTCGAGGAGCAACCCGAAGCGCTCCCGGTCCTCCGCCAGGTCGACCGCCTCGTACGGGGTGCCCAGCACCTTGAAGCCGGCAGCCTCGATCGCGCGGGCGAGCTTGAGCGGCGTCTGGCCGCCGAACTGGATCACGACGCCCTCCGGCCGCTCCCGCTCGCAGACGGCGAGCACCGACTCGGCGTCGAGCGGCTCGAAGTAGAGGCGGTCCGACGTGTCGTAGTCGGTCGAGACCGTCTCGGGGTTGCAGTTGACCATGATCGCCTCGTAGCCGAGCGCGCGGAAGCTCTGGGCCGCGTGAACGCAGCAGTAGTCGAACTCGATCCCCTGCCCGATCCGGTTCGGGCCGGAGCCGAGGATTACGACGCGCGGCTTGTCGCTCGGCGGCAAGGGCTCGTCGGCCTCGCCGCGGGTCGAGTAGTAGTAGTTGGAGTCGGCGGCGACCTCGCCGGCGCAGGAGTCGACGCGGCGGTAGGCGCGCGGGCCCTGGGGCGGGCCGTGCTCGCGGAGCTCGTCCAGCTCGCGCCGGAACCACGGGTGCAGGTCGTCCGGCAGGTCGTCGAGGCTCGCCCACGGTGTGACGGCGCCTGCGTCTAGCTCGCGGCTCGCGAACGCCTTCGCGAACGCCTCCTGGAAGGTGCGGCCGATCCCCATCGCTTCGCCGACCGACTTCATCTGTGTACCGAGTGTCGTATCGGCACCGGGGAACTTCTCGAACGCGAAGCGCGGGAACTTGACGACGACATAGTCGAGCGTCGGCTCGAAGCTCGCCGGCGTCGTCTTGGTCAGATCGTTCGGAATCTCGTCCAGCGTGTAACCGACGGCAAGCTTGGCGGCGACCTTCGCGATCGGGTAGCCCGTCGCCTTCGAAGCGAGCGCCGATGAGCGCGAGACGCGGGGGTTCATCTCGATCACGCGGATGTCGCCGGTGACGCGGTCGCGCGCGAACTGGATGTTGGAGCCGCCGGTCTCGACGCCGACTGCCCGGACTACAGCCACGGCCGCGTCGCGGAGCTCCTGGTAGGCCTCGTCGGAGAGCGTCATCTGCGGCGCGACGGTGACCGAGTCGCCGGTGTGCACGCCCATCGGGTCGAGGTTCTCGATCGAGCAGACGATGACGACGTTGTCGCGACGGTCGCGGATCACCTCGAGCTCGAACTCGTCCCAGCCGCGCACGGACTCCTCGACCAGCACCTGGCCGATCGGGCTCTCGCGGAGGCCGACCTCGACCTGGGCGCTGAGTGCCGCCGTGGTCGAGACGAAGCCGCCACCGTGGCCACCGAGCGTGAACGCGGGCCTGACGACCGCGGGAAGTGCGACCCCGGCGAGGTCTTGGAGAGACGTGACGATCCGCGACTTCGGCACGGCGAGGCCAACGCTCTGCACAGCCTCGCGGAAGAGCTCGCGGTCCTCGGCGCGGCGGATCACGTCGACGGGCGCGCCGAGCAGCTCGACTCCAAGCGCCTCTAGCACACCCTCGTCGGCGAGCTCGATCGCCAGGTTGAGCGCTGTCTGGCCGCCGAGCGTCGGCAGCAGCGCGTCGGGCCGCTCCCGGCCGAGGACGTCGGCAACGCCCTCCAGATCGAGGGGCTCGAGGTAGGTAGCGTCGGCGAAGCCGGGGTCGGTCATGATCGTCGCCGGGTTCGAGTTGACGACGATCGTGCGGAAGCCGTCCTCGCGCAGCACTTTCAGGGCCTGGCAGCCCGCGTAGTCGAACTCGCACGCCTGTCCGATCACGATCGGCCCCGAGCCAATCAGGCAGATTGACTTGAGGTCCGTCCTACGCGGCACAGCGCACATCCTCGAGCCAGCGTTCGAGGATCGGCCAGGCGTCGTGGGGGCCGGGGCCGGCCTCGGGATGGAACTGAACCGAGCGGGCCTGGAGGTCGGGGAAGTCGAAGCCCTCGACGGTGCCGTCGTAGAGCGAGACGTGGGTCGCCTCGGCGTCATCGGTGGGCGCGACCGCGAAGCCGTGGTTCTGGCTCGTCACGAGCACGCGCCGGCTACGTCGCTCGAGCACGGGGTGATTGGCGCCGCGGTGGCCGAACGGGAGCTTGAACGTCGCGTGGCCGGTCGCGAGGCCGAGCAGCTGGTGACCGAGGCAGATCCCGAGCACGGGCACGCGGCCGAGCAGGTCGTGCACGACCTGGGTCTCATCGGCGAGCGGTTCCGGGTCGCCGGGCCCGTTCGAGAGGAGAACCGCGTCGTAGCCGGCGAGCTCGTCCGCGTCGACCGTATGCGGGAAGACGGTCACGTGGGCGGCTGCGGCGGCGAGCCGCCGTAGGATCGAGCGCTTGCAGCCGTAGTCGACGACTGCCACCCGGACGATGCCCGCGTCGCAGTAGACGTACGGCTCCGGGGTCGAGACCTGCGCGACGAGCGCGGCGCCTTCCATCGGCGGCCGGTCGCGCACGGCGTCGAGCGCGTCTGCCTCGCCGAGCGCACCCGCGCTCGCGGCCGCGCGCATCGCGCCGCCCTCGCGCAGGCGCAGCACGAGCGAGCGTGTGTCGATGCCGGTGAGCGCGACGAGCCCCTGCTCAGCGAGCCAGTCCGTCCACTCGGGGCCGCGCGCCTCGCGCATCAGCACCGCCTTTGCGTGCGCGCCAGGGGACTCGGCGCGGCCGGCGGCGACACCGTAGTTGCCGACCATCGGTGCGGTGAAACAGACGAGCTGCTCGGCGAAGCTCGGGTCGGTGACGGTCTCCTGATAGCCGGTCATCGCGGTCGTGAACACCGCCTCGCCGAACGCGACGCCCTCCGCGCCGACGGACTCGCCGCGGAAGATCGTCCCGTCCTCGAGGGCGAGGAACCCGGTCACCCGTGCACCAACCGGCCGTCGGCGACCGTCTGCAGAACCTTTCCGCGCAGCCTCTGTCCGAGCAGCCACGAGTTCGCTGAGCGCGAGCGAAAATTGGCCGCCTCGACGGTCCACTCGGCCTCGAGGTCGAGCAGCACGAGATTCGCCCTGGCGCCGACTTCGATCCGCGGCTCCGGGAGACCGAGCGAGCGCGCCGGGCCGGCCGACATCCGTTCGAGCAGCGCGTCGAGCGGGATGAGGCCGGGCTCGACGAGGTGCGTGTGGAGCACAGCGAACGCGGTCTCGAGGCCCGTGACCCCGAACGGCGCCGCTTCGAACGGCGCTTCCTTCTCCTCTTGCGAGTGGGGCGCGTGGTCGGTGGCAACGGCGCCGATCGCCCCGCTGCGGAGGCCTGCGATCAGCGCCCGCCGATCCTCCTCGGAACGCAGCGGCGGATTCATCTTGACGTTCGGATCGAGGCTGCGGACGGCCTCGTCGGTGAGCACGAGGTGGTGCGGCGTCACCTCCGCGGTCGCCTGCACGCCACGAGCCTGCGCGGCCTCGAGCGCGTCGACCGACTCGCGCGCCGAGAGATGCATCAGGTGCAGGGGCCGGCCTTCGTAGCCGGCGAGCGAAAGGTCGCGCTCGACCATCGCGCTCTCCGCCACGGACGGGTAGCCCGCGAAGCCGAGCTCGGCCGACACTCTGCCCTCGTGCACCTGGCCGTCGCGCGACAGCGTCGGTTCCTCGCAGTGGACAGCGAGCTTCCGGCCCGTGATCGCCCCGTACTGGAGTGCCCGGCGCAGCAGGCCGGCCGAGGTAACCGGGTGGCCGTCATCGGTGAACGCGGCGGCACCCGCGTCGGCGAGCTCTCCCATTTCGGTTAGCTCCTCCCCATCCAAGCGCTTCGAGATCGCAGCCATGAAGCCGGTCGGTACGAGCGCCTCGCGCCGCGCGGCTTCGATCAGCGAGCCGAGAACCGCCGCCGAGTCGACGACGGGATCGGTGTTCGGCATCGCGAGGATCGCGCAGTAGCCGCCGGCTGCGGCTGCGGCGGTGCCGCTCGCGATCGTCTCCTCGTCCTCCCGGCCCGGCGAGCGCAGGTGCACGTGCGGGTCGACGAACGCGGGCGCGACCACCCTCGCGGTCGCGGCGGCCGGCTCGATTCGCACAACCACGCCGTCCTCGACGGTGACCGCGACGCACTCACCACCTCCGATGCGCCCCGCGACCACAAGGCTGTCCGAGCGGCCGTTCCGGCAGAAGAGGGTCACGCCACCACCTCGAGCGCCCGCCGGGCGACGAGCAGCTCCTGGAGCACCGCCATTCGGACCGCGAGCCCGGAGCGCACCTGCGCGAGGATCAGGGAGTCGGGCGAGTCGGCGACACGGCCGTCGATCTCCACGCCCCGGTTGATCGGGCCGGGGTGCATCACCTTCTGGCCCGGACGAAGCCGCTCGGGCGTGATCCCCCAGCGCGCTGCGTACTCGCGGAGGCTCGGCACAAACGCCGACTCCATCCGCTCGCGTTGCATTCGCAGCACGTAGACGACGTCGGCGGCCTCAATCGCCGTGATGTCGGCGGAGGTTTCGCAGCCGAGAGCCTCGATCCCCCGCGGCAGGAGCGTCGGGGGCCCGACGAGAGTCGTGCGCGCGCCGACGAGCGCGAGCGCCTGGACGAGCGAGCGGGCGACCCGGCTGTGGAGGACGTCGCCGACGATCGCGACGTGCACTCCGTCCAGCTGCCCGAGCGCCTCCCGCATCGTGAAGAGGTCGAGCAGCGCCTGGGTGGGGTGCTGGTGCTTGCCGTCGCCGGCATTCACGACCGCGGCGTCCGAATAGCGCGCGACGAGCTCAGGCGCCCCGATCTGCGGGTGCCGGACGACGATCGCATGCGGCTCGTACGCCGCCAGCGTGAGCACGGTGTCCTTGAGCGACTCGCCCTTGTCCACCGACGAGCCGGCGGCTTTCAACGACATCACGTCCGCGGAGAGCTGCTTCGCGGCGAGCTCGAAGCTCGATGACGTGCGCGTCGAGGACTCGAAGAAGAGGGTCAGCACGAGCTTGCCCCTGAGCGTCGGCAGCTTCTCGTCGATCTCCCCGAGCGTGGCCGCGCTGTCGAGGATCCGCACGACGTCGTCGCGCGTCAGGTCGGCGATCGAGATCAAGTGGTTCATTCGTGCTCCTCAGGCGAGCCCACGAGCAGGATCCGATCGGCGCCGTCTGTCTCCTCGAGCTCGACCTGGATGCGCTCGCTCCGGGCCGTCGGCAGGTTCTTGCCGACGTAGTCGGGGCGGATCGGCAGCTCGCGGTGGCCTCGGTCGACCAGAACGGCGAGCTGGACGCGCGCCGGGCGGCCGTGCTCGAAGAGCGTCTCGATCGCGGCGCGGATCGTGCGGCCCGTGTACAGCACGTCGTCGACGAGGACGCACGTCATTCCGGCGAGCTCGAAGTCGAGGGCGGTCGCGTGCACGACGGGCTGTTCTTTTCCCAGGACGGTGTCGTCGCGGTGGAAAGTGATGTCGACTGCGCCGAGGCCGACCTCCTCCCCGCTCCGCTCCTCGATCAGGGCGGCGAGCCGCTCGGCGAGCGGGACGCCGCGCGTGTGGATGCCGATCAGGGCAAGCTTGGCCAGGTCGTCGTTGCGCTCGATGATCTCGTGCGCGATGCGGGAGAGCGTCCGGCCGAGGGCCTCCCCATCCAGGAGGATCTTGCCCAGCGCTGTCTTCGCCGCGGTGCGGGGGACCTGCGTGCTCATTCCACTTCCTTTCCGGTCTCGCTGGACCGGGTTAAAGGGGTCGGGCGGTATTCTAGCGCCCGCGGCGGACGGGACCTATCCTCAGGCCGCGCCTGCGCTTGTAGGAACTTCAGCGCGAGGCAGGCGTGCACCGCTCTTCACGAGCTCCGGACCGCCCCGCTCCGGGAAGGGGATCTCGATCGAGTCGAAATCGCGCGGCACGACTGTATCGGGGAAGACGGTGCGCGCCTCTCGCTCGACGTCGCCGCCGCTGTACCGGCTGGAGAGGTGAATGAGGGCGAGCAAACGGACGCCGGCGTCGCGGGCCACGCGCGCCGCTTCGAGCGCTGTCGAGTGGTCCGTTTCCCGCGCACGCTCGGCCTCGTCCTCGCAGAAGGTCGCCTCGTGGACGAGCAGGTCGGCGCCCTGCGCCGCGTCGACGACGTCGTCCGACGGCGCCGTGTCACCGGTGAGCACGAGCTTGCGCCCTGGACGGGCGGCGCCGAGCACCTGATCGGGCGTGATCACCCGTCCGTCCGCGAGCGTCGCGGGCGCGCCGTCCTGGAGCGCTCCCCGCTCGCGGCCGAACGGGATGCCGAGCGCGTCGGCGGTGGCGACGTCGAAGCGCCCCGGCCGTTCTTCCTCGACGAGCGCATAGCCGAGCGCCTCGCGACCGTGGCGCACCGGAAACGTTCGCAGCTCGTAGCCGTCGCGCGTCAGGGTCGCGCCGGCCGCCAGCTCGACGACCCCGACCTCGTACGTGAGGCGGCCGAAGATCCGCCGGAGCGCCGCGAGCAGCTCGTCCAGCCCGCGCGGGCCATACAGGGTCAGCGGCAGCTCGCGCCCGCGGAGCGCGAATGTCTTCAGCATTCCGGGAAGCCCGAGAAAGTGATCGGCGTGGAAGTGCGTCAGGAAGATCTCGTGCAGGTCGACGAGCCCAACGTCTGAGCGCAGCAGCTGGCGCTGCGTGCCCTCGCCGCAGTCGAACAGGAGGCGCTCGCCGCCGCGCCGCACGAGCGTCGCCGAAGGCGCGCGGCGCGCCGTCGGCATCGAGCCGGCCGTGCCCAGAAAGACGACGTCGAGATCCACGCCGCCAGTCTAGGTTGCGGCTACGGCAGGACGAGGACTTGGCCGGGGACGATCGTCGCGGCCTCGAGCCCGTTCCGCTCCCTGATCTCCCAGACCCCTTCGCGCGGGTCCGAGTACCCGTCAGACGCGATCGACCAGAGCGTGTCGTACGGCTGCACGACGTAGCGGCGCTCCGGCTCCGACGCATCGGACGAGCGGGCGAACGCAGCCCAGAGAAATACCGCCACTGCCACCAAGATGAGCACGCGTCCGAACATATGTTCGCTATGATGTCACGAACACGCGTTCGTGTCAAGTGCGGCTAGAGCACGCCGGGCAGGAACTTCCCGTCGCGATAGACGACCTCGCCGTCCGCGTAGACCTCGCTGCGCGTCCGAAGGTCGCAGATGATGTCCCAGTGCAGGCCGGAGCGGTTGAGTCCGCCGGTCTCGGGATAGGACGTCCCGAGCGCGAAGTGGACGGTGCCGCCGATCTTCTCGTCGAAGAGGATGTTCCGCGTGAAGCGGTCGATTCCGTCGTTGAGGCCGAACGCGAACTCGCCCAGCCGCTTCGCGCCGTCGTCCATCGCGATCATCTCGCGCAGGAACTCGAGCCCGTGCGAGGCGGAACTGTCGACCACTTCGCCCCCCTCGAAACGGAGCTCGAGGTCGTTTACCTCGCGGCCCTGGAAGACGGCGGGGTAAGTGAAACGGATCGTGCCGTCCACCTTCGTCTCGATCGGCGCCGTGAAGACCTCGCCGTCCGGGAAGTTCTCTTTCCCGACCGAGGGCTCCCACGTGCGGCCCTCGACGCTCAGCGTCAGGTCGGTGCCCTCGGCGACGATCCGCAGCTCGCGAACACCTTCGAGGAACGCCTTCGCCGCGAACGCGTGCTTCGAGAATTCTCGCCACGCGGCGACCGGGTCGGTCTCGAAGAGCTTGCCGGCGCCGTAAACAAAATCCTCGTACTCCGCGAGCGACATCTCGGCGTCCTGCGCGGCCGCCGCGGTCGGGTAGGCGGTCAGCACCCATTTCAGCTCGCCGGCGGCCGCCCGCTCCAGATAGCGGTTCCGCGAGGCCTCCCGCGCCCGGCTCCGGCGCGCCTGGCGCGCCGGCTCGACGTTCGAGAGACTCTTCGTGTTTGTGTCGGCGTCGACGATGATCCGGACGTCGGCCTTCTCGTTGATCCCGAGGAAGGACGGATCGACCCAGTCCAGCTGGACGTCCGAGGCTTCGGCGTAGAGGATCTCGGCTTCGCGCGGCAGCTTCAACTTCGGCAGCGGCTGCCCGCCCGCACGGAGGACCTCGCGATAGACCTCGAGGATCAAGGGCGTCGCCACGAGCGGGCCCTCGATCGTGACCAGCTCACCCGGCTGAACGTTCGCCGAATAGCCGACGAGAACCGAGGCGAGACGTTCGACGCTCGAGTCAGCCATCGAGAAAGCGTCCTTGCTTCCAGACGAGCTCGCCGTCCGCGTAGACCTCGCCGTCAGCGCGCAGGTCGCAGATCAGATCCCAATGCAGCTTGGAATCGTTCAGGCCGCCGAGCTCCGCGAAGCTCGAGCCGAGGGCGACATGAATAGTGCCGCCGATCTTCTCGTCGAAGAGGATGTTGCGGGTGAAGCGGTCGATCTCGTAGTTGAGGCCAAACGCCATCTCGCCGAGGACTGCCGCGCCGTCGTCCATCTGGAGCAGGCGCGCGAGGAAGTCGGCGCCGCGGGAGGCCTCGGAGCCAACGACGCGCCCTTCCTCGAAGCGGAGGTGCACGTCGGCGACCTCGCGCCCCTCGAAGACTCCGGGGAAGCCGAAGCGGATCTCGCCGGTCGTTGCCGTCTCGAGCGGGCTGGTGAACACCTCCCCGTCGGGCATGTTCGACTTGCCGTCGGCAACCTGCCACTTGCGGCCGGCGACCCCGAGCGTCAAGTCCGTGTCCGGCCCGACGACGCGGAGCTCGCGGACCTGCTCGAGCCGCGTCGCGTGGCGCGAGATCTCGGCAGTGACACCGCGCCAGTGCGCGACCGGGTCGCCGTCGCCGCTCACGTGGCACGCGCCGAAGACAAAGTCCTCGTACTCCTCGAGCGACATCTCCGCGTCCTGGGCGTACGCCTCAACCGGTGCAAGCGTGCCGCACCAGCGGAGGTCGCCGGCCGCGATCCGCTCCCAGCCCCGCTTGGAGAGTTCCCGGCGGGCGGAGAGAAAGCGGCCGAAGCGCTCTGGTTCGGCATTGGTGAAGTTCCGCGTGTTTCGTTCGCCCCAGACGGTCGCGACAGCGTCGAGCTGCTCGAGGTCGTCCCACTCGAGCTGCGAGACGTAGGCGAGCTGCTCGTCAGTCCCTTCGGCGAGCTTCAGCTCGGCGAGCCGCTCGAGCCCGACGTGCAGATAGGCGTTGGCGCCGCGGCGGAGGGCGGCTCGGTAGAGAGCGTAGAGGAGGTCTTCGGCGACCTCGTCGCCTTCGATGCGGACGACCTCCCCCGGCTGGAGGTCGAGCGAGTAGCCGGCGATCAGCTCGCCGAGGCGATCGAGGCGGGGGTCTCTCAAGCCGGTGGTTGTACCAGAGGCCGGGGAACAGTTGAGACCTGGAGCGCGGCCAGGATGGCGTCGAGCAACCGGGCGCTGCCGAACCGCACGGCGTCGTCGGCGACGAGGCCCGTCTCGGCCTCCGCGGCGGCGATCGCGGCGCGACCCTCGCGTTCGTCGAGCAGCCTCGTGTTGAGCGCGATCGCGGCCACCTTGGCCTTGCGCGCCGGAAGTGAGATCCGCTCGTGTAGATCGACGAGCTCCGGGAGCGAGAGGAGCGGATGGCTGGGATAGCCCTCGACCTCTGTTTCGCCGGCCATGTGACACAAGACGAACAGGTGCGGCGCGGCGCCGTGGATCAGGCCGAGCGTGACGCCGGAGTAGGCAGGGTGGGTGAGCGCGCCCTGCCCCTCGACGAGCAACAGCTCGCCGCCGCGCTCGTGGCCCTCGACGACGAGCCGCTCGGCCGCCCCGGCGATGAAGTCCGAGACGACCGCGTCGACGGCGATCCCCCAGCCTGCGATCGCGATTCCCGTCTGGCCGGTGGGGACGAAGCGCGCCTCGAGCCCGCGGGCCAGAGCGACCCGCTCCAGCTCGAGCGAGACCGTCATCTTCCCGATCGCGCAGTCCGAGCCGACCGTGAGCACGATCTGCGCCGGGATCGTCAGGTTCGCGCCGGTTGGGACGTTGAGGTCGGCCGGCGGACGCCGCAGGTCCCGGAGCTCGACGCCGTGGCGAGACGCCAGCTCCGCCAGCTCCTGGTCTTCCGCCAGGAACTGGTGCAAGCCGTTCTCAACGTGGAGACCCTCGCCGATACAGGTCTTCAGGAGCTCGCGCCACGCGGGCGGGAAGCGGCCGCCCTGGGTTGCGACGCCGACCACCGCCGTCGTCGGCCCGAAGGCGAGGGAGTCGTTCACCGTCCCGACGATCGGAACCCCGGCCTGAGTCTCACCCGCGCGCAGCGAGTCCAGAAGCGCAACGACCTTCCGTTCCCCGTACGCGAGTACGCCGCGGGCGGTTTTCCCATAGTGCGGGTCGCCGGAGAAGCCTTCGGCGAGGAGCAGCAGGCGCTCAGGCTCGCTCGACACTCAGCCTCTCGACACCGAGCCCCGGCCGGTCGGAGGGAACCTGGACGCCGTCCGTGAACTCCACTCCCGGCCAGGGATCCTCTGCGATCAGCAAGTTGCCGTCGAGATCGACGTGGTCGCACAGGGGCGCGACGGCGCAACCGGCCGCGATCCCGAGACCGGACTCGATCATGCAGCCGAGCATCACGCCGAGCCCCAGCGCGCGCGCGGCGTGGGCCATCCGGATTGCCTCGCGGATGCCGCCCGCCTTGGCCAGCTTGATGTTGATCCCGTGGGCGATCTCGGCGCAGGCGGCAACGTCGCCGAGGCGGTGACAGTCCTCGTCGACGTAGATCGGGATCGGCGAGCGGGCCTTCAGCGTCCTCCCGCCCTCGTCGCCGGC
>Ga0180121_10000954_pt1 | contig 12199 bp, 8 predicted proteins | sample AntDrymUQ5402106_2_FD_129676 | JGI IMG/M metagenome (GOLD analysis project Ga0180121, IMG submission 129676) | Polar desert sand microbial communities from Dry Valleys, Antarctica - metaG UQ540 (21.06) (version 2) (version 2) | ecosystem: Environmental > Terrestrial > Soil > Desert | place...
ATTCGATAGGAATAAAGGATCAAGAAACCATTGAAGTTTCAGGAGAACTTACATATGACAGTCTTGAGGTCTGGGGAAATACGGATTATATGATAACATCCATTTCTGAAAATTATGTCGCAGTCAGGCAACTCCGGTTAAGCAAAAAAATTAACGAAGAACTTGTAAATGTTGACAAAGCAAATTATCTTCCAAAGTTATTTTTATTCGGCCAATACATCTTAGGCACACAGGAAAATGATGGAAAGTCTATCACAAAATACGGATTTTATAATACACTCAATGCAGGATTAGGATTGCAATGGGATCTGAACTTATTCAGGAACAGCTATAAAGTCGATCAGTCTGAAATTGAAGTCAAAAAAACTAACGAACAAATCAGCGATACAAAGCAAAAGCTGAAGCTCTTATCACAAAGCGCTATCATTGCAATAGAAGATGCAAAAGAAAGAATTGTTGCGCAGAAAAAAACATTGAGTCTTGCCGAACGCGGTCTTGAGCTGGCTGATGCAAGCTACAGAGCCGGAGTTTTAAATCAAATCGATGTTCAGGATTCACAACAGTTGCTTAATGAATCCCGGCTTGCTTATCTTCAGGCAATTTATGACTACCAAATTGCAAAGGCAGAATTGGAAAGACTACTTGAAAGATGACCGCTGATGACCGCTGATTTACGTTGATGACCGCCGATTGCGCTGATGACCCCTGATTACGCTGATGACTGCTGATTACGCTGATGACCGCTGATGACCTTGATTACGCTGATGACCTTGATTACGAGATTTTGATTATTGCGATAATTATACTGATTACGGCTGATACGATTTTCTCGTGGTTCATTTAATAAAATAAGTGAAAAAGTTATACTTCATCGTTTGGGTTTTAAAATAACCGTGCACAGAGATAAATACCAAAAAATTTTAAATTTATAAAAATTAAAATATGAAAAACATTTCTTATCCGATAATTTGCCTTATCATAATTGCAGGTAGTCTGAATTCTTGCGGGGGTGATAAAGCAGAAACTAAAACTGAGGCGGAAAAAAAGTTACAGCCGGTGAAAGTTGAAGAAATTATAACACAGGAATTTACCGAGACTTATAATGTAGTCGGTTTTGTCAAACCCTACGAAGCAGCTAAAGTTTCATCAGAAGAAGGAGGGCTCATCACTTATCAGCCTTTTGATAAAGGAAGCAGAGTCTCAAGAGGACAGGTTGTTGTAAGATTAAGAAAGGATCAGGACAGAGCGGCATATGATCAGGCGCTGACACAGTATGAATTAGCTAAAAGTAACTTCGAACGAATGGAGAAGCTTTATGAGGACAAAGTTGTGACCGAGCAGGATTTTACTAATTCAAGATTTCAGTTTGAAATCACGGAGAGAAGTCTAGACGTTCTTGAGACTCGATTAGATAAATCTTATGTAACTTCGCCAATAAGCGGAATTGTTGATCAGAAATATTTAACTAAAGGAGAGGTCTGCGGACCGGGAACTCCGATCTTAAATATTGTCGACGTGTCCAGAGTTAAGATTAGCGCGGGAATCCCGGAAAGCTTTGTAGATGATGTGTCTAAAGGTTCTCAAGTGAAAATTACTTTCGATGTTTATTTTGGTCAAGAATTTTCGGGAACAGTAAATTATGTTTCACCGACTTTAAGTTCGTTAAACAGGACGTTTGAAATCGAACTCGTCTTAAATAACAGAGATGGAAGATTAAAACCCGAAATGAGCGCTAATATTTCCATTACAAAATCTGCAGTTGACGAAGCGATTGTATTGCCTCAGGATTTGATTATTGATTTTGGAAATGAGAAATTTGTATTTGTATTAGAAGGGGATCTTGCTAAGAAACGGGTGGTAAGTTTAGGAGGAAGAAACAACAACGATGTTATTATAACTAACGGATTGAATAAGGGAGATAAATTAATCGTTGAAGGTTTTCAGCAGGTTGCAGACGGAGACAAAGTTTTGGTCATTAATTAATTTTTAAATTCATATAAAATGAGTGTTTCAAAGATAGCAGTAAACAATAGGGTAACTGTTTATATTATGGTTGTGATTTTAGTTCTCGTCGGGATATTTTCGTATTCATCCATTCCAAAAGAGTCAGCCCCTTCCATTACTATTCCAAACATATTCGTATCGACAGCTTACTTCGGTGTATCGCCGGCAGATATGGAGAATCTTGTAACGCAGGAAATCGAAAAAGAAGTAAAAGGTATAAAAGATGTTAAGAAAGTAACATCAGTATCTCAGGAAAGTTTTTCGCTTGTAAACATTGAGTTTAATCCTGATGTAAAAATTGACGATGCGCTTCAGAAGGTAAGAGACAAAGTTTCAGTTGCTAAAACAAAAATGCCTAAAGATATTGAAGAGCCAACTGTAACGGAAATTAATCTTTCGGAGCAGCCGATGATTTATGTAAATCTTTCAGGCAATCTTGGACTGGCGCAGCTTAAAGATGTTGCGGATAAATTCAGCGACAATATCGAAGGAATTCCTGGCGTATTGAGCGCAGACGTAAAAGGAGGTCTCGAAAGAGAAGTTAAGATTAACGTTGATGCCAACAGACTGAAGTATTATAATCTTACGTTTGATGATATTATCGGAAAGGTCGGACTTGAAAATCAGAGTATCCCAGGTGGAAGTGTAGATGTAGGAACGCAGAACTATCTGGTGAGGGTACCCGGTGAGTATAAGGATCCGGAAAAAATCAGAGATATGGTTGTGAAAGCCGAACAGGAGCAGCCAATCTTTGTAAGAGACGTCGCGCAGGTAATTTACGGATACAAAGACAGAACAACTCTTTCAAGAGAAAATGGTCAGGAAGCTGTTACTATCGTGGTCAAGAAAAGAAGCGGTGAAAATATTATCAGAATTGCTGATGAAATAAAAGATCTTGTTGAAAAAAAGAAGGCAAGTTTTCCTCAGAATTTAAAAATCAGTTTTACCGGAGATGAATCCGAGAGTATAAAAGAAACAGTGCATGAACTCGAAAACGGAATCATCACAGGTTTTCTTCTTGTGTGTATTGTTTTGCTGGCTTCGATGGGTTTTAAGAATGCTTTTCTCGTTGCCACTTCAATCCCTTTTTCATTTCTTATATCATTCATAGTTCTCGATGCATTCGGGATCACTATGAACATTGTAGTTTTATTTGCTTTAATACTTGTTCTTGGAATTATTGTTGACGACGCTATAGTAGTTACTGAAAATATTTATCGTCTTCAGGAGACGGAAGGCTATAATCCTCATGATGCTGCTATTGAAGGTCCAAAAGAAGTTCAGATACCTGTTACAATCGCAACGTTTACGATCATATCTTCATTTGCTCCATTACTTTTTTTCCCTGGAATAGTCGGCGAGTTTATGAAATTTTTGCCTATTACATTAATCATATGTTTATTCTCATCATTGTTTGTTGCAATGGTCATCAATCCTGTACTTGCGTCACAATTCATAAACTTCAAAAGAGACAGGGAAAGACTCGAGAAAAAGAATAAGTGGTATAACTTCATGACAAGGTTCCATCTATGGTTTGACAGGTTGTTTGCAGGTATAGTCCGCAAATACGAAAGGGTTTTGAGATATGCATTGCGACACAGAAAGTTGACGATAGGAAGTACGGTATTATTATTAGTTGTAGTTTTTTTCGCTTATGGATCATTTAATAATGGCATAGAATTCTTTCCTCAAGTTGAGCCGCAGCAAGCGTTTATTTATGTTAATATGCCAGTAGGCACAAATCTAGAAAAGTCCAATGAAGTTACTACAATTGTAGAAAAAAAACTTCCACCATTTAAAGATTTAGAATATTATCTGACGAATGTAGGGTCTGAGATAGGGGAGGGTTTCGGAAGTGACCAATCAAATAAAAGCACTATCACACTGAGCTTTTTTGATAAGCATGACAGGTCACAGAGTTCATTCAAAACAATTGAAGAAATACGAGATGCTATTTCTAATATTACAACAGCAGATGTAAGAATTCAAAAGCAGACTGGCGGTCCTCCAACAGGACCCCCAGTTAATATAGAGATTTCCGGCGATGATTTTGTTAAGCTTGGACAATTATCTGAAGAAGTAAAGAGATTGATAAAGGACATACCCGGAATGAAAGATCTTAAAGATGATTTTGATGAAGCAAGACCTGAGATAAAAATTACTATTGACAGAGAGAAGGCATCCTTGTTTGGGTTGAATACAACTACAATAGCTTCAACAGTACGAACTGCAATTAACGGAACAATCGCGAGCAAATACAGAGTGTCAGATGATGAATATGATATTACCGTGAGATTGGATTCAGCTCAGAGAGAAAATATTTCTTTAATTCAGGATCTTTATCTTCCGGGAAAAGATGATGCGAAAATTCCTTTGACATCAGTCGCAAAGATAGATTTCTCAGGAGGTATTGGCGCAATCAACAGAAAAGATCAGAAGAGAGTTGTTACAGTTTCTGCTAACGCTGAAGGAAGACTGGGCAATGAAGTTCTAAATGATGTGAAGATAAAATTAAATGATTTCAAGATGCAACCCGGATACGGTATTTCCTATACAGGTGAACAGGAAAGTCAGGATGAGTCGCAGACATTTCTAGGTAAAGCGTTTATGGTATCACTTCTTCTTGTATTCTTTTTCTTAGTAATAGAATTCAATTCTGTAATGTCTCCAATTATAATAATGTTCACTGTGCTTTTATCTTTGATTGGAGTATTGATCGGGCTGCTTGTTACCCAGACTCCTTTTGGAATAATCATGACAGGTATAGGCATAATTGCGTTGGGAGGTATTGTCGTGAGAAACGCCATCATTCTTCTTGACTTTCAGCACGAACTCGAGAAGCGCGGAATGTCAAGGGAAGAAGCTGTTGTTCAGTCAGGAATGATCAGATTAAGACCTGTATTTCTTACTGCAGCAGCAACTATTCTCGGTTTGGTACCTTTAACTACTGGAGTTGATTTTGACTGGAGAACTTTTTCATGGATTATAGGCGGAACGAACACTGCATTCTGGAGGCCGATGGGGGTGGCTATTATATTCGGATTGACTGTTGCTACATTTCTAACGCTGGTAGTTGTTCCGACGATATTCATATCTGTAAGCAATATACTTTCAAAATTCAAAAAGAAAAAACCTGAAGAAGTGAGTTCGGAAATTGTTTTGCAGAACGAGTAACTAAAATTTATAATTATTTAAAAGGCGGGGTTGAGATTCCGCCTTTTTTTATGTTTAAAGTTATTTACATATTTAGAATGAACTTTCTTGTCTTCATAAATTTAATTACGGTTCGATTGGGAATCGAACCCTACAATTATCTTGCAGTTTTTGTTTTCCATGTTCCCTCTGAGTCTGCGCTTGAATGAATTCTGAGTCAAGGCTAAATTTTCTGTGGAATAGAGGATGGAGAAGAATTGCTCTCTCGTGTTACTTTAAATTAAATTTAATTTCATGCTGAAGATAACCTTCGAGGAAAACCAGAATGGAAAACTAGAAAGGAAAATTAAATTATAAAATCAAAAATTATTAATATCAAATAATCCGTCACTGCGGATACGCTCATCATACGCAATAAACTTAGATAGCATAAATACTCAACTAACTTAACTAACTTAACATCTCTACAAGCCGATACTCGACAATTTGCTGATTCAACCTACTCCTACCTTCCCTTAAAAGCCGGTTCTCTCTTTTCAAGAAAAGATGCTATCCCCTCTTTAAAGTCTTCCGTATTTCCAGCAGCTTCCTGGTAATTACTCTCTAGCTCGAGAATTTCATCCAATGAACTTTCAAAAGATCTGTTCATTAGATCTTTTATCATTCCTATAGCTTGGGTTGGTCTTTGAGCAAACTTCTTTGCAGTAATTGAGGTAAGTTTATCAAGAAGAGAATTTGTTGAAACAATTTTATTCAGAAGTCCGAGTTCTTTTGCTTCTGATGCAGTAACCTTATCACCTGTGGCGCACATTTCAAATGCCCTTGAATAACCTATAATTCTCGGTAGGAAAAAACTCGATCCGCTGTCAGGAACTAATCCGACGTTTATAAATACTTCAATCAAAGTCGCGCTCTCTACCGCAATCCTGTAATCACAAGCTAGCGCGAGAGAAAATCCCGCTCCTGCAGCTACTCCGTTCAGAGCGCAAATAACAGGCTTCTTAAGATACGCGATTTGTTTTATCAGCGGATTGTATCTTTGATTAAGAGCTTCTTTAAAAGTTAATTTTTTATCGTTAAAATCTTTCAGATCCTGACCTGAGCAAAATGCCTTTCCGGAGCCGGTTAAAATGACACATCTTATGCTATCATCTTCAGCAGCTTTTTTAAAAACTTCCTGCAATTCAAATAACATTTCCTCATTAAATGCATTGTAAACGTCAGGACGGTTAAGTGTAATCTTTAAAACATTATCTTTTTGTTCGAATAAAATGGCTTTGTACATTTGATTTTATTTTAGTTTTGTAAAAATAAAGCATTCTGTAATTAATTATAAGAGAAATTAAAATAGAAATACACTAAACCGAATTCCTTGATATCATCGATGAATGGAAGCATAGTTTTTGGAAGATGCTGTTGATTTAAATTACAAATTAAATAAATTATAAATAGTTTACTCAAAAAACTCTATGACACCAAATAAAATCCTCATGTGCAAACCGGAATACTTTGAAGTAAATTATTCCGGAAATGAATTTATGAAACATAATATCAATAACGTTGATAGAGAAGCAGCTTTAAAGCAGTGGAACGAGCTTAAAAAGGTTTATGAATATTTGGGATATAAAATAAAATTAATTGCTCCCCAAAAAGGGCTGGTTGATATGGTATTTACCGCCAATCAATCTCTGCCTTTCCTTGACAAGAACGGGAAAAAGAAAGTTATCTTAAGTAAAATGAAGAATGAACAGCGGGCGGAAGAGGTAAAATACTTCAAGGATTTTTATTTAAGTGAGAATTATGAAGTCGTTGAGCTTCCAGTAGAGGTTGAATACTTTGAATCAATGGGCGATGCGGTAATTGATTATGAGAGGAACATTTTATTTGGTGGTTATGGTCATCGGACGCAAGATATTACTTATGATATTATTTCTAACTATACCAATTATAAGGTTGTTAGATTAAGGTTGATAAATCCAATTCTTTATCATCTTGACACTTGCTTTTCCTTACTCAACAGTGAAACTTGCGCGGTTGCCCTAAGCGCTTTCGATGCCAAAGGTTTAAATGCGATAAGGGAAAACTTTAAAAATGTATTGGAAGTTGATGAGGAAGAGAATATGAAATTTTTTGCCTGCAATTGTCATTCGCCTGACGGCAAAAACGTAATTGTCCAGCGAGGAAGCGTTAACTTTAAGGCAGAAATAAAAAACTACGGTTTCCACATTATTGAGGTTGAAACCGCTGAATTCTTGAAATCAGGAGGTAGCGTGTTTTGCATGAAGCTAATGATGTTTTAAGTCTATAAGTCTATAAGTCTATAAGTCTATAAGTCGTTAAGTCGTTAAGTCGTTTATTACAAATAGACTTCTGACTTAAAGGGCTTACAGACTCATAGACTTATAGACTTACAGACTTTTAAAACGGCAGATCATCTTCAGAGCTTTCTGCTTTAACTTCTTCGCCTTGTTTACCGGATGAGCCATTATCTCCTGTAGCAGCGCCTTTCGGATCAAGCATGACCATCTCACTTAAGACAATTTTCGTGAAGTAGTTTTTCTTCCCATCCTTTTCATAACTGTCTGTCTGAATCTTTCCTTCAAGATAAACCTTGCTCCCCTTTTTAAGATACTGAGAACAAATTTCCCCTAATTTTCTCCAGGCAGTAATGTTATGCCATTCTGTTTTTTCAACCCAGTTTCCGTCGTCACCTTTGTATGATTCATTTGTTGCCACACTAAATTTGCAAACTGCTACACCCGACGGAGTGTATGAAAGCTCCGGATCTTTACCGAGATGTCCGATAAGTAAAACTTTGTTTAAACCCTTAGCCATTTTAAGCTCCTTTCCATTTTAATTTCTATTCGCCGCGGCGAATCAATTTTCTTGCCACAAACTTAAAGTATTCTTTCCCAACAGGAAATACTTTTTGTTTGGTAAGACTAAAAAATCCCTAATTTTTTTCTTTAACTGGTTTCCTGGAATTTTTTTTTTCTCAATAATAGAATTTTTATTAAGATCATATAAGATTATTTCTTTACCGTTAAACATATAAAGTATATTTCCCAGAATTGTAAATGTTTCAAGACCGGCAACAGTAAGAGTGCTGACATAATTACCAAGATTATCAAACCGGATAATTGCCTTTAACTCTTTATCGAGAATGTAAAAAAAATTTTTCTCATCTTTTAATAATTTCACGGGCCTTGCAAGTTGCCCTTTTCCCGATGTATAATCTCCAAATACATTAGTCGGGTTTCTGCCGTCTTTATAAAGAACAATTCTGTTATTATCACCATCAAGTACATACAGCTCTCGCGAATTTAAAACCAATGTGGCAATGGGTTCATTAAACTGAAGCTCAGAAGGAAAATCGATCAGGTTCGTTTTTAAAACCGTAATTGGATTGAGTTCAAGATCAAGTCTCTGCACCCGTTTATTTTTTCCGTCCGATACAAAAATATCGAGCCCCGAAGATCCATCAACACACGTCGGGGAATCAAACTGCCCCTCTGCCCAGCCTTGCTTACCGTTCCTTTTAATGTAAGTAAGGTCATTTGTAAACTTTACAACCTCATTTGCATCTGCATCCAGAACGTATATATTTTCCTTTGCATCTACCGTTAATGAAACTGCATTCGCAAAACCTTTTACCTCAGTCTGTTTAACAAGTAAACTGTCGCTTTGTAAAAATAAAAAATTAAGAAACACTAATAATATCATGTTGTCTAATTAAAATTTGTAACTGAGACTCACCCGTTAAAAAAAATTAAAAAATGAAAAATGAAAATGGAAAGATTAAATTTAAAAAATTAAAAATGTTTTTTTTCTCTTTCTTTACTAAACTCACCCCATCTTTATTTAAAATTTAATTCTCAAACCTATACCTTTATTATTTAAATAGTTACCATAATATTGCCCTCTGTAATCCTGTCCGTCGTAGAATGCAAAATATAAATTAACACTCCGGGAATTATGCGCGCCAAATGATAGCCCCCCTTCAAAATTTTCATTAAGATTTGTTTTCGAATTAGCGGAAGCTAACGTAAGATCATTGGAAACATATGCGCTGAATATTTTAGAAATATAATATCTGATTTCAATACCGTATTGACCCGAAAATTTTGACATCTTTGGAATAGAATGAAATATATAATTCAATGCGAGAAGATTTTTTAGAAAAAGTACCTTTGATAAACTTACGTCAAGAACCGTTGCGAAATCTATAAACTCTTTACTGAAAACAAAAGGGGTAAATATCGTGTCACTTCTTTCATAAACATGTCCGTCTTCAAAGTGAGATGATATGTGAGATATTCTTAACCTGTGAGATATATCCGAGGATCGGGAAAGTTTTTTCTTTAAATTAAAATTAATGCCGAATAAATAATCTATTGCATCAACCGGAAATTTAAAATTTGACTCACTCCTCAAATTTGAAAATGTAAAAAAATCCACTCCAAATGAATAATGATTATTCTTATGCCTGTACCCGATGAGGTCAAATGAAACACCAATATCCAATTTGAGATTTTTTTTATCAGTATATTTTATGACACCGACCTTTGATTCAAACATGCTGGCCTCAGTAGGAACGAACAATAAATTTGAAGTAAAAAAATACAAACTGTCTTGACTGACCAATTTACTTTGAGAGAATATGATTCGGGATGTTAAGAATAAGAGCAGAATAATTTTTTTCACTGCGTCTAAATAAATCTTCTCCTGTTCTTCAGGTAATCAACAAAGATATTTTGCCCTAGATTATCGAGATCGGAATAATACGCTTTACCGTTGTTTGCTTTTGTAAACTCTTCTATAAAATTAACTAAGTAATAATCCTGAGCAATCATAAATGTGGTGATCTTTATTTTGTCTTTGCGGCATGCAACAGATTCATCGAGGGTCTTATTTACTATCCTCGGATCCAGCCCGAACGAGTTCTTGTAAATTCTCCCATCATCCGTAAATATTGCAGAGGGTTTTCCGTCTGTGATCATAAATATCTGTTTGTTAACATTTCCCTTTTTCTTAAGTATCTGCCTCGACAATCTTAAACCCGCCTTAGTATTTGTATGAAAAGGTCCCACAGCAAGAAAAGGAAGATCCCTTAAATTAACTTCTTTTGCTTCATCACCAAAAACAACTATGTCAAGCTTATCTTTTGGAAACTTAGAAAGTATCAGTTCTGATAACGCTAGGGCTACCTCCTTAGCGGGAGTGATCCGGTCCTCGCCATATAAAATCATGCTGTGAGAAATGTCGATCATAAGAACAGTTGCGCAGCTCGACATATGCTCAGTTTCATAAACATCGATGTCTTCTTCTGTGAGCCGGAAATTATGGATATCGGATTTAAGAAATGCGTTTTTAATTGTTGATGTAAGATCGATGTTAGTTACCTGGTCACCGAACTTATATTTTTTTAATTCGCCCAATTTATCAATTCCCCTACCGGTCTTATTCGTTTCATGAAATCCTGACGTATCCGGCTTCAACCCTGAGAAAATTTTCTTAAGCGAATCGGTTCTGATTCTATGAGAGCCTTTAGCAGTAAGTATCTGCATTCCATTTTTTTCTGCAATGTAGCCCTGCTTCCTGAGTTCGTCAACAAAATCCTGAAACGAAATATCATTGTCAAATAATTTATACTCAATTCCAAGCTCTTCGAGCCAGTCCAGCGCTTTCTGTATATCACCGTTTGTCCGAATAAGCAAAGTACTGAATATTGAAATAAGATTTTCAAGTTTTTTTTCATCGGTCATTGAATCAGGCCGCCACTTGGAATATTGGATATGCATACAATTTATTTTGACACAGATAGTTTAAATTGAAATTTAAAATTTAAAATTGTAAAATTACATTTAAAATTTCTTTTGTTGTCAAGGTTTTGATTATTATTTTTCGACAGTTAACTAATTCTAAATATCTAAAACTTAAGATCTACTTTTGTTGTCAAGGTTTAAACTATCACTTTTCGACAGTCACTAATTTAAAATTTAAAATTTCAAATGCGATTTTACAATTTCAAATTTACAATTTCAAATCTACAACGCACATTTGAAGTATTGAATATGCATTTCAAACAGATAGTTTAAATTAAAATTGGAAAATTAAAATGTTAAAATTACATTTAAAATTTCAAAAATTTTCTTTTATTATCGATGGCTAAACAATCATTTTCATCAGTTAACTAATTCCAAAAATTTAAAATTTCAAATGTGATTTTACAATTTCAAATTTACAATTTCAAATCAACAAGGGTACTAATTTAATTTTAAATTTGAAAATTAAAATTGTAAAATTAACATTTAAAATTTAAAATTGTCTTCCATTATCAATGGTTAGATAATCATTTTTGTCAGTTAAGTAATTCTAACAATTTGAAATTTCAAATGTAATTTTACGATTTCAAATTTGCAATTTCAAATCTACAATGGACTTCCTCGCTGAATTTAAACAGTTATAAACTTAAACAATCTGAAAAATAAATTCGGATCGACGCCGAAAACGATTGTTCCTATGACAGCCAACGATGTAGCTGTAACACCTAAGCCGGTAAAGGAAACTTTTTCTTCAAGAACAATTTCTTTTGAATCCATGAACCACATATAAACAATAACTTTTATATAGTAGTAAACGCCTATTAAGCTAAGTAATATACCAACGATTGAAAGCCATATTAAATTTGACTGTATAGCGGCATAGAACAAATAATATTTACCCCAGAACCCTGCAAAAGGAGGAATTCCTGCAAGGGAAAATAAAAATAATGTCATATAAATCGCAATGGCAGGATTTCTTTTTCCAAGCCCTTTGTAATATTCAAGATCAACATGTTTATAATCTCTCGAACCATCATCCTGCTTTTCAAGTATTGATACAACTATAAAAGCCCCCAATTGCATGAATGTATAAGCAATTAAATAATAAGCTATTCCTCTTAATGCAAAATCGTTCATTGCTGCAACACCAACAAAGATATAACCTGCGCTCGCTATTGAGGAATAAGCCAAAAGTCTTTTTATATTTGTTTGAGCAA
>Ga0180121_10000955_pt1 | contig 12198 bp, 11 predicted proteins | sample AntDrymUQ5402106_2_FD_129676 | JGI IMG/M metagenome (GOLD analysis project Ga0180121, IMG submission 129676) | Polar desert sand microbial communities from Dry Valleys, Antarctica - metaG UQ540 (21.06) (version 2) (version 2) | ecosystem: Environmental > Terrestrial > Soil > Desert | place...
AAGAAGTCGCGCTGGCGGTCCACGATGAAATTCATGACCTTGAGCATGGTCTGCCGCCGCTGCTCGATGGCCTGAATCATCCAGTTGGCGCTGTTCATCTTGGAGGCAATGAACTCGCGGTTCTCCGGGGTCATCTTCTTCTTGTCGCGGGCAATTTCCTGGTAGGAGCGGCTCAGCCGGAGGCGGGGCATGCCGGTGTCGTTCAGGAACACCTGGTAACGGGTACCGATCTTGTCGACGATCAGATCAGGTATGATGTACCCATCGCTCTGCTGGGAGTATTTGAGACCCGGCTTGGGATCCAGCCGCGAGAGCTGGTCGGCCGCGGTCTGCACCGCCCCCGGCTCGACTCCAAAGCGCTTTGCCAGATCGTTCCACCGGTGCGCGATCAGGTCGGGAAATGCCTCGGACACCAGTCGGTAGGTGAGAGAGGAGGTGTCGGCCAGCTCCACCAGCTGGATCAAGAGGCACTCCCGCAGGTCGCGTGCACCGGTGCCGGAGGGGTCCAGCCGCTGGATGATGGCCAGCATCTCCTCGGCTTCCTGCAAGGTGTAGAAGGGTGGAGAAGAGGCGGAAGGGGACGCGGCGGACGAGGGAGAGGCGGTAGATGAGGCGGCGGTAGATGAAGCGGCAGAAATGGCGGGAGTCCGTCCAGGAGTCTCACTGCCGTCCCCCTCTTCCGTCTCTTCCACCGCCTCTTGACCGTCCGCCTCTCCCTCGTCCGCCGCTTCTCCGCGCCTCACATGACCGGAGAGAAGCAGGTTCACCGAGTTCAGGATGTCCTCCAGCGATGCGGCGAGGTACCCCTCCTCGTTGATGTTACCCAGGAACTCCTCGCCCAGCAGCAGCTGGCGCGGGGTCAGTACCAGCATCTGGAGCTGGTCCCGCAGATGGTCGATCAGGTTGCGGGACTCCACCGTGACCGGCTCAGTGTACTCCAATTGCTCATACTGCTCCCGGGTGCCGCCCACCTCAAACCCGTTGAGCAGGATCTCCTCCCAGTCTACCTCGTCCTGCTTGTCTTTCTGCTCCTTCTCCTCTTTAGCGGTTGCCTGTTCCTGCGTCTCCTCTTCCGGCTCGAGCAGCTCGAGGAAGGGATTGGCCAGCAGCTCCTGCTTCAGATGCTGCTGCAGGTCCATCATGGGCATGTAGAGCATGTCCATGGCCTGGTAGAGCCGGGGATTGACCCGCAGCTCCTGGCGAAGACTCGTATGCTGGGACAGGCCGGTTCTCATGCGGCGGCCTCTAGGCGGGCGCGGAGACGCGCCGTGAGTGTTGGCCCCAGGTAGAGCTGGGCAACCTTGTCGTCGTACACCAGATCGCGTACCGTCCCAGCCGCCTGCACTTTTCCTTCGAACATGATGTAGGCCCGATCTACGATGTCGAGGGTTTGCTCCACGTTGTGATCCGTGATCAGCACGCCGATGCCACGATGGCGCAGGCCGGCAACGATGGTTTGGATGTCGTGCACTGCAATGGGGTCGACGCCGGCAAACGGCTCGTCCAGCAGCATGAATTTGGGGTCTGACACCAGCGCCCGGGTAATCTCGAGCCGCCGCCGCTCGCCGCCGCTCAAGGTGTAGGCCTTGTTCTTGCGCAGATGCTTGATCGAGAGCTCGTCCAGCATCCGGTCGAGCCGGCTGTAGCGCTCGTCCCGGCTCAATCCCCGCGTCTCCAGGATCGCCAGAATGTTCTCCTCCACGGTCATCTTGCGAAAGACCGAGGGCTCCTGGGCCAGGTACCCGATACCATTGCGGGCCCGCTGGTACATCGGCATGTCGGTCAGCTCGACCCCGTCCAGCCGCACCCGACCATCGTCCGGCCGGATCAGGCCCGTAATAAGGTAGAAGGTCGTGGTTTTTCCCGCGCCGTTGGGTCCCAAAAGACCCACGATCTCGCCCTGCTCCACCCGGACGGTAACATCGTCGACCACACGGCGGCCCTTGAAGCTCTTGCTGAGGTCGAGTCCCTCGAGGAGGCTGGTCTGGACGCCGTGCCGGGTGTAGACCTTGGCCCGCTTCGCTGCCCGCCGCGCCGAATCGAGTAACGCGTCGTAGACCGCTTCCCGCTCCTCCGGTGTCGGACCCCACCACGCCACCCGCGGCCGCACCGTCTGCCAGTACCCGGCGCTGGTGTCCAGGACCCAGCCTTCGGTCGCCAGTCGAGGGAGTACCGAGCCCTTGAGGTGGTGCCGCACCTCGTCGCCGGAAACCTCTTGATCGGCTTCGCCGGTGGGCTGATAGCAGGCCAGATACGCCTCCCGGTAGCTGTGCACCAGATCGGAGAAGGCGATGGTCTCGGTCGGTCCGGCGGCCCGGACGATGGCCGCCAATCCGATGGGCACGGATGGATCGCGATCGCCCAGCGCGGCAACCCATTCCGGCGCGGCCGTCATCTGGTGCCGCGCCTTCGGGTCAACGAATCGGGAGGCGCCGCTGCCGAATCCGGTCGAGCCGGCGGGTCCGCCGCCTCCAGCTGGACTCCATCCACCTGTCCCCGGATATCCACCCGGTCAACGCCTCCACGCCCGGTACGGCTCATCGTCATGACGATGACATTCCCGCGGGCGTAGTTGATGGAGGGCCGGTTGCGATACTTGGCATTGGCTTCGACGTGGTAGGACTGGGCCGCCTTCCGGGCCACAATCCGGTTCAGGGCGGCGCGCGTGGTACCGGCTGAATCGCGCTGCACAAAGCTGGCGACGACCGTGTCTCCCTGAATCCAGTCGCGTTGCTTGCTGGCGGAGTCAATGGTTCCACCCAGCCAGGCGGTCCCGAACCCCCGGACCTCCTTGAGCTGCTGACCGGGCGTATCCAACGCCAGCGAATCGGCCCTCATGGCGTACGCCGGCGAGGTTGCATAGGGCCGGATGGTGTCGCCCCACGCCAGCGTCTGGTCCAGCTTTCTGTTGTTCAGATCGAGTCCGATGGTATCGGCAACCAGGTCCCACTCCTTACTGATGGCATGTCCGCCGCCCTTGGCCGTCACGTATGTGAGCTCCCGCTGATCGAGCTTCAGGTCGAGCCGGCGGCCGGACAGGTTGAAGCTGTCACGTCCCAGCCCGCGCATGACCGGATTTCCGCCCACCAGGGTGCCGTCGCTTCCCTTCCCCGTGTCCAGACGCAGTGAATCACCCTTGGCCGCGAAGTCGCTGCGGTCGATGGTCACCTTGCCTCCGCCCCAGAGCCGGTCGCTGCCCCTCAGCCGAACCCGGTCTGCGACGATGATGTAGGGCTCCCCCGCCCTGGCATTGGGGGTCATGGTGGTGTATTCGATCCGCGGGCGGCCGGTCGAGAACATTTCCATGGTGTCCCGCACGCCCTTCACCACCCGGAAATAATCCAGCGCCGGACCGGTAAGGGTGGAGCCGTTCCTGAGATTCCGGGTGACCACCCGGCCGCGTGCCTCCCACTTCTCGCCGTTCTTGTAATAGGTGCCGCGGTCGGCGTCCATGGTGAGCGTGGAGTCACGGTATTTGACGTTGCCGATGAACTGGACCACGTCCCCCCCATAAGCGGCTACGCTGTCGCTTTGCATGGTCAGCTGTTGTCCACGGCAGCTCAGTTGGACGTTGCCGCCGGCGAAGTAGTTGGTACCCGAGGTGGTCTCGTTCACGCTTCCCTGGCGGTCCACGTTATCGATCTGGAAGACGCAGCGGTCGCTCTGGCCGTGCGCGAGCTCTGCCTTGACCAAGAATGTGAGAAGGGCCAGAGCGAGCGGGACAGCGGGGCAGCGGGACAGTTTGTTACGAGTCGGCGAGGCACTCCGGTGCGCTCGTGCTGACCCGCTGACCCGCTGACCCGCTTTCCCCCTGTCCCGCTTCATTGACCCGGCAGCAGCAGACCTTCACCCGACACTCCTCGGGGACGGTCCGTCACAACGTTCTTGAAGTCGGGGTCGGAACGGAAGCTGTTGCCTTCCAGGTGCTCCGCCCCGCGGTCGAACGAAAACTGCTTATCGGTCATGATCTGATTTGTGGCATTGTCGTACCGAAGCGATTCCGTCGTGAGCCGCCGGCCATCCGGCGCCACCACCAGCACGTTGCCGGTGGCTTCCATCGACCCATCCTGCCAGCGGTAGATGCCACGCTGCGCCGTCAGGGTCGAGCCTTCCTCACCTTTGAGGTCGAAGAAGACGACCTTGATCTTGCGCAACTCCGTGACCTGGGTGGGCTCGTAGTAGAAGGCGGTATCAGCCTCTACCCTGCTCCGTCTGACGCCGTCGTTGGTGACGTAGTGGGAGAACCCCGCGAGCACCTGATCGGCGCTGTCCGCGGCCTGGACCGTGGTCATCGGCCGGACACCGGGGTCCTCGCAGGCGAGGGCGCAGACGACGAGGACGGACCAGCAAGCCCTGGCGCCGCTCATACCACGACGCCCGACGTCTGCTGGGCAAAGTACCGGTTCAGAATGTCGTTCCAGTCTCCCCGCGCACGCAGGATTGCCTCAACCACTTCGCGCACCGCACCGTGCCCGCCGGAGGCCCGCGTCACGTGCGCGGCCACGGCTTTGACGTCCGGCACCGCGTTGGCCACAGCGATCGGAAGTCCCACTTTCCGAAGCACAGGGAGATCCGCCAAATCGTCTCCCACGAACGCGGCCTCGGCCCAGTCGATTCCCCGCCGCGCAAGCACCTCGCCGAAAGCGGCTACTTTCCGAGGGCCGGGAACCTGAAGCACCTCTTCCACTCTCAACTCGGCGGCTCGGAGCGTGGTGGCTTCGGAGCTCCTGCCGCTGAGCCAGACCACGGGCAGTCCGGCGGTCCTCAGGAGTATCAGCCCCAATCCGTCCTGGATGTCGAACCGCTTGAGCTCCACTCGCTCTCCAGCCACCGGCCCGATGAACACTCCGTTGTCGGTCAACACCCCGTCCACGTCAAGCCCGATCAGGCGGACTCGCCGGGCGGCCGTGGTGCTCAGTGTGTTCATACCCGGGCGCGTCCCCAGATCTCGAGTGTCTGGGCTACCAGGTCCGCCATCTGATCGAGGGGCCACTGGGTGGCGGCGTCGCTCAGGGCACGCTCGGGATCGGGGTGGGTCTCGATGAAGAACCCATCGGCTCCCGCCGCTGCGGCGGCCGCGAGCAAGGGCGGGATGAACTCGCGCTGCCCCCCGCTCGCCCCTGCTTCGCCCAGCCCGGGCTGTTGCACCGAGTGGGTGGCGTCGAAGATCACCGGGGCCCCGGTGGCCTGCCGCAGCCGCGCGAAGTTGCGCATGTCGACGACCAGGTCTCCGTAGCCGAAGAAGGTGCCGCGTTCGGTGATGGCCACTTCCGATGCGCCGGCACTCCGGACCTTTTCCACTGCCCCATGCATCGCGTCAGGATGCAGCCACTGCCCCTTCTTGATGTTCACCGGCTTGCCGGTGCGGCCTGCCGCAATGAGCAGGTCGGTTTGCCGGCAGAGAAAGGCGGGGATCTGGATCACGTCCACCACTTGAGCAACCGCACCGGCATGCTGGGCCTCATGGATGTCAGTGAGTAGTGGCAGCCCACTGGAAGCTTTGGCGCGCTCCAGCGCGCGGAGACCCTCCTCCAACCCTGGCCCCCGGCTGGCTCCGAGCCGGGACCGGTTGGCCTTGTCGAAGCTGGCCTTCAAGCAGACCGGTATTCCCAGATCTCGCTCGATGGCGGCCAGGGTCTCCGCCACTCGGGGCAGCACGTTGCCGCTCTCGATGACGCAGGGCCCGGCAATCAGAAACGGCGTCCGGCCGAAAGACCAGCTCATCAGCGCGAGCTCTCGGCCAGCTCCTCCGCTGCCGCGCGCGCCGATGCCCCGGCACGTCGGCGCATCGCGGCCGCGATGAAACCGGCGAATAGCGGGTGAGGGCGTGTGGGCCGCGATTTGAGCTCCGGGTGGAACTGGCATCCGATAAACCACGCGTGGTCCGGCAGCTCGATCACTTCGACCAGCCCGCCGTCGGGGGACTGTCCCGAGAGCCGGAGGCCGAATTCAGCAAGAACATCCCGGTAGGCGTTGCTGACTTCCCACCGGTGCCGATGCCGCTCGCTGATTTCACCGGATCCGTAGGCCTGCGCCACCCGTGAACCAGGCCGAAGCCGCGCCGTGTACGCGCCCAGCCGCATGGTCCCGCCCAGGTCGGAGACATCCCGCTGCGACTGCATCAGGGAAATGACCGGGGTCTCACAGTTGGGCTCGAACTCGGTGCTGTTGGTATCGGGGAGGTGGCAGACGTTCCGGGCAAATTCGATGATGGCAACCTGAAGGCCCAGACAGATGCCAAAGAACGGCAAATCGTTTTCCCGGGCCCAGCGCACGGCCTCGACCATGCCCCCAATCCCCCGTTCGCCGAAGCCGCCGGGAATGAGCAGCCCGTCGCAGCCGCCGAGCAGGCGCTTGGCCGACACCTGGTCGGTAAACTGATCGCTGGCCAGCCACTCGATCTCGACCTTTGCCTCGCTCGGAATCCCTCCGTGAATCAGTGCTTCTTGCACCGACTTGTAGGCGTCCTGGAGGTTGGTGTACTTGCCGACCACGGCGACGCGGACCCGGTGCGTGGGGTGAAGTATCCGCTCCGTCATGATCCTCCACGGCTGAAGGTCGGGCTCCTTCGTTTCCAGCCGGAGCCGCTGACAGACTTCCCGATCAAGTCCCTGTTCGAAGAACCGCACCGGGATCTCGTAGATCGACTTCACGTCCGGGCTCTCGATGACGCACCCGAAATCCACGTTGCAGAAGAGCGCGATCTTCCGTTTGATCTCAGCAGCGAGCGGTTGCTCGCTCCGGCAGATCAGGATATCCGGCTGAATTCCGATCTGCATCAGCTCCCGGACCGAATGCTGGGTCGGCTTGGTCTTGAGCTCTCCCGCCGCGGCGATGTAGGGCACCAGCGTGAGATGGATGAAGAGAACGTTGTCCCGGCCAACCTCCTGGCGAAACTGGCGGATGGCCTCGAGGAATGGGAGCGACTCGATGTCGCCGACCGTGCCCCCAATCTCGGTGATCACAACGTCGTGGCCTGGTGCCGTCCTGCGGATGGCACCCTTGATCTCATCGGTGATGTGGGGAATGACCTGCACCGTCGAGCCCAGGTATTCGCCCCGGCGCTCCTTGTTGATCACCGCCTGATAGATGCGGCCGGTGGTAATGTTGTTCTGCCGCGAGAGGGAGCGGTCAATGAAGCGTTCGTAATGACCCAGGTCCAGATCGGTTTCCGCCCCGTCGTCGGTGACGAACACCTCGCCGTGCTGGAACGGCGACATCGTGCCCGGGTCGACATTGATATAGGGATCGAACTTCTGCATCGTCACGCTCAGTCCACGCTCGACGAGCAATCTCCCAAGCGAGGCGGCGGCGATGCCCTTCCCGAGAGAGGACACAACGCCGCCGGTGACGAAGATGTACTTGGTCGCGTTCGGACCCGTGGTCATTAGACCTGCCCTTGGAAAGTGTGCCAGTGGGCTTCCGCCCGTCGGAGATCGTCGGCCGTGTCTATGCCCGGCAGCGCTGGCTGCTGCAGGCGCGCTACCCCGATAGTCATCCCGTTGTGCAAGGCACGAAGCTGCTCCAGCCGCTCGGCCTGTTCGGCTGCGCTTGGCGGCAAGGTGACCCACCGGGCCAGCGCTGCCCGGGTAAACGAGTAAATGCCCAGATGCTGCCAGTACAAACCGTCGCTGGGGTCACCGGTCTCGCGCCGGTGTGGAATGATCGAGCGGGAGAAGTACAGCGCCCGGCCGCGCGCGTCGGTCACAACCTTGACCCGGCTTGGGTCCCCCGCCAAGTCCGCCTCGAGCGGGGCCGCGGCGGTACCAACGTCGTCTCCCTGCTCTATGCGGGCCAGGGCGCCGGAGAGCGCCTCGCGAGACAAGAACGGCTCGTCGCCCTGCACGTTGACCACGGTGTCGAACGCCGAGAACTCGCGCCGCGCGGCTACCTCCGCGACTCGGTCGGTCCCAGTCTGGTGCGAGCTGAGGGTGAGGAGGCCCCGGGCGCCGGCCGCTTCAGCCACCTGCACGACCCGGGGGGAGTCCGTCGCTACCACCAGCTCGTCAATCAACCCGTGCTCCAGCACGCGTAGAACGACTCGGGTGATGAGCGGCTCACCTGCCAGCTGCTGAAGCGGTTTGTTGGGGAGGCGGGTGGAGCCGAGACGAGCCGGAATCACGCCTAGGACGCGCATCACGGAAGCTAATCAGGAGCTGGTCCCGAGTCAAAAGTTGTGCCGTGCGGACCAGACGCTACAGCCATGAAGCTAGAATATTGTACGTCAAAGAGTTAGACAGCGGCCGTGTGAGGCAGTCCGTTTGTGATTCCGGCCAGGGTGAGAAAGTTGGACAGAAGTCGCTTGCCGTGCAAAGTTGCCACCGACTCCGGGTGAAACTGTACCCCGTAGACGGGGAGTGTGCGGTGACTGAGCGCCATGATCTCCTGCCCATCGGGTCGGTCGCTCGACCAGGCCACCACTTCCAGTTCGGGCGGGAAGTTCTCCGGCGACACGACCAGGGAGTGGTAGCGCATGACCTCTACCGGGCTGGGGATTCCCTGAAATAACGGATGACCAGTGTGGGCGACCAAGGTAGTCTTGCCGTGCATCAGGCGGCCGGCGCGCACCACCTGGCCGCCGAACGCTTCTCCGATGGCCTGATGTCCCAGGCAAACCCCGAGCAGGGGGATTCGTCCGGCGGCCGCGCGCACCAGCGGAATGGAGATTCCCGCTTCCCTCGGCGTGCAGGGGCCGGGGGAGATGACGATGGCGTCGGGCCGCAACCCCAGCACGTCTTCCGGCGTGATGGCGTCGTTCCGATACACGACCGGGTTGGCACCCAGTTCGCCGGCGTACTGGACCAAATTGTAGGTAAAGCTGTCGTAGTTGTCGAGAACCAGGAGCATCAGGCGAAGCTACCGCGAGCGGGTCGAGTCCGCCATGCGGGTGGGTACCACACGCGCAGAATCTGCCCGGCGCAGGCCCTCCGCTCGGAGCGAGTCCACCATCTTCGCCCTCACCACGGGCGTGGATCTCCGCGCCCGGACCGCGGCGGCGGCGGCCTCTGCCTCGGCTTGTATCAGGGATTCTGCCTCTGCCTGCATGCGGGGTGGATTTGAATCCTCTCCGAAGTCGAGGTCTTGAAGCTCGTCAACCAGGTCTTGCTCCAGGTAGAGCGGGACAGTCACATCGCCCGGTCGAAACACCGCCTGTCCGTACTCTACCAGAGCGCTGTCTGCCAGAGCGCTGTCCGCGGCGGCATCCTCGACGCAGCGGAAGGTTCCCTCGGCAATGCGGCCGGGTTGAATTTTGATGTTCTGCTGACCGTTGTGGTCATCGTCGAGGTTGACCGCAAGGCGACACCCTTCCAGTCCCCGGGCGAGGAGCGAGTCGTTCAGCTTGACCTCGAGCCGGACGCTGCTCACACTCCGCGGCGTCGTCCGCTCCAAGGTGACTCTTTCCAGGGTACCCAGCTTGTCGCCGCCCAGCTGGAAGGGAATGAACGCGAGGGGGATGCTCAGCGGCCCGCTGCCTTCCACCACACCCTTGACGCGGTTGAGCCCGCGGTGGATCAGCGAATGCCCGACCATGCCGACTGTGAAGATGGCCAGGGCGCCGAGGGCGATGCGCAGCCAGTAGTTTCTCATAGACTCCGCCCTCCGGACAGCGGGTGATATGTTTCGCCCTACAGTGACGACCCCATAATCAGGAAAGTTTCAGCGCGACTCCGGGAGGACCGTGATCGAAGTCGAGGGACTGCACAAGCTGTATGGTGAGTTCCCCGCCGTCCAGGGGCTCTCGTTCCAGGTAGGGCCCGGCGAGGTGCTTGGCCTGGTGGGCCCCAATGGTGCCGGGAAGACCACGACCATACGGAGCCTGGCAGGAATCATCATTCCGAGCAGCGGGCGCATCCGGGTGGCGGGCCACGATCTGGCGCTGGATCCGGTGGCCGCCAAGGCGCAGCTCGCGTTCATTCCGGACGAGCCTCACCTGTTCGATTACCTCACCGTCGAAGAGCATCTCAGATTCATCGGCCGGCTGTACGGGGTACCGGATGTCAGTGCCCGCATCCCGGTTCTGCTGGAGGAGATGGACCTGCGTGACAAGCGCGGCGCCCTCCCGGGGGAGCTGTCGCGAGGCATGAAGCAGAAGCTGGCCATTGCCTGCGGGCTCCTGCACGAGCCGAAGGTGCTGCTCCTGGATGAGCCCCTGACCGGCCTGGACCCGGTGGGCATCCGCCGCATGAAAGCAACCATCATACGGCGGGCGGCGGGAGGTTCGGCAGTGATCCTCAGCTCCCACCTGCTCCATCTGGTGGAGGAGATCTGCACCCGGCTCCTGGTGCTTCAGTACGGCCGCGTGGTGGCATTCGGCACCATGGCGGAGATCATCGCCAGCCGGCCGGGGCTTCGGACCCGCAGCCTGGAAGACGTATTTCTGGCGCTGATCGGCCAGGATGAGGCTGCCGGAGCGTGATCCGAGTTTTCGGATACCTGGCCTGGCGATCGGCCCACAATCGGATTGCGCGCCAGCTGCGGCATCTTCGAAGTCCCCGATACGTCGCCGCCCTGGTCTTCGGGCTGGCTTATCTCTGGTTTACCTTCGTGGCCCAGAGGTCGGGAACGTCCCAGCACGAGGTGGCCGACGGGCGTTGGGTCGAGCTGGTGGGCTCCATCGCCCTGCTCGGCACGGTAGCCTGGAGCTGGATCTTTGGAGTGGAGCGCCGGGTGCTGAAATTTACGCCGGCCGAGGTCACCTTCCTGTTTGCCGCGCCGGTGTCCCGCCGGGGACTGATCCAGTTCAAGCTGCTCCACAGCCAGCTCTTCATCCTGTTCAACGCGCTCCTCTGGACCCTCATTCTCTCGCGGGAGCGCTTCGGGCTGTCCCCCTGGCTTCGGGTCGTCTCGATCTGGGTGCTGCTCACCACGCTGTCCTTTCACCGGCTGGGAGCTTCATTCGTCCGAACCAGCCTGGCTGACCACGGCCGTCTCGGCGTGCGCCATCGGGTGGTGTCACTGATCGTTCTGGGTGCGGTCCTGATCGCTTGGACCTGGAGTATCGCCGAGGCGCTACCACAGCTCGCCGAGAGCAGCGGCGACAGTCCGTTCGCCTTTCTCCCCGCCCTCGGCGAGGCCGCCGCCAGGCCGCTGCCGACCGCACTGACGTACCCCTTCCGGCTGATGGTCCGCCCACTGATTGCCAGCGATGTCACCGACTGGCTCAGGGCTCTGGGTCCTGCGTTGGTGTTGATGTTGGTGCACTACGTCTGGGTGGTGCGATCGGATACGGCATTCGAGGAGACTGCGGCTGCGGTGTCGCTCCAGCGGGCTCAGGCGCGCTCGGAAGGGCGGGGCCAAGCCAAGGATGCCCGCTCAACCGGCAGGATCACTCCACCGCTCCTCCGCCTGGCGCCGAAAGGCTGGCCCGCCGGCGCAATTTTCTGGAAGAACCTGGTGGCGGTAGCTCGAACCCGCCAGCTGAGGAAGGTGGCGCTCACCCTCCTGCTCGGCGGGGCTCTAATGGCGGCCCTGTCGTTTCAGCTCGAGGGCGGTTCGCTTGCGAGCATCGCGGGATGGCTCGCTATCTCCTGGGCCGCGGCAACCACCCTCATAGGACCGCAGTGGGTCCGGAACGATCTCCGGGGCGATCTCCTCAAACTCGACCTGTTGCGAAGCTATCCGCTGCGGGGCTGGTCCGTGGTATCGGCCGAGGTCGCCGCTTCGACCCTGGTGCTCACGATCATTCAGTTCAGTCTGCTGTTGCTGGGATATCTGGCATTCCTGGGCGACCAGCTCATGGAGCCGGACCTCCGGCAGCGCACTCTGCTGCTGCTGGCGGCGGTGATATTCCTGCCGGCGGTCAATCTGCTCGGCATGCTGATCCAGAACGGCACCGCCCTGCTCTACCCCGCCTGGGTGCGGCTGGGCTCGGGCGGGCCTGGTGGAGTCGAGGCGCTGGGCCAGAACGTGCTGATGATGGTGGTGTACGTCGCGCTGCTTTCCGTACTGCTGCTGCTGCCGCTGGCGATCGGTGGGGGAGCGTTCCTGCTGCTGCGCGGGGCGATACACGAGTGGGCCGCCGTCCCAGCCACGGTCCTGATCCTCGGGACCATGGCGTTCGAGGCCGCGCTGCTGGTGGATTGGCTGGGCCGGATCTTCGAGCGAACCGACCCGGCTACGGTTGGGATCGGGTAGAGGAGATTTACCACGCCGCACGCGCCGCCCTGCGGGCGGCCTGGTTGATTGATTCGCCTTCTC
>Ga0180121_10000956_pt1 | contig 12192 bp, 8 predicted proteins | sample AntDrymUQ5402106_2_FD_129676 | JGI IMG/M metagenome (GOLD analysis project Ga0180121, IMG submission 129676) | Polar desert sand microbial communities from Dry Valleys, Antarctica - metaG UQ540 (21.06) (version 2) (version 2) | ecosystem: Environmental > Terrestrial > Soil > Desert | place...
GCACTCGCCCAGGTAGAGCGCGGACTTGTCCTTGTCGTCCCTGATCGAGGTGAGCAGCGCGGCCATGTACTCGGAGGGGTAGTTGGTCTTGAGGTAGGCGGTCCAGTAGGAGACCAGCCCGTAGCCGGCGGTGTGGGACTTGTTGAACGCGTAGTCGGAGAACGGGACCAGCACGTCCCACAGCGTCTTGATCGCGCCCTCGGAGTAGCCGCGGGCCCGCATGCCGTCGGAGAAGGGGACGTACTCCTTGTCGAGGATCGACTTCTTCTTCTTGCCCATCGCCCGGCGGAGCAGGTCGGCCTGGCCGAGGGTGTAGCCGGCGAGCGTGCCGGCGATCGCCATGACCTGCTCCTGGTAGACGATCAGCCCGTGGGTGTCGCCGAGGATCTCGGCCAGGGGCTCGGCGAGCTCGGGATGGATCGGCACGGCCGGCTTGCGGCCGTTCTTGCGGTCGGCGTAGTCGGTATGGGCGTTGGCGCCCATCGGGCCGGGCCGGTAGAGCGCGAGCACGGCCGCGATGTCCTCGAAGGAGTCGGGCCTCATCGCGCGCAGCAGCGAGCGCATCGGCCCGCCGTCGAGCTGGAAGACGCCCAGGGTGTCGCCGCGGGCCAGCAGCTCGAAGGTCCTGGTGTCGGTCAGCGGGAGAGTCTCGAGCACGACCTTCTCGCCGCGGTTGGACGCGATGTTGCGCAGGCAGTCGTCGAGGACGGTGAGGTTGCGCAGGCCGAGGAAGTCCATCTTGAGCAGCCCCAGCGTCTCGCAGGCGCCCATGTCGAACTGGGTGATGATGGCGCCGTCGGCCTCGCGGCGCATGATCGGGATGACCTCGAGCAGGGGCCGCGAGGACAGGATGACGCCGGCCGCGTGCACGCCCCATTGGCGCTTGAGGCCCTCGAGCCCCTTGGCCGTCTCGACCACGCGGTGCACGTCGGGGTCTGACTCGTAGAGGGCGCGGAACTCCCCGGCCTCCTTGTAGCGGGGGTGCCCCTTCTCGAAGATCCCCGCGAGCGGGATGTCCTTGCCCATCACCGGCGGCGGCATGACCTTGGTGATCCGGTCGCCCATCGCGAAGGGGTAGCCGAGCACCCGTGAGGAGTCCTTGATCGCCTGCTTGGCCTTGATGGTGCCGTAGGTGATGATCTGGCTGACGCGGTCCTCGCCGTACTTCTCGGTGGCGTAGCGGATCATGTCGCCGCGGCGGCGCTCGTCGAAGTCGAGGTCGATGTCGGGCATCGAGACCCGCTCGGGGTTCAGGAAGCGCTCGAAGAGCAGCTTGTGCTCGATCGGGTCGAGCTCGGTGATGCCCAGTGCCCAGGCGATGATCGCGCCGGTCGCCGACCCGCGGCCCGGACCGACGCGGATCGAGCTCTCCCTGGCGTGGCGGCACAGGTCGGCGACCACGAGGAAGTAGCCGGGGAAGCCCATCTGGGCGACGACTCCCAGCTCGTAGGCCGCCCGGTCTCGATGGGACTGCGGGACGCCTTGACCCCGCGACTGGAAACGCCTTGTCAGGCCGAGCTCGACCTCCTTGACCAGCCAGGAGTCCTCGGACTCCCCCGCCGGCACCGGGAAGCGCGGCATCAGGTTGGCGCCCTCGGCGAAGCTGACCTCGCAGCGCTCCGCGATGGCCAGGGTGTTGTCACAGGCCTCGGGCAGGTCGCGCCAGACCTCGCGCATCTCCTCGGGCGTCTTGAGGTAGAAGTCGTCCGCCTCGAACTTGAAGCGTGTGGGGTCGGCGAGCGTACGCCCGGACTGGACGCACAGCAGGACGGCGTGGGCCTCCGCGTCGCGGGCGTACGTGTAGTGCAGGTCGTTGGTCGCGACCAGCGGCAGGCCGAGGTCCTTGGCGAGGCGCAGCAGGTCGGCACGCACTCGCGTCTCGACGTCGAGCCCGTGGTCCATCAGCTCGCAGTAGAAGTTGCCCGCGCCGAAGATGTCGCGGAACTCCGCGGCCGAGCGGACGGCGTCGTCGTAGCGGCCGAGGCGCAGCAGCGTCTGGACCTCGCCGCCCGGGCAGCCGGTGCTCGCGATGAGACCCTCGGCATAGGTCTGCAACAGCTCGCGGTCCATGCGGGGCTTGTAGTACTGCCCCTCCAGGCTGGCGCGGCTGGAGAGCCGGAACAGGTTGTGCATGCCGGGCGTGTTCTCGGCCCACATCGTCATGTGGGTGTAGGCGCCGCCCCCGGACACGTCGTCACCGCCACCCGCGCCCCAGCGCACGCGGGTCTTGTCCGAGCGGTGGGTGCCAGGAGTGAGGTAGGCCTCGGTTCCGATGATCGGCTTGACGCCGGCGTCGTTGGCCTTCTTCCAGAAGTCGTACGCCCCGAAGACGTTGCCGTGGTCGGTCATCGCCAGGGCCGGCATGCCCATCCGGGCGGTCTCGGTGAACAGGTCGTCCAGGCGGGCGGCGCCGTCGAGCATGGAGTACTCGGTGTGCGTGTGCAGGTGCACGAACGAGTCAGTGGATCCCATGCTGGATGGTGCCTCCGTGACGCCGGCGATTCCGCCCCGAGTGCCGGCACGGGTGCCGAGCGGGGTCAGCCAAGTGGCCCGAGTCTAAGTCCGGAGCGGACAGTCCGAAGCCCCGTCCGAGTCGACCCAGCCGACACGGCGTGTCGCCGCGTCCGCGCCCGCCGTGAAGATCATTTGCGACCCTTCACGGGACACGCCGATGCTTCGCACGGCGTGTCCCGTGAGACGTCGCGAAGGATCTTGTGGCGGTTGTCCCCAGGGGCCGACGCATCCACAGATGCGTCGTCCGTGGCCCTGGGCCCTGCCCGGGCCGCCCAGTCTTCGACAGTCATGCCTCCTCAGCGTCCGGACCTTCGCGCGACCCTGGTCGCGCGGCCCAGGACGACCGGCCACCTCCTGGCGGCCGGCGTCACGACCCACGAGCTGACCGGCCCGCTGTGGACGCCGGTCGTCCGCGGCAGTCACGTCTGGCTCGGCGGTGACGCGGAGGACCCGCTGGTCCGGATTCAGGCGGTGGCCGAGCTGATGCCCGCTGGTGCGGTCGTCGGCGGCTGGGCGGCGCTCTACCTTCTCGGCGTGCGCGACCTCGACGGTCGGACCGGCCGCGCCGCCGCCACGATGCTGCCCGTACTCGTCTGCGTCGGACCGGTCGGCCGGATGCGGCGACGCCGCGGGATCGCCGTCGACCGCAGCACGCTGCTGCCCGAGGACGTCACCGAGGCCCAGGGCATCCCGGTGACGACGGCCCTCCGCAGCTGTCTCGACATCATGCGGATGCACGGTGTCGAGGAGGGCGTGGTGGCGGGCGACGCCGCGGGTCGGTTCGGCGTGGCGTCGCCCGACGCCATCCAGGACTTCGTCGCGAGCCACCCCGGCATGCGCGGCATCCCGCAGGCCCGGGTCGCGGCGCCGCTGGTCGACGCCGGAGCGGCTTCGTGCCCGGAGAGCCGCCTGCGAGTGGTCTGGGTGCTGGAGGCGGGCCTGCCGGTGCCCCTCGTGAACCGCGGGCTGGTGGACGAGGGCGGCGTACTGCTGGGTGAACCTGATCTCTTCGACCCGGAGGCGGCAATGGCCGGTGAGTACGACGGGAGCGACCACCGCACCCTCCTCCGGCACACGTCCGACAACGCTCGCGAGGAAGGGTTCGAGCGGCACAACGTGACCGTCGTCCGGGCGACGGCGATCGACCTGTGGCCCCGGCGGGCCCACCTGGTGTCGCGGCTGCGAGCCGGGCACGGGGACGGCCTGGCCCGCGACCGCAGCCGGGACCGCTGGGGACTCCGACTCTGAGGTCCCAGCGGCCCCCAGCATGATCGTTCGCGACGTTTCACCTGAACACGCGGCTGCCGCCGACGGCGTGTTCCGTGCAACGTCGCGAATGATCTTCGCACCGGGCGGGCGGGACGGGCAGGCCGGCGGGCGGGACGGGCGGGCGGGTCAGTACGCCGTGAAGAAGCGGGCCATCCGGTTCGGCCGACCCGGGGTCACCGTTCCGGCACCCAGCGCCAGCAGCTCGAGGTCGGTGGCGACCCCGGTCATCGGGAAGGCCCTGATCCCTTGGAACGCGAGCAGCACCCGTCGGGTCCGGGCGTCGAACCGTCCGGTCACGTACTGCGGCGCCATGTTCATCCCCCGCTGCAGCGTCGTCACCGAAGGACCCGCGTCCCCCGGCCCGAACGAGGTCCCCAGCAGGGCGCTGAGCGGGTGAGTCACCGGCACCCGGCCGGTGAGGCGTTCGCAGGTCACGTCGCGGTCCCTGCTGTCCTGTACCCACTGGGCCAGCACCACCGGGCCGCCCGAGAAGCTGGCCCGCGAGCAGCGCGCCGACGCGACCCGCAGGCCCGCAGCCACCGGCCCGACCGGCACCCAGGTCGGGTGGCCGGGCTTGCGCCAGGCACCCACGACCGCACGCCAGCCGCCGTCGTAGGAGTAGAAGCCGACCCGGTAGCCGTGGTCCTCGTAGCCGCGCACCACGCCGCGCACGACCTCCCGGTTGGCCAGCACGTCCCTCGACCACGGGTGCGTCGGGTACGGCTCGACGTCGACCCACACGAGCGGCACGTCCAGCCCGACCTGCTCCATCGAGGCCACGTTGAACAGGGCCTGCTGGTAGCCCGCGTTGCGCAGCCGGGCCGCCCGCGCCGTGGCAGCCCATGGCCCGAAGCCGCCGTGCTCCGCGCGCTGCGCCGCGGTGGGGAAGGTCGTCATCGAGTACGCCGTGGTCCACACACCACGCGCCTTCGCCCAGTCGACGTGGTCGGCGAGGCACGGGTTCGGGGCCCACCCAGGCCCGTTGGTCAGGCCGATCACCACGAACGAAGCGGACGTCAGCGGCATCGGGTTGCCCGGGCTGCGCCGCGACGGGATGCCCAGGCCCTTCGGGCAGTTCGGCCAGGAGATGTCGCCGCCCGTCAGCCGCACCCCCGGCACCGGCGCCGCTGCCCCGGACGCCGGGCCGGTCGCGAGCAGAGTCGCTGGCACCGCCGTCGCGAGTACGGCGAGGACCGAGAGCACGGAACGGACGAGAAGGTGGTGCACGGTGGAGCCCCCAATGTGGTCGGACCTGATCCTCTCCTGCCGGAGCCCCGAACGGGCGGACCCGGACACGTGGCGGCCTGGCCCGCGACCGCTGGGGACTCCAATTCTGAGGTCCCAGCGGCCCCAGCATGATCGTTCGCGACGTTTCACCTGAACACGCGGCTGCCGCCGACGGCGTATTCGGTGCAACGTCGCGAATGATCTTCGAGACGGGCGGGCGGGGCGGGCGGGCGGGCGGGGCCGACGATGACGCGCGACTACGGGACCGCCCGGACCTCCCGGTCCAACGGCCAGGGGTTGACGCGGCACCCGGAAAGGCCCTTGGACTGCTGCTGCATCACGGGGGCGAGTCGCCCCTTGCTCGCACAGTAGGCATGCCCGCGACCGAGCCAGTGACCGGTCTCGTGGTTGACGACCATCCGGCGGTACTGCTCCAGCGTCCCCGGGAAGTACGGCGACCCGCGCCGCCACCGGTCCTGGTTGATGATCACGTAGCGGCCGACCCGGCAGCTGTAGGTGGTCGAGCAGACCGAGGAGAACGCCGGCAGGTACCTCGCCTGGGACAGCACGACGGTGAACTCGCTCCGGCCGCTCGACGGGGGGACGGCCCGGAAACGGTGGTGCGCCCTCGACCACCCCCGCGGGTCGGCGTACGTCGCGGCGACCTGCTCGCGGAAGACCCCCATGTCGGCCCGGATCACGCCGCGGGTGCCCACGGTGTAGCGGTGCAGCCGGAAGACGGCCAGGCTCGGCAGGTCGACCGTCGAGCCGGCGCGGGACCCACCGTCCGCCCGGGCGACCCGCAGCGACCGGGTGCCCGGTTCGGCGGGAGTCATCTCGAGCATGTACGAGCCGTCGGCCGCGGTCGTGGTCGTCGCAATCCGTCGCCACGTCCCCGCGGACCGCCGCTCCAGCTCGACGGTCACCTCCGCCACGGCGGGAAGGAGCGCGCCCGAGACGGTGACCGGGCGGCCGGCGCGGACCGCATCGGCGCTCAGCCCCGCGGTGAGCGCAGGGTGCACGTCGACCGACACCTCCGGGCTGGTCGACTCCTCGGGCGCTCCCGGCTCACCGTGGCGGAGCCGGTAGGTCGTGGTCGCGGGCGGGGCCTGGGGACTCGACACCGCGCCACCGCCGTCCGTGACGAGCAGGGCGACCTCGACCCAGCTGCCGTCCGCCGACCGGGTCTCCAGCCGGACCGGCGCGCCGGCCACACCGGACCCGGTCACCGGGTCCATGAGAAGACCGGTCAGGGTGCTCGACCCGCCGTACGCGACGACCGGCGGGTCAGCGCCCAGCGTAAGGCTGGTCGGCAGGCCGGCCGCCAGGGCCACCGGCACGGCAGGGCCGACGACAGAAGCTGCCAAGGCGGCGGATACCGGCGGCACGACACCCGGCACTGCTGTCGCAGTCAGGCCCAGCACCGCGGTCGCGGTCAGGACCGCAGCCATGCGTCGCCACGACTTCCTCACACGTTCTTCTCGGTCGGTTCGGGCCACAACCGTAGGTCAGGACAGCTCGGAACCCGCCCCGGTCCGGTCCGTCCCGGTGTGCCGTCCGCCCAGGGGCGGGCGCGGGGAGACCAGCCCGCAGTGGGCGGGCCAGTTACGGACGGCCCACGCCGCCCAGTCGCCGGGCTCCGTGCTGGGCCGGGCGAGCAGGTAGCCCTGGACGGTGTCCACGCCGAGGCTGCGCAGCACCTCGAGCTCGGCACTGGTCTCCACGCCCTCGGCGGTCACGACGGCGTCCAGCTCGAGGGCGAGCAGAACGATGGCGGTGACGAAGGCGCGCCGGGCCGCGTCCTGCCCGATGTCGGCCAGCAGCGAACGGTCCAGCTTGATGACGTCGGGGCGCAGCAGGAGCACATGGGCGAAGGAGGCGTAGCCGGCCCCCGTGTCGTCCACGGCGAGACGCAGACCCTGCGCGCGATGCGGCAGCAGCGCGGCGCGGATGTCCTCGTAGCGCGCCACCGCCGCGTGCTCGGTGATCTCGATGGTGATCCGATCCCGGTCGGCACCGACCCCCTCGACGATCTCGGTGAAGGCGGGGTCGAGGATCAGCGCCGGAGAAGCGTTCACCGACAGCCGCACGTCGGGCGGCAGCTGAGGCAGCGTCACCAGCGCGTCCTCGAGGACCCGCCGCTCCAGCCGGACTCCCAGGCCCGCCTCGTGCGCCTCGGCGAACCAGCGCTCGGGCGGGTCGTTGTCCGGGAAGCGGGCGAGAGCCTCCACCCCTACCCAGCGGCCGCTCTCGAGGTCGACGATGGGCTGCAGGGCGATATGCAGCTCGTCCGGGCCGGCGAGCACGCCCTCGGTGCGGTGCACGATCGAGGCCAGCCGGCGCCGGGGCTCTGCCATCGACTCCAGGTCGACGTCCTGGGCCCTGACGCGGCGGCCGAGGGCCTCTACGCGCCGGGCGACCAGGAGCGCGGAGACAGCCAGGACGACGATCCAGAGCAGGCCCCCGGCAGCGAGGTAGTCGGCCGCTCCCCCCCGGCCGTCGGCGACCCGGTAGGCGCTGACGGTGCGCGCGATCAGAGCGATGGCGCACTCCACGACGACGACCGCCACGAGCACGCGGACGAAGCGGTCGGAACCCGCCCCGCTGCTCGGCCCGCTGCTCGTCATCGCAACCGCCCTTCACGTCTGGTTGCCACTCTGCGTGCACAATTCCCTACGGCGGGTAGAACGACCCGGTCGAGTATGCGTCACTCGCGGCTGCCGCGGGGGGAGAAACACGCAGCCCAGCGGCTCAGACCAGCGGTCGGCGCATCCAGCGGTGCGGGAGGCCAGCGTCGTCGAACACCTCGCCGTACGCCGCGTAGCCGAGGCGCTCGTAGAACCCCGTGGCGTGGGTCTGGGCCGCGAGGACCACCAGCCGCAGGTCGCGACCGGCCGCCCGCTCCTCGATGGCCCGGACCAGCGCGACGCCCAGAGCGGTCCCGCGGGCGTGGGGGCGCACGGCCAGCCGGCCCAGGTGCCCGACCGGCCCCAGCGCCGGATCGGCGCCCTCGAACCCTGCCGGCTCCACGACCAGGCGCCCCGCTCCGACGGCCTGGTCGTCGTCATAGGCCACGAAGTGGTCGGCCGTCTCGTCCAGGTCGTCGAGCTCGAGGTCTGCCGGGACCTGCTGCTCGGTGACGAACACGTCGTACCGCACGGAGTAGGCAGCCCTGCGGTCGCGCGGGTCCGCGGCCAGGCGGACCTCCCTCACCCGTCGGCCCGCAGCCGCTCCAGTGCCGACTCCAGGTCGACCGGGTAGGCGCTGGTCAGCTCGAGGCGCTCACCGGTATCGGGGTGCTCGAAGCCCAGCCGGGAGGCGTGCAGCCACTGGCGGGTGAGGCCGAGCCGGGCCGACAGGGTCGGGTCGGCGCCGTAGGTGAGGTCCCCGACGCACGGGTGGCGGATCGCGGCCAGGTGGACCCGGATCTGGTGCGTGCGCCCCGTCTCGAGGTCGACCTCGAGCAGGCTCGCTGACCGGTGCGCCTCGAGGGTGTCGTAGTGGGTGACGCTGGGCTTGCCGTCGGCGACCACCGCCCAGCGGTAGTCGTGCGTGGGATGCCGGTCGATGGGGGCGTCGACGGTGCCCCGGAGCGGGTCCGGGTGACCTTGCACGAGCGCGTGGTAGGTCTTGTCGACGGTGCGTTCCTTGAACGCCCGCTTGAGCACGGTGTAGGCACGCTCGGACTTGGCCACCACCATCAGGCCGCTGGTGCCGACGTCGAGGCGGTGGATCACCCCCTGGCGCTCGGCCGCGCCGCTGGTGGAGACGCGGTAACCGGCGGCGGCGAGCCCTCCCACGACGGTGGGACCGCTCCAGCCCGGGCTTGGGTGCGCGGCCACGCCCACCGGCTTGTCGACGACGACGAGGTGGTCGTCGTCGTGCACCACGTGCATCCCCGGGACGGGCTCGGCCACCACGCTCGGCGCCGAGGGTGGCGCCGGCACAGTGACGTCGAGCCGGGCGCCGGCGTGCACCCGGTCGGACTTGGCCGCCGCCAGCCCGTCGACGAGCACGTCTCCGGCGGTCACCATCTCGGCCGCCTTGGTGCGGGAGAACCCGAACAGCCGCGCGATGGCTGCGTCGAGCCGCTCGCCCGCAAGCCCGTCGGGCACGGGCAGGGTCCGGTGGTCGCTCACCGCACGAGGATAGGGCGCGAAGGGCAGGCACCCGGCATGGCGAAGGGTCAGTACGCGCCGCGCCGCCCGACGACGGCGGACAGGGTCTTCCAAAGGATCTGGATGTCGCCGGCGAACGACCAGTTCTCCACGTAGTAGAGGTCGAGGCGCACGCTGTCCTCCCAGGACAGGTCCGAGCGCCCACTGACCTGCCACAGCCCGGTGATGCCCGGCTTGACCAGCAGGCGCCGCGAGGTGGACCGGCCGTAGCGCTCGGTCTCGCTGGGCAGGGCCGGCCGCGGCCCCACGAGGCTCATGTCCCCGTTGACCACGTTGATCAGCTGCGGCAGCTCGTCGAGGCTGAACCGGCGCAGGAACCGCCCGACCCGCGTGACCCGCGGGTCGTTCCTGAGCTTGAAGAGCACGTCGTTGCTGTCGTTGCGGTCCCACAGGTCGCCGAGCCGGTGCTCCGCGCCGAGGATCATCGTGCGGAACTTGTAGACGGTGAACGCCTCGCCGTCACGTCCCACGCGCACCTGCCGGAAGATCACCGGACCCGAGCTGGTGAGACGCACCGCAGCGGCGAGGACGAGAAGGACCGGGCTGATCAAGGCCAGGGCGACCGCTGCGAGAACGCGGTCGAACGCCTCCTTCATCACCCGGGTCGGACCCGTGAACTCCGGCTGCTCCACGTAGAGCAGCTGCAGGCCCGAGACGGGTCGGACGTGCACCCGCGGACCGGCGACGTCGGTGAGCGCAGGGGCGACGACCAGGTCGACGCCCGCGCCCTCCAGTTCCCAGCCCAGTCGCTTGAGCACGCCACTGGTCAGGCCTCGCGAGGCGGTGACGGCCACCGTGTCGACACCGAGCCGCGCGACGGCCTCCGGCACGCTGGTGAGGGAGCCGACCACTGGGACGGACAGACCCTCTGCGGCGTCACCGGGAGGCATACAGGCGCCGACGACCTTCAACCCGGCGTACGGCTCGCGGTCGAGCTCGGCGACCAGCGCCTCGACCTCCTCACGCCCACCGACGGCGAGGACACGGTGCGACCAGAGGTAGGAGCGGCGCCGCGCACGATGCAAGAACTTGCGGGCGCCCCAGCGACCGAGCAGGAGAGACAGCGTGCCGATCACGAACGCCAGGCCCAGGACGTTTCGCGAGAACTGGAACTTCGTCATGTAGGACGCGACGGCGACCAGGCCCCAGAAGTACACGCTGGCCCTGACCACGCGGCGGTACTCCTCCCCGCCGACCCCCAGGATGCGGCCGTCATAGGTGCGGGTCACGAGCAGGAACAGGGCCCAGGCCAGCGCAAGCGCGGGACCGAGCACGAGATAGGAGGTGGGCTGCAGGTCCGCCCACTCGCGGGCGATCGAGATCCGTCGGTCGGGACCGAAGACGATGCCCAGCGCCAGCGCGATCGAGCCAGTCACCAGCACGGCGTCGAGCAGGACGAGCCGGCGACCCAGCCGGCGCAGCCACCGGGTGTCGGCAGCGACGGACCGGTCGGCGAGGGAGATCGCCCCCGGAGCGGTCTCCGGCTGGCGGTCCGGATCGAGACGGCGGAGGGCGCGCTCGGGCACGACCGAGGTCATGCTGTCCCTTCCTCACGAGGGTCGACAAGAGGACGTACCACGGCTCGTCGACCGTTGGGCGGGCAGATCTTACCGGCTGGGGCCCGATCGGTCACGTCCAGCAAGATCGGAGTCATCCGCCACGCTCGCCCGAGATGTCCAGCTCGTCCCCACAGGCACTGCTCACATTGATGAAGACTCCGCAGCGACCCTCTCGGTTACCTCGACTTCTCCGGGTCCGTCCTGGACGGTTGAGCCTCACCGTAGGGCACCCCTCTGGCCGCCAGGACGACCATGAGGAAGCCCGCGACGACGATGGCCGAGTCGGCGACGTTGAACACCGGCCATCGCGGCAGCTCGAGGAAGTCCACGACGTGCCCCCGGCCGGGGCCGGGAGCCCGGAACAGCCGGTCCGCCAGGTTCCCGACGGCGCCGCCGAGCACCAGGCCCAGCGCGGCCGCCCACCTGCCGCTGCGCAGGCGGCGGGCCAGCCGGAGGATGGCCACGACCACGACGACAGCAATGGCCGTCAGCACGATGGTCAGGCCCTGCGCCATCCCGAACGCCGCCCCGGGGTTGCGGACCAGTCGCAGCGTGAGGGCGCCGCCGAGCAGGACGACGGGCTCGCGGTCAGCGAGCTCCCGGACGGCGATGAGCTTGGTCAGCAGGTCCAGCACCAGGATGCCGGCCGAGACCGAGAGCAGGACGGTCAGTCGACCCCGAGGCCCCCCGGCCCCGGGCGCCGGGTCTACCGACGCTCCTCCCGCTGCTTGCACGTCATGCACAGCGTCGCCCGCGGGAAGACCTGCAGGCGTGCCTTGCCGATGGGGTTGCCACAGTTCTCGCAGATTCCGTAGGTGCCGTTGTCGATGCGGCCGAGGGCGCGCTCGGCCTGCATGAGCATGTCACGCGTGTTGTTCGCCAGCGACATCTCGTGCTCGCGCTCGAAGGTCTTGCTCCCGGCGTCGGCCGGGTCGTCCCCTGCCCCGTCACCCGCGTCACGCAGCATGTCGTCGATGTCCTGCTCGGCGAGGTCGAGCTCCTCGCGCAGCCTGCGGACCTCGTCCTCGAGCTCGGAGCGCACCTGGGCGAGCTCGGCCTTGGTCCACGGCTTCTCATCAGGCCGTACGACGAGTGCCTGCGGGCCCGCCGGTGTCTTCGAGGGTGCCGCCGACTTCCGGGCGGCCGGGACGTCGGCCAGCTGGCGCTTGGCGGCAGCGATCGGCGTGCCCTCGATCATCGCCTTCTTGGCCGCTGCCTTGGTCGCGGCCGGCGAGAGGGTCGGCGGTGCCTTCGTCGCGGGCGCGGGGACGGCTGGGGTCGGGGTCCCCTGCGTCGTCGGGGTCGCCTTCGGAGCGGCGCTCTTCGGAGCGGCGCTCTTCCCTGCGGCCTTCGCCGCCGCCTTCGTGGCCGCCGCCTTCGTGGCCGCCGCCTTCGTGGCCGCCGCCTTCGTGGCCGCCGCCTTCGTGGCCGCCGCCTTCGTGGCC
>Ga0180121_10000957_pt1 | contig 12190 bp, 12 predicted proteins | sample AntDrymUQ5402106_2_FD_129676 | JGI IMG/M metagenome (GOLD analysis project Ga0180121, IMG submission 129676) | Polar desert sand microbial communities from Dry Valleys, Antarctica - metaG UQ540 (21.06) (version 2) (version 2) | ecosystem: Environmental > Terrestrial > Soil > Desert | place...
GCGATTTAAAAAATAACTACTCAGAAGTCCGAATGAAGTTAAACAATAAAGATGTTGACACGGGAATGCAGTTTCTGGGTAGTGTAATTGGAGACCATTCGAAGACTTCAATAAATACCATGTTAAATACCGGAAGTTTAATTGGAATTTTTGCCAATATTTTCGGAGTAGGATTTCCTCCTAAAGAGATAAATTCATTTTCCTGGAATGAAGCCGGAAAAGCTTTCGTTTCTTACGATGTAGATAAGGCTATAAAGACCGCGAGAATAGTTATGGATAGGAGAGGGGTAAAGATGAGTAAAAGCTATGAAGATTTAGTCAGGTTATATTACCAAATGCTTTGATTTTCGAGACAGTTTTTTCTATTTTGTATTTTCAATTAAGTATTTATAAATGCCACTAAGACATAAATCCGCACAGAAAAGAGCACGACAAACTGTTAAAAGAACAGAGAGGAATAAAAAGTATAAAGCTTTAATTAAAGGATCCGTAAAAAGAGTATTGGATAATAAAGATAAAGCTGCAGCCGAAACGGAATTGAAAAAAACGGTGGCAGTCTTAGACAGAGCTGCTGTTAAAGGTATAATACATCGGAATAAAGCCGCTAATCAAAAGTCAAAGCTCACAAAACACATTAATAAATTAGGAAAGTAATCAGAGATTTTTTCGAATAAAAAGATCTTTTTGGGGGTCCAGAGTTTTTTATTTTTTAAGAAAAGTAATTTTATAATCTATAAATACTTTTAGCGCATTTAAGAATTCCGTCCATCCGCTGCAATTGGCAAATGCGCTTTTCAACCCGTCGTCATTCATTTCCCATCCTGTTTCTTTTATCTTAAGGCGAACATTTCCGTTTTTCTCTTCAAAAATAAATTCAGCTCTTGTTTTGTAATCAACGTTCATGGCATTCCATTCAAAAATAATCTTTTCATTAGGGTATACTTCAAGCACATTTATCAGAGCAGCTTCTTCGCCCCATATCCACAGCACTTCACCTCCACCGTCAAGATCCCGTCGTGCCTCAGATGTGAAATATTTTTTTACATTTTCAGCTTTGCAAACATTATTCCATACAGTCTCCATATCCGAACTGATCAGGGTTCCCGTAGTGAAATGGACATTGCCTGGACAGGTCTTTTCAAACAATGGATTAAAAATATAATTCTTCATCTTAATTATTTTTGTAAGCTATAACTTCAATTTCAACCCTTACATCTTTTGGAAGACGCGATACTTCTACAGTGCTTCGGGCAGGAAGCGATGTACCAAGGAAGGATTCGTAAACCTCATTCATAGAATTAAATTCCATCATATCCTTGAGGAATACGGTTGTTTTGATCACATGATTTAGTGAAGAGCCGTTATCTTCAAGAATGTTCTTTAAATTAAGCAAAACTTTTTTTGTCTGTTCTTTAATTTCAGATGATACAATATTTCCTTCTGTATCTAATGCAATCTGACCCGAAGTAAAAATTAAATTTTTAAAACCAACTGCCTGGGAATATGGTCCTATTGGCGCAGGAGCCTTATTAGAAACTAAATATTCTTTCATGAAATTTTCTGATAATTTTATTTTATAATATTTCAGTGATCTATCTTATCAACTATTCTTTCCAAGTCATCATTTGAATAATACTCTATGATTATTTCTCCGGAAAATTTGCTCTTTCTGCTGATGGTGACCTTTGTACCAAAAAATTTTCTGAGTTTATCTTCAACATTCTGTAAATATGGATCGTATAATTCCCCGAGCTTTATTTTTTTAGTTCTGGTTTTTTTTAAATTTTTCTTTGTGATTTCTTCTAAATTCTTAACTGTGATATTTTCATTTATAATTCTTTTCCATAAAACAAGTTGGTCTTCGAGGATATCAACTCTCAAAAGAAGCCTTGCATGAGCTTCAGATATCTCATTTCTCCTTAATGAAGCTTTTATCTCGACAGGTAATTTCTGAAGCCGTAAAAAATTAGCGACAGTACTTCTCTGCTTAGAAACCTTTTCTGAAATTTGTTCCTGTGTAAGATCGTGTTCGTCAATTAATCGTTGATAAGAATCGGAAAGTTCCATGGGATTGAGATTTTCACGCTGAATGTTTTCTATCAGTGCAAGTTCGAGCATCGATTCATTACTATCTGCGGGCTTTTCATAAATGTATGCCGGAATTTTTTCAAGGCCGATAGACTTTGCCGCTCTTAACCGACGCTCGCCGGAGATTAAAATGAAATCGTTACCGTCTTGTTTTACGGTAATAGGCTGGATGAGACCGTTATGTTTGATTGAATCTGCAAGTTCAGATAATTTTTCTTCATCGAAATCTTCTCTGGGCTGCAGTGGATTCACTTTGATCTTAATTATATCAATCTCACTTACAGAATTTTTCAATTCGTTAGTTTCCGTTACACTTGTTATGTCAACATTCTTCTCAGTGAATATTGCCGAGAGTCCTTTACCTAAAACTGAAGATTTGTTATCCATGATTATTAAAGCTCATTAATTTTTGTATCGCTGTTTTGTATAACAGTGTTTTCCTCCGGAATTATGTACCCATTTCTAATTAGAAATTCCTTTCCAAGTTCCAGATAATTTGCCGCCCCGGTTGATGAAGGGTCATAAACAATAACCGGCTTCCCATAACTCGGTGCCTCTCCTATTTTTACATTACGAAAAATTTTTGTAGTAAATACTTTCTCTCCGAAAAATTTTCTCAGTTCGGCTTCGATCTGATTTGATAATTTCAGTCGGGAATCAAACATTGTTAAAAGATATCCTTCAATACTTAACATTGGGTTAAAAACATTTTTGACATTTTTAATTGTATTGAGCAGCTGGGATAATCCCTCAAGAGCATAATATTCACATTGAACAGGAATCAGAAGAGATTCTGCTGCCGTGAGCGCGTTTACAGTTATGAGCCCGAGTGAAGGAGGACAATCAATAAAAATAAAATCGTAAGTTGAACTATTGAATCCATCATTCAAAAACCCCATGATTTTATTTTTCAGAACACTTTCTCGCGAAGTAATATCAACGAGCTCGATCTCAGCAGCAACTAGATTTATATTAGACGTAATGATGTGTAAATTTTCTACTTGGGTTTTCTTTATACATTCATTGATTGTCCTGCCTGAAATAAATAATTCATAGGTAGAATGTCCGTCAATAATTGCTTCTAATCCAACTCCTGAAGTGGCATTTGCCTGAGGATCGGCATCGATGAGTAAAACTTTTTTCCCGTAAGAAGCTATCGAAGTGGAAAGATTTATTGCAGTTGTTGTCTTACCAACTCCGCCCTTCTGATTTGATATTGAAATTATTTTGGTCAAATAATAACTGTCATTTATAAATCGTTATACATCAATAAATTCACCTGCCTTGAGTACATTACATTTTTTACCCACTGACTCAATCTTCCTTTTGAATTCATTGGGATCGGCTTTTATCACATCAAAAGTATTGTAATGTATGGGAATAATTAAATCCGCATTTAAAAATTCAGCAGCTTTCACAGCATCATCAATCCCCATAGTAAAATTGTCACCGATGGGAAGAAAAGCGTAATCGATCCTGCACATTTCGCCGATAAGTTTCATGTCATAGAATAGAGCCGTGTCGCCTGCGTGATAAACATTTTTTTCACCAAGAGTCAGTATCACTCCTGCAGGATCCCCGCCATAGGCACCGTCGGGTCTTGAGGAAGAGTGATGAGCAAGTGTAAGCTTAACCCTACCGAATGGAAAATTATATGCTCCGCCAAGATTCATTGCGTGAGATTTAATGCCTTTCTCTTCGAAGTGATCAGCCAGCTCTACAGTGGCAATAACTGTTGCATCATTCGATTTTGAAATTTCAATAGTATTTCCAAAATGATCACTGTGTCCGTGTGTCAAAATTATAAAGTCACATTTTACATCGTCGGCACTAAGATCACTTAGAGCGTTTCCTTCAATGAACGGGTCTATAAAAATTGTATGTTTATTATGCTTTATCTCAACGCAGGAATGCCCGTGATAAATTAATTTTGTCATGAACGTTATTGTGTATAATTTCGCGTCAAATTACCATTAATAAGATACTAATTCAATTTAATAAAAATGAACAGGGAGCCTTTGAAATCACATCCGTCCAAAACTTTTAATTTTGAAAATGCAGACTAACATGATTATCCGCTTTCTTTTGAAAGACCAAAAGAAAGCTTGGCAAAGAAAAGTCTCCCGCTGATGAAAAATTACCTAAATTCTCTCGCAATTGCAGCAAGAATTTCAACTCCTCGACCGACAGAAGATCACCGTCGGTCTCGTCAAACAGGAAATTCTTGCTGCAATTGCTCAATAATTTTTAAAGGTAATTTTTCATAGGCGGGTTCTTTTTTGAAGAGCAAGAAATTATTTGCAAATTTCCTTACAATAATTCTTTATCAAAAATTCTAGAAACGTTTTGGACAACTTGCTTTGTAATAAACAGTTCGAGAAATTCTGCCAAATGTCTGCGAAGCTTCACCATTGCTTAAACAACTCGAACATTTGTTTAAGCACCCTACCATTTGTCTGAGCAGCTCGACCATTTGATTAAGCTACTCTACATATCGTCTGGGCACTCTACCATTTATTTAAGGAGCACTATCTTTTGTTTAAATATTTCCAACTTTTATCTGAGGAGTTCTGTCGTTTGTTTGGAGAAGTTCAGTAAAGCTCTGAAGTGGAAAGTATTACAGGTGGTGAAGAATTATTTTATTAAGACCATTTTCCTGGATTGTACAAAATTATCTGCTTTGATCATGTAATAATAAATACCGCTTGATAAATTATATTTGCCAGCCGAAAATGTATACTCATAAACTCCGGAATTCAGGTCCTGATCAATAAGAGAAGCAATTTCCCTTCCCGTTATGTCAAATAATTTTAATGTCACGAAGGATTTTTTTGGGATTTCAAAACGGATTAGTGTTGATGGATTGAAAGGATTTGGATAATTTTGCTGAAGAGAGAATTTATCCAGAACTACAGAAGAAATATTTTTAACATTAATTGGCACACCCTCAAAAAAATTATTGTAATTTTGTTCTGCTATAATTGATGCTTCCTTTAATTTAGTAACACCGTTTAGATTGTTCACTCCCTGAGCGATTACCTGAGCAATGACAATATGCTGTGTGTCTCCGGGATTGACATTTACAGGACCGGTCGTGGTATAAGTACGTCTGTATGCAGCGCCAGACATTACCCAGCCAATGTTTGTTTCGGGGTCACCCGAGTAAAAGTATCTTGTCGTGTCGCCTTCAGGTGTAATTATGGGGTTACCTGTCCAGAAGAATTTTCCTTCCATACTAATATAGACAATCTTATAATTAGAGGGACCATCATCGAAAAAAAAGTTAAAAGAATACATTCCTTTTGATCTGTAACCTGCTTTCTTTTTTTTATTTTTGCCTTCATAGAATAAAAGTGAGTCATTGGAATTCCCGGTGAAATAATTTGCCCCGCGGATAATTTTAAAGCCAACAGCAGGTCCGTTGGTTGTATAAGGAGGATTTAGTCGGCTGTAAGAATAGCCTAAATTGATTAAAGTATTACATCCCACGTGACCCACCAAATCATTTGCATCATCATCCGAAAAAAATGTAAAAAAAGTGTTTCGCCATATATTCGTGCTGCGGTTTATTATTTCATAATGTGAATAGATAACATTATCAAGAGCATCGTTTGTATGGAAAGTAAAGTTAATACATTTTACATCAGCCTTAAGAGGTGCCGTTCCCCATGGGTTTGGAAAGTGGGATTCAGGATATGAATCTGTCATCCTGAAAAACATTGTTTGATTGCCATAATCATTAGCCTCCCACATTCCGGACATTGTATTAAAGTGGACGGGAGCGCCTTGATTAGAATTTAATAGAAGAGAATTGGGCCATAAGATCCTATTACTATCCAAGATACCATTCTTCAGTTTATAAATCCTGTAAACCGGATCACCATTACCTATTGGTTGACCATTATCGGAAGTATAACCAGGAAGATACTCACCACCGCCATAGTCCACTATTGCTATAAGAGTATCATTGCTTACAACTGCACCAATAAGTAATCCAGATAAATACCTTGCATACTTTCCAGAACCTTTTGGCCATTCAAATTCAGAATTACCGGTGAACAAATTATTATTAAAGCTACCATCTTGATAATATATGGTAGAAATATTATTACCGTCAATTTTTGCAGGAATGAGATTACCGCTTTGAGCCGGAATCTCCGAAAAATTAAAGAATAATATTAAACCAACACATAGGTATTTTATTTTCATAATCCACATTATTTTAAGATCATCATTTTCTTAGTCTGAACAGAGCTACCCGCTTCGCGAGGCGAGCCCGTTTCCATTTTATAAAAATAAATTCCGCTGGATAAATTAAAATTATCAGTTATTAATTTATATTCATACTGCCCGGAATTCAGATTTTGATTTACAATAGTTGATAATTCTCTGCCTGTAATATCATAAACCTTTATAGTTACTAACGATGGTTTTGAAATATCAAACTTTATAGTTGTAACCGGATTAAAAGGATTCGGATAATTCTGATAAAGAAAAAATTTATCCGGGACTACTGAAGAAATATTTTTAACATTAATCGGCACACCTTCAAAAAAGTTATTGTAATTTTGCTCTGCTACAATTGATGCTTCCTTTAATTTAGTTACGCTGTTTAGATTGTTTACACCCTGAGCGATCACCTGCGCAATGACGATGTGCTGAGTGTCACCGGGATTTACAGTTACAGGACCGGTTGTTGTATAAGTAATTCTGTATCAGGCTCCAACAGAATTAGGCATTGTCCAGCCCGTATTTGTTTCAGGATCTCCTGAAAAATAATGTCTTGTAGGAATTCCTTCAGGAGTAAGAATTGGAGTACCCCATCTCAGTCTTTTTCCTTCCATGCATCTATAAACATCTGCAAAATCTCCGGGTCCATCATCGTAAAACCAATTAAATGAGTACAATCCTCTAGTTTTATAACCGCTTATCTTACGATTGTTTTTTCCCAGATACAAAGATAATGTATCGTTTTGATTTCCAGAATGAAAATTTGCGCCTCGGATAATTTTAAATCCAACAGCTGGAGGATTGCTACCATAAACAGGATCACTTGTACGAAAATACGTATATCCTAAATTGTTTATTGTATCAGAACCTAAATATCCGACATATTTTGTTGCATCATCATCAGAAAAGAATGTGAAAAAGGTTTTGTTCCAGATCTGACTGCTTCTGTTGATAATTTCGTAATGAGAATACAAAACGTTATTTAACTCATTCTGAGTTTGAAAACTAAAGTTAACACATTTTATATCTGCTTTTAAAGGGGATGTATGTCCTCCTTGTAAATAATGTGACTCAGGATATGAATCTGTCAAGCGGAAAAACATCGTTTGATTTCCATAATCATTTGCCTCCCACATTCCGGAAACAGCATTGAAATAAACTGGAGCACCCTGGTCAGAATTAGATAATAATTTGTTTGGCCATTTGGAACGGTCTAAATCCAATACTCCATGCTTAAGTTTATAAATTTTATAAGCCGAGTCTTCGAGACCGGCCGCTATACCGTTATTAGAAGTATAGCCGGGTAAAAACTCACCTCTTCCATAATCTCCGATTGCTACGAGAGTATCATTATTTACAATTGCCCCAATACAAAGTGCAGATGAATATCTTGCTTTTTTCCCAGAACCCTTTGGCCATTCAAAGCCGGAACTGTAGTTGATTCTATCCAAATTAAAGTTTCCATCCTGAGCAAACCAAGTCGAAATATTGTTACCATCAATTTTTCCTGAAGGTATACTTCTAGTTTCGGTTTTTAGAATAACGCCATTATTGCCGGCTATCCAGCCTGTATATTGATTAAAAAAATAAACTCCATTTATATCTTCATTTGTTGGAAGATTCACAGTTTCCCAATTCAGGCCTCCGTTTGCGGATTTTAAAAATGATCCTGATTCTCCCACTGCGACCGAAAAATACGCCGCTATAAAAATTACTTTCTTAAGATCATTTGCAGTATTAGAATTTACATATTTCCATTTTGAATTGTCATCTTTCCACAACATTATCCCGTCCTTACCACAAATTAAATTTCTAAAATTTAATTCGTACGAAGCTATCGACAGTAAATCATTTGATATTTTCATCGTTGTATCTAATATCCAATTTTCTAAATTGTTACGATAAAATCTAATTCCTTCATCGCCGCAAATAATACTTCTTGAAATCCCGTTAAGGTTTGAATTAACAGGAGACTGTACTGAAGCCCAAGTGTTTCCTCTGTCTGTCGAATGCAATATTATTCCATTGTCACAGGCACAGTATCCTTTATTCCACAAAAATCTCAAATCCATTGAATTAATGTTTTCGGGTGTTGACGAGTTAACCTGCACCCACGTGATTCCTAAATCACTGGATCTTATTATTAAACCATTGTCTCCAACGATCCAAATATACCCTGCTCCAATGAATATTGAATTAAGTTTTTGAGAAGTGTTAGAATTAATATTAGTCCAATTAATTCCTTTGTTTGTAGTTTTAAGGATCAATCCATTATCGCCGCACACAAATCCTGTTTCAGCATTAATGAAATCAATGTAATTGAGATTTGTAGTTGTGTTGCTTTCCTGAAAATGCCATACATATTGAGCATTCGCTCCTAGTGAATAAAAAATAATAGATAATATTATAAATAAAATCGTTCTCATTGTTAATGAACCTAATTAAACTCTTACACAAGCACAATACAGTAAATTGAAAGTCCGGTTTCTATTACAAAACTGATATTATTATAACACAAAATTACAAAATGCAGAGTTTCGTATCTTTTTACTTAAAACGAAATAAATTATATTGCACATTGATTTAAAACTAATTTTATATGTCGAAATTACTCAAAGAAAAACTTTCCTCACAACTAACCCCTTTAAAAGATGAAGCGAAATCAATTATAAAAAGTAATGGCAAAGATGTCATTGACCAGGTTACAATTGACCAGCTTTACGGTGGAATGAGAGGGATCAAAGGATTGATTTGTAATACATCTTCGGTTGGATTGGATACAGGCCTTATTATCCGGGGCATTCCTATTTTAGAATTAACCGAAAAACTTCCGGAAGAGATATTTTACCTTTTGCTGACCGGCGAACTTCCCGATGAAAATGCTTTGAAAGATCTGCAATCGGATCTTCACAAAAGAGAAAATGTTCCTTCTTATGTGTGGGATGTTATAAATGCAATGCCGCAGGACACACATCCGATGGTAATGTTCAGCTCTTCGATATTATGCATGGAAAAAGAGTCTGAATTCAGAAAGCTTTATGACAAGGGCACGAACAGAGATAAATTATGGGAAGCCATGTATGAAGATTGTATGAATATCATCGCGCGTGTTCCGCATATCGCAGCGTTTATTTACAGAAAGAAATTCCAAAAAGGCGACAAGATTGAACCTGATAATAATTTGGATTGGGCTGCGAATTTTGGAAAGATGCTCGGAGTCGAAGACAAAGATGGAACGTTCGCAAAGTTAATGCGGCTCTATATGGTCCTTCACAGTGATCACGAAGGCGGCAACGCGAGCGCATTTACAAATCTTGTAATTTCTTCCACTCTATCAGATGCTTACTATGCTTTTAGCGGTGCTCTGAATGCACTTGCAGGCCCACTGCATGGTTTGGCAAATCAGGAATGCTTGAGATTCATCGTCAAGATGCGTGAAGAGATCGGTCATCCACCGACTGATGAAGAGGTAAAAACATACTGTCAGAATTTACTTAACAATAACAGAGTTGTTTCCGGATATGGACATCCTGTTTTACGAATTACTGATCCGAGGTTCATGGCTTTTTTAGAATTCGGAAAGAAGGAAATGCCCGAGGACGAAACGTTTAAAATCGTTAAGCAGCTGTTTGAGATAGTTCCTGATTTGCTGATAGCTCAGGGAAAAGCAAAAGATCCTTGGCCAAATGTAGATGCAGCAAGCGGTTCTCTTCTTTATCATTACGGGATAAAAGAATATGAATTTTATACAGTGCTTTTCGGAGTGTCAAGAATCTTAGGATTTTCTGCTCAGATAATTCTTGCACGGGCAATGGGTGCACCGATTATAAGGCCGAAGTCCGTTACGACACAATGGATAAATTCGCAGTTAAAGAAATAAATTATTCACTAAACCTGACCGGTTTTAGAAACCTGTCAGGTTTACATTTTTATCTTCCACCCCTTCAACTCTTCCAGCATCTTATAATCCGTCAGATCATAATGAACCGGTGTGATCGAAACGTAATTTTCTTTTATCGCAATTTCATCAAACTCTAATCCTCTATCCAGCACAGCCATTCGGCCAGTTAACCAGAAGTATTCTTTTTTGTTTGGATCAATACGAGATTCATAATGGTCATCCCAAAAAGATTTTCCCTGACGTGTGATCAAAACTCCCTTGATCTTTTTTTCTTCAACTGCCGGAATGTTTACATTCAAAAGTGTACCATGAGGAAGTCCGTGTTTTAAAACATGCTTTGCAATTTTCGACGCGAACTTAGCTGCAAATGAAAAATCATTAAAAGTAAAACTTGTCAACGACAACGCTATAGAAGGAATTCCAAGTATTGTTCCTTCAGTTGCTGCAGATACTGTCCCAGAATATATAATATTAACTGCAGTATTCGCTCCGTGATTTATTCCCGATAAAAGAAGATCGATCTTTTTACCTTTGAGAAGATTTCTCACGGCAAACTTTACTGAATCTGCCGGGGACCCTTCAACAGCATATCCATAAAAATTTTTGTCTATTAAATTTTTACTGACCCGTATCGGATTTGAGACTGTAATCGAGTGGCCAACTGCGCTCTGCTGAGTATGCGGTGCCACGACAATCACTTCCGCAAATTTCCTAATCTCTCTCCATAATAATTTTATACCATCCGATTCAATACCATCGTCATTTGAAATTAATATTGTGGGTTTTGTCATTCTTGTTAATTCGTTAGTTAGTTAATCGTTAATTGTTAATCGTTAATCGTTGAATTCGTTAATTCATTAATTCGTCAATTTTCTTGTATTAGAGGACTAATTAGTCAAATGCTGATATTCATCAGTCATTACTCATTACTCATTAATCATTACTAATTGCAATGAGTTTTTTCCAAATCATAACTTTCAATTCTTCCAGACCTTCTCCCGTTACTGAAGATATTAAAATCTTTTCTTCTTTAGTCTTAAGCGTTTGCAATTTTTTCCTTACGTCTTCAATTATCGCATCGATCTTTGTGAAACAAATTATTCTGGGTTTATCAAGCAGATTGGCTTCGTAGTCTTTAAGCTCTTTTAGAAGAACTTCATAACTTTCTAAAATTTCTTTTTTTGTTTTTGCATTAGTAAGATTCGTAGAATCAATTAAGAACAATAGAATTCTCGTTCTTTCGATGTGTTGGAGGAATTGTATCCCGAGACCTTTTCCGCTTGATGCGCCTTCTATAATGCCTGGAATGTCTGCAACGACAAATGAATCATACTCTTTATAGCGAACAATTCCGAGATTCGGTATTAGAGTAGTAAAAGCGTAATCGGCGATCTTGGGTTTTGCTGCGGAAACTTTTGATATAAGCGTTGACTTACCGGCATTCGGAAATCCTACAAGCCCGACATCTGCTATAAGCTTCAGTTCTATCAAAATAGTTTTTTCTTGACCTGCTTCACCGGGCTGTGCTATCCGGGGTGCCTGATTTGTTGCGTTCTTGAAATGATTATTTCCCTTTCCTCCACGACCTCCTTTAAGTATAATAACTTTCTCACCGTCTTTTAAAAGTTCAGCGAGAACTTCTTCCGTTTCAAAATCTTTAATAATGCTTCCGCAGGGAACGAGTATCACTGCATCAACGCCGTTCTTTCCTGTCTTAAGTCCACCCTGTCCATGATCTCCTTTCTGAGCATTGTAATGCGCTTTGTAACGGAAGTCAATTAAGGTCGCAAGTTGAGAAGTTGCTTTAAAAATTACGTCGCCGCCCTTTCCACCGTCTCCGCCATTAGGGCCGCCTTTCGGAACGTATTTCTCTCTGCGAAAACTCACACATCCATTTCCCCCTGACCCGGACTTCGCAAAAATCTTTGCATGATCTAAAAACAATTTTACTCCATTTTTTTAAAGTATCCA
>Ga0180121_10000958_pt1 | contig 12182 bp, 8 predicted proteins | sample AntDrymUQ5402106_2_FD_129676 | JGI IMG/M metagenome (GOLD analysis project Ga0180121, IMG submission 129676) | Polar desert sand microbial communities from Dry Valleys, Antarctica - metaG UQ540 (21.06) (version 2) (version 2) | ecosystem: Environmental > Terrestrial > Soil > Desert | place...
GACGGCGACAGGTTGAAGCCCAGCATCTGGTCGGGATAGTACTTCCGCACCCCTTCGGCGAACTCCTGGGGCTGGTCGATCTCGGTGGTGTTTTTCTCGGTCCAGATCAAGTCCACGCCCAGCTCCGCCGCTTCCCGCGCATCCTCCACCGCCATCTGAACCCCACCCGGCTCCTGGTTCGGCAGTGCGCCATCGATTGAGTCGGTGCGCGCGATGGTTACGACGTCGATGCCGGTCGCCTGCGAGGCGGCCTTGATTGCCTTCAGCTTGGCCAGCCAATCCTTCCGCGGGACCAGGACCTTGTTGCGCTTCTGCTTGCCGACGTTCACGATGTGGCCGCAGGTGCGGTTGGACGGGTCCTGGTTTTCCAGGTGCACTCCGGCTGCCCGGGCCCGAATCAGCTCCACTGCGAGCGTAAAGGTCTGGGTCGGACCGCCGAACCCGGCCTCCATGTCCACGAATGCAGGCGGGGCTTCCAGAATTTCTTTTCCATCGGTGTCGTAGTAATGCGTGTTGCGGGCGCCCTCGATGCCCATCCACATCTCATGCACCAGCTTCACCATGTCGTGCGAGGCGTAGACGCCGATGTCGGGGAACATGCTCTTGGTGGCGGCCAGCTGCCAGCCGCTGCCGTAGAGCGCCTTGAAGCCCAGCCGGGTCATGATGGCCGAGGTGAACGCGTCGTAGGCACCGGCGGTGTGGAGGAACGACTTCCGCGCCCGGGCCTCATGCAGGAGGCGGCGAAGCTTGTCGGCTGGCTCCTCGGTCTCCGGGGGAGCAAAGAGCTTCCCGACGCCCTCGGCAGGGTAGGTCGCATGAACGGACTCGGGACGGGTCGCAGTGGCCATCGATGGTCTCCTTGAGGGTGCTGCGGTTACTTTGTGAAACTATTCACATGATAACGATTGGTTCCGAAACGCGCCAGAGTGTAGCGCCCTTCCCACGTCAGCCGCTGCAATGCCGTGCAGGGCAGGGCCCTGCTATCTTCCCGGCCATCGTGGAAACCCCAGGGCCGATGTTCATCACCAAGCCTTTCGTCACCGACCGGCGCATCCGGTTTGCGCTGGTGGGCTGCGGACGAATCTCGGAAAACCACTTCGCCGCCATCGAAAAGCATGCCGACCGGGCCGAGCTGGTGGGCGTCTGCGACGTCGACCCCGCGGCCTTGGCCCGGGCCGAGCAGCGCACCGGTGCTCCCGGTTTCCGGAGCCTGGAGGCGCTGTTGGCCGGCACCGATGCCGATGTTGTCATCCTCGCCACACCCAGCGGGCTCCACGCGGAGCAGGCAATCCAGGTGGCCGGGGCCGGCCGGCACGTGATGACCGAAAAGCCCATGGCAACGCGCTGGCGCGATGGCAAGCGCATGGTCCATGCCTGCGATCAGGCCGGGGTCCATCTCTTCGTGGTCAAACAGAACCGCCGCAATGCTACCCTCCAACTGCTCAAGCGGGCGGCCGAGAAGGGGCGGTTTGGCCGGATCTACATGGTCACCATCAACGTGTTCTGGAGCCGCCCCCAGTCATACTACGACAGCGCACCCTGGCGCGGTACCTGGGAATTCGATGGGGGTGCCTTCATGAACCAGGCCAGCCACTACGTGGATCTGCTGGACTGGGTCATTGGTCCGGTGGAAAGCGTCCAGGCCTATACCGCGACCTTGGAGCGGAATATCCAGGTTGAAGATACCGGGGTGGTGAGCATTCGGTGGCGCACCGGCGCGCTCGGCTCGATGAACGTGACCATGCTGACCTACCCCAAAAACCTCGAGGGCTCGATCACCATCATCGGTGAGAAGGGCACTGTGCGGGTCGGCGGGGTGGCGGTCAATCGGATTGACCATTGGGCCTTTGCCGATACCGATCCGGACGACGCCCTGATCGAGCAGGCGAGCTACGACACCAGCTCGGTGTACGGCTTCGGCCATCCGCTCTATTACGACAACGTGATCAAGTCGCTTCGAGGCGAAGCGGTGCCCGATACCGATGGACGCGAGGGGCTGCACTCGCTGGAGATTCTCATAGCCACCTATCAGTCCGCGCGGGATGGGCGGCGGGTGGCGCTGCCGCTGGAGTATTGAGCTGAGCTGATGCCTCCCAAACGAGCCTTGGTGGCGCGCATGTCAAACCAGATGTCGGTGAATCCCGGCCGCTCCGCCGTCCAGGTCCTCAGCGCGGCCCGGCGGGTGATCCGTATGGAGGCGGCGGCCGTGGCAGCGCTGGAGCAGCGGCTGGGAGACTCCTTCGTGCGGGCCGTGGACGCGATCCTGGATGCCCGTGGCCGCGTCATCGTCTCGGGCCTGGGGAAATCAGGCATCATCGCTCGAAAGATCGCCGCCACGCTCACCTCCACCGGCAGCCCGGCAATCTTTCTGCACCCGATCGATGCCCTGCACGGAGATCTCGGCATCGTTGGGCCGGCGGATGTGGCGTTGCTCCTGTCCAAGAGCGGCGAGTCCGAGGAGCTGCATGCGCTGCTGGAGTGCCTGGGCCGCTTCGGCGTCACCGTCATCGCCCTTACGGGAAATCCGGACTCCACCCTCGCCCGCGAGGCCGCCATCGTGCTCGACTGCGCAGTGGAGGAAGAAGCCTGCCCTCACGACCTCGCGCCCACCAGCTCCACCACCGCGGCGGTGGCGATGGGCGATGCTCTGGCGGTTTCCCTGTTCATGGCGCGCGGGTTTCGCCAGGAAGACTTTGCCCGCCTGCACCCCGGCGGACGTCTGGGGCGGCGGCTGCTCCGGGTCCAGGATGTCATGATTACGGAGGAGATCCCAATGCTGGCCCCCGACGCCAGCATGCGCGAATGCGTCGTGCTGCTGGCCAAGCGGCGCGGCACCGTGGCCATTGTGGACCAGGAGAAGGTGCTTCTGGGCGTGGTGACCTCAGGCGACCTCACCCGCCTGATGGACCGGGAGAGGGATTTCCTGGCGGTTCCGGTGGGCACCATCATGACGGTCTCACCCCGTACCGCCGAGCCGGGCCAGCTGGCCGCTCAGGCGGTTGGGATCATGCAGCTCCGTGGAATCATGGCGCTGCCGGTATTGGACCCGGACCACCATGTGGTCGGCATGGTGCACCTGCACGATCTCATGCGAGCCGGTGCGGTATGACACCAGGGAGATAATGACCCGTGTCGCTCTGACGCACGAGGGTCGAAATGTCGCCTAACCTGCCTCTCCCGCACCGTTTGGCGGACCAGCCCACCGCACCCGTCCAAAGCTCCTAGGCTTGCATCACACATGTATTTGGGTATGTTCGCCGGTGCGCATCTGGAACGCCGCAGGTCCCGTGCAGCTATTGGCAGCCGGGTGGCGTACCTCTTGCACCGAGAGGCTCGGATTCATTTACCGCTCATGCGGAAAAGGGCTCCGCTTCATTACATACATAGGCGCTACTCTTTCCCCCTAGGTGCCAGTGGGTTCCAGCTCATGTCTGCGGTAAGCCCCTCACCGAGCAGCAGACTCAAGTCCGCCCCAATCGTTGACGATTCGGCGCGGGTCCTGACAGCGGCAATCCCACAGTCTCAGCCCCTCCCCGTAGCACCGGCCGTCTCTCCTGCCGAATCTGCGTCGACATCCACTCCCGGGGTCTGGAGCGCCATCGAGCGCCTCGCGCTCAGCCAGCGGGCGCCGCAGATCATGCGGATCCACCTGGTCCGTTCGTTCGTGCGCATCGCGGTGCTCATGGCGGGCGATACGGGGGCGTTACTGCTGCTCCGCGTTCTGCTTCGTGGCGTGCGAGACGAGCTCTGGCTCGGGCCGGCCGCCGCGTCGGTGGTCAACAGCCTGGTACCGCAGGGCGCTCTGCCCCTGGTGCAGCTGGTGCCGGCGGTTCTGCTGGGTCTCATCGCCCTCGACACCTACGGCGCGAGCGACCGCCGGCGGGATGCGGGCCGGCTCGTTGCCGGCGCCACGCTGGGGCTGGGGCTCCCGTTCTGGAGCCACCTCTGGAGTCACTTCACCCCGCTAGCGCTGCCTGGCTTTATCCTCCTCGCGGGACTCATCGGAATGACGCTCATTGTCGAGCGCCATCTGATCGATTACGTGGTCCGGAGCCTCTGGCCCATCGGGCCGGGCGCCGCACGTGCGCTGCTGATCGGACGGCCGGAGCACACCCGCCGCGCCTTCGAGCATCCGGCGTTGTCCGATGCCCGCGAGTTTGCCTTCGCTGGAATCATCGACGCCGACCAGCTCGACCTGCGGTTGCGGCACGGCGGCTTCAGCCGTCTGTGTGAGACGATCAAGCGGTATCAGGCGGATACCGTGGTGCTCACCGGGCCTCTGACCGACGAAGCCCTGGCCCTGGTCATCGAGGCCGCGGCTGCGGCGGGTTGCCAGCTGTTCGCGTTGCCGCGGCCCTTCGCGCTGGGAGGCGTCGAATCCCAGACTGTGTGGCGGCGGGGCGCTCCACTGGTCGCGCTCAACCGGCCGACCCTGCGCGGCCGGCAGCTGATCCTGAAGCGCACCCTCGACGTGGTGGTCTCGGGCATCGGCCTGACACTGCTCAGTCCGCTCTTCCTGGCCGTGGCACTCGCCGTATCCATATCCTCACGAGGGCCCATTTTCTTTCGGCAGACGCGGGTGGGGCTGGGTGGAAAGCTGTTCAAGATCACAAAATTCCGCAGCATGGTGCACGACGCAGAGGCGCTGCTGGACGACCTCACTCCCAAGAGCCTCTACAGTGACCGACGGCTGTTCAAGGTCAAGGACGATCCCCGGGTCACCTGGCTCGGCAGCGTCCTGCGCCGAACCAGCCTGGATGAGCTGCCGCAGCTGTGGGATGTGTTCGCCGGAACCATGTCGCTGGTGGGTCCGCGGCCGCCCCTGCCGGGGGAAGTCGATCTCTACGAAGAGCACCACTACACCCGCTTCGACGTGAAACCGGGCATTACCGGCCCATGGCAGGTCAGTGGCCGTAATACGATCACTGATTTCGAGGAAGTGATCCGGCTGGAAACCGACTATATCCGCGAGTGGACCATCTGGAAGGACATCGGGATCCTGCTCCGCACCGTGCCCGCGGTGCTATACATGCGCGGGGCGCATTGACCTAGCGACCGACAAAGTAGGTGTGTTCCACCGCCGACCCTCGCTCCACCCGCAGCACCCTTCCTCCCAAATCCGACATCAGCCGCGTCACGGTGCCCTCGTCCATGAATCCCATCCGCATGGGTGTAAGCTCCAGCCGCTCGAGCAGCATGCGCTCGCCGAATCCCAGCGCCCGTAACAGCCCGTACAGCCGGCGTCGCGGCTGCAGTCGGTGAAGCAGCCCGATCCGGTTGGGAAGCTGAAACACGAGGAGTCCGCCGGGGCGCAGCACCCGCATGAACTCGCTCAGGTACGAGCGGACCATCACCCTGGTGGGGAGGTGCTGAAGGACGTACCTGGTGTAGACCAGGTCGAACGACGCGGATTCGAAGACTCGCAGGTCCTCGGTGGCGTTGAGTACGAACCGGCACCGGTCGCACTCGCGATTCAGCTCCTCGGCTTGCGCCAGCATGGGGGCGGAAATGTCCACCCCGACGCAGCGCCCGAAGTGGGCAGCGAGGGACCGGGTAAGACGGCCCACGCCGCATCCGAAGTCCAGGACATCGTCGCGGCGCTTCGGCACTCCTAACGCCTCAACTGTCGTCATCAGCGCGGCCACATCCCGGACCCCGGTTGCGAAGAACTCGTCGGCGTTCCACCCGCCGTGCCGGCGCGTGGGGCTGGTGAGCACAGCCCAGAGTGGGTCCACCCGTCCCAGGGCTTCCCAATCCTGTTGATGGCTCCGAAGCGACTTCACCCTACCTCCTCCTTGAACCGGCCGTAGCGATCGCGCACGAAATCGCCGAACTCGCGGCGGAAGCGATCGGCGCGGAAGCGCAAGGCATTCTCATGGCAGTCCGCGGGGGCGATGCGGGCTGCTTCACGCTCGAATGTGGTGACTGCGCCCCGGAGCGACGAGACGGTCTGCTCGGCGAAGAAGACACCGGTGGGCCGGGCGTGGTCGAGGCCGTGAATCGTTTCCACCGCGCCTCCTTTCTGAAAAGCAATGACGGGTGTCCCGCAGGCCTGCGCCTCGAGCGGTGCGATGCCGAAATCCTCCTCCGCGGCAAAGACGAACGCGCGGGCCCGCCGGAGATGGTCGAGCAGGACCGGCTGCGGTTGGCGGCCGAGCAGCCGGACGTTGGCCCCGGCCTTGGCTCGTACTCGCCCCATCTCGGGACCATCCCCGATGATTACCAGGGTTCGCTCGGGCATGTCCGCAAAGGCTTCCGCAATCAAGTCGATACGCTTGTACGGGACCATGCGCGATGCCGTCAGGTAGAAGGGCTCGCGCGGGATCTTCCAGTCGGGCGTGAAGCTCTCGGTATCCACCGGGGGGTAGATGACGGTGGAATCGCGGCGATATACCTTCCGGATTCGTCGGGCCACAAACCGCGAGATCGCCATGAATTCGTCCACCCCGGCAGCGGTGCGCGCATCCCAGATGCGGATCCCGTGCAGCAGCCGGCGTGCGAGCAGCGACCTGAGCCCGCGCTCGAGACCGGTTTCCCGGAGATACTGATGCTGAAGGTCCCACGCGTACCGCATCGGCGAGTAACACATGCACAGGTGGAGCTGGTCCGGTCCCGTCAGCACCCCCTTCGCCACGGCGTAGGAGCTGGACACGATCAGATCGTACCTCGACAGATCGAACTGCTCGATGGCCAGCGGCATCAGCGGCAGATAGGACCGGTACCGGGTGCGGGCCCAGGGGAAACGCTGAAGAAATGACGTCCCAACCGGCCGCCCCCCGAGAAATCCTCGCTCATCAGGCGGCATGAAGTCGATCAGGCTGTACACGTCGGCGTCGGGAAGCACGTGAAGCATCTGCTCCAGCACCCGCTCCGCGCCGGCATAGGTCACCAGCCAGTCGTGCACGAACGCCACCTTCATCGCAGCACTCCCTGGAGAACTCCGAAGACCCCGCGGGCGGTGTTGCGCCAGGAGAACTGCGCGGCCCGCGCCTGTCCCGCCGCGCGCATGGAATCGCGCAGAGCGGCATCACTCATAAGGCGGCCGGCGGCCTCGGCCAGCGCGGCCGGATCGTTCGGGTCGAAATAGAGAGCTGCGTCTCCACAAATCTCGGGCAACGAGGCCGCGCGCGACACCACAACGGCGCAGCCGGCCCGCATTGCCTCCAGAGGAGGGAGACCGAAGCCTTCATACCAGGAGGGATAGACAAAGCACAGCGCCCCTTGGTAGAGCGCTTTGAGCTCCGCATCCCTGGCATAGCCGACTCTCCGGACTTGCTCGGAGGCGTCCTTCTGTCCGGCGAAGATGGCGGGGAAGCTACCGCCCACACTGACGACCTCCAAATCCGGCACCGCCCGTCGGAGGAGGGGCAGGGCCTGCACCAGCGCCGCGAGGTTCTTATGAGGCGCCTCGCTACTCACGGCAAGAATGTAGGGACGGGCGCCGATCCCGTGCCGGGTGAATACGGTCTGGTCCGGTTGTACGGCGTCCAGGTGGTCGGCGCCGAGGTGCACCACCGTGAACCGGTCCGGCGCAATGCCGGCGTAATGGGCCAGCTCCGTGGCGGAAAACCGGGACGGCGTAATTACCCGCGCGGCGCACCTCCCCAGCCGGCGAATGTTGATCCGGTACCAGGTGCGAAAGGCAAACGAATAGGCCGACGGCACCGCGAAGACCGACGCATCGTGAATGACAACGACCTGGTGGCTGCGGGTGAGAGGGCCGAGGTTGCCGAGGCTCAGCAGCAGCGCCGACGGTTGGTGCAGCGCCAGCGACGCCTGCTCCCAGAGCTGGCCCCGCCCCTTCCCGGTGACTCGGAGGGGGATATGGCGGGGCTGGAGGTCGGGCTCGAACCCGGGAGGGATGGCCAGACTGAACTGGTACGCGCGGCGGTCGATCTCGTCCCGTTCGATCAGATCATCGAGGGCCCGCACCACCTCGCGCGCAAATCGCTGGACCCCGGTGATGGCCTGGCTGAGGAACCTTCCGTTGATAACGACCCGGTGCACGTCAGCGGCCCCGGCGCTGCCGCCGAGCCTCGTTCACCGGAGCGCGTTCCCGGCAGCCGCGACTTCCCGAACCTTGGAGCCATGCCGCGCTTCGGCCGGGTACACGAAGCTCGATCCGGTGAGGATTCCGTCGCACACCACGTCGAGCCCGCGCGAGCGTCCCGGCAGCAGCCCGGAGAGCCCGTTGTCCAGGCCAACCGCGAACGGCGGCCAGTCGGACTTGGGAGTCATGAACTCCAGCGGAATCATGCGGCGGAAGAAAAAGTGGTAGGCATACTTCCGGGCCCGCTCGACCACGGCCGGCTCGAGCATCCGCCCCAGGGGCAGTCGGTCCAGCAGCCCGAAGTAATCGGCTGCCGAGGTTGCATCGAGGGTCACACCCTTGTTGCGGATCCACGCCTCGCCGGCCACAATGACCGGGATCCCCATGCTGGTGAGCTCAACCCCGGTCTTGGTGCCGTAGATGATCACCGCGTCGCACTGGGACATGGCGGCGTAGGTGCTCACGTGGCTCTCCGGCGGCACCACGAACACGTTGGGCGGCAGGGTGGGGAAGGCGCGGCGAATCTCGTCCACCAGTGGCTGGCGCGAGGGCAACGTCCCCCTGAGCTCGGCGGGATGGACCCGAATGAGGAGCTGGAGGCCGGGCCGCCCGGCGAAATAGCGAATGGTCTGGAGGGTCCACTCCAGCATGTTGGGAAACGCATTCGCCGGATAGTGGAGCTGCGCGTCCCACATGACGTTCGTCAGCATCCCGATGGTGGGCCGGGAGAAGTCCACCCCCACCTCGCGCGAGATCGACTCCACGTCCACCTGGGGCCGCTCGTGAAACCAGATCCAGTCCTGGGTTCCGTGCCAGCGGCTCTGGAGATACTGGAGCAGCTCGTTCTCCACCTCAGGCGTCCAGGGCAAATCCTCCCACGTTGCCGTGGGCTCGTTCATGAGCGTGTGATGGTAGGTGTCGCCGTGGCTGAAGATGAAGCACTGCTTTCGATAGGCCGGATTCCAGGTGACGACGCGCACGCCTTCCTGGCGGCACACCTCGCCGATTAAGCCCTGCGGGACGTAGATGCCGTGATGAAACACCGCGACTTCATAGCGGTGGGTGCGCAGCAGCCGGCGGGTGGCCATCACCGTGAGAATCGCCGCGTGGAAGTAGCGGCGCAGTACCGCTTCACTTCTCGGCTCCGACTCCAGTGTGGCGCGGGCAAAGAAACGCAGGGTTCCGGCCAGGGCGTGTTCGCCCACGGCCAGGCCCTCCATGGTGTAATCGGGCAGCTCCGCGGCGGGCACTTCGGCGGCCAGACGGGCAGCCTCAGTCCGCTCCTCCTCGGTGACGAGGCCGCTGTACGTGTGCACGGTCAGGTCGAGCGAGCGGTACATCGCCGCCGCCGGATCGAAGCAATGCTTACACAGGTCGCGGGTGGGGCCGTATCGAACGAACGTGTCCTGGTCGGGATACCAGGTGACATCGCAGGCCAGGCAGGCGGGAAGAATTCCGTCGCACAGCAGCACGTGCGGCTCCGCCCCGCGCAGGGACAGTGCCGCGGCGAGAACGCTCTCCAGCGAGGTCCCCGGCAGGTGGGAACCGACGCTGGTGGCAATGAGGACCTTGGTCTGCTGCGGCGGAACGGCCGTGGGCGAGAGGGCGGGTCCTCGCCCCTGAATGCTGCGCCAGTCAGGGTACCCGGTGGTGCGCGCACGCCGGCGCCGCACGTAGAGCCGGAGTGCGCGCTCCAGCTTGGGGTGTCGCTTCAACCGATCGCGAAAGAAGGTCTTCAGCTTCTCCATCCATGCTCCGTGACGGGGGCAATATCCAGACGGTTCAGGAACGTGGCCGGGTCGGGCAGCTGCTCTACCCCCCACCACGGCTCCAGTGCCTGAAGGCTGCTCAGGGAATAGCCACCGGTGGCGACGGCCACCGCCCGGGCGCCGATCGCCGTGCCGGCCGCGATATCGTGGGGCGTATCACCAATCACGTACACCCGGTCGGGGTGGATTTCACCCAGGATCCGGCGCGCCTCGGCCAGCGCATTCCGGGCGATGCCCGCGCGATCGTCGGTGTCGTCAGAAAACGCGCCGCCCTCGAAGTACCGGTCCAGCCCGTAGTGGCCCAGCTTGGCCTTGGCGCCGGCGCGGGTGTTGCCGGTCAGGAGCATCGAGTAGACATCGGAGCGCGGCTTTAGGGCGTCGAGGATTTCGCGCACGTTGGGCAGCACCCGGCCCGCTCTCCGGGGCAGGCTGCCGGGCAACCGATCTTCGTACCCCCGCAACAGCCGGAGGCCGGCGGCTGCCTGGCTGCCGGTGCCGAACTCCCGCAGCAGCCTGGTGGCGATCAACGGGTCTGGCAGCCCGGCGGTGTCAAACTCCGCCAGATCCACGTCGCGCCCGATTTCCTCACGCAGCGCATCCTGCCAGGCGTAGATGCCGGCCCGTCCGGTGGAGAGCAGGGTGCCATCGATGTCCCAGAAGAGCACCGTCGTGGTCACCCGGCCTCACCCGCTCGAACGGCGGCGCCGGCAACTACTGCGCGGCTGATTCCGTCGGCGTCGAGCCCGTGGGCCCGCAGCGCTTCGTCGTTCTGGCCCGAGACCGGGATGTCGGTGAGACCCAGACGCCGCAGCTCGACGCCGGGCGCAAGACCGACTTCGGCCAGCCGGGCGGCCAGCATCTCGCCCTGACCGCCGTCCACGTAGTGGTTGTCCAGCGTGAAGACGCGATCGTAGCCTCGGACCGTGTCGCGCAGCCAGTCATCATCTACCCGGTTGAGCCAGGGAAGATTGACCACCCGGAGCCCGATGCCGTGGCGCTGAGCCAGGAGGTCGGCGGCGCGCCATGCTTCCGACAGCATGATCGGGCCATAGCCGAAGATCACGGCGTCGGAGCCGTCCCGCAGCACCACGCCGCGGCCGGGCGCGAGCCGGTAGCTGTCGGGCAGCTCGAACGGGATCTGGTACGGAATGGAGACCAGGCGGAGGTAGGCGCTCTCGCGGCTGCCCTCGACGCACCAGTCCAGCGCCAGCCCCACCTCCGATTCGCAGCACGGCTCCAGCATGACCAGCCCGGGTATCCCGCCGAGGGCGGAGATATCGCGCACCGACTGATGCGAGTGGCCCGGTCCGCTGGGCAACACGCCGGCAAGCGACCCCACATAGATGATCTTGCTGCGCTCGGTAGCGTTGTTGTAGATCTGCTCGTTGGGCCGGGTCGAGAGAAAGCAGGCAAAGGAGTGGACCACCGGCAGCAGCCCGGCCAGCGCCATCCCGCCCGCCTGCGACACCATGTCCTGTTCAGCGATGCCGCATTCCACAAAACGATCCGGGAGCTGATCCTGAAAGGGGATCAGGCCGGTGTCCAGCACCAGGTCGGCGTCCAGCGCCACCAGGTGAGGGTGCTTCTCCGCCAGGCGGAGCAGCGCGCGTGAGTAGGCCGGGATCAGCCGCTGGGCGCCGGTGGGATTGGCGGCCTTGGGACGAGACCCAGCCTCGAGCCCAAGCGGTTCGGCGCCGGCCGCCTTGAGTGCCGTGTTGGCTGTGTTCATCAGCTCGGCGAGGGCGCGGCTGTAGGTGTCGTCGTCGGGGGCGCCGCTGTGGAAGCGGTAGAAGCGGTCCGCGTCGGTCATGGCGGTGTGCTCCATGAACGAAACCCCGCGGCCCTTCACCGTGTCGCAGACGATCACCTTGGGCCGATCGCTGATCCGGCCCAGGCGGCGCAGCACGCGGCTCAACGCGGTGAGGTCGTGTCCGTCGCACCGGGCGGTGGCCCAGCCGAAGGCGGCAAACTTCTTTTCCAGATCGCCCAGGTCGCTCACCTCGGCGACATGGGTGTCCGATTGGACCTTATTGTGGTCCACGATCACGGTGAGCTCAGCCAGCTCCCGCTGGGCCGCGGTGGCCAGAGACTCCCAGACCTGGCCCTCCTGAAGCTCCCCGTCACCCGTCATGACGTAGAGGTTGCCTGACCGGCCCCGCAGCCGGTTGGCGAAGATGATCCCCTTTGCCTTCGAGATCCCCATGCCCAGGGGGCCGGTGTTGGTGACGATCCCGGGGGTAGAGACATCGGGATGACCCGGCAGCCCGCCGAGCCGGCGCAGGAGATGGATCTGCTCGAAGGGGATGACACCGAGTGCCAGCAGCACCGCGTAAAGGCCGGGGGCGTCGTGACCCTTGGAGGAA
>Ga0180121_10000959_pt1 | contig 12179 bp, 12 predicted proteins | sample AntDrymUQ5402106_2_FD_129676 | JGI IMG/M metagenome (GOLD analysis project Ga0180121, IMG submission 129676) | Polar desert sand microbial communities from Dry Valleys, Antarctica - metaG UQ540 (21.06) (version 2) (version 2) | ecosystem: Environmental > Terrestrial > Soil > Desert | place...
GACGGTGCACGTGCCCGAAGAACGACTCCTCGCGGTTGTAGGACATCTTCACCGGCTTGCCGGTGCGCATCGCGAGCAGGCATGCGTGCACGTGCATCGAGAGGTCCTCGCGGCCACCGAACGCGCCGCCGACGCCGGCCAGGGTGAGCCGGACCTGCTCGGGCGGCATGGCCAGCGCGCGGCAGATCTGCTGCTGGTCGACGTGCAGCCACTGCGTCGAGACGTAGAGGTCGATTCCGCCGTCCTCCGCGGGCACCGCGAGCCCCGACTCCGGCCCGAGGAACGCCTGGTCCTGCATGCCGACCTCGTAGTCACCGGAGACGACGACGATGTCCTCGTCAACCGCCGCTGCGTCCACATCGCCCTTGCGGATCTTGAGGTGCCGGATCATGTTGCCCTCCGGCCGCAGGGGTGCCGCCTCCCGGCTGCGCTCGACAACCGGCGTGGTCTCCGGGTGCAGGTCGGTGCGCGGGCCGTGGTCCCCGTGGCCGAGCGCGGTGCGCGCGTCGGTGACCGGCTCGAGCACCTCGTAGTCCACGACGATGCGCGCACACGCCCGCCGTGCGGTCTCGGGATGGTCGGCAGCGACGAGGGCGATCGGCTCGCCCTGGTAGAGCACCATGTCCAGCGCCAGCACCGGCTGGTCCTGGATCTCCAGCCCGTAGCGCAGCTCCCCCGGGACGTCCTCGGCGGTGAGGACGGCGAAGACACCGGGCGTCGCGAGGGCGGGACCGATGTCGACCGAACGGATGCGGGCATGTGGGTGCGGGCTGCGCAACGTGACCCCCCACAGCATGTCGTCCATCCACAGGTCGCTGCCGTAGGCGAACTCGCCGGTCACCTTCAAGGTGCCGTCGGGACGCGCGGCGTCGGTGCCGACGCCGCCCTCCCCCCGCACCCGCGTGGGAGTGCCGCCTGTCATGCGGCGGCCGCCCTGGCGAGCAGGGTCCGAGCGGCGGTCTCGGCGTCGCGGGCCAGCGTGTCCTCGTCCACAGTCACCAACCTGTCCCGCTCCACGACCGGCCGACCTCCGACGAGCAGCAGCTCGAGCGGTGGCGCCGACCCGAGCAGCAGAGCGGCCACCGGGTCCTCGATCCCGGCGTGGGCCAGGGTGTCGAGGCGCCACAGGGCGAGGTCGGCGAGCTTGCCCGGCTCCACCGACCCGATCTCGTCGTCGCGACCGAGCACCCGGGCACCGCCCAGCGTCGCCATCTCCAGCGCGTCGCGGACCGTCAGCGCGACCGGCCCGCCACGGGCCCGGGCGAAGAGCAGCGCATGGCGGGCCTCCTCGATGAGGCTGCCCGCCTCGTTGGACGCCGCCCCGTCGACGCCGAGACCCACCGCGACCCCCGCGTCGCGCAGGTCCCGGGCCCGGGCGATGCCGGCGCCCAGCCGCGCGTTGCTCGACGGGCAGTGCGCGACGCCGGTGCCCGTCGCGGCGAACCGGGCGATCGCCGCGTCGTCGAGGTGCACGGCGTGCGCCATCCAGACGTCCTCGCCGAGCCACCCGAGGGACTCGACGTACTCCGTCGGGCTCGCGCCGAAGCGCTCCTTGCAGAAGCCCTCCTCGTCCGTGGTCTCGGCCAGGTGGGTGTGCAGGCGCACGCCGGACCGGCGGGCCAGCCCGGCAGCCTCGGTCATCAGCTCGGCGGTGACCGAGAAGGGTGAGCAGGGCGCGACGGCCACCCGCACCATGGCACCGGGGGCCGGGTCGTGGAACCGGGCGATCGCGTCCTCGGTCGCGGTCAGGATCTCGTCGCGGTCCTCGACCACGGAGTCCGGCGGCAGCCCGCCCTGGCTGCGACCGAGGTCCATCGAACCGCGGGTCGGGGAGAACCGCAGCCAGACAGCGGCCGCGGCCGCCACCTCGGCCCCGAGCAGGTCACCGCCGCCACGGGGGAAGACGTAGTGGTGGTCGGTGCTGGTCGTGGTGCCGGTGCGGGCCATCCAGCCGAGTGCAGCCGCCGCCGACGCCCGCACGATCTCCTCGTCGATGCCGGCCCACACCGGGTAGAGCGTGGTGAGCCAGTCGAACAGCCTCGAGCCCACGGCGTGGCCGCGGGTGGACCACTGGTAGAGGTGCTGGTGGGTGTTGACGAGTCCGGGCGTCAGCACACAACCGGTGCCGTCCACCGTGCGGCCGGCCCCCCGGCGTACGTCCTCGGGGGCGCGGCCTGCCGTCACCGACTCGATGCGGTCGCCGCGCACTACGACGTACGCCGAGGTGTGCTCGGTCCGTCCGGCGTCCATCGTCACCACCGCGGCACCGTCGACCACGAGCACCGACGGGTCGCTCACGCGAGCCGGCCCGCAGCGTCGCGCACCGCGTCGAGGATCTTTTCGTAGCCGGTGCACCGGCACAGGTTGCCGGCCAGTGCCTCGCGGATCTCGGCGTCGTCGGGCCGGGCGTCGCGCGCCAGCAGGTCGTGGACGGCGACGAGGAGCCCCGGCGTGCAGAAGCCGCACTGCACGGCACCGGCGTCGATGAACGCCTGCTGCACCGGGTGCAGCTCCGCGCCGTCGGCGAGGCCCTCGACGGTCACGACCTCGCGCCCGACGGCCTGACCCGCGGCGACCAGGCAGGCGCAGACGACCTCACCGTCGAGGTAGACCGAGCACGAGCCGCACTCCCCCTGCTCGCAGGCGTTCTTCGAACCGGGCAGGCCCAGCCGCTCGCGCAGCAGGTAGAGCAGGCTCTCGCCCTCCCACACATCGTCGGCCTGGCGTCGCTCCCCGTTGACGGTCAGGTCTACGCGCATGGCCTCAGCATGCCAGTCGGGGACCGCTCAGTCGTCGGATCCCTCGTCGCCCGACTCCGCCTCGGAGCCCAGGACCGTGAAGTCCTTGTCGAGGTGGACGTCGGTCTCGGTGCCGTCCTCCAGCGTGACCTCGACCTCGTAGGCACCCTCCTCGTCACCGACCTCGGTCCCCGTGACCCGGCCCTCGCCGGTGTGCTCCAGCGCCGCGGCGCTCGCCTGCGTGAGGGCGGACCCGGTGATGGCCTTGTCGGTCGCGTCGTCGTCACCGCTGGCAGCGGAGGCCACCCCGGCCCCTCCCGCCACCACGACGGTCAGCGCCGCGGCCGTCGTACCCAGAATGGTCCTCTTGCTGCGTCGCGCCACGATCGTCTCCGTCCATCCGGCCGGGACGGTGCGTCCCGAAGTCTCCGTTGCCCAGGATCCTGCCCACCTCACATGAGAGTTCCCTGAGAAGCGTCGCAGGCACGGCCTCTCAGGCTGCCCTGCGGTAGTCGGCCCACGCCCAGGTCAGCGTGCGGCGGGCCAGCACGGACAGGGCGTGACGGCGGTAGGCCGCCGTGCCGCGCACGTCGTCGATGGGCCGGGCCGCCGACGCGACGAGGTCGCCGAACCGCGCCGCCAACCCGTCGGGAAGCTCGCGGCGCGAGGACCACAGGTCGGTCAGCTCACCAGACGCGTAGTCCTGCGCCTCGACGGCGAGGCGCGGGGTGGGCGCCGCGGACCCGATGGCCGCGCCGACTCGGCCCTGCTCCGGGTGCAGCGCCAGGCCGAAGGACGTCACGGCGATGACCATCGCGTTGCGCGTCCCGACCTTGGCGAACTGCTGAGGCCCTGTCGCGGGCGGGAGCAGGATCGCGGCAATGAGCTCGTCGGGCTCGAGTGCCGACGTCTTCACGCCGGTGAAGAACTCAGCCACCGGGATGGTGCGCGTCCCCCGTGCGGCCGACTGCACCTCGACGAAGGCGCCTACCGCGAGCAGCACGGGGTGCGCGTCGCCGGCCGGAGAGGCCGACCCCAGGTTGCCGCCGACGGTGCCGCGGACCCGGATCTGCGGGGACCCGACCGTACGGGACGCCATCGCGAGGCCGGGCGCGAGGCCGGCGAGGTCAGACATCACGCGGGCGAAGGTGACTCCAGCACCGAGCCGCACGCCGCCGTCCTCGGTCCGCGACCACTCGCGCAGGTCAGCCACGCGGGTCAGGTCGATCAGCGCGTCCGGACGGTGCCGGTCGAAGTTGAGCTCGACCATCACGTCGGTGCCACCCGCGATCGCCACGGCACCGGGGTTCTCGGCGCGCGCGGCGAGTGCGTCCGACCACGACTGCGGCGAGAGGAACTCCATCTAGCGTGGCCCTCCGTCCGCGGACCGTGGCGGCACCGACGCCGGGGTCGCGGACTCCTGGTGCCGAGCGTGCAGCCGGTCGCGGACCTCCTCGGGCGTGTACGCCCGGCGCCGGCGTTCTGCGCGCGCGAGCGCCGCGCCGGTGGCCGCGACACCCACGACACCGGCCAGGCCGAGAACCTTCCACCACCGCATCTCTCGTAGGTTAGGCCCGTGCGCGCGCCCTTGTCCCTCGACGCGGCGATCGACCTGACCCGGACCGGCGACGTGTGGCTCTTCCGCGGCCGCAGCGCCGCCGACCGCGCGATCCAGCTCACCACCAACAGCCCGGTGAACCACGTGGGCATGTCGGTGGTGCTCGACGATCTGCCCCCGCTGATGTGGCACGCCGAGCTCGGCCGGTCGCTTCCCGACCGGTGGTCGGGCCAGCACCAGCGCGGGGTCCAGCTCCACGACCTGCACGACGCGGTGCTCACCTGGGGGAACCGCTACGGCCAGCGGGCCTGGCTGCGTCAGCTCTCAGGTGAGGTCACGCGGGAGATGGAGGACGCGCTGCTGCACACGGTGGCCCGCCTCGACGGCACGCCGTTCCCTTCGACCACCCGGCTGGCCTCCCGCTGGCTGCGAGGTCGTGTGCCCGTACGCCGGGAGGGCAGGCCCGCCCCGGATCTCGAGACGGCGTTCTGCGCCGAGGTCGTGGCCCTCTCCTACGAGGCGATGGGGCTGCTGCCGGCAGGGCGCCGGCCGAACTGGTACGACCCGGGCCGGTTCTGGTCGGGCGACGACTTGGCGCTGGCCACCGGAGCCAGTCTGGGCGGCGAGATCGCTGTCGAGATCCCCGCGGCCCTGGTACGTGCGACCGGTTCCGGCAAGCAAGGGGGGCTGGGACGGTGAACCTGCTGCACCGTCGCTACTGCCGCTCGCCCGCGTGGGGACGCCTCGTCGCGGAGGACCTCGTGCCGTGGGTGCTCGACGGACTGTCCCTCGGCCCGCGCGCGCTCGAGCTCGGCCCCGGTCCGGGGCTCACGACGGAGCACCTGCGCCGTCGCACCGACCATCTCACCGCCGTCGAGATCGACGCCCGCGACGCGGCGGAGCTCTCCGTCCGCCACGGGACCGACGCCGTCACCGTCGTGCAGGGCGACGCCACCGACCTGCCCTTCCCGGATGCGTCGTTCTCCGGCGTCGTGTGCATGACGATGCTCCACCACGTGCCGTCGACGGGTGCCCAGGACCGCTTGTTCGCGCAGGCTCTGCGGGTGCTCGAGCCGGGCGGGGTGTTCTGCGGGTGCGACAGCCGCCCGAACCTGCGGTGGCGGATGCTGCACGTCATGGACACGATGACGATCCTGGAGCCGGCGACCCTGCCGGAGCGGCTGGTGCAGGCCGGCTTCGTGGACGTCGCCGTCGACGTCACCCCGCGCCGGGTGCGCTTCCGCGCCCACCGCCCCGCAAACAGAGGCTAGGGGATGTCCCCGACGACCGCGGCGAGGTCGCCACGTGCACCATCGACCCCAGCGTCTCGACAGCGCGCCGGTAGATGGCGGCGTGCGGCTTGTAGGCCTGCAGCCGCTGCGAGGTGAGCACCAGGTCGGGTTCGACGAACACAGCGGCCGCGGTGCGTGCGAACAGCTCGTCGTCCACGTTGGACAGGACGCCGACGCGGTGCACTGCCGCGAGCCCCGGTAGGCCGTCCGCGGCGTCCGGCCAGAGTGGCCAGCCCGACATCGAATCCACCAGTGCCTCCACGTCGGCGGTCACGTCGCCGTCGAGACCGAACGAGGCGTAGGTCCGGGCGAGGGCACGGGACGCCGGCTCCCGCCAAGGCATCCAGGGCACGCAGTCGCGCTGGGCCGTCTTGTTGTGCGCGTCCCACGCGTCGTACAGCGCCGCCCCGGTCACCGGCCAGCCGGCCGCGAGGGCCAGCCGCTCGAACACGGCCGAACCGCCGGTGCGCGAGTCGAGCAACGCGGAGAACAGGTCGAAGGTGACGACCCGTTGCGGCCCTCCGGTCACCCGGCGGACACCACGCTTCGCACCAGCTCGACCGGGTGCATCGCCTGCCTCGCCGTACCGTGGTGGATCTGCTGCCGGCAGGAGACCCCGGTCGCGGCCAGCACCGTGCCGGGCGGCTCGGCATCGATCGCCGGGAAGAGCCGGTCGCCGCCGACGGCCATCGACACGTCGTAGTGCTCGGCCTCGAAGCCGAAGGACCCGGCCATGCCGCAGCAGCCGGCGTCGAGCTCCACGACCTCGGCACCTGGGATGCGCGAGAGCAGCTCGACCGTAGCGGCCGTACCGACCTCGGCCTTCTGGTGGCAGTGTCCGTGGTAGACCACCCGGCGGCCCGCCAGCCACGAGTCCTCACGCAGCACGAGCCGGCCGTCGTCGATCGCCTCGACCAGCAGCTCCTCGACCTGGCGCACCCGGCCGGCCACGTCCTCGACGCGGGGGTCGTCGGGCAGCAGGGCGCGGTGCTCGTCGCGCAGGGTGTACAGGCACGACGGCTCGCAACCCACGATGGGCGACCCGGGCTCGGTGCCGGTCGTCAGCAGGCGCGCGAGCTTGCCCGCCTTGACCTTCGCGTCGTCGACGAGCCCCTTGGACAGGCTGGCCCGGCCACAGCAGCCGCGGCTCTCCAGGCGCACGGACCAGCCCGCGAGCTCGAGCAGCTCGATAGCCGCCCGACCGACGCGCGGTTCGGTGAAGGTCGTGAAGGAGTCGGCGAGAAACGTGACCGTGCCGTACGTCGGGACGGTCGGTGTCGCCGGCCGCGCCCGCCCGGCGAACCACCGGGGCAAGGTCCGGCGCTCGAAGACCGGCAGCGGCCGCTGCGGGGCGATGCCCAGGGTGCGGCCCATCAGTGCGCGCACCGGTCGCAGTCGCGCGGGCAGGTTCGACAGTGGCGCGGTGGCGGCACCGAGCCGGTTCAGCGTGCGGATCGCGCCGAACAGCCGTGACCGCAAGGGCACGCCGTGCAGGTCGTGGTGGTGCGAGAGCGTCTCGCTCTTGAGCGTTGCCATGTCGACGCCCATGGGGCACTCGCTCTTGCATGCCTTGCACATCAGGCAAAGGTCGAGGATCTCGTGCAGCCGCTCGTCGCCGAGTGCGGCGGCCGGGTCAGGCATGCTGAGCGCCTTGACCAGTGCATTGGCGCGGCCGCGCGTCGAGTGCTCCTCCTGCTTGGTCGCGATGTACGACGGGCACATCGCGCCCGTGGTGCTCTTGCGGCACAACCCGATGTTCATGCACCGGTCCGCGGCGCCGCGCATGCCCCCGACGACCTCGAACTGCAGCCGCGTCGTGATCGGTGGTGCCGGCGGCAGGGCCGGGTCTCGCAGGTTCTCGGTCATCGGCGGGGCGTCGACGATCTTCCCCGGGTTCATGAGGTTGTCGGGGTCGAAGAGGCGTTTCACCTCGCGCATCGCCTCGTAGAGGTCGTCGCCGAAGATGCCGCGGTTGAACTCGCTGCGGGCCAGGCCGTCGCCGTGCTCGCTGGAGTTCACCCCGCCGTACTCCGTGACGAGGTCCTTCACCTCGGTCGCGACCGCCCGCATCGTCGCCCGCTGGGCCGGGTCAGTGACGTCGACGAACGGCCGCACGTGCAGGCAGCCGACCGACGCGTGACCGTAGAAGCCGGCGCGGAGCCCATGCCTGTCCAGCACCGCCTGGAACCGCTCCGCGTACTCCGCGAGATGCACCGGGTCGACGGCGGTGTCCTCGACGAACGCGAGCGGGCGCAGAGTGCCCACCGAGGCAGCCATCAGCAGGCCGAGGCTGGACTTGCGCACCTTCAGCAGCGCCGTCTGCTGCGCGACGGTGACCGCCCGCAACGTGTGGTAGCCGTGCTGGTGCTTGCGCCAGAGAGCGTCGAGCCGGTCGAGGCTCGCCACCAGCTCGGCCTCGTCGTCGCCCGTGAACGACACGAACAGCAACGCCGCCGGGTCGCCCTCGAGACTCTTCGCCAGGTCCGAATACTCGATCTTCTGCCGCGACAGGTCGAGGATCGTCTTGTCCAACATCTCGACCTGCGCGGGGCCGCACGCCAGCGCGTCGTTGGTCGCGTCGATCGCGGCGGCGACCGAGGTGAAATGGCCGACGGCGAAAACCGTGCGCCGGGGCTTGAGCACCAGGTCGACGAGAGCCTGCGTCGCGACGACGAGAGTGCCCTCCGACCCGACCACGAACTTCGCCAGGTCGAACGGTGTGTCGTCCGCGAGCCGGTCCAGCCGGTAGCCGCAGGCACGCCGCCAGAAGGCCGGGAAGTCGTTGGCGATCGACCTCGCGTGGCGGCTCATGACGTCGGGCAGCCCACGGTAGATCCGCCCCTCCAGGGTCGCCCCTGCTGCCCGGCTCTCGCGCTCGGCCGGGTCGACCGGCCCGAACCTCGCACGTGACCCGTCGGAGAGCACGACGTCGAGGGAACGGACGTGGTCGATCGTCATGCCATAGCGCACGCTGCCGCTGCCCGCCGAGTTGTTGCCCACCATCCCGCCGATCGTGGCCCGGTTGCTGGTGGAGGTGTCGGGTCCGAACATCAGGCCGTACGCCGACGCCGCGCCGTTGAGGTCGTCCTGCACGACGCCGACGTCGACGAGAGCGGTGCGCGCGTCGGGGTCGATCCGGTGGATGCGGTCCATGTGCCGTGACATGTCGAGCACCAGCCCTGGGCCGACCGTCTGGCCGGCCAGGCTGGTGCCGGCTCCGCGCGCGACGACAGGGACACCGAGCGAGCCGGCCGCGCTGACCGCCGCGGCGATGTCGTCGCCGTGCCGGGGAAAGGCGACGCCCATCGGGCGGATGGCGTACATGCTCGCGTCGCGCGAGAAGAGGTGCCGGGTGTAGTCGTCGAAGGCGACGTCCCCGTCCAGCCCACGACGGAGCAACCTCTCCAGCTCCGGGCTCCGGTCGTCGCTGTCGGCGGTTGCCTGCCCCGGCCCGGTGGCGACCGCCGTCACTGCTTCTCCAGCAGGGCGAGAGCCGCCTCGACCCCGGTCGGCTCGACCGGCACGCCCGCGATCCGCAGACCCATCTGCACGCCAAACAGTGTGCCCGTCAGCATCAAGTCGTTGAAATGGCCCAGGTGCTCGATGCGGAAGACGCGGCCGGTTAGCTTGCCGAGGCCGGCCCCCAGCGACATGTCGAATCGTTCGAGCACCACCCGGCGTACCTCGTCCGCGTCGTGACCCTCGGGAAGGAGGATGGCGGTCAGCGACCCCGAGTGCTCGCGCTCGTCGGCGCAGAGCACCTCGAGACCCCAGGCGCGCACGGCCTCACGGGTCGCTGCGGCGTGCCGCTGGTGGCGGGCGAAGACGTTGGGCAGGCCCTCGTCGCCGAGCATCCGCAGCGCGACCTTGAGGCCGTAGAGCAGGTTGGTCGCGGGCGTGTAGGGCCAGTAGCCGTTCTTGTTGGCCGCGATGATCGGCGCCCAGTCCCAGTAGGACCGGGGCAGGCCGGCCGACCGCGACGCCGCCAACGCCTTCTCGCTCACCGCGTTGAGCCGAGTCCCGGTAGGAGCATCAGGCCATTCTGCGACCCGGCGATCGTCACGTCGACGCCCCACTCGTCGTGGCGGTAGTCAATCGACGCCGGCGAAGAGATCGTGTCGACGAGAAGGAGCGCAGGGTGGTCGGCGTCGTCGATGGCGCTGCGCACCTCGGGGACCCGGCTGGTCACCCCCGTCGAGGTCTCGTTGTGCACGGCGCACACGGCCTTGATCTCGCGATCCACGTCCGCCGCGAGCCTCTCGGCGACGATGACGGGATCGACCCCGTGGCGCCAGTCACCGGGGACGAACTCGACGCGGAGGCCCAGCGAGGCGGCCATCGCCCGCCAGAGGGTCGCGAAGTGCCCGGTGTCGAACGCGAGGACCGTGTCGCCCGGTGACAGGGTGTTGACCAGTGCCGCCTCCCACCCGTGGCCGAGCTCGGGTAGACCACGACCTGCGCGCTGGTGGCGAAGACCGGGCCGAGCGCATCGAGGACCTCCCGGCCGAGGCGCGCGAACTCCGGCCCGCGGGCGGAGGTGGACCCGCTGCTGGCGGAGCTGGCCCGGTGCGCGGGCAGGGCTACGCCGTCGACGACGGCGAGCAGGAGCTCGGGGTACGGTGCGTGGCCGTGGCGGTGCCCGGCAACCTGAGGTCGGCGGTATCGGTGTCGGGGCCGGCGAGCCGGGTCACCCACGATGCCGTCCCGGCCATCGTGCCGGTGCTCGTCCTTGCTGCCGACGGTCTCCGCGGGCGCAGCGACCGCCGTCCGCCACCGCAGGGGTCCCGGACGTGACCGGCGCGCCCGGGCATGACATCGCCGCCGGCCCGCCGCTGCCCCGGTTTTCCGCCTGCCGGGGTTTCGGGCGCACCACAGGCGGCAGGATGCAGGCCAAGTGCGTCTTGACAGGCGTTCCGAGCGCTCCGAGCGCTTCGTGGAGCGCCGTGAAGCTTTTCCGTATCGCGGAAGGGATGTGAGGGCAACGGCGCGACTGACCGTGCTCGTCGCCCCCGACTCGTTCAAGGGGAGCCTCGCTGCGCACGAGGCGGCTGCGGCGATCGAGACGGGCCTGCACGATGCCGCCGCCGAGGCCGGCATCGACCTCGAGGTGCGGCTGCGCCCGGTCGCCGACGGCGGCGAGGGCAGCGTCGACGTGGTGCTCGCCGCGGGCTGGGTCCGTGGTGAGCGCACCGTCACCGGCCCCACCGGTGCACCGGTGCTCGCACCGTTCGCCCTCACCCGCGACGGAACCGAGCCGCGCACGGCGCTGGTCGAGCTCGCCGCCGCCTCCGGGCTCGCGCTGCTGCCCGGCGGGCGGCCGGACCCCCGGCGCGCGACTACCCGCGGCACCGGTGAGCTGGTCGCCGCGGCCCTCGACGAGGGGGTCGACCGCCTGGTGCTCTGCATCGGGGGGAGCGCCACGACTGACGGCGGCACCGGTATGGCCACATCGCTGGGCGCCCGCTTCCTCGACGGTCACGACCAGCCCCTTCCTCCCGGCGGGGCAGCACTCGTCGACCTTGCCCGCGTCGACGTCACGGAGCTCGACGCGCGGTTGCGGACCACCGAGGTCGTGGTGGCCTGCGACGTCGACAACCCGCTCACCGGGCCGACCGGCGCTGCCTCCGTCTACGGTCCCCAGAAGGGCGCTACCGCAGCGGACATCGCTGACCTGGACGCCGCCCTGACCCAGCTCGCCCAGGTGCTGCGCCGCGACCTCGACCTGGACGTCGAGCGGGTGCCCGGTGCGGGCGCCGCCGGTGGCGTCGGCGCGGGCGCCCTGGCCTTCTTGGGCGCCCGCCTCATCCCCGGCATCGACCTGCTGCTCGACCTCGTCGGGTTCGACGCCGCACTCGACGGCGCCGACCTCGTGGTGACCGGTGAGGGTTCCTTCGACGCGCAGAGCCTGGCCGGGAAGGCACCCGTCGGTGTGGCGCGCCGGGCCAGAACGGCCGGAGTACCCGTCGTCGTGCTCGCCGGACGGGTCGACCTCGACGACGCGGCCCGCTCTCGTCTGCGCGACCTCGGCGTGGTCGACGCCCGAGCGCTGCTCGAGCTGGAACCGGACCCGCGACGTGCCCAGGCACAGGCCGCGGGGCTGCTCCGTGCCCTGGCGGCCCGCGCCCTCACCGACCGGCTCGACACCCGTCCCGACGTACCGACAGCAGTGAGGAGCAGCGCATGAGCACCCCCGACGGCGTCCGCATCGACGGACCGATGAACGACCGGTACGACGAGGTCTTGACCGACGAGGCGCTCGCCTTCCTCGCGGACCTGCACCGCCGGTTCGACGGCCGCCGCCGGGAGCTGCTCGCGCTGCGTGACCAGCGCTACGCCGAGCTGGCCGCGGGCGGCACGCTGGACTTCCTCGCCGAGACCAAGGACGTCCGCGAGGATGACTCCTGGCGGGTGTCCGAGGCCGCACCCGGCCTGGTCGACCGACGGGCCGAGATCACCGGCCCGACCGACCACAAGATGACCATCAACGCGCTCAACTCCGGGGCGCGCGTCTGGCTGGCCGACCTCGAGGACGCCAACACCCCGCACTGGGAGAACGTCGTCGAGGGCCAGCTCAACCTGCACGACGCAGTC
>Ga0180121_10000960_pt1 | contig 12172 bp, 10 predicted proteins | sample AntDrymUQ5402106_2_FD_129676 | JGI IMG/M metagenome (GOLD analysis project Ga0180121, IMG submission 129676) | Polar desert sand microbial communities from Dry Valleys, Antarctica - metaG UQ540 (21.06) (version 2) (version 2) | ecosystem: Environmental > Terrestrial > Soil > Desert | place...
ACCCGGGCTTCGCCGCGGCCGCGGCGAACGCGCTTGCCGAGGAGTACACGCAGCAGAATCTCGACCAGCGGCTGTCGAACAATGCGAAAGAGCTGGTCTTCGTCAACGAGCAGCTCGAGGCCGCCACGCTGAAGGTGAAGGAAGGCGAACAGTCGCTGCAGCAGTACAGGGAAGTGAACAACGCGCAGTCACTCGACGACCGTCAGAACATCGTGGTCGCGCGGCTGACCTCTCTCAGCCAGGCGGTGACGGAAAAGCGGACGGAGCGGCAGCAGAAGGAAACGCGTTACAACCAGGTCCGCGGCGCGGACCCGTCCACTGACGCGGCGGACACATTCCCGCTCATCGGCAACAATCCCGCCGTTGTCGCCGCGCAGAGCCATCTCGCCGGACTCAAGGCCGAACGGAGCTCGCTCGCGCAGACGTATGGACCCGACGCCCCCCGGATGCGCGAGGTCGAAGCCAAGATCGAGGCGGCCGGCCGTGTGCTCGTCGCCGAGCGGCGGAAAGTGATCGACTCGGCCAGGGTCGACTACGAGGCTGCGGTCGCGCAGGAACGCAACTTCGGGTCGGATCTGGAGCGCGCGAACGTCGCGAACGTCGAACTCGATCGCAAGAGCGGGGATTACCGGATCCTGCAGCGGGACCTCGACAGCCAGCGGCAGATTTTCCAGTCGCTGCTGGACCGTCAGAAGCAGCTGTCGGTCGTCGCCAACAGCCGCGCGAACAACGTCCGCCTCGTGGACCGGGCGGAGCCACGGCGGGTGCCGATCTCCCCGAACCCCCGGAAGGACTGGCTCACGGCGATCCTCGCCGGTCTGACAATCGCGTTTGGCCTCGCGTTCGGCATCGAGTACCTGGACGATACAATCAAGACGCCGGAAGACATCACGAAGCGCTTGAAGCTGCCCCTGCTCGGCCTCGTCCCGGCTCTGCGCGGCGACCGCGTCCCCCTCCTGACGGAGACCGTTCCGCACGATTTCGGGGAGGCGTTCCGATCGCTTCGAACCTCGCTGGTCTTCACGAGTGGCGGGGAATCGACGCGGGTCCTGGCCGTGACGAGCACCCAGCCGCTCGAGGGAAAGACGACGACCGCGTGCAATCTGGCGCTGGCGCTGGCGCTCGGAGGCTCCCGGGTTCTCCTGATCGACGCCGATCTGCGCCGTCCCGGCCTGCACAAGACCATGGGCCTGGAGAACGGGCCGGGGCTCTCCCATCTGCTCGTGGGACAGTCGCGCGTCCGGGAAGTCATCCAGCGCACGGCCGACCCGAATCTGTTCGTGATCACCGCCGGACGCACGCCCCCGAACCCCTCGGAGCTGCTGGCCTCGGAGCGGATGAATCACTTCATCGCGAACCTGGCCCACGGCCCGTTCGACTGGGTCGTCCTCGACACCCCGCCCGTGCTCGCGGTGACCGACGCGGTCATCATCGCGCAGAAGGTGGCCGGTGTCGTCTTCGTCATTGGCTCGGAGATGACGCGGCGGGTGCACGCGGAGCGGGCGATCGAGACGTTGCAGAACGGCCGCGCCCGCGGGATTGGGGTCGTGCTGAACCGCGTCGACTTCGATCGCAACAAGTACTACTATTCGCGATATTACGGTTACCAGTACAAGAGCTACTACGGCCAGAACAACGTCGCGTAATCGTCCGGGGACACTCATCCTCGGCGGCATCGTGGCGTGGACGGTTTTTGCCTTCGGGGGCATCCACCCGGCAACCCTCGTCGTTCCGGCCATCGCCTGCGTCGTGCTTGCGGCGCTTCGCCGGCCGGCCGTCCTCGCCAACTCCCCGAACCGGGCTCTGGACGCGAGCCTCCTCCTTCTTCTTCTCGCCAGTCTCGTTCAGCTCGTTCCGCTGCCTCGATCGTGGCTCCCTCTTCTCAGCCCTGCGGCGCTCGCGGTGGAGCGTGCCTTCTCGCTCCTCGCTCGGAGCGGGGCCCGGCCGCTGACGATCAACGTCGAGGACTCCGCCGCCGCCGTGCTTCTGCTGAGCGGGCTGCTCCTGCTCTTCTTCACGGCGCGGGCAACGTTCACCAGGGGGGGCGTCCGCGCCGTGGTGAAATTCATCGCCGTCACCGGACTCGTACTGGCGGCGGTCGCCCTCGCACAGAACGCGACGGGCAAGGGCCTGATGTACTGGCGATTCGCGCCGGGGCGCGAGGGTCCCGCCCCGTTCGGCCCGTTCGTAAATCGCAACCATTTCGCCACGTGGGCGATGATGGCCGTCCCGCTCTGCGCCGGATACCTGGCGGCGCATGCGGCCGCGCACCCGCATCAGGGCCGTGCGGGTTGGCGGCATCGGTTGCTCGCCGTGCTCGACGCCCGAGCCTGGATGCTCGTCGCGGCCGCCATGCTGCTCATTGTCGCCACCGCGGCATCCTTGTCGCGCTCGGGCCTCGCAGGGCTCGCGACGGCGATGATCTGCGCGATGATGCTCGTACGGCGCGGGGCGACGCCACGCGGCGGGCCTCCGCGGAGGGCTGCGGCGTATCTGGGAGTCCTCACGGCCGCCGGGACGCTGGGGGGACTCATCGCGGTCGGACCGGGCGCCATTCTGGGCCGGTTTGGCGCCAGCGGAGTCGCGTTGGCGGATCGCCTCGCAATCTGGCACGATACGCTACCCGTGCTGAAGGATTTCTGGCTGTCCGGCACCGGCGTTGGGACGTTCCAGACATCCATGGCGATATACCAGCGCAGCAAGCCGGAAGTGATTTTCAACCAGGCCCACAACCACTACCTGCAAGTGGCCGCTGAAGGCGGATTGCTCGTCGGCCTCCCCGTGTGCCTCGCGCTCTCGGCATTCGCCAGGCTCGCGTGGAGGAGCGTCCGCGCCGATCGGTCCCCCATGTACTTCATCCGTGCGGGGGCCGCCTCCGGCCTTGCCGGGGTAGCTGTGCAGAGCTTCTGGGAGACCGGCCTGACGATCCCGGCAAACGCCATCCTCGCGGCTGTTCTGGCCGCCGCTCTCGTTCACGTGCCTGAACGCGGGACACAGGCAGGGCCCTGATGTCGCTGCGCGTTGGCATCGACATCGACGGTGTGCTCGCGGACTTCAAGACCGCCTTTCACGAGACCTCCCGCGCATGCCTCGGCCGCCGTGTGGAAACACTGCTGGATCCGAAATCCGCGCAGGCGCTCGGGCAGGATGACGTGAAGCGGGTCTGGGAAGTGGTGGCCCGGACACCGAACTGGTGGATGACGCTGAAGCCGTACGAACCCGAACAGATCGCCCGGCTGTACAGCCTTACGCGGGCCGCAGGGTGGGAGGTGTTCTTCCTGACGAACCGTCCCGGGAGCGCCGGGGACTCCGTGCAGTTTCAGACGCAGTCATGGATCGAATGCCACGGGTTCTATATGCCGGCGGTGCTGACGATTCCGGGCTCCCGCGGCGAGGTCGCCAACGGCCTCCGCCTCAACATCGTGATCGACGACCTTCTCCTCAATTGCATCGAGGTGGTGAGCGCCTCGACCGCCAAGGCGTTGCTGTTGTTGCGCCGGGGTGACGCGGGACTCGAGAAACATGCCCTCGAAAGGGGCATCGGGGTCGTCCCCCGGCTGGAAGAGGCGATCGAGATTGTCCAGCGCCTCCACGCGCTGCTGCCCACGCGAAAGGGTCGCCTGCTGAGACTCGCGGACTGGTTCGCGCCGCAACCGGCTGTGGGAGCGGGTCCCGCAGCAGAGCCCCTCCCGGACAACCCCCGCGTCGCCCGTCCACTCCCGTCAGCCGGCGATCAGTAAGAGTCCGCGCTGCGGCCCGCGCGCCAGAGCCGGCGCAGATACAACCAGGCCATCGGCGCCTTGCTCGACGGCGCGTACGTCGCACGCATGTAGGCGGCCGGCGGGAACAGGTGCGCCGCCGCCAGTCGTGCCCGTGGCCCGAAGCCGTCAAGCGTCCGCAGGTCGAGGATGATTCTACTGAGCCGCCCTCGTGGGACGAGCAGGGCCGCACTTGGCTCGCCCCTGGCGGTTGTCCGCAACCGCCCGAGCACCTCCGCCAGGATACGCGCGGGGAAGACGACGGCGACAGGCTCGAGCGCCGCGGCGCACACGGCGCCGATACGGCGCCCCTCGACCAGTGCCAGGAACGTCCGCGTCTCTTCCGCCGAGAACGCTGTCAGAAGAAGATGGATGTCGTACATCCAGAGCAGCAGCTCGTGGCCTGGATGGTGTGCCGCCTGGTGCACGCAGGCCAGCGCGAGTGCGTCCACCGCCGACGGACCTCGCGCGAAGGGGCCGAGACGGGGCACGGCGACGGACCGCGACCACAGATCGTCGAAATCGAACAACGACGCGGCGAGTGCGGGCTGCGCGATTCGCCAGTGCACGTCCAGCGCCGCGCCGATCGCGTCGCCGCGATCGAACAGGGTCTGCCCCAGCACGACGTGGCCGGTCTGCATCGGCTGCGGGTCGTACTCGAGGCCGGCCAGCGCCTCCTCGACGACGCGCCTGTCGCGGGCCCGGACGAAGAGATCGGTGTCGCTCCTGGTTCGCAGATGCGACTCGGGATAGCAGCTGCTGGCGAGATGGGCCCCTTTGATCAGGAGTGTGTCGACGCGCGCCTCGTGCAGCGTCTCGAGTACTCTCCTCAGCTCACGATCACGTACCTCGGTGAGGACCGCCTGCCTGCGCGCCTCGTCCACCAGCCGGGAGGCATACGTCGGCGGCAGCAGTTCGGCGACCCGTGCGCGGACGAGCAACGGGGCCATCGCATGGCGCATCGCCATGCGGGTGAAGGATGCAGGGTCGCGCGGCCGCGCGCGCTTCCCCAGGAGGATCATCCCGATCTCGCACTCGCTCGCAGGATCGCGAGCGTCGGACGCAGGCGTCAGCGCGGCACGCACACGAACCATACCTGGCTGTTCAGCAGCGGCCCGAGCCGCCCGAGCGGCGTGAACAGCCTGCGCTCCACGGCGAAGCGCGCCATGATCTCCTTCTGCAGGATGCGCCAGTCGAAGCCCTTGTGTCCGCACGCCGCCATCGGCCCGGAGGCGGTCCGGAGTTCGTACCGAGCGCGCGCCAGCCCCGGCCGCCCAAAAGTCGCGTTCATCAGCTCGCGCGGCGAGTAGGTCTCCCGGTGCCGATAGTCCCCCTGCCCTTGCCACGCCGCCAGGGCGCGAAACAGCTGCTTGCCGGCCAGCGCCGGGCCAATCTCGATGGGTACGCTGATCACGACGCGACCCCGGGCGGCAACGAGCCCGTGCAGGTGCTCGAGAACACGGACGCGCTCGGCGTCGACGCAGTGTTCGAGAACCTCCATGCACGTCACGACGTCGTAGATCCGGCGTTGGCGCGGTCCGACCAAATCAGCCGTTCGCAGGAACGTGAGACCCGGGAGACCGCCGAGCCGTCGCCGGCACTCCGCGAACTTCGCCGAGTCGAGATCCGCACCGACCGCTTCGGCGAACATGCCGAGCGTGAGAAGCATGAAGGTGCCGTCCCCGCACCCATAGTCGAGGAGGCGGCCGCCGGCGCCGCCCGTCGCCAGGCGGGCGGCGAGCCGGAATCGGCTCCGATGGCTCCAGGCAACCACACGGCTGGGGCAGTAGATCTGCTTGCGGGCGTACTCGCCGGACGCAAGCCGATCACTCACCCCGCGCGTCGCACCGTCTCCGACGGCGGCCGTGGGACACAGCGACGCCATCCGGGTCAGTTCCACATCGAGGCAAGGAGAATCCGGCGGAACGGCGCGTGGCGCAGCAGCGCGAGCGCGGAGCCCGCATGCCAGTTGAAATTCGCGGTCTGCTTGAGAATCGGGACGAGACCGTCAATCCTGGCGAGTTCCACGAGCGCGTTGATGGCGCCGTCGTTGAGGCGGGACGCAAGCCGGCGGAACTGCAGGCCCACCCGAATCTCGGCTCCGAGCCGGGCCTGCCAGAGCTCCTCGTAGCGACGGAGTCTCGTCTCGCTCAGATCATTGTCCCTGAGCGCCGGATTGAGCACCTCGGCGGCGAGCTCTCCACTGACGAGGCCGTAGTAGATGCCCCCGCCGGTCGTCGGCTTGACCAGCCCGGCTGCATCACCCACTGCGACGAGACGCGCGCCGTACGTCCTCGTCACCGGCCCGAGCGGAAGAATTTTCATCCGGGGGGCAGGCCACGCCTCCCCATCCACCGCGTACCGCTGGCAGATCGACGCCGCGAAGTCGGCGAAGCGCGCGACCGCGTTCTCCTCACACAACAGCCCTATGCGATTGAACGCACGATCGCCGCGCGTGAACGGCACGGTCCACGCGAACCCCCCCGGCGCCACCGTTCGCCCGAGGTGCACCTCGACGGTCCGGGGTCCCTCGAAGGCGACTTCGAGCTGCGCGCTCTGGGCGAACGCGCGCGGCACGCCGAGACCCAGCGCCCGGTTGAACCGGTAGCTGGCGCCGCAGGCCAGCACGCACGCGCGCGCCTGGACGCACGTGGCCGGCGTGTCCCCGCTGACGCGTACGCCATCGTCCGACACCGCGATGGAGCGCACGCGCGCTCCGACACGGATCTCGGCGCCGGCGCGCCTGCTGGCGGCGGCGAGTGACTGATCGAAGACCGCACGGTCGACGACCGCCGCGCGAACCCGCTCGGCGTCAATCGAGACTTCGCTGCCGTCAGCGGCGACGAATCGCGCCGCATGGGTGGTGGTGAGAATCGCGTGGCGCGGCAGATCGAACTCATCGAACGCATCGACGCCGATGAGGCCGGTGCAGTGCACGGGAACGCCGACCGCCTCGTGCTCTTCCAGCACGATTACCGCGTGGCCTTCGGAGGCCAGAGAACGCGCGGCCATCAGCCCTGCAGGGCCACCGCCGATCACAACAGCGTCGACCACGTCCATCACGCCCGCCGTCTCGCGACCACGGCCCCTACCGGGCGCACCGACTGCGCCTCAGTACTTCCTGCCACGCGCTTCCCATGTGCCATGCACGCTAATCCAAAATGACAGCAGAATCAATCGCACATCGAGCAGCCACGACCGCCTCTGCACGTACAGCCGGTCGTACCGGAATTTCTGTCGCCGGGGGATGTCGCGCCGCGCGTACACCTGTGCAATGCCCGTGAGCCCCGGCCTGACGGCGATCCGATGCTGGAAGCCGGGGACATCCTCCAGCTTTACGTGACGTCCGTCGCCATCGGCTTCGATCTCGCCAGGTCTCAGCGCGCGCGGACCGACGAAGCTCATGTCGCCCCGCATGATGTTCCACAGCTGCGGCAATTCGTCCATCGCCGTCGCGCGCATCACACGGCCGATGCGGGTGACGCGTGCGTCCGCCGCCGTGGCCTGCACGGCGCCCGAGAACGCTTCGGCATCCGGCCGCATCGACCGGAACTTGAGCGCCCGGAACGCGCATCCGTCGAGGCCGACCCGCGGCTGTGAATAGAACACCGGACCGCCGTCCTCCGCCTTGATGGCGACAGCCAGCGCCGCCCAGAGGGGTGCCGACGCGATCAGACCGAATGAGGACAGCAGGAGATCGAGCAGCCGCTTGCCCATCACGATGCGGCGACCTCCCGATACAGCGCCTCCGCGGTGCTGCGCATGATGTCGATCGTGAACTCCGTCTGGACCCGGCGCAGGCCGCTGCTTCCGAACCGCGCTCTCAACGGCGCGTCCGCCGCGAGCTCGGCCAGCGCGCGGCGCAGCGCGTCCACATCACCCGGCGGCACCGTCAATCCACTCTCGCCGTGCCGGTTCACCCACGGGACGCCCGAGGGCACCCGCGTGCTGACGACCGGCTTCCCACACGTCATCGCTTCGAGCTGAACGTAGCCGAAGGCTTCAGCGCGCGTGACAGAAGGCAGGACGAAGGTGTCGCAGGCATGGTACGACGCCGCCAGCTCGCCATGCGTCACCTCGCCGGCGAACCTGACGCGGTCCGTCAGCCCGAGGTCCCGCGCGAGCGCCGTCCAGCCGGGCCGCGACGGCCCGTCGCCGATGAGGATGGCGGACGCGTCCAGCCCCACGAGCGCGCGCAGCAGCACGTCCACGCCCTTATAGGGAACCATCCGGCCGACAAAGAGAATCAGGGGCCGGCCGTTCACTTCCGCGCGAATCTCGGCGGCCCGCGCGCAGACCGAGGGCGTGGCTTCCCACTGCGACATCTCGATCCCGAACGGAATCACGCGGACCTTGTCGCGGTACGGCTGGAGCGCCGCAGCGTGCTCGCCGAGCGGCGGGGACGACACCACGATCCGATGCGCGCCCTGGTACGCCCCGCGGGCGAGCGGGTGATAGAAGAGCGCATACTGCACCCTCGGCCGCACCACCTCACTGTGGAACCAGACCGCCGTAGGCAAGGCCGGCCGGGCGATCGCAAGCGACAGCAGCGCCCACGGGTTCGGCTCGTGCACGATCAGGACGTCGCCCCGCGCGCGCCGGATCTCCGCGGGCAGGGATGGCGCGATCGGCACCGAGCCAGCCTGGCCGACGGTGCCTACCCGCGTCACGGGCACTCCGCGCACCACCTCCCGCACGGTGGTTCGTCGATCGTTGAAAACAATCACGCGGCTCTCGACGCCGGACGTTGCCCCTTCACAGAGAGACTCGAGCACGCGTTCCATGCCGCCGGTTGCGGGCGAATAGAACTTGCCCACATGAACGACGCGTATGGGCTCGAGGGGCTTCACGAGGCTGACGCCCCGGAAGACGCGGCAAGCCTGCGGTAGAGCTCGGCAACCTCGCTGGTGTATCGTGACCAGCTGAAGGATGCCGCGCGCTCCATGCCTGCCGAGCGCCGTGCGGCCCACCTGCCCGGATCGTCACGCCGCTCGCCGAGCGCGCCGATGACCGCGTCCGTCCACGCGACGACGTCCTCCGGCGCGCAGTACTGCGCCGCCGGACCGCCGACCTCGCGGAGCGCCTCGATGTCGCTCGCAATCACGGGCGTCCCGCACGCCAGCGCTTCGAGCACCGGCAGCCCGAACCCCTCCCGCTCCGACGGCAGCAGGACGATGGCGCTCCGCCGGTACACGGCGGCAAGCGTTGCGCGATCGAGAAAGGGCAACACGACGATGAGCGCTTCGAGCCCGAGGTCTCGCACGAGTGCGCGCTGTTCGCCGGTGAAGGGACCTCCGACGCGCACGAGCCGCACATCCGGCCGCTGCCGCCGGACCTCCGCCATCACCCGCAGCAGCACGTCGATACGCTTGCGGGCGATGGTGCTCCCCACGTGCAGGACCTCGGTCATCCGGCCGGCCGGGCCCAGCAGCCGCGCGGCTTCGACGTCCGCCGCCGGTTCCGCCGCCGGGGTGCAGCTTGGATGCGGGCCGTTCAGCACGACGCTGGTGCGGTCCGGGGCCACACCACCGCCGTTCACCAGCGCATCGCGTGTTGCCTGCGTGTCGCATGCGATGTGCCCCGCGCTCCGCAGTCCGTTGAAGATTCGCCGGGTCATCGTCCTGAAGCCCAGGGACCGCACATCGCTGCCGGGTTCGAGGATCGATCGGAACGTGTCCACGTCGTGGCAGGTCACAAGGGTGCGACTTCCCGGCAGCGTGTGGACCAGGTGCGCATAACTGTGGTCCACGACGTGAAACACGTCGAAGCTCCGCGCGATGCCGCGCGTCACCGACGGGTAGTCCCAGAACCGGTTCGCGAACCTGTCGGCCGTGAAGGCCGCCTTTCGGCCGTGCCCCCCGGGCAGCCTCTGGGCGCGGACGCGCATCGCCGGCCGGATGAGCACCGGCTCGATGCGACCGGCGTGCTCCGTCCTGAGATGCTCGACGAGCATGTCCGCCACGAGGTCCATGCTCGGCCACTGCTCTTCCAGGAAGTCGGCGATGAGGGCGATCTTCAGCGGCGTCATTCTCTGTCTACCAGCGTGTCGAAGAACTCGAGGTGGCGCCGCGCGACGGCCGCCCAGGCGAAGTGGAGGCGGGCCCTCCGAAGCCCGCGATCCGCCAGGTCTCTCCTGCGGGCCGGCTGCAGGAGCATGCCCCGCACGGCTGCGGTCCAGGCGGCCACGTCGTCTTCCGGCAGCAGGAGCCCGGCGTCCCCCAGGACGTTCGGTATCTCGCCACTACGGCTGGCCAGCACGGGAACGCCGCAGGCCATGGCTTCGATCAGCATCCGGCCGAACTGTTCTCGCCACCGGGGCGTGGTCTGGCTCGGTGCGCACAGCAGATCCATCGCATTCAGATACCGCGGCACCTCGTCGTGCGTCACGTTTCCCACAATGCTGACCCGCCCCGGATACGACGCTGCGAGCGCCTCCAGCTGCGCCTGTCCGGGTCCGCCGCCCACAAAGAGCGCACGCCATGGTTCGGCGATTCGCCGCAAGGCCGACGCGAGAACCCCCAGACCCTTCTCCTCTACGAACCGCCCGAGGAATCCCACGACCAACGCATCGTCGCTCCAGCCGCGCTCGGCACGCACCCGCGCGCGTGCCGCCGCGTCAGGCTTGAACCGCAGCGTGTCGACTCCCGGCGGGATGATGCATGAAGGGATCCGTGCATAGCCCGGGCGCGCAAGCTGCGTCTCGTGCACTGTCCGGCCGAAGGCGATCCAGCCATCGGCGCGGCCCAGGACCTTCCGCTCCATCCAGCTGAAGGGCGGCGGATACTGCTTGGGGACGTTCTGGAACGTTGCGAACACCAGTGTCGCGTCGCGATGCGCCATGCGCGCGATCTGCGCACCTGCGGTGACGTAGGGCTCCTCCCAGCAGTGGATGACATCCCACGATTCCGACAACAGCTCGCGAAGACCCCCGTAAAACATCAGGTGCGGGAACCGTGTAAGGTGCGCGGCCATTCTGCGCACGTGGCACATCTCCCCTGCACCAGGCTCGAGCGCAAGGGGGCCAAGGTCGCCGTGGTACCGGGCGGGCGCTGCGGCGGTCACCTCCCACCGCCCCTGACCCTGGCGGGCCATCTCGTCTGCGAGCCGCCGATTGAGCGTGACGACGTACGAGTGACCGATCGTGAGCACGCGCCTCATCAGGCGTCAGCCATACGGTAGGGCACGATCGTGCGGCCGAGCCGCCGCCACTCCCGGAAGGTCCTCCAGGAAATCGCGTGCCGATGGCGGCGGACATCGGGCAGGGTGCGTCGCAGCTCCCCCACGATCCACCGCAGCCCTCCGCCCGCCGCCCCGCTGCTGACCTTCATCCGGCGGTAGCGCCACAACCGAAGCGGCAGACTCAGCGCGACAACAGGCCACGGCTCGTTATAGAGCGAGTGGAGGCAGTCGTTGCGAATGGCAAATCTGACGTACCGGGTCGCGCTTCGCCCGCCGACGTCGGGGATGTGTCCTACGAGCGCGGCGGGCAGATAGACCACGCGCATGCCGGCGTCGAGCGCGCGGACGCAGAAGTCTTTTTCTTCGCCGTAGAAAACGAAGCTCTCGCGGTACCCGCCAAGTCGAAGAAACGCGTCCCGTCGCAGCAGGTGGGCGAATCCGATGTAGGCGCTCACGTAGGCTGGCTGCGATCCCCGTCCCGGCTGCATGCGCTCCGGCCACGGGCTGCCGTCCTGTTCCGCCTGAGCGAAGCCGACCGCCGCCACCGCCGCATCACGATCCAGGACCGCCATCGCTTCCTGCACCGACGCGAGCGACAGCACGACGGCATCGTCATCGAGCAGCAGCACGTAGGGTGTGGCTGCGTCCTTCATCAGCCGGTTTCGCCCGACGATGTAGCCGACGTGGTGTTCGTCCCGGATAATCGTCACCCCCGGCGTGATGGCTGCCGCGACATGGCTTACGGGCTGGTCCGAGGAGTCGTCGAATAAGACGATTCGCGGAGCCAGGGGCGCAAGGATGTGCAGCGACGCGAGGCACCGATGCAGTGCGGCGGGACGGTTGCGGGTAGTGATGCCGACCGTGAGATGCGTCAATGGGGCAATCCCCCTGGTCGCGCCGCGAGCGCTGCTGAGTACACGTCGACGGTCTGCTCCGCGGTCCGCCTCCAGGACATCGCCGATACCCGTGCCGCCCCGTTCCTGCCGAGGCGCGCCCGCTCCGCAGGAGCGTCCATCAGCCGCGTGACGGCCTCCGCGAGCGCCGCACTGTTGCGGGGAGGGATGATGACTCCTGTCTTGCCGTCGCAGATAAGGTCGGCCGCACAGCCTACCGGCCCCGCGATCACGGGCAAGCCCTGGCTCATTGCCTCGAGCACGACCAGACCGAAACCCTCGTACGTCGAGGGAAACACCAGCACGTCGTGGCGGCTGTACTCGTCGATCACTTGTTCTTCG
>Ga0180121_10000961_pt1 | contig 12157 bp, 9 predicted proteins | sample AntDrymUQ5402106_2_FD_129676 | JGI IMG/M metagenome (GOLD analysis project Ga0180121, IMG submission 129676) | Polar desert sand microbial communities from Dry Valleys, Antarctica - metaG UQ540 (21.06) (version 2) (version 2) | ecosystem: Environmental > Terrestrial > Soil > Desert | place...
CAATTCAAACAATGAGAATGGATTTATTATTTTTCGTAAATCAAATGTTGATTTGTTTTTCAAAATTATTGATTCGGTAAGTACGGACGTTGTAACTTATCAGGAAGTAGGAGTGAATCCAAATCTTAATTATTCATATAAAATTTGTTCTTATAACTCTTCCGGTATATCGGATTTTTCAAATACTCTAATCATCCTCGCAAAATCGGGGCAGTTTACAAAATCTTCCGAGCTTGCAGGTAATCATTTTCTATCCGGAAATTATCCGAATCCTTTCAATCCGGTTACGAATTTGGAATTTGGGATTTCGGAATTGGGATTTGTTTCATTAAAGATTTATGACATGCTTGGTAAAGAAGTAGCTACGTTAGTTAACGATAATCTCAATCCGGGAACATACAAATATAATTTTGATGCGTCGGCTCTTTCCAGCGGAGTTTATTTTTATAAACTTTTAGTTGACGGAAATATTATTGATACCAAGCGGATGATGCTTTTGAAATAATTGACAATTGATAATTGATAATTGATAATTGGCAGTTAATAGTTACAATTTCGGTTGAGGTATCGAAACACTTATCAACTATCAACTATCAACTATCAACTATCAATTATCAACTATCAATTATCAATTATCAATTATTAAAGAGATGTCATCCGAAATTGCATTCAGCTCTTTTTTCTATTCATTATTATAAATTTGTCAAAATAATCCACGCATTAATCCTCAACGCCATTGAAGTATATTCAGCCTGGCTTTGTGTCTTCATTCACTATTATTACAATTTTAGGAATTTGCATTCCCTCTGAATCTCGTGAATGCGTGGTTGAGTTAGATGAGCAGATTAAGTTTTTTTAAATGATCTGCATCAGCAGAGAGCATTCAGAGGCTGCCTAAAATTTGTTTGTAAGCAGATAGATGCAAAAATGAAACGTTAATCAGTTGACTAAACAACTTTCATAAATTATTTTGGGAATAATTCTTTTCAAAAATTATCACGAAAATTATTTCCATTGAAAGATTTACTCAAAGATATAGATAACCTTAAAGCCTCTCTAGATAGGCTACGTCCATTCAGCAAAGAGCAGTTAAAAAATATTGAAGAATATTTTGAAGTAGCTTATACTTATGACAGCAATAGAATTGAAGGAAATACATTAACGCTTCAGGAAACTGCGCTCGTGATTAATAAAGGTGTGACTATAGGCGGTAAATCCATGAGAGAACATCTTGAAGCAATTAATCATTATGAAGCCATAGGATATGTTAAGGACATTATAAAAAGTAAAATCACTTTTACTGAAACGATATTGAAAGATATTCATATGATGGTTTTAAAAGTGATTGACAATGAAAATGCCGGAAGATATAGAGAAATAGAAGTTCGAATCGCAGGTAGTAAATTTATTCCCCCGCTTTATTTTAAAATTCCTGAACTTATGGAAGAATATTTTGAATTCTATGAAAATAATAAAACGAATCTTCACCCGGTTTTGCTTGCTTCCGATATGCATGAAAAACTTGTAACTATTCACCCGTTTACTGATGGCAACGGAAGGACCGCGCGTTTGTTGATGAACTTAATTTTGCTGCAGAACGGATATACAATTGCAAGTATTCCGGGTGATGTAGATAAAAGAATAGAATATTATAACGCGCTTGAAAAAGTTCAGACAGAAAATGATTTAACAGAATTCAGAATATTGATTGCAAAAGAGGTTAAGAGAGGATTAGATGAGTATTTGAAAATAGTGCGGTGACTGTATAGAGTGTATAGAGTGTATAGAGTGTATGGAGTGCGTAGGGTTCATTGCGTGAGTAGAGTTTATGGAGTTTATTGAGTGAGTTGAGTGAGTTGAGTGAGTCGGATATGTAGTTGTAAACCTTAACTAACATAACCAACTTAACCAACATAACATACTTAACCAACTTAATTAACTTAACTCAAGTTGACCGATTTGATATTTGAAATTTATTTTTTGCCACTAATTACACTAATTTTCACGAATTAATTTAATTAAATTTAAAAATATTTTAAAAAAAATTCGTGGCAATTCGTGCAATTCGTGGCTGAATAACAGTTTTAACAAAGAAGCGGTCAACTTAAGTAACTTAATATACTTAACATACTTAACCAACTTACCAACATAACATACTTAACATACTTAACCAACTTAACATATTTAATTTAACATACTTAACCAACTTATACATACTTTTTAATTATTTTGAAATTGTATGGTGAAATGTATAATTTGGTTTTAAAAATTATATGTTTGTTACGTTTGAAGGAATTGACCTGAGCGGAAAATCGACTCAGATCAAACTTCTTGAAGAATATTTAAAAAGAAAGAATAAAAGAGTAATTTCAGTAAGGGAGCCGGGCGGTACTGAGATATCGGAACAGATAAGAAACATAATATTAGATAAAGGTCATTTGAAAATGGAATATCTGACGGAGTTTCTATTATTCTCAGCCTCGAGGCAGCAGCTGACAAATGAGATAATCATTCCGCATCTCAAGAAAAATTATACTGTTCTTTGCGACAGATATTTTGATTCATCAACTGCTTATCAGGGTTACGGCGGAAAAATTGACCTTAAGGTGATCAACACTGTAAATAAGATCTCAACGAACGGACTGGTCCCGGATATAACTTTTTTGATACATATCAGTATAGATGAGAGCATAAGACGGAAAAGACTGATGAAAAAAAATGAAGACCGGATCGAGCAGAAAAAACTTTCGTATTATAAAAAGGTAATATATGGCTATCTTCAGATAGCCATAAACAATAAAGAGAGAATCGTTGTTATAGACGGAAGCAATTCCAAGGATGAGATCAGTTACGAAATCATCAATTCACTTAAAAAGTTTAAAAAGAAAAAATAAAATATTATGAAAAAGTTCAAAGAGAATTTTGCTAAAATCTATCCTCTGACTCTTCTTATTGCTCTGATTTTATTTCTCGGAGTTACAAGTTCGGGTGGAGATGACGACATTTATGAAAAGATAAACCGCAACATGGATCTGTTTGGACAGGTGTACAAAGAGATCGCATTAAATTATGTGGATGAAATAGACGCTGATAAATTTATAACTGCAGGCATTGAGGGAATGCTTGCGACTCTCGATCCGTACACCAATTATATTGACGAGAGGAGCAGGGATCAGATCGATCTTATTACAACCGGCAAATACGGTGGAGTCGGAATTTCAGTAGGTGTAAGAGACAGCATGATTATTATAACAGAGATAATGAGCGGGTATGAGGCACAGAAGAAGGGTCTCAGAGTCGGCGATAAGATAATCGAAATTGATGGAAGAGATCTAAGAAGTGAGAAAGTTGATCACATGAGAAATTTAGTCAGAGGTCCGGTGGGAACAGAAGTAAATGTAAAAGTTGACCGGGAAGGTGAGTTTATTGATTTTGTTTTAACAAGACAGGAAATAATTTTAAAGAATGTTTCCTATTTTGGATTTTTAGAACCGAAGAGTGAGGGTATCGGATATATAAAGCTTGACAGGTTTACGAATATTTCTGAAAGTGAATTTGAGAATGCATTAAAAACTATGAAAGCAAGTGGGAAACTTGAGGGATTAATACTTGATCTGAGAGATAATGGAGGCGGACTTCTCGATGCTGCAATAGGGATACTGAATAAGATTGTTCCTAACAACAGTCTGCTTGTAATTACGAAAGGTAAACGAACAGATTCCGAAAAAAAATATTTTTCAAAGGAAGAGCCGCTGCTGCCGCTGGACGTTCCCGTGATTGTATTGATAAACAATAAGACTGCATCTGCATCTGAGATTGTTGCGGGAGCAATACAGGATCTTGACAGGGGAGTTGTAATTGGATCGAAGTCTTTCGGCAAAGGTCTTGTGCAGCAGATAAAGGATTTGGACAAAAAATCACAAATCAAAATTACGGGATCTAGATATTTCACTCCTTCAGGAAGATGGATACAGGAGAAAAACTATTTCAAAGAGAATAAATTCGGAGTGTTCGTAGATAAAAATAAGTATGATCAGACTGATTTTAAGACTTTGGGTGGAAGAATTGTAAAAGCATACGGAGGTATTGCTCCTGATATTGAGGTAAAGACTGAACCGGAAACCGAGATACATACAGGGTTATTATCTAAGGATATGTTTTTTAAATTTGCCAATTACTACATTGAAAGAAATCCGGGTGTGAAATCTATAATACCTAATGATGAAATTTTCATGCAGTTCAAAAATTTCCTCGCAGAGAAAAATTTTTCATATGATTCACAGATAGAGAAAAAACTAAAGGAGATTGAGCAGCTGGCTTCAAACAAAAGTTATAAACTTGAACTCGAAGACAACTTGAATAAAATAGAAAACGAGATCGAATTTGGTGAACAGAAAGAGATCGATTTCTCAAAAGACGAGATCACAAGAAGTGTCGTAGATGAAATCAATAAAAGAATAATCACGGAATCAGAGCAGATGGAAGCAATGTTTCCTTATGACCTGCCGCTTCAGCAGGCGGTCAGAATTTTAGAAAACAGATCAGAATACATCAGCCTGCTTAGAAGATAGGGCTATAATTTTTTTTCGGATAAATGCTTCCGGCAACTTTCAAATACTAAGTTAAAGTGAAGATAGGGATTCTCGGGGGTGGTCAATTAGCCAGGATGATAATGGAATCAGTTTATAAGTATGGATTTGAGTTTCATGTTCTTTCAAAGGAAGAGAATTCTCCCGCAGGACAACTGACAAAATTTGAGACCGCTGGAGATTGGAATGATGAAGATTGTCTTAAAAGATTCAGCGCTTCATGCGATATCATTACACTTGAAAATGAATTTATCGACTTCCAAAAAATCAAATTTCTAGAATGTACACGCAAAAAAGTTTATCCGTCCTCCGAAATAATTAAGTTGATCCAGGATAAATATTTTCAGAAAAAGACCCTGGAGAAAAACGGCATTCCGGTTGCAGAGTTTGTTTCCATTGTAAGCAGTGATGATATAAGAAGGTTTGCCAAAAAATATAATTATCCCCTGGTCCTTAAATCCAGAACGATGGGTTATGATGGAAAGGGCAACCTTACAATTAACAATGAAAAGGAGATTGAAGATGCCTTGAAAAAGTTATCAAAGCGCGGAGAGACGATGTGCGAAGGTTTTGTAAGGTTTGATAAGGAAATTGCAACCCAGGTTGCAAGAAATAAATACGGGGAAATAAAAGTTTACCCTGTTGTAGAGACAATTCAAAAAAATCACATTTGTAATCTTGTGATTGCTTCTAAAAATTTATTTGATAATATTAAAAGCCAGGTAACGGAAATTGCAACGAAAATTGTAACAGATCTGGATTATATAGGTGTAATGGGAATTGAAATGTTTTTAACCGGCGATGAAATACTTGTTAACGAGCTTGCACCAAGGGTTCACAACTCAGGGCATTATACAATCGAAGGTTGTTATACTTCCCAATTTGAAAATCACATTCGTGCCATAATGAATTTTCCCTTGGGAAATTCGGAGATGTCTTCTGACAACGCTGTGATGATCAATATTCTCGGGAAGAGAGACGGTAAAGCAAAGCTAACTGGAGCTGAGGAAACGCTTTGCAATGATAAAACTTATTTACATATTTACGGAAAAAATGAAACCCAAACAGGAAGAAAGATGGGACATATAACAGTAATGAATAAGGATCCAATTCAAGCCCTAAAAATTGCAATTGAGTCAGAGAGATCTATAAGTATTTGAATTAAAATTTCAAAAATTAAAATAAATAATTATGATAGGGTTTATAATATTTTTAGTTGTCGCGATAATTGTACTTTCAATAATAAGAAACCAGCTGCAAAATAATCTTCAATTCAAAAACAATCTCCAGATCGAGAAAATTTTAGGAATACTCAGAATTGTTGCGGGCGTTGGGATTCTTTTGGTTGTATTATTTGCTTCGGTTGTTCAGATAGGGCCGGGAGAAGTTGGTGTTCAGATATTATTCGGTAATATACAGGAAGGAATTTTACGAAGCGGGCTGAATTTTGTAAATCCGCTGATGGAGGTTCAGAAGCTTGATATAAAAACCCAGTCGTATACAATGAGCGGAGCAAACGACCAGGATGTGAGAGATGATCAGACAATTAAGAGTGACCCGATCCAGACACTTTCATCAGACGGATTGACATTGCTCCTTGATGTCACGGTATGGTTCCGCGTCAGCGCCGATGATGCACCGAATTTATTGAGAACGATCGGCTCGGATTATGAAGCCAAGATAGTCCGTCCGGCAATCAGAACGGCGATCAGGGATATTGCAGTTAATTTTGTGGCAACAGATATTTATTCATCGAAGCGTGATGATTATGTTAATGATGTTGCAAAAAAGCTTGAAAAATCTTTTGAAGGACGAGGAATTATTCTTGAAAAAGTTTTATTGAGAAACGTTGAACTTCCGCAAAAAGTCAGAGAAGCCATAGATGAGAAGATCGCTGCAGAGCAAAGAGCTCAGCAGATGGTTTATGTGTTACAAAAAGAAAGGCAGGAAGCTGAGCGAAAAACAGTTGAAGCATCCGGTGTGGCGGAAGCGCAGAAGATAATCAACAGCACTATTAGTAATTCATATCTTCAATGGAAGTATATAGAAACGTTAAAGGAACTGGTCAATTCTCCGAACAATTCATTTGTAATAGCTCCTTATGATCAGAAGCTTACGCCCTTGTTGAATTTTAATCAGAAATGATTAAGAAAATATTACACAAACAAAAGAGTAATTTTTATGGTTGAGGTATTCGTAACTTATGATCCAATGGAAGCCAGTTTAGTCAAAGCCAAACTGACTGATGAAGAGATTCCATTTACTGTAACAGGAGATTATAGTATTTCAATAACAATGGAGACATTTAATACTCAGCTTGGAAGAATCGCTCTGAAGAGGCCAATAAAATTTTTTGTGCACGAAAGTCATTACGAACTAGCCAAAGTAGCTATAAACACAGATAAGTCTTCATTACTCGAAGACGACCTAGAGTATTGACCACAGACAGAACCGCTCGCCTTGCGAAGCAGGCTGATAAACCGCAGATTAAACGGATTTAAAGATTTCGCAGATTCTTTTTTGAAAGATAACCGCAGTTTAATTTACTATTATGAAATACACTAAATTCATATTTGTTCTAGCAATAATTTTAATTGCAATTGTAATTTTGTTTAACAGTAAGAATTTTTTGAAAGAAACAGCAAATGATAATATTGAAGGCAGCTATGAACACAAAGATAAAGTAGAATCAAATTTACAAAAAGTTAACAGTGAAATAAAATTGACGGATACTTCCTCTCTAAAAGACAGTTCTAAAACTACAGATTATCTCAAGTTACATTACGATGCCTATCTTGTAGACACCCACAACGATTTTATCTGGAAAGTCTACGATAAAGGCGCGGTGTTTAATCGGAGAAACAGCTTCACGCAATCCGATCTTCCCAGATATAAAGCAGGTGGAGTTGACGTTCAAGTATTTGCTGTCTGGATCCCAATGAAGGAAATGAAAAGATCTTACAGGTTTACAGTTTCTCAGATCGAAAGGTTAAAGGGATTTGAAAATGAAGACTTTTCTGAATTTGAATTTGCAAAAAGTTATGAAGACATATTAAGAATTACGAATGAAAAAAAAGTTTGCGGGCTGATAGGCATTGAAGGAGGAACCGCAATTGAAAAAGATCTTGATAATATAAACAGGTTCTATCAAATGGGTGTTAGATATTTAGGTCTTACATGGAACAATTCAAATTCTATTTCTACTTCGGCAAAAGAGTCTGTTGAAAAAGGCAAGACAGGCGGGCTTTCAGATTTTGGAGTTCAGGTTATTATAAGAATGAATGATGTCGGAATGTTGGTAGATGTTTCACATTTAAGCGAAGAGGGTTTCTGGGATGTGATAGAAAATACAACTGATCCCATAATTGCTTCACATTCTAATTGTTATTCGATTAATCCGCACTTTAGAAATCTGACCGACGAACAAATAAAAGCTATTGCAAAAAACCATGGATATGTGGGAATTAATTTTCATGACGAGTTTCTTAATATAGATGCAAAGAAAAATAGGACATTAAATGTGTACGAAAAGTATGCCGATGATATTAACGAGCTTAATGAAATGTATGGCAATGATTTAATAAAGTTTAACGAAGAACGGAATAAATTTCTTTCTGACAAGAATATTTCCGGCGGAACATCAATCGAAAAAGTTTTGGAACATATTGATCACATTAAGAATCTTGTTGGAGTGGATTGCATAGGAATAGGCTCTGATTTTGACGGAGGAATTATTCCTCCGAATGAACTTTATGACGCAAGCTGTTATCCTGAACTTTCAAAGAGATTGGTCGAAAGAAATTACACGGAGGAGGAAATAAAAAAAATTCTCGGTGGAAATTTTCTGAGGGTGTTTAAACAGGTGTGCGGGTGATCAAGATTTTTTAATCATATGTTAAGTTTCTTCCAATCCACAATTCACATTTATTCAAATTCGCGAACAAAGTAATCTATCTAACCAAAACCATTTTTTTGTCAGAATAAAATTTTCATTTTCAATTTCCAGCCGGTAATAATAAATTCCGCTTGCAAATCCATTTGCATTCCAGTTTAGAGAATGAGAACCTTTTGGGAGCTCATTGTTGATCAGAGTTGTAATTTCCTTTCCGTAGGAATTGAAAATTGTTAATTTGATCTTGCTGTTTTTTATCAGAACAAAAGATATTTTTGTAATAGGATTAAAAGGATTCGGATAATTTTGATGTAAAGTATATTCAGCAGGAATTTCAGAGTTGTTTAAAGCAATTCCAACTGTTGCAGTATCTTTTCTTAATAGCAGCCTGTCTGTTTGCGTGGTCTGCATAGCACTTCTCCTATTAACCAAATAAATATCCATCAAACCGTCTTTGTTAAAATCGGCCGACTTTAATCCGATACCTTCGGCGATCACGTCTGCAGGAAGAACCTCGCTGGTTACTTCTGTAAAAACCCCACTGCCGTTATTTTCAAAAACTTTCATCGGTCGGTTAAAAAAAATGTTTGATGTGATAAGGTCAAGATCATTATCATAATCTATATCTAAGAAAATTCCTTCAGTAGTATGTTCGCCGTCAACTGGCAGGTTTGTTGAAGTGACATCAGTAAAATTTCCATAACCGTCATTACGAAGTAGACGATCTTGATGAGTCCTTCCCGGTCTGAAAGCAACATTCGCAAAAAAAATGTCAAGATCCGAATCATTGTCAATATCTCCCAGGGTAACTTTTCTTGTTTCTTCCACTGAAGAAGGGGGAAGTCGAATTGACGTTTCATCAGTAAAGATCCCGATCCCATTATTAATATAAATCTTATTCCCGTCTTCATTTCCCGCGATCAGATCTTTATCATTGTCACCGTCAATGTCGGCAAGTTTCATATCCTGTGTGACATCTGTAGAAGGAGGTAGCCGTGTTGAAGTTTCATTTGTAAAAGTAGTGTCGCCGTTATTGATAAGAATAAAATCCTGTCCGGCATTTCCTAATACGATATCAGGTCTATTGTCATTATTAACATCCTGAGCAAGAACAGAATTGGCTATACTAGTAGGCAGACGGTCGTTAGCATTTCTGAAACTGCCGTCACCATTATTAAGGTAGAATTCGTGAACTGCATTGTCTTCGCTGGCAAACACAATATCAAGATCGTTGTCACTATCAAAATCGGCGATACCGATATCTTCACTGTCGTAATTGAATTGAGGAAGTCTCCCAATAGTGGCATCAAAAAATGTTCCATTGCCATTATTGAATAATAATTTGTTAGGAGCGAATTCACGCGCAAGTATTATGTCGAGGTCTCCGTCTTTATCCAAATCGGCTGATTCCGCATCCATATTGGGACCGGTAACCGACGGAAGAGGAAGGTTTGTAGTTGTTGCATCGGTATATAAGATCAGCCCGTTGTAGCTGTGTTTGAATGCAATAAACAAAATAAGCACTAAAGCTAAAACTGAAAATGATAAAAAATGTTTCATAGCAATATTTTTTTATAAACATACGTATGACAAGTGTTTAAAGTTACCAGACCTGAATAAATTTTTCTTTTGACCATATTTTTCAAAATAATCCTTACATTTAAAGTAATAATAGATTATTTTTATCCACAACTCAAAAAATCAAAATTACTTTGCTTGCAGAAACAATATATAAAGGTATTGCTGCATCCACCGGTATTTCTATCGGCAAAGCATATCTATATACGCGCAGCAACTTTGATATTGATACACAGCATCTTATTGAAAACGAAATTGAAAAAGAAGTAGAAGAATTCGAAAGGGCAATTGATCTTTCAAAAAAAGAGTTGAATAAAATCCGAACCCTGTCCTATGAAAAGATCGGGGAAAAAAATTCAATGATATTCGATGCCCAGCTGGAAATTCTCAGTGACGAATTTTTTATCAGCAGGGTTAAATTAAAAATTGAGAAAGAAAAAAGAACTGCGAGTTATGTATTCGATAATGAAATCTCCAAGATAGGACGGGCTCTGCTTGAATCGAATGATGAATATCTGAGAGAAAGGTTTACAGATATTAATGACGTAAAGAACAGAGTGATACGGAATATGAAAAAAGAAAAGCTTGTATCTAAAGTAGAAGAATATTCAATTATTTTCGGACACGAGCTTACACCTGCCGATACAATCTTATTCAGCAAAAGAAAGGTTAAAGGTTATGCGACTGACCGAGGAGGGACAACTTCACACGCTGCAATAATTTCAAGAGCTTTAAGAGTTCCGGCCGTAGTCGGAATGAAAGATATTTCTAAAACCATTTCTTCCGGAGATTTCATAATCATCGATGGTTTTAACGGGCAGATAATAAAGAATCCAACCGAGAAAACTTTAAAAATATATAAAAAGAAAATCGATGAGTTAAGAGAGTACGAAATTAAGCTCAACGAGGTAATAGATCTTCCAAGTGAAACCAAAGACAAAAAATTTATCGAGCTTACTGCAAATATAGAATTTGATGAAGAAATAGATTTTGTAGTTAACACCGGTCATTGTAACATAGGACTGTACCGGACGGAACATTTATTTCTCGAAGCAGGAGATTTTCCATCGGAAGAGAGACAGGTAGAAGAATATTCCCATGTTGCGAACGTGACTTATCCTAACATCGTAACGATAAGAACATACGATATTGGCGGTGATAAACTTTTACCAAGATCCGAAAAAGAAGATAATCCGTTTTTAGGATGGCGGGGAATTAGGATATGCCTGGACAGAGTTGATATTTTTAAGGAACAGCTTAGCGCCTTATTAAGATCTTCAACAAAAAAGAATATTAAAATCATGTTTCCAATGATCTCATCGGTAAGCGAAGTCAGGAGAGCAAAGGAAATATTATGTGAAGTTAAACAAGAGCTAGATCGGAATGAAATAAGCTATGACAGAGAGATTAAAGTAGGAATAATGATCGAGGTTCCTTCCGCGTATTTTCTTGCGGATGAACTTGCAAAGGAGGTTGATTTTTTCAGTATCGGGACGAATGATCTGATACAGTATATACTTGCAGTTGATAGAGGGAACGAATTCATATCAGGTCTTTATTTAGAATTTCACCCGGCAGTTCTCAGAGCCATCAAAAGCATCACAGATGCCGCACACAGAAATAAAATTAAAATCAGTGTATGCGGTGAAATGGCATCCGATCCCCTTGCCACATCTGTTCTGGTCGGATTTGGGATCGATGAGCTCAGCGTAGTGCCTTCTATATTTCCCGAAATTAAACAGATAATCAGGAAGATAAATTTTAAAGAAGCAAAAAAATTATCCGATGAGATATTAACACTGTCAACTGAAAGCGAAATTAAGAAAAAGGTGCAAAGTTTTTATGATAAGAAGATAGCCAATGTGTCTGATTGAACTTTATATCATTGCTGTCCAATACATTTTGTCAAAGTAAATAAATAATTTGTTAAGAATTTATTTCCAAATAAACTTTTCTATTCTTGAAACAACCCCACCCTGCCCTCCCCTTTGGGAAGGGGAGGGTTTTGGAGGTTTCTAAAGGAAAATGAAGCATCTAATGTATAAATTTAAATTTTTTTTAAGTATCATCCCTACCAAAAACGTTTGGACAACACTGA
>Ga0180121_10000962_pt1 | contig 12145 bp, 15 predicted proteins | sample AntDrymUQ5402106_2_FD_129676 | JGI IMG/M metagenome (GOLD analysis project Ga0180121, IMG submission 129676) | Polar desert sand microbial communities from Dry Valleys, Antarctica - metaG UQ540 (21.06) (version 2) (version 2) | ecosystem: Environmental > Terrestrial > Soil > Desert | place...
AAGTCGGCTGTTTCGCGGATCAAATGTTGCTTATCGCCACCCTTGGCCGCGAGGATGGTTTCGGTAGCTTCTTCGCCGATTTTCTTGAGAATCGAGTCTTGCCCGCCGAGCAGCAGCTTGGCGACGTAGGACTGCGCCGGATCCGCGCTCTTACGGCTTTCCAGCGAATCAGCTAATGCCTCCAAGAACGACTCATGACTCATGGCTGGTAAATTTGCCCCGGTTCCTTCAACACCGGTTCCACCACTTGCCAATTGTCGTCGACAAGACGATGGAAAAAACAACTGTGCCGACCTGTATGACAAGCAATACCATGTTGTTGTTCAACGCTCAACAACAACACGTCTTTGTCGCAATCCAGGCGTATCTCTTTAACCTTCTGCACATGGCCCGACTCTTGGCCCTTGCGCCAAAGTTTTTTTCGCGACCGCGACCAGTACACCGCCTTGCCCGTTTCCCGAGTGAGGCGCAATGCTTCCCGGTTCATCCAGGCAAACATCAACACTTTGCCGCTAGAGGCGTCCTGAGCGATGACTGGAACTAGGCCTTCGGCCGTCCAGGCGATTTGGTCTAACCAGTTTTCCATCGTTTTAGGGGCTAGGGATTAGGGGCTAGGGGCTAGAACACCGTTGGTTCTTGCTAGTCCCTAGCCCCTAGTCTCTAGGTCCGCACCTCAATACCACAGGCCGCCATATATTCCTTCGCCTGACGCACGGTAAACTCGCCATAGTGAAAAATACTTGCCGCCAACACCGCGTCGGCGCGGCCCTGCAGGATGCCCGCGGCGAGGTGTTGCAAATTACCGACGCCGCCGCTAGCGATGATCGGCACGTCCACTGCGTCGGAAATCGCCCGCGTCAGAGCCAGATCGAAGCCCTGTTTGGTGCCATCGCGATCCATGCTGGTCAATAATAATTCTCCGGCGCCCGCAGCAACCATTTGCTGCGCCCATTGTACCGCATCGATCCCCGCAGCACGACGGCCACCGTGGGTAAACACCTCCCAGCTAGGCTGGGCGCCGGTCTTTACTTGCTTAGCATCTATGGCGACTACAATGCACTGCGAGCCGACCTTGTTAGCTGCATCGGTGATCAACTGCGGATTCTGTACGGCTGCGGTGTTAATGCTCACTTTGTCTGCCCCGGCGTTCAACAACTGACGTACGTCCTCGACGCTGCGCACGCCGCCGCCCACGGTCAGCGGAATAAAAACTTGCGAGGCGACCGCTGTAATAATCGGCAACAGCAGGCCCCGCTCGTCGGAACTTGCAGTAATGTCTAAAAATGTTAACTCGTCGGCGCCCTCGCTATCATAGCGTTGGGCGATTTCGACCGGATCGCCGGCGTCGCGCAGTTCGAGGAAATTAACGCCCTTGACGACCCGACCGGCGTTTACATCGAGACAGGGGATGATGCGTTTGGCTAAGCCCACGATTAGGGGCTAAGGACTAGGGGCTAAAATTAGGCTGAGCTGATCCGCCAGTTTTTGCGCCGCGTTGAAGTCCAAGGTGCCCTCATAGATGGCGCGGCCCGTGATGGCGCCGGTAATGCCTTCACTTTGCACAGCGCACAGCGACTTGATATCGTCCAAATTGGTAATGCCGCCGCTTGCGATCACCGGCACCGATAGTGCCTGCGCTAGCCTGACCGTGGCGTCGATATTGACACCATTCATCATGCCATCGCGTCCGATGTCGGTATAGATAACCGCCTCCACGCCGTAATCTTGAAATCGCTTCGCCAAATCGATCACGTCGTGGCCGGTAAGCTTGGACCATCCGTCGACGGCAACTTTGCCGTCTCTTGCATCCAGACCCACCATAATATGGCCGGGAAAGGCATCGCACGCCTCATGCAGGAAGCCCGGATTCCTCACCGCCGCCGTGCCCAGGATCACCCAATCGATGCCGTCGTCGAGGTAGGTCTCGATAGTGTTCATATCGCGAATACCACCCCCCAACTCCACTGGGACTTCGCCGTCAAGCGCATCGAGTATCGCCTTGATCGCGCTGAGATTCTTGGGTTTACCGGCGTGGGCGCCGTTCAAGTCGACCAGATGTAGGCGCTTAGCGCCGAGATCTTTCCAGCGCTGCGCCATAGCGCCGGGGTCTTCTGAGAACACGGTGGCAGTTAACATTTCCCCCTGCTTTAAGCGCACGCAGTGGCCGTCTTTGAGATCGATTGCTGGAATAATGATCATCTTTTATCTTGAGTTCATGGCTGCCACTTGGCAAAGTTCGATAGCAACTGCAACCCGCTGGCCTGGCTTTTTTCCGGATGAAATTGCACGGCAAAAAGATTATCCTTGGCAACGGCGCAGGTGAATGGGGTCGGATAATCGGTGTGGCCAAAAATGTGGGCGGTATTTTCGGCGACTGCATAATAACTGTGGACGAAATAGAAACGCGCAGCGTTCTCGATGCCACGCCACAGGGGATGGATATGGTCTTGCCAGACTTGGTTCCAGCCCATGTGCGGGACTTTTAGCTTCCGGCCGTCGCCGTCGACCATACTACCGGCGGTGAAGCGCACCACCTTGCCCGGCAAAATTGCCAGCCCGGCGATATCGCCTTCCTCGGAGTGATCGAACAGCATTTGCAGTCCGATACAAAGCCCCAGAAACGGCTTGCTGCGTGAGGCTTGCAACAAGGCGGTCTGTAGCCCACGCGCATCGAGTTCGCGCATACAGTCCGGCATTGCGCCCTGGCCGGGGAAGACCACCCGATCCGCCCTCGCGACGACATCGGGATCACCGGTCACTTCGATATGCTCGCTCGGGGCGGCAAGCTCCAACGCCTTTGCAACTGAATGCAGGTTTCCCATACCGTAATCAATGACTGCAATACGACCCATAACGAACCATCAATCGCTAGTTGTATCCCATTGATTTCGAGCACGACACTAGAGCGAGCCTTTGGTCGACGGGATGATATTTTCCGCGCGCGGATCGACTTCCGAGGCCATTCGCAGCGCTCGGCCAAACGCCTTGAATACGGTTTCGACCTGATGGTGAGCGTTTACTCCGCGCAGGTTGTCAATTTGCAAGGTAATCAAGGCATGATTCACGAACCCTTGAAAGAATTCATGCACCAAATCGACATCGAATTCGCCCACCCGGGCGCGGGTGTAATTAACGTGATATTCCAAGCCAGGGCGGCCGGATAAGTCCAAAACGACCCTCGACAAGGCTTCATCCAACGGCACGTAGGCATGGCCGTAGCGGCGCAGGCCTTTCTTGTCGCCTACCGCTTTCGCGAACGCCTGGCCCAGGGTGATGCCAATGTCTTCGACCGTGTGATGAGCATCGATATGTAGATCGCCCTTAGCTTCGACTGCGAGATCAAACATGCCATGACGGGCGATTTGATCCAGCATATGGTCCAGAAATGGCACGCCGCTGGCGAGTTTAACGTTACCGGCGCCATCGAGTTCGATACTTACCGAAATCTGAGTTTCCAGCGTGTTGCGAAAGACTTGGGCAGAGCGCATGAACGGCTTTGAGAGGATAGAGGTAGGCTACACCGCAGAATGAGTGGGGCTAGGGAAATGGCGGGTCGTCAAACACAGAAACAATCACCAGGCGTTTCGTTTTCTTCAGTTGTTCCGACCTTAAGCTTACACGTAGTTGGATGGCGATGAAAACGACGTCATTTTAGCCAATATACCACGTAGAAATCGACCGTCAATCATTAAGGATTTCTCCAAGTGCGGCGACCAGCGCATTGCATTGGTCATCGGTGCCCACAGTAATGCGGAGAAAGGCCGCGATGCGTGCAGGTCTGCTGAAGTGGCGCACGATAATGCTGCGTTCACGTAACTGAGTAGCGAGTTCCGCACCTTTGTGGTTCGCATGGCGGGCGAAAATAAAGTTCGCGGCCGAGGGTAATACCTCGAACCCCAAGCGACCGAGTTCCGATACCAGTCTAACCCGGCTGGCGATCACTTTCTCGCAAGTGGTCTTGAGCCAAGCCCGATCCTCGATCGCGGCGGTGGCGCCGGCCTGGGCGAGTCGACCCAGAGGATAGGAATTGAAGCTGTCCTTCACCCGATTCAATGCGTCAATCAGCGCTGCTTGGCCGAGGGCGTAGCCGACCCGCAGGCCGGCGAGGGCATGAGACTTCGATAAAGTATGAATGACTAGCAGTTGCGGATAATCGTTCACCAAATGCGCGCTGGATGACCCACCGAAATCGACGTAGGCTTCGTCTACCACCACCACCGACTCACTGTTGGCCAACAGCAAGCGTTCGATTTCTAACACCGACGCCAGCCGCCCGGTGGGCGCATTAGGGTTGGCGAAGATGATGCCGCCGTTGGGTTGCCGGTAATCGTCGACGGAAATCTCGAATGACTCGGTTAATGGCACTTCGCGAAAGCCGATGCCGTACAAGCGGCAGTACACGGGATAGAAACTGTAAGTGATATCCGGAAACAGCGTGGGCGTATCGTGTTTGAGCAACGCCAGAAAAGTATGCGCCAGCACCTCGTCGGAGCCGTTGCCGACAAAAATCTGATCGGGGGCGAGGCGGTGAAAATCCGCGATAACACGCTTGAGCTTATCGTTGTTCGGATCGGGATAGAGGCGCAGCGAATTGCCGACTTCCGCCTGTAGCGCCGCCAGCACCTTGGGGCTGGGGCCATAGGGATTTTCGTTGGTGTTTAGCTTGATTAGGTTAGTGAACTTGGGCTGCTCGCCAGGCACGTAGGGCGTCAAGTCACGTACGATGTCGCTCCAGTAGCGGCTCATGGATTCACGTCTTAATGCGCATTTCCGCCGCGCGTGCATGGGCCGGCAAACCTTCGCCGTTCGCCAGAATCGAGGCGATATTTCCCAGCGTTCGCGCGCCGGCTTGCGACACGTTGATGATGCTGGAACGCTTCTGAAAATCGTATACGCCGAGCGGCGACGAGAAGCGCGCGCTGCGCGAAGTCGGCAGCACGTGATTCGGTCCCGCGCAGTAATCGCCCAAGGATTCGGAGCTATAGCGGCCCATGAAAATCGCACCGGCGTGTTTGATCTTGGCCGTCCATTGTTCTGGATTTTCCACCGACAACTCCAAATGTTCGGGCGCGATTTCGTTGGCAACGGCGCAGGCCTCGTTAAGGTCGCGCACGTGGATCAATGCGCCGCGATTCGCGAGCGATGCCGCAATCACTTTCGCGCGCGGCATGGTTTGAATTAGTTTCGCGATACTCAGCGCCACGCCCTCGATAAAAGCCGCGTCGGGGCAAAGCAAAATCGCCTGGGCGATTTCGTCATGTTCCGCCTGTGAAAATAAGTCCATCGCGATCCAATCAGGGTCGGTTTTGCCATCGCAAATCACCAGAATTTCCGACGGCCCCGCCACCATATCGATGCCGACCACGCCGAATACGCGGCGCTTGGCGGCGGCGACATAAGCATTACCCGGGCCGCAAATTTTGTCGACTTGGGGAATCGATTCTGTGCCGTAGGCCAATGCAGCGATCGCTTGCGCGCCGCCGATGGTGAACACGCGATCGACGCCGCTGATGGCGGCGGCGGCGAGCACCAACGGATTGCGTTCGCCATTCGGTGTCGGCGTGGTAAGTATCAATTCGCCGACCCCCGCGACTTTTGCCGGAATCACGTTCATCAACAGCGATGATGGATAAGCGGCTTTGCCGCCGGGCACATAAAGGCCGACGCGATCCAAGGCCGTGACCTGCTGGCCGAGCACCGTTCCATCCGCTTCGGTGTATTGCCACGAACTGACTTTTTGTTGTTCGTGATAAGCCCGAATCCGCTTCGACGCCTGTTGCAGCGCATCGCGCTGAACCGGAGAGATTCCCGCCAGCGCGGTCTGCAACGCGCTTTGCGATAGCTCAAGATCGGCCATGGACGAGGCCTCCAGCTTGTCAAAGCGGGCCGTGTAGTCGATCACCGCGACATCACCGCGCTGCTTCACATCTTGGCAAATGGCGGCGACCGAAACATCGATTTGCTCATCTTGTGCACCTTCAAATGACGTCAATTTCGCGAGTTGCACTTTAAAATCGAGGTCGGTGCTGCGAAGGCGTCTGACGTCGATCATGCTACTTCACCGTCTTGGCAAGGGCATCCACAATCGGCTGGAGCAGATCTCGCTTTAGTTTCAGCGCCGCGCGATTCACCACCAAGCGCGAGCTGATCGGCAGAATTTCTTCCACCGCGACGAGATTGTTGGCTTTCAGAGTGCTGCCGGTGCTCACCAGGTCGACGATGGCATCCGCCAGCCCCACCAACGGCGCTAATTCCATTGATCCATACAGCTTGATGAGATCGACGTGCATTCCCTTGGCGGCAAAGTGTTCGCGTGCGGTTTCCATGTATTTGGTCGCGACCTTCAAACGCGCGCCGCGGCGCACCATGCCCGCGTAATCGAAATCGGCGCGCGTCGCCACCATCATTCTGCAACGAGCGATGTTCAAGTCGACCGGCTGATAGAGGCCCGCGCCGCCGTGTTCCAGCAATACGTCTTTGCCGGCGACGCCAAGGTCCGCCGCGCCGTATTGCACATAGGTCGGCACGTCGCTCGCTCGAACAATGATGAGCCGCACATCGGCCCGGTCCGTGCCGATAATGAGCTTGCGCGAGTGCTCGGGATCTTCCTCGGCAGTGATGCCGGCGAGGGCGAGCAGCGGCGCGGTCTCGCCAAAGATGCGACCTTTCGAGAGCGCGATGGTGACGCCGGCAAAACCATTCGGCGAACAAGGGGTGAAGATCCCCTTTGTCTGGGTGCTCATGGGACTCTTGCAGCTAAATTGCTATTTTACACGTTCGATCTGCGCGCCGAGTTGGCGGAGTTTTTGTTCGATGTGTTCGTAGCCGCGGTCCAGATGGTAGATACGCTCGATGATGGTGTAGCCATGGGCAATGAGTCCGGCGATGACCAAGGACGCTGAAGCGCGCAAATCGGTCGCCATCACCGTCGCGCCGTCCAGTTTCGGCACGCCGCGAACGATAGCGGCGCTGCCTTCCACTTCGATATTCGCGCCCAAACGGCGCAACTCTTGCACATGCATGTAGCGGTTCTCGAAAATCGTTTCGGTGATCACCGTGGTGCCGTCGGCGACGCTGTTCATCGCCATGAATTGCGCCTGCATATCGGTCGGGAAGGCAGGATAGGGCGCCGTTCGCAGGCTCACCCCGTGGTTCGGCCCGCGCATGGAAAGCTTGATGAAATCGCTGCCGCGCTCGACGTTGGCGTTGGCTTCGATGAGCTTATCGAGCACCGAATCGAGGATATCGCTGCGCGTGTTGGTCGCCACGATCTTGCCGCCGGTGGCGGCGGCAGCGACCAAATACGTACCCGTCTCGATGCGATCCGGCATGATGCTGTGGGCCGCGCCGACCAGACGGCGCACGCCTTGAATGGTAATCACGTCCGTGCCGTGACCCTTGATCTTCGCGCCCATGGAAATCAGGCAGTTGGCGAGGTCGACGACTTCCGGCTCGCGGGCGGAATTTTCCAGCAAGGTGACGCCATCCGCCAAGGTTGCGGCCATCATCATGTTTTCCGTGCCGGTGACTGTCACTTTGTCCATGAAAATGCGCGCGCCCTTGAGCCGTGAGGCTTTGGCGAGAATGTAGCCGTGGTCGACATGAATGTTGGCGCCCATGGCTAGTAAACCTTTGACGTGCAAATCCACCGGCCGCTCGCCGATGGCGCAGCCGCCGGGCAAGGAGACCCGGGCTTCACCGAAGCGCGCGACCATTGGCCCCAGCATCAAGATCGATGCGCGCATGGTCTTGACCAGTTCGTAGCTTGCTTCGAACTTGGTGACATCGGCCGCTTCGAGTTCGACGCCGAATTCCGCGTCTTGCGCCACGCTCACCCCGGTTTGCTTCAGGATCTTCAGCATGGTCGCGACATCGGCTAGATCGGGCACGTTACGCAGACGCAGCGGCTCGCGCGTCAACAGCGCCGCGCACAGAATCGGCAGCGCCGCGTTCTTCGCGCCGGAGATTTGCACTTCGCCTTTAAGCGCAGTGCCGCCCTGAATCCTGAGTTTATCCATGATTCTGGATCGCGGCCCACTGTTCCGGCGTCAACGTCTGCATCGACAGCGCATGGATCTCTTCGCGCATCCGATCACCCAAAGCTCGGTACACAATTTGATGTTGTTGGACCTTATTCTTTCCGGCAAACGCGGTGCTGACGATCACCGCTTCGAAGTGCGAGCCGTCGCCGGAAACTTCGACATGATCACAAGCGAGGCCGGCGGCAATATAATTTTTGACTTGGTCAGGGGTAACCATAGTGGAACCTTGAACGTGTAAAGTGTAAAAAGACAATGGTCGGGGAGCCGCACGGATACTGGCTCTCAGCAATGCATTCCCGGATCGGCGCACCCGTATTGCCTCTCAAGGCAGTGCTCCGTATTTAATGACGCAGCTTATAGCCGGAGCGAATCATCAGGAAAGTAAAGAATGATAATGCCAGGAAGGTCGTGCCGACAACCGCAAGGCTCACCCAGGGCGAAATATCCGCTTGGCCGAAGAAGCCGTAACGGAAACCGTCAATGGTGTAAAAAAATGGGTTGAGGTGTGACAGTTTCTGCCAAAACTCCGGCAAGCTGTGGATCGAATAGAACACCCCACTTAGAAAGGTCAGCGGCAAGATCACGAAATTCTGAAATGACGCCATCTGATCGAACTTGTCCGCCCAGATGCCCGCGACGATGCCGAGCGACGCGACCATGGCGGAGCCGAGCAAGCCGAATATTAAGATCCATAACAGTGAATGCACCGGCACCGGCGTAAAAAACCACGCGGCTATGTATACGCCGATGCCCACCATCAAACCGCGCACAACGGCGGCCGCCAGGTAGGCGGCGAAGAATTCAAAGTGCGACAAAGGCCCCAGCAACACGAAAATGATGTTGCCAGTGACCTTGGATTGGATCAGGCTCGACGAACTGTTGGCGAACGCATTCTGCAGCATCGACATCATCACGAGGCCAGGAACGAGGAAGGTGGTATAGGTGATGCCAGCGAAGATTTCGACCCGCTGCGACAAGACGTGGGAGAAGATGAGCAGGTATAGCAAGGTCGTGACCAGCGGCGCGGCAACGGTCTGAAACGCGACTTTCCAGAAGCGCAAGATTTCTTTGTAGAACAGGGTATAGAAGCCGCGCATTCGCATCACCCTGGCTTATTCATGATGGCGACAAACACATCCTCCAGGTCGGGCCGCGAAAGCTGCATTTCTTTTATCACGGCGCCCGATGCGCGGAGCTGCGCGAGCAACGGCTCCAGACCGGCATAATCCGGCAACTGCAAGCGATACTTTCCTTTGTCCTCGCTCACCACCATCGCCCGGGCATCGGGCGGCAACTCGCCGCTCTCGAGCTTCAGCGTGACGTATTTATCATGAAAGCGGTTGAGCAGATTCTGCGTGGTATCGAGTGCGACGATCTCGCCTTGCTTGAGCATCGCGACGCGGGTGCAGACTTCTTCAGCTTCTTCCAGATAATGGGTGGTAAGCAAAATCGTGTGACCCTCGCGGTTCAGGCGGCGAATGAATTGCCACAGAGTTTGGCGCAACTCCACATCGACGCCTGCAGTGGGCTCATCCAGCACGATGACCGGCGGCTTGTGGACTAGTGCTTGGCCCACCAGCACGCGCCGTTTCATGCCGCCGGACAGCGCGCGCATATTGGCGTTCGCCTTGTCGGTCAGATGCAAATGATGCAACAGTTCATCGATCCACTTGTCGTTATTGCCAAGTCCGAAATAACCGGACTGAAATCGAAGCGTTTCGCGCACAGTAAAAAAGGGATCGAACACGAGTTCCTGCGGGACCACGCCCAGGTGACGGCGGGCATTGCGATAGTCACCTATGACGTCATAACCCATCACCGTCAACGTCCCGGAATCGGGCCGCGCAAGGCCTGCCAGCGCGCTGATCAGGGTGGTTTTGCCGGCGCCATTGGGGCCGAGTAAGGCAAAAAATTCGCCTCGCTCGACGCGCAGGTCCACGCCGCGCAAAGCGTGTACTTTGCCATAGTGTTTTTGTACCGCTCGAACGTCGACTGCAGCGGAACTCAAGGTGTGGCTGCGATTAGATCCGTCACACCGTATAGATCAGCCAAGGTTTTAAGGCTGGCAGGAAGATTGCTCACCTCGAGGCGTTTGCCTGCGGCTTCGGCCGCGCGGCGATAGTCCAGGATGAGTGCAAGCGCGGACGAATCCAGTTCGCTCGCGCCGGAAAAATCTAAAGTCAAATCGTTCAACGCGCAATGCTCGCGGCCATTTTCCAACAGCGCACCCACGCTATCGATGACGATGGCGCCGGTTAGCTTAAGTTGGTTATTCTGCAGGTCCAGCACAGGAAAGCTCTAAATAAGTCCCATTTCGTCTTGATACTGCGTTGCCCACAAAAAATATCTCCTTACTTATCATACAGGCGGCGGCAATGCTTTTTGCTCGCGCCTTTTCCCCCTTACAACTCGAATTGACTCAGCGCATCCTTAGCTCTTGGAATCCGCTCCTTTATTTCGCTCTGACAAAGTCTTGATCAAACCATCGATACCGCTTTTGCGGACTTGTTCATTGAAGGTGCTGCGGTAGTTTTCCACCAGGCTGACTCCTTCGACGGTGATATTGAATACTTTCCAACCGGCGGGTGTTTTGAACATACCGTAATCTACGGCGACGGGTTCACGACCGCTTTGCAGGAATACACTCTTCACCGTTGCCTCCTTTGCGTCCGGTTCGCGCCTGGCAGGCCTGAATTCGATTACTTGGTTGCGGTATTGCGACAGCGATACGGCGTAGGTTCGAACCAACAAGGAACTGAATTCTTTGATCAAACTTTCTTGCTGCTGCGGGGTTGCTTGGCGCCAATTCTTGCCCATCGCCAGTTGGCTCATTCGTTTGAAATCAAAATGGGGCAATACTTTCTCTTGGACCAATGCGTAGATCTTGTTACGGTCGCCGGTCTGAATGTCCTTGTCTTGCTTGATGACCGAAATCACTTCCTGAGTAGTGTTCTTCACCAATTCATCGGGTCCGAGGTCCTGAGAAACCGCCGCAGCGGCATACAGCGCGATGAGTGACAACGATAGCCAATTTACGATTCGAATCACGATTTCTTCCTTTTTCCAAGTGGGGAATGTTTTCCAGGTTACATCAACGTGTTTGGTGCGTCGAAGTTTACGAGCTATTGGGCGGATGCGCATAGAAGTGCGCGCACAGATTTTCGTCGCGCAAGCATTATAATTTATTGATAATGCTATTTTTTTTCTTCCGTCGGCGTTTCTTGCGCCTTACTGTATAAGAACTGCGAGATTATTTTTTCCAGCACCACTGCCGACTGGGTAAGCTTGATCACGTCGCCTTGTTTTAGGTCCTGTTCATCCCCGCCGGCTTCCAGTCCCAAATAGTTTTCACCGAGAATGCCGGAGGTTAAAATCGATGCCGTTGTGTCGATCGGAAACTGGTATTTACTGTCCATGTTCAGAGTGACTTCGGCATCGAACCTCTTGCTGTCAAAGCGTATATCGGCGACCCGACCGACCACCACACCGGAGCTACGCACCGGCGCCTGCACTTTTAAACCTCCGATGTTATCGAAATGCGCCGTCACGACGTAAACATTTTTAGGACTGTAGGCGCCGAAATTCCCGACCTTGAGCGCCAGTATCATTAACGCAACAAATCCCGCGACGACAAACAATCCTACCCACAAATCGACGACTCTGCGTTCCATTTAGCTCCATCCTCGCATCATAAATCCGGTCAACATCAAGTCCAGCGCCAGGATGATGAGAGACGAAGTCACCACCGTGCGCGCCGTGGCGCCCGCTACACCCTCGGCGGTCGGTGCGGCGTCGAAGCCTTCATAAGTAGCGATAGCTGTAACGGCGATGCCGAATACGAAGCTCTTGAGCACGCTGTAGACAATATCATAACGAAAATCGACTGCGGCTTGCATCTGCGACCAAAACGCGCCGGCGTCGACGCCGATGAGTACGACGCCGACCAGATAGGCGCCGAAAATGCCTACCGCGCTGAAAATGGTTGCGAGGATTGGCATAGCAATCACGCCCCCCCAAAAATGCGGCGCGACCACGCGTCCGACCGGGTTCACCGCCATGATATCCATCGCCGACAATTGTTCGGTTGCTTTCATCAGGCCGAT
>Ga0180121_10000963_pt1 | contig 12128 bp, 10 predicted proteins | sample AntDrymUQ5402106_2_FD_129676 | JGI IMG/M metagenome (GOLD analysis project Ga0180121, IMG submission 129676) | Polar desert sand microbial communities from Dry Valleys, Antarctica - metaG UQ540 (21.06) (version 2) (version 2) | ecosystem: Environmental > Terrestrial > Soil > Desert | place...
CCGACGCGCGTGCCATCTCAGCGCCAGCCGCGATTGCAGCGGGCGCACGAGGGCCGCAGGTTCGCCAGCGAATCGCTGCCATCGTCGCGAATCGGGACGACGTTGGTCTACATCGGTGGCAGGTGCCCCGCAATAGACGCAACCGCGCCCGCAACCTCGCCGCCGTACCCGAGTCCGTCTTCACCGCCCACCTCCGCAATCCCTGTCCCCATGCGGGAAACAGCTTAACTGCTGAGGATCGAGAAAGTACCGCTACGGGGATTCGAACCCCGGTTTCCGGACTGAGAATCCAGCGTCCTAGTCCCCTAGACGATAGCGGCGTGCGGGCGGCAGTCTAGCAACGCGGTCGGGGTCGCTGGGGAGGGTTTCGCCCGTATATGAGCGCGAATGGGCCCAGCGGGATCGAGTCGAGGGCTCAGGCGCAATCGCCGGCTCGGCCACCTGCACCGCCGGACGGGAAAGCGGGTCTGGACGGCGAGCGCGTGCTCGAGAGCTCGCCGCGGGGCGGGCAGTTGCTCGCCCGACACCGAGGGCCGTGCGACGGTGGCGGGGCCCAAAGAGAGGGGCGCCCGACGCCTCGGGGGATCGGCGCCGGACACCCGCAAGTGGAACGATACATCCCACTTAGCCTCGGCGGGTTCAGGCTCCGCGCATATGATCCGACCGTCTTGGAAGTGAGCGCACCCACATCCCGACGATCCGACGCCCGCCGCAACCGCGAGACCGTCATCGATGCCGCGATCGGGCTGCTCAACCTGAGGCCCGACGCGAGCATGGCGGAGATAGCCGCGGAGTCAGGCCTCGCACGGACGACGGTCTACCGGCACTTCCCGAACCGCGAGGACCTGCTCATCGCCCTCTTCGGCCGGGTGATCGAGGACTCGCGCGTCGCCACCGACGCTCTCACCGCCGAGGCGAGGTCCGCGGAGGACCTGCTGCGCAAGCTCGCGCCTCGGATGATCGAGATCGGGCTGCGCTACCGCTTCCTCCACTCCTATCGCCACGTCGGCCAGCCCGCGCTCGATGACAGCAAGCAGGTTCCCGACGATCCGGTGCGGGTCTACCTCAGTGCCGCCCAGGAGCGCGGCGAGGTCAACCCCGACCTCCCGCCGCAATGGATCGCCTCCACGATCCAGGCGCTGGCGATCGCCGCCCTCGACGATCTGTATGCGGGCTTCGCTGACGAGGCGACCGCCTCACGGCTGCTCGGCGAGACCCTCGTCGCCGCGCTGATCACGCGCTGAGTCTCAGGCGCCCGGCGAGGTCGTGCCGGCGACCTCGTGAAACGCGACGGTCGGTGCAGCGGAGACCGTCTTCGCCAGCCCGGCCGAGAACTCGATCAGGTGCGGCTGCTGGAAGTGACGATCGAGGGCGTTCTGGCTCTCCCACTCCTCGACCGCGACGTACTCGGTATCGTCCTCGATCGATTGGTAGAACCCGTAGGAGATGCAGCCGGCCTCCAGCCGAGAGCGCTCCTGCATCGTCGCCAGCAGTCCCTCGAGCGCTTCCCGCTCGGCCGGCTGACAGCGGACCCTTCCGATCACGATGACCATCGCGGCGACCCTACTCTCCACCGGAATGCGACAAGGCCGAAGCGGCCCGTAGCCGCCCGGCTTCGTCATTCGCCACCGAGCGCTCAGCTCTCGCATTCGCGCTCGACCTCGGCCTTGCAGGAGTTGAGACCGCCACCGCCGTCCGCTCGGTCGCGTCCGGCGGCGGACTCGATGCGGTCATCGCCCTCCGCCCCCGAGCGAGCGTTCGTCGCCGCCATGCCCCAAGAGGGAGTCGTCCCCGGGGCCTCCCGAGATCCGGTCGCTCCCGTCGAGCGCCAGGACCAGATCGTCGCCGGATCCGCCGACCAGGCGATCGGCGAGGTCGGACCCGAACAGGTCATCGTCGCCGGAGCCGCCGATGACCGTCATCGGCCCGACCTCGGGATGGTCGACGCCCTCGTTGTAGCCCAGGCGATTGGGGCGGCAGGCGCGCCCGGCCAGGCACCGCTGGTGTACTTGCGCCACAGCTGGTCGCACCGTTAGATTGCCGCACCGAAGAAACCCCGAGGAAAGGAACCGCAGGATGACCGCTGGACATCTGAGGCGAATGGGAGCACTGGGAGCCATCGCGGCCCTCGGCGTAACCGGACTCGTCAGTACGGGGGCTCGGGCGGAGAGCGGCGACGCCGACCGCGCGGAGAGCTCGACGATCACGATGGAGGCGAAGGGCAAGGAGCTCTTCTTCGAGGGCCCCCGCTCGATCGATCGTGGCAACGAGCTCGAGATCGTCAACGACACGGACACGAAGCAGATCGGCCCGCACACGTTCTCGCTGATCGAGAAGGACCTGTATCCGGAGCTGAGCAAGGAAGCGATCAAGGCGTGCTTCAAGAAGGGCGTCTGCTTGCGGATCGCCAAGGCCCACAAGGTCGATTTCAAGACCGAGGAGATCGGCAGGACCGTCGCCCGGGTCGGCAAGGAGGGCTGGGACACATCGTTCGGCAGGCGCGGTGACTCGTGGTTCTCGCTCGAGCAGGACGAGTCGTTCTCGCAGAAGGTGAGCGCCAAAGCGGGTTCGACGCTCTACTACTTCTGCGCCATCCACCCCGAGATGCAGGGAAAGATCAAGGTCAGGTAGGTCCGAACTGGCAGGGGACGCGAGATCAGGCGAAGCCTCCGGGGAGCCCGAGCTCCCTGGGGGTCCGCGCCTGAGCAGGCGGGCGCTGTTGGCGACTGCCGCCGGCGGTGCCGTCGCGCTGAGCGCGCCGGGGGTCCTTCGTCGGGGGCTGCTGGTCCCGCGCGCCAGCGCGGCGAGAATCGAGCCCTACCGGCGCAAGCTGCCGATCCCGCGGGTCCTGAACGGAGCCAGCATGCGCCTGCGGGCAGAGGAGGCTGAGGTTTCCATCCTCCCCGGGCGCAAGACCGAGATGTGGACCTACGGCGGGGACTTCCCCGGCCCGACGGTCCGCCGCCCGACCGGGGAGACGACCCGGGCGACCTTCGCCCACCGGCTGCCGAAGTCGGCCGGCGAGCTCAGCGTCCATCTCCACGGCGGCCACAACCGCTCGAGCGAGGACGGCCAGCCGGGAGGCTTGACCAAGGCGCTCCCCCGCTCGCTTTACTGCGACATCTCAGGCACCCTGTCGGAGCGCGAATCGGGAAACGACCTGTTGATCAAGCGCGGCAGCGAGCGCACCTACACGTACGAAATGATGGAGGACGGCGCGCCGGAGCGCGGCGCGATGCACTGGTACCACGACCACCGCCTCGAGCGAACCGGCCGCAACGTCTGGCGCGGGCTCGCCGGGATGTGGATCTCCGACGACGACTTCGACGCCTCCCTCCCGCTCCCCCGCGGCGAGCGCGAGATCCCGTTGATGATCGCCGACCGCTCCTTCGACAAGGACAACCAGCTCACCAACCCCTTCAGTGCCTTCGACCACGCTCCCAACGACGGTGTCACCGGGCGCCATGTCCTGGTCAACGGCGCAGTCCTTCCCCACCATGCGGTGCGGGCGTGCCGGTACCGACTACGAGTGCTGAACGCCTCCAACTTCCGCTCCTACAACCTGGCCCTCAGCGGCGGCGTCCGGATCATCCAGATCGGTACCGAGAGCGGCCTGATGCCGCGACCGCTGGAGCGGGGGGCGGTCCTGATCGGACCGGGCGAGCGGGTCGATCTGATCGTCGACTTCGCGGGCGCCAAGCATCGCGACGTCGAGCTGCGCAGCGTCGCTCGCGGCAGTGGCCCCAAGGCGCTCGGGTCGAAGACCTACTCGGGGCCGTTGATGCAGTTCCGGGTCGGCAAGCCATTGCTCGACGCCACATCGGTTCCCGCGGAGCTACGGCCGCTGCCGAGCTGGGTCTCCGGGGCTCCGCCGCAGCCGCAGCGCACCTGGACCGTCACGATCGGCGGCACCTTCACCCCGAACTGGCAGATCAACGACCGTGCCTTCGACCCGTCCTTCGTCGAGGCTCGGCCCGTGCTCGGGACCGTCGAGACGTGGCTGCTCCGCAACGAAACCAAGGTCGCCCACCTCATGCACCCCCACCACACCGACTGGTACATGCTCGCGCGGGACGGCAAGCCTCCGCCGCCCCATGAGGCGTGCCTAAAGGAGACCTTCTTTATGGACCCCGGCGAGGAGCTCGTGATCGCCGGGCGCTTCAGCGACTACACCGGTAAGTACGTGATCCATTGCCACATGCTCGACCACGAGGACCACGGCCTGATGTCGCAATTCGAGACGGTCGCGGCCTAGCCCATCGCCTTCCGCGATCCGGCTCCGCGCGGCGGCCCTTGCGCGACTTGCTAAACCTGACGGGAGGGGGTCGACGTCTCAGCGAAGGAGCTCATCCGATGAGCAAGTGGATCTTCGAGCCTGGTCACACCGAGGCTCAGTTCAAGGCACGCCACATGATGGTGACCTGGGTCAGGGGGTTCTTCAAGGATGTCCACGGCTCGATGGAGTTCGATTGGGACAACTGCCTCGAGACGACGTTCGAGGGCACGATGGACGCGTCGAAGATCTGGACGGGCGAGGCCGACCGCGACGCCCACCTACGCTCGGCTGACTTCTTCGACGTCGAGGTTCACCCATCGATCGACTTCACCGGGCGCTTCACCGAGCGCACCGGCGACATCGACTTCAGGGCCGAGGCGGAGCTGACGATTCGCGGGGTCGCGAAGAACGTGCCGCTCGACGTCACCTACGAGGGTCAGTGGGACACGCCGTTCTGGGAGGGCGAAGAGAACAAGGGCACGATGCGCCGGGCCGGCTTCGAGGCGCGGACCAGGATCGACCGCCACGACTTCGGCATTTCCTGGCAGGACGAGATTCCCGGGGGTGGCGTCGTCGTCTCCAACCGAATCGAGGTCGTGATCGACATCGAGACGATCCTCGAGTCGGATCTCGAGAAGACCGGGGCGATCAGCTACTACCGCTGAGGCGGTGCCCGCGGGATCGATCGTCCAGCGAGCGGGCCCGGAGGGTCAAACCTTGCGGTACCTCGCGTCGAGCAGCGAGTAGAGACCGAAGCCGATCAATCCGAACGCGACGACCCCGAGCAGGTAGGGACCGTAGTCGGCCTGCGCAAGCTTCGATAGCGCGCCGTCGAGGGAGATCGCGGCGTCCGGGTTGAAATCGATCGCGGCCTTGAGCAGGAAGTAACCGATCAGGACGAAGACGACCATGCGGGCGAGATGGCCGAAGACGCCGATCCGGGTGAACGTGGTCTTCATCGTCGGGCTCATCTCCCCCGTTTTCGACTTCTCGAGGAACTTCCTCGTGATCGCCTTGTAGCCCTGGTCGAGGCCCTCGAAGATCGTCGCGGCGCCGGCGATCCCGACGATGTAGACGCCGCCGGTCCAACCGAGCACGCCGCCGGTCGTCTTCGAGGCCTGCTCGGAGCCGCCGCCTCCGCCGGAGCCGATGATGATCTCGATCGCCGCTATGCAGAGCAGCAGGTAGCCGATCCCGCTGACGAACCCGCCGATCCGATCGAAGGTGCTGTCGCTCTGCTCCGGGCCGTGGCCGATCCACGCCCGCACCAGCCGCCAGATCGCGTAGCCGGCGAGGCCGATCGCAGTGAGGACCAGCAGGGTCTTGCCGAACGACTGCTGCGCGATCTCCTGAAGCGCCTGCTGCTGGCTGGTGGTCTCCCCTCCCTCGCCGATCGCGAGCTTGACCGCGAGCACGCCGATGATGATGTAGACGGCGCCGCGCGCGACGAGGCCCGCTCGTGCTCCGCGCTCGAACCACGGCGATGAAGCGACCGACTCGCCCTGCGAGCGCCCGATGAGGCTTGGATCGAGACCTTGACCCATCGGCTCAGTACATGCTACGACGCGTCGAGGCGGCGGCGGCAGAGCGGCAGGCGAAGGCGACGATCACGATCGCCGCCAAACCTACGAGGACTCCGCCCGTAACGTCGAGCGGGTGATGCATCCCCTGGTACATGCGGGAGAGGGCGACGAACGCCGGGATCAGGATCGCCGCTGCCCAGGCGAAGCGACGGGCGGTGGCGTCCACGATCCGGGAGCCGAGGACGAGGACGAGGCCGCCGTAGACCGCCACCGACGCCGCGACGTGCCCAGACGGGTAGCTGGCGTCCGCCGGCAGGTCCTCGAGCCGGATCACGTCGGGACGCTCCCGTGGCACCGCCATCGACGTGACGCGGTAGATCGCAGACTCGACGAACGGGACGAAGGCGGCGAACGCCGCGATTCCCCACTCTCGGCGAAAGGCGAAGAAGATCGCGCAGAGCGCGGCGATTGCGCTGAGGATGTAGGAGCCGACGATCCCGCCGACGTCGGATGCATCGGTGAGGAACGGCGAGCGCTCGGCGACGATCGTCTCGACGACGCTCAGGTCGTCGGCAGCGAGACCGCCGCTGCTCAGCAGCACTTCCGTGACGAGCAAACCGAGCCCGATCGAGAGCGCCGCGACGACGGCGAAGCCGGCGATCAGCGCGGCGACGAAGACGGCGGCGGGGTGAACGCCGTCGAGCAGGCGGGCAAGACGCTCCGCCGGCCCGCCGGGGCGTGGAGAGAGGACCTGCAGATCGCCGGTCCCCTGCCTCGCCTCATGTTCGATCGGTAGCGCGGGTGAGCCAGACTCCAATGTCCTCACCTCCTCGGTCCGCTACCTACCGCTCGCGCGGAAGGCGCAAACCGGTGAGGACGGATGTCGGAGGGCCCGTTGGGGTGGATTTCGTCAGCATCCCGCCGAAATCCACCCCAGTGATTCAGCCCATGGCTAGAGCACGCCCGACGCGCGCGCGCCGGCGATCGTCTCGCGCAGGGTCGACTCGGCGTCCCATTGCGGGTCCCAGCCGAGCTGCTCGCGCGCCTTGCGCGTGTCCATCAGAACCGGCACGCGGAAGGCGGTCAGCCAGGCCGTCTCGGCGGGCAGCCCCGGGACCTTCGCGAGCAGTTCGTCGAGCGTCGCGACCGCGGAGGCCGGGACCGGCACCGACCACCAGCCCAGCGCCCTCGTCATCCTCGAGACGCTCATCGCGCCCGGCCCGGCCAGGTTGTAGCGGCCCGGCTCACCCATGCCGCCGACGGCGGCGGCGAGCGCGGCCGCAACGTCCTCGGTGTGGACGAGTTGGAAGTCGACCCCGGGGTCGGGCAGCACGGGCCCGAGGAAGGGGATCGTGGCGAGGACTCGCCGCGCGAGCCGGAGCTGGCCGTAGACGGGCAGCAGCCCGACCATCGTCTCGATCAGCGTAACGGCTCCCGCGCCCGCAACGATGCAGGGGCGGAAGACGTAGGAGTCGATGCCCGTCCCCGCCAGGATCTCGTCGAGGATGCCTTCGAGCTCGGCCTTGTGGGCCGAGTAGTAGAAGCTGTCGGTGCCACGGGTGGGCACGTCCTCGGGCAGCGGCTGAGGGTTGTCGGCGTGGAAGCCGTAGGCGGCGACCGAGCTCGTGTAGACGAGCCGCTTCGCCCCGGCGGCGACCGTCGCCTCGAACACGTTGCGGCTGCCCTCGACGTTGATCCGCTGCGCTTCCTCGGGGTCGCCGATCAGGATGAAGGCGAGGTGCATGACGACGTCGGCGCCCTCGACCAGCGCATCGACGGAGCTTCGGTCGAGGACGTCGCCCTGCTGGTAGACGACCTTCTCGCTGAGCCCATGGGCGGCGGGATCGAACGGCCGCCTCGCCATCCCGACCACCCTGCCGACCTCGGGCGAGGCATCGAGCGCGCGCAACGCCGCGATCCCGATGTCCCCCGTCGGCCCGGTGACGGCGACGGTAAGCGGCTTCCGCTTTTTCTTCCGAGGCTCGGACCTCTTCGGCGTCTGCTTCTTCGCCGTCTTCTTCGCTGTCTTCTTCGCCATCAGCCCTCCGGAACCTTACGGTCGAGCTCCTCGAAGAACTCCTCACCCTCGATGCCGAGGCGTGGCAGCCGGCGCTCGGCCCAGGTCGGGAACCACCTCAGGCCTCCCACCCGCTCACCCGGCAGAGCCTTCAGGAGCCAGCCCGCATCAGGCCTCGAGGATCGCGTGCGCGGTGCGGCGCGCGAGCGCCATGACCGTGAACATCGGGTTGGTTCCCGAGGCCGTCGGGAACGCCGAGGCGTCGCCGATCCAGACGCCCGGCGTGTCATGGAGCTCGCCGCGCGGATCCGCCACCGAGCTGGCGGGGTCGGCGCCCATCCGGCAGGTCCCCATCTGGTGGGCGCTGAAGATCCCGAGCTTCCGCGGCGGGTGGAGCGGCAACGCGGTCGCGGTCGCGACGAAGTCGCCGACGTCGTCGCCGCGCTTCCAGACCGGGGAGTGGTGGCTCAGGACCTGCATCTCGGCGACGCCCGCGGCGTCGTGGAGGCGGATCATCTCCTCCAGGCCGCGCCGCATGTGGGCGATGTCGAGCTCGTCCGTCAGCGGGTAGTGAGCGACGGCGCGGCCGGCCTCGTCGATCGTCACCCGGCCGTGACCGCGGTCCCGGGTCAGGTTGAGGAAGCCCGCGCCGTGGGCGAACCGCGACATCGCGAGCTTGTGGTCGGCGCCCGAGCGCCACGGGCTCGCGGCGGCGGTCAGACCGGTGGTGTGCTGCGGACACTCGAGCAGGAACCCGTACCCCTCGTCAAGGTCGGCGAACTCGTGTGAGAGCCCGGCCTGCGGCGGCCCCCACCAAGGGTCCTGGGGCTCGTCGTAGAAACCGAAGACCGCTGAGGTCGGATGCAGCCGCAGGTGGTCGCCGCTCGCCGGGCCGCCGATCCCCGAGCGCAGCAGCAGCGCCGGGGACTCGATCGCGCCGCATGCGACGACGACCTCCGGGGCGCGAACGGTGACCTTGGCGGTGCGGCCGTCGGGGTCGGCGTAGGCCGCCTCGACTCCGGCGGCGCGGCCGTCCTCGACGAGGATCCGCTCGGCCCGGCAGTGGACGAGGAAGTCGGCCCCGCCGCGCGCCGCGTCGGCGAGATAGGTCTTCTGCGTCGACCGCTTCGACCCGGACTGGTCGCCGAAGCCCATGAACCCGGCCGTGACCGGGTCGTACCTCGTCGGGTCGGTGTTGCGGGTGACCGTGCGCCAGTCGTAGCCGCGCGCCTCACAACCCTCCTTGAGCCGGCTGTGCGGACCGTTGAGGTCGCTGCACTCCCCGGTCACCGAGATCCGCTCCCAGACCGCGTCCATGTGCGCGTCGTAGCCGGGGCCGTCGAGCCCATCGAGGCCGTGCTCGGCCCACTGCGCGCGAACGCGGTCGGTCGTGCGCAGGCAGTTGGTCCAGTTGAGGACCGTCCCGCCTCCCAGCGAGCTCCCGGCCTGGATGTTGATCTGACCCTCGGCGGTCGGGAACGGCCCCTGATTGAGGAACAGGTTCTGGTAGCCCCAGAGCTCGAGCCCGTTGAACTCCGACTCGTCGTGGTAGCCGCCCATCTCGAGCACGCACACCTGCTTGCCGGCCTCGCTCAGCTCCCCCGCGATCACGCCGCCGCCGGCGCCCGAGCCGACGACGACGACGTCCGCCTCGATCGTCAGCTCCGCCGAGTCGGGGACGATCGGCTTGATCGGCCGCTCGGTCGGTTGCGGCAGGGCCTGCGGCCCGGGGTAGCCCATGCCGGGCCAGTTCGGGTTGATCCCGGTGCCGAGGTCGGGCAGCGCGTAGTGCATCATCAGCGCCGTGCTGCGCAGCGCGTCGACGCCGACCTGCGCCTCCGGATCCTCCATGAAGGCAAGCGCGATCGCCTCGCGCGCCTCCTGCGAGGCGGCGGGGAGCATGCCGGCCTCGGCGAGGCCGTCGAGCAGGCCGCGCAGTCCGATCAGCTGCTCCTTCGGCAGCCCGGCCTGCAGCAACGCGATCTCGACCGCGGTGGGCACGCCGAAGTCGCTGGCCGAGCGCGCCCAGAAGCCGGTCGGATCGGCGGCCACGGAGCCGTCGTCGACGGGCGGCGGGAGCGACGGGACGAACGTGTCGCAGAGGACGGCGAGCGTTGCACGCTGAGCATCGTCGAAGAGCTCGGAGGAGGCGAAGGCCGCCATCGCCTCCCCGACCTGCGCGGTGACCTCGCCGATGTAGGGAAACATGTGGAGCTCGCGCGCCGGGGCGTAGCCGGGGGTGATCAGGAGCGACTGCTGCTTCGCGTACTTGCGGATCCCGGCGGGGCCGTGGCGCGAGCCGAGGCCCGAATCCTTCCAGCCGCCCATCGGCAGCTCGAGCGCCCCGTAGTTCATCTGCGCGTCGTTGACGCAGGCGACGCCCGCCTCGATCCGCCGCGCAAGCGCCTCGCCGCGCTCGGTGTCGCGGGTCCAGACCGAGGCCTGCAGGCCGTAGCGGCCGTCGTTGGCGAGCTCGACCGCTCGGTCGGCGTCGGCCACCCGCATCACCGGCAGCGTCGGGCCGAAGGTTTCCTCGGTCATGCAGAGCATGGAGTGGTCGACGTTCGTCAGGACGGTCGGCTCGTAGAAGCGGCCAGGTCCGTCCCCCACGCTTCCCCCGGTTGCGACCTTGGCGCCGCGCTCGACCGCGTCGCGGACGTGGGAGTCGATGAGGTCGATCTGCGGCGGGAAGATGATCGCGCCGACGTCGACGGTCCCCGGGGCGCCCGGCGGCCCCTGGCGCAGCGCCTCGACCTTGCCGGTCAGCCGTTCGACGAACTCGTCGTGGACCGCGTCCTCGACGTAGATCCGCTCAACGGAGATGCAGACCTGCCCCGAGTTGTTGAGGCCGTAGGAGGCGGCGGCGTTGGCGGCGCGCTCGAGGTCGGCGTCGGAGAGGACGATCATCGGGTCCTTGCCGCCGAGCTCCAACGAGACCGGGGTCAGCGTGTCGGCGGCCCGCTTCATCACCAGCTTGCCGGTCTCGACCGAGCCGGTGAACATCACGTAGTCGACGAGATCGACGAGGGCCGCGCCGGTCTCTCCACGGCCCGTGGCGATCTGGAAGACCCCCTCGGGGAGGCCGACCTCGGTCAGCATCTCGGCCAGGAGCAGTGATGTGAGCGGGGTGATCTCCGAAGGCTTGAGGACGACGGCGTTGCCGGCGGCGAGGGCCGGGATGCAGTCGCCGAAGGAGTTGTTGAGCGGGTAGTTCCAGGGGCCGATCACCCCGACGACGCCGACCGGCGCGTAGCGGACCTTCATCCGGCGGCCGCCGCGCACGAACGGCGAGGCCGACTCGATCTCCTCGTCGGCGAGATAGACCGGCGCCTGCTTCGCCCAGAACTCGAGCGCGGTGATCCCGTAGGCGAGCTCGGCGAACTGCGTCTCGTCGGCAGGGCGGCCGGTCTCGGCGCAGATGGTCTGCACGACCCGCTCGCCGCTGCGGACCATCCAGGCGCGGGCCGCCATCAGGATCCGGCCGCGCTCGGCGAATCCTGCCGCCTCCCAGCCGGGCTGAGCTTGGCGGGCCTTCGCCACGAGCGCGGCGACGTCGTCGGCGCTCAGCTCGGGGACGTGCGCGATCGTCTCCCCGGTCGCCGGGTTCTCGACGGCGATCCCGGCGCCGTTCGCGCCGTTGGTCGAGAATCCGCCTGGTCCACCGCCCTTATCGCTTGAAGTAGCGTTCTCCATCGCCTCCGGCGAGTCTAGATAACTCCGAGGGGGTCCTCCGCTTCGCGTCCGGTTCCCTCGGTTCCGGCACCCTCTGGAAGCAGGATCGGGAGGGTGAGGCTGCGAGGATCCCAACTCGATGGCCACCACCGCGCTGATCTCCGACCTCCACCTCGGCGCCGCCTCCCGCAGCGACCTGCTGCGCCGCGTACCGATCCAGGAGCGCCTGTTCGAGGCGACCGCCGAGATCGACCGGATCGTCCTGCTGGGCGACATCGTCGAGCTCCGAGACCTTCCGCTCGGTGTCTCGTTGGCGGCCACGCGACCGTTCTTCGAGGCGCTGGGCGAGGCATTTGCGGGCCGCGAGGTCCTGCTCGTCCCGGGTAATCACGACCACCGCCTCCTCGGCGCGTGGCTCGAGCGCTCGCGCGACGAGGAGCGTCCCGCCGAGCTCGACGAGCACGTCGACGACCCCCATCCCGCCGTCCGCTCGATCGACGGCTGGCTCGGGGAGGCACGGCTCGACGTCCGCTACCCGGGGCTCTGGGTGCGCGATGACGTCTATGCGACCCACGGCCACTACCTTGATAGCCACGTGACGATGCCGACGATCGAGCGACTGTCGGTCGCGACGATCGAC
>Ga0180121_10000964_pt1 | contig 12122 bp, 11 predicted proteins | sample AntDrymUQ5402106_2_FD_129676 | JGI IMG/M metagenome (GOLD analysis project Ga0180121, IMG submission 129676) | Polar desert sand microbial communities from Dry Valleys, Antarctica - metaG UQ540 (21.06) (version 2) (version 2) | ecosystem: Environmental > Terrestrial > Soil > Desert | place...
CTGTACCGCAACGCCGACGCCATGGTCCAGGCGCTGAAGAACGGCGAGATCGACTTCGCCGACGACCTTGACGCCAACGTGTTCGCCGCCCTGGAGGGCGAGGAGGACATCGAGGCCAGGTCGTCGGTCTACTACGGCTTCAACTACCTCACGTTCAACGGCGGCGCGGCCCTGGTCGACGGGACCGAGATCGGCACCGGGCACCCCTCGCTCGAGGACCCGCAGGTGCGGCTGGCCATCCACCACGCCGTCGACAAGGAGGCGTTGGTCGACCGGACGTTGGACGGCCGCGGGTCGCCCGGCACCACGATCATCCCGCCGTTGTACCCCGAGCATGCTGAGCCGGAGGACCCCATCACGTACGACCCGGACGAAGCCAACCGGATCCTCGACGAGGCCGGCTACACCATGGGATCGGACGGCGTCCGGACGATGCCGGACGGCAGCGATCCACTCGTCTACCAGCTGTACTCGCGACAGAACTCCCAGACCTCGCAGACGACGATCCAGTTCCTCCAGGGCTGGTTGGAGGACATTGGCATCGACTCGACCGCCGAGACGGTCTCCGAGAGCCGGCTGTATGAGATCGCCGGCGAGGGCACCTTCGACATGTACGAGTGGGGTTGGATCGTCGAGCCAGACCCGGACTACCAGCTGTCGACGTTCACCTGCGGCCAGTTCAGCTACGAGTCCGGCAGCGGTGACACGATCTTCGCGGGGCTTAACGACGCGTTCTACTGCGACGAGGAGTACGACCGGCTGTACGAGGAGCAGGCCACCGAGACCGACCGCGACGCCCGCACCGAGATCGCCCAGCAGATGCAGCTGATGGCCTACGACGCCAATGCCTACGTGGTCACCGAGTACTACGATTACCTGCAGGCCTACCGGACCGACCGGTTCACCGGCTTCGTGCCGCAGCCAGACCCGGACGGCGCGATCCTCTTCCAGTACGGCACCTACTCGTACCTCAACATCGAGCCGGTGACCGGTGCGGCCGCGGGGGGTGACGACTCCAACACCGGGATGGTGCTCGGCGGGGTGGCGGGTGGGGTCGCGATTCTCGGCGCACTGGCGTACTTGCTGGTCCGCCGACGGCGCCACGCCGCTGCGGACGTGGAGTAGCCGGTGGCGCTAGGGGCGGCGACGACGGCTGAGCCCGTCGCCGCCCGGCCGAGCGGCGGGCTCGGACGCTTCGTCGGGTTCCGCATCCTGTCCGGTCTGGGCACGCTCGTCTTCGTCCTGTTGTTCAACTTCTTCCTGTTCCGGATGCTGCCGGGTGATCCGGCGGCGCGCTACCGCGCGGTCAAGAACATCAGCGCCCAGGACCTCGAGCGGATCCGGAACGAGCTGAACGCGCCGCTGCTCGAGCAGTTCTGGGACTACCTGCGTGACCCGCTGGCCCTGAACGGCATCTCCGCGTGGAAGGGCCAACCCGTCTGGGACCTCGTTGGCGGCCGCGCCTGGCCCACCCTGGTCCTGCTGGGATCGTCCACCGTCATCGCAACGGTGGTGGGGGTCTGGGTAGGCATCAGGGCTGGCTGGAAGCGTGGCAGTCGCTTCGACAAGGTGTCGACCGGCGTCACCCTGCTGTTCTACGCGACGCCGGAGTTCTGGCTCGGGCTGCTCCTCATCATGCTGTTCTCCAGCGGCATCGGGCCCTTCCCGTCGCTGTTTCCCAGCGGCGGGGTGATCGACTCCGGGATCGAGCCGTGGTCGCTCGACGGCGTCAGCAGCATCATCGAGCACACCGTGCTGCCTGCTGCCGCACTGTCGGCGGTGTACCTCGCGGAGTACTCACTGATCATGCGGGCGTCGATGGTCGACGAGCAGTCCCAGGACTACCTGACCACGGCGCGCGCGAAGGGTCTGATGGACCACATGGTGCGTCGTCGCCACGCGGTGCCGAACGCCTCACTGCCGACCATCACGCTGATCTTCCTCAACATCGGGTTCATCATCGGCGGCGCGATCACGGTCGAGACCGTGTTCTCCTATCCGGGGCTCGGGCTCCTGACGTTCGAGGCGGTGACCGAGCAGGACTTCGTGCTGATGCAGGCGCTCTTCCTCGTGTTCACGTTCGCGGTGATCGTCTCCAACATCCTGGCGGACCTGCTCATCGCCCTACTCGACCCGCGGATCCGCGCATGAGCGGGGCGAGCACGTCCGACAACCCCGTCGTGGTCCCTTCCCCTAAGCGTCTCGCGCGGGAGCGCCGCAGAGCGACGCTCAGGCGCTTCGGCCAGGCGTACGCACGGCACCGCGCCGGGATGCTCGGACTGGCGATCCTGGCCGTGTTTGCCGCTGGCGCTTTGCTGGCTCCGCTGATCTTCCCGTCGGAGATGCTGGACATCACCGAGACCGTCAACAACGAGGCGATGGCCGCGCCCACCTCGGAGTTCTGGCTCGGCACCGACGAGAACGGCCGTTCCGTGCTTGCGGTGCTGGTCTGGGCGGCGCGAGCCTCGCTGGTGGTGGGGATCTCCGCGTCGCTGATCTCGATGCTGCTCGGCACGCTGATCGGGATCTCCAGCGGCCACTACCGCGGTCTCGTCGGCGGCCTGCTCCAGCGGCTCACCGACTGGTTCCTCGTCATACCGTTCATCCCCCTCGTGGTCGTCCTCGCCGGGGTGCTCGGCCAGCGCGGGCTGGCGGCGATCGTGCTGGTGCTCGGGGTGACGTCGTGGCCGGGTACGGCGCGGCTGGTGCGGGCGCAGACGCTGAGCGTGCAGGCGCGGCCGTACCTCGAACGGGCCCGTGTCCTCGGAGGCAGCGACTGGCACCAGATGAGCCGGCACATCCTGCCGAACGTCATGCCGCTGGTGTTGGCCAACACGACGCTCACGGTGGCGATCGTGATTCTCTCCGAGACCACGCTGTCGTTCCTCGGGCTCGGCGATCCCTACCTCGACTCGTGGGGCAGCATGCTCGACAAGGCGACCAGCGCCGGCGCCGCCTCGACGGGTGCGTGGTGGTACCTGCTGCCACCGGGCATCTGCGTGATCCTCGTCGTGCTCGCGTTCACCCTCATCGGTCGCGCGCTGGAGGCGGTCCTCGACCCGCGGCTCCGGGAGCGCTGAGATGAGCGTGCTCGAGCTGCGCGACCTGCACCTGACGTACCGCACCGCGCTCGGTCCGGTGCCGGCCGTACGGGGCGTGAACCTGGCGGTCGAGGCGGCCGAGGTGGTGGGACTCGCGGGGGAGTCGGGCTGCGGGAAGTCCAGCCTGGTCTCGACGGTCCTGCGGCTGCAGCCCAAGGCGGCCGAAGTGACCGGCCAGGTGCTGGTCGACGGTGAGGACGTCGCCACGATGTCGTGGGGCCAGTTGCGCGTCGTCCGGTGGGGGCGGGCCGCCATGGTCTTCCAGGGCGCCCTGCACTCGCTCAACCCGATCCAGCCGATCGGAAAGCAGCTGGCAGAGCCGATCTTCCTGCACGACCGCAAGGCAACGGCCTCGTCCGCGGAGCGGAAGGTCGCCGAGTTGTTGGAGCAGGTCGGCCTGCCCGCGAGCCACGGCCGGACGTACCCGCACCAGCTGTCCGGCGGGCAGAAGCAGCGGGTCATGATCGCGATGGCCCTGTCCTGCGACCCGCAGGTGCTGATCGCCGACGAACCGACGACCGCCCTGGACGTGATGGTGCAGGCGCAGGTGCTCGAGCTGCTCACCGGAATCGCGGAGCAGCGCGGGATGGGCGTGCTCATCATCAGCCACGACCTTTCCGTGCTGGCGACCACGTGCCACCGCGTCGCGGTGATGTATGGCGGCCGCATCATCGAGGAAGGTCCGGCGATCGAGGTCTTCGAACGGCCCCGGCACCCGTACTCGCGGGCACTGTCGCGGGCCTTTCCGACGATCGGCGACACCTCGTCGCGCTACGCGCCCGAGGGCCTGCCCGGCGACCCGCCGTTCCCCGACCAGCTGCCCAGCGGGTGCCCGTTCCACCCGCGGTGCCCGGACGCGATCGACGAGTGCTCGACGCTCGACGTCGCGTTGCGGGTCGCCGGCCCCGGTCGCCGCGCCGCCTGCGTCCACGTACGGCCGGACGGGCAGCAGCAGTGAACACGGCGGGACCGCCGGTGATCGAGGTCCAGGACCTCTCGGTGACCTTCCACGGCCGCGGAGGTGCTCCTGCTCGTGCGCTCGACGGGGTCAACGTCGCGGTCGGGCGCGGGGAGATCGTCGCGGTCGTGGGCGAGTCCGGCTGCGGCAAGACCACACTGGGCCGCTCGATCCTGGGGCTCCAGCGGCCGACCTCGGGCGCGGTCCGCTACCAGGGCGAACCGCTGTCGTACGGCACCCGGGCGCTCAAGGCGTACCGGCGCGAGGTGCAGCTGGTGCTCCAGGACCCGACCGGCGCCCTGAACCCGCGCCAGTCCGTGTACGAGGCGGTGGCCGAGGGACCGCGCGTGCACGGGATGGACGACGAGTCGAGCCGAGTCGTCCGCGCGCTCGCCCGGACCGGGCTGCGGCCGCCGGAGCGGTTCCTCCAGCGCTACCCGCACGAGCTGTCCGGTGGCCAGCGCCAGCGGGTCGTGATCGCCGGCGCGCTCGCCCTCGATCCGAAGGTCATCGTCGCCGACGAGCCGGTGAGCAGCCTGGACGCGTCCGTGCGTGGCGAGGTGCTGGCCCTACTCCTCGGGCTGCGCGACGAGCTGCAGTTGTCGCTGCTCGTGATCACCCACGACCTCGGCCTGGCCTGGAACATCGCGGACCGCATCGTGGTGATGTACCTGGGGCGGGTCATCGAGCAGGGCACCACCGAGGAGGTCTTGCACCGGCCTAAGCATCCCTACACCCGAGCCCTGCTGTCCGTCGTCCCGGAGATCGACCGGATCGAGGCGGTCGTCCTCAGCGGAGACATCCCCGACCCGACTCGGGTGCCCACAGGCTGCCGCTTCCACCCGCGCTGCCCGGCGCTCGCCGACGGCACCGCGGAGGCGGCCGGGGTGGCCGACGATTGCCGGGCCACGCCGCTGGCGGTGCTCCCCGCCGACCGCCAGCACGCCGCCGCCTGCCACCTCGTACACACCCGCACCCCCGCCCCCTAGCGACAATCCGTCACTTCTCAACCCACCATCCGTCAGTTCCGCACCCATTGGGCTTCCGCCGGGGGTCGTTCTCGTGCCAGGCTGAGATGTCTCATACTGACCTGCGAGTCAGTATGGAGCTGCCTTGTTGAGAAGTGACGGATCATCGGTTGAGAAGTGACGGATCGTCGGAAAGGGGCGGGCGGTGGGGAGGCTCCAGGCGGCGCTGCCGAAGTCGATGTACGTCGACCCCGCGCACTGGGGGCGGGAGCGCGAGCTCCTGCTCGACTCCTGGTTTGCCGTCGGTCGAGTCGACCAGCTCGGGCTCGACAGCCCGAATCGGCTGGCAGTGGTCGACGTGCTCGGCGAGTCGGTCCTGCTCACCAGCGACTCCGCCGGTGCGCTGCACGGCGCATACAACGTCTGCCGGCACCGCGGGTCCCAGCTCGTCCCGGTCGAGCGCGGCGCCGTGGTTGAGCCGAGCGAGGCGCGCTCGCTGCGCTGCCCGTACCACTCGTGGACGTACGACCTCGACGGCCGCCTGCTCAAGGCGCCGCACACCGAGGACGTGGACGACTTCGACTGCGAGGCGTTCTCGTTGCACTCCGTTGCGGTTGGCAGGTGGCGCGGCTTCGTTTTCGTCCACCTCACCCCCGCACACGCGCCTCCGCTCGCCGATGCCGTAGGCGACGTCGCTGAGCGACTGGCGCACTACCCGCTCGGTTCCCTCGTCAGCGGACGCCGGTTTACCTACGACATTGCGGCGAACTGGAAGGTGCTCGCTGAGAACTACAACGAGTGCTATCACTGCGGTCCCGTGCACCCCGAGCTGAGCCGGCTGGTCCCCGCGTTCGCCGGTGGCGGTGGCGACCTGGACTGGGACGCCGGCATCCCGCACCGCGAGGGCGCCTGGACGTTCACGACAACCGGCACGACCACCCGCCGACCGTTCCCCGACCTCGATCCCGACGAGCGGGTGCGGCACAAGGGCGAGCTGGTCTACCCCAACCTGTTCGTCTCCTGCTCGGCCGACCACGTGGCCGCGTTCGTGCTGTGGCCGCAGGCCGTCGACCGGACCCGGATCGTCTGCTACCTGCTGTTCGCGGCGGACGAGGTGGCCTCGCCGAGGTTCGACCCCGACGACGCCGCCGACCTGTGGGACCTGGTCAACCGGCAGGACTGGGCGATCTGCGAATCGGTGCAGCGGGGCATGAGCTCGCGCGCCTACACCCAGGGCTGGTTCGCCCCGATGGAGGACCCGAGCCTCGACATCCGCCGCTGGCTGCTTCCCCGGCTGGAGGAACACCCATGAGCGAGCGCTACGAGTACGTCGTCATCGGGCTGGGCGCGCTCGGTAGCGCCGCCGCGTACGAGCTCGCCTGCCGCGGTGCCCGCGTCCTCGGGTTGGAGCAGTTCGAGCTTGGCCACGTTCGCGGCGGCTCGCACGACCACAGCCGGATCGTGCGGCACAGTTATCACACGCCGGGGTACGTGCGGCTCACGCTCGCCGCGTACGAGGACTGGGCCAACCTCGAGGCAGCCAGCGGCGAGCAGCTGCTGACGCCGACCGGAGGCCTCGACCTGGCGCCACCGGACGCGGCCATCCCGATCGCGGACTACACCTCCTCGATGGCCGCCGTCGGCGTTTCCTTCGAGGAGCTGGACCGCGACGCGATCGAGTCGCGGTGGCCGCAGTTCGCGCTGCCCGACGGCACCGTCGGTGTCTACCAGCAGGACGCCGCGGTGGTCGCGGCTGCCCGCAGCGTCCGGGTGCTGCACGACCAGGCCCGCGCGAACGGCGCGGAGCTGCGCGACAACTCGCCGGTGACCGCGGTCCGCGACCTCGGTGCGGCCGGCATCGAGGTCGAGGCCGGCGGCTCGACGTACCGCTGCCGCCGGCTGGTCGTCTGCGCCGATGCGTGGACCCACGACGTGCTGTCCGGCCTCGGGCAGCAGCTGCCGCTCGTCTCGACGCTGGAGCAGGTTACCTACTTCGCACCGGAACAAGCGGAGGAGTACGCCGTCGGCCGGCTGCCGCTGTGGATCTGGCAGGACGACCCCAGCTTCTACGGGCTGCCGTGCTTCGGAGAACCGACGGTCAAGGCGGCGCAGGACTGCGGCGGGCCGGTCGTCTCGCCCGACGACCGCACATTCGACCCGGACCTCGAACGGCTCGCGCTGCTGGCCGACTTCCTGGGCCGCACGCTGCCGGGGGCGGGACCGGCGCAGCGCTCGGTGCGCTGCCTCTACACGCTGGCGCCGGACCGGGACTTCGTGCTCGGCCTGCTTCCGGGCAACGACGCGGTGGCGGTCGGGCTGGGCTGCGGCCATGGGTTCAAGTTCACGCCGACGTTCGGCCGGCTGCTGGCCGACCTCGTCACCGGCGAGCCCGCGGACACGAGCGTCGAGGTCGACCTGACCGCGTTCCGGCTTGACCGGCCGGCGCTGACCGAGCCCGACTACGTCGCGCACTGGCTGGTGTGAGATGCACGCCCTCGTACGGACGTCAGCCGAGCACCTCGGGGTCGACACCCACCTCGCGGGCGGCGGCCTCGCGCACCCACGTGCGCAGCTGGGTGCGGCTGACGTTGCGGTACGCCAGCGTGGCGACCGAGAGCCCGTCGATCAGCGCGCTGAGCCGGGCGACAGAGCCGTCCGGGTCGGGGCAGCGAAACGTCCCGTCGGCGACGCCCGCGGTCACGACGTCGAGCAGACTCCGGTTCCAGCGCTCGTCCAGGCGACGGAGCGCGGTGCGGATCTGCGGCTCGCGCAGTGCCAACGCCCAGGCGTCGATCCAGATCCGCCATCCGGGCGCGGACCCGGTCGGGCCGAAGACGGCGAGCACACGGCGCAGCCGGTCAGTGGTGTCGGTCCCGGTCTGGGCAGCCTTGTCGAGGCGGACGAGGTCCTTGGCCACCGCCCGTTCGAACGCCGCCACCAGCAAGGCGTCCTTGGTGGCGAAGTGGTAGAAGACAAGGCCGGTGCTGATGCCGAGCGCGGCGGCGACGTCGGACACCCTGGTCCGGGCGAGGCCGCGCTGCTCGACTTGCTCGATGGTGGCGGCGAGGATCTCGTCGCGCCGGACGTCGACCCGTCGGCGCGCCATGGCGCCGCACCTTATCGGGAGGTGAACACATGACCGCTGACCTCGCTGCCGCGGACATCGGCACGCTCGACCCAGCTCTGCTCGAGGCGGCCGCGCTTGGCGCGACCCGGATGCTGCCCGCCTCCGCGTACACGTCCGACGACGTGCTGGCGTGGGAGCGCCGGCACCTGTTCGCCGGCGCCTGGACGTGCGTGGGACGCGAGGACGACCTGCGTCGTGGCGACGACGGCGCGGTGACGCAGCGCGCCCTCGTGGCTGGCGACGTGGCCGTGCTGCTCACCTGGGACGGCGACACCCTGCGCGCGCTCGCGAACACCTGCCGGCACCGCGGGCACGAGCTGATCGCCGCCGGCGACGCGTCGTACAAGCGGTCGGTGATCTGCCCCTACCACGCCTGGACGTACGACCTGTCCGGTGCGCTGCGGGCGGCGCCCGACTTCCGCAACGTCGATGGCTTCGCCCCCACGGAGCACTCGCTGTCGGAGCTGCCGGTCGAGCGGTGGCACGGGTGGGTGTTCGTGCACGCGCTGCACGGCACGGTTCCGTTCGCCGAGTACGTCGGCGCGCTCGAGGACGTCGTTGCTCCGTACGCGCCGGAGCAGTTGGTGCTCGGCGACCGGCATTCGTACGAGGTCGCGGCGAACTGGAAGGTGATCTCCGAGAACTACCACGAGTGCTACCACTGCCCGCTCATCCACCCGGAGCTGTGCCAGGTGTCGCCGCCGCAGTCCGGCGAGAACTACGACGGCATGCCCGGCGCGTGGGTCGGCGGCTGGATGGACCTGCGCGACGGCATGGCGACGATGTCGCTGACGGGGGAGGCTGCCGGTGCGCCGATCCCCGGCGCGAACCCGCGTCGGGTGGCCTACGTCCAGCTCTGGCCGAACCTGCTGATCTCCCCGCACCCCGACTACCTGATGGTGCACCGGATGGTGCCGCTCGCGCCGAACCGGACCTGGGTGGAGTGCTCGTGGTTCCTGCTCGAGGACGGTCCAGACACCGCGCGTGCGGTCGAGTTCTGGGACATCACCAACAAGCAGGACTGGAAGGCGTGCGAGTCGGTGCAGCGCGGACTTGCCAGCCCGCACTTCCGGCCGGGCCCGTTCGCGCCTGCCGAGGATGCGGTGCAGGCGTTCGTGGGCTTGGTGAGCCGGGGCTACCTGGGTGAGGCCCTGCACCTGCCCTGACGCTGGCCCGCCGCTCGAGTCCCGAGTGGCGGAAACACGTCGAGACACGCCGTGCGAAACGACGGTCTTCCGCCACTGGGCTGGCCGGTCGCCGCTGCGAGACTGGGGTCGCCATGTCCTCGTCCGTACGCGTTCGCTCGCTGTCTATCCCGCGCCGTGAGCTGCAATGGCGGTTCTCCCGTTCCAGCGGCCCTGGCGGGCAGAGCGTCAACACCGCCGACAGCCGAGTGGAGCTGTCGTTCGACGTCGAACGGTCTGGCGCGCTGCCAGAGCCGTTGCGTCGTCGTGCGCTCGAGCGCCTCGAGGGACGGCTCGTCGACGGAGTGCTGACGGTGTCCGCTCAGGAGCACCGCAGCCAGCTGGCCAACCGGCGGGCGGCGGTGCGACGGCTGGTCGAGGTGCTCGACGAGGCCCTAGCCCCGCCGCCGCGACCCCGCCGCGCCACCCGGCCGACCCGCACCTCCGTACATCGGCGGCTGGACGACAAGCAACGCCGCTCCCGGACCAAACAGCTCCGCCGCCCTCCAGCCGGCTGAAACCACACGCCCCGCTGAGGTTCAGGCTCCTGTGAGGGTGACGTTTCTGCGCCGGAAAGTAGGAGGAATCAGACACCAGCGTCACTCCCAGCGAAGCGGTTGCGGCGCCCTCGTAGGGCGGTCGAACTTGTCGGTGGCGGGTGCTGTGATAGGCCCATGCTCGAGCTGGTGCTGGGTGAGCTGGTCGGCCCGGCGCCGCCGCCGACCAGTCTGAGCCGGGGGGCGCTGCTGGACCGGATTGCGGCGGAGGAGCGACTCGTCGACGCGTTGCTGGCCAGCCAGTCACTTGACCTTGCCGAGTGGCTCCGTGGCACGCTGAAGTCATGCCCGCCAAGCTGAACCACACGATCGTCAACGTCACCAACAAGTCAGAGTCGGCCCGGTTCCTGGCCCAGATCCTCGGCCTGGACGAGCCCACGCCATACGGGCCGTTCCTGGTCGTCCAGGTCGACAACGACGTCTCGCTGGACTTCATCGACGCCGGCACCGTGCACCCGCAGCACTACGCCTTTCTGGTCAGCGAGTCCGAGTTCGACGAGATCTTCGACCGGATCAAGCAGCGCGAGCTCCCGTACTGGGCGGACCCGCACAAGAACACGCCTGGCGAGATCAACACCAACGACGGCGGGCGCGGCGTCTACTGGGACGACCCGGACGGTCACGTGCTCGAGATCATCACTCGGCCGTACGGCGGCTAAGCCGCCCTCAGCGTGGCAGCCGTTCCTGCCAGCGTCGCTCGCCGACCACCTCGCCACCCGCCCGGGCCTCGAGCCAGATGTCCACGTCGTACGCGTCGGGTCCGACCGCCAGGTCGAGCGTCGACCGGGTGGACACCTCGACCTCCGGCCAGGACAACCGGTAGTGCGCGTCGGCATGCACCCGCTGGCCGAAAGTGCGGGCGTCGACCTCGACCCGGCCCTGGTAGTGCTCGGTCGCCTCGCCGTCATAGGGGACCGGATACGTGGAGCCGTGGTCGACCACACAGCTGGTGGTGCGGGCCAAGACGTCCCGCTCCACCCGCCAGACCGTTCCGGTCGGGTCCTCGGAGCTCCGCTCGTCGCCGGCGGCGAACACCGGCTCGGTGTGCGGTGATGTGCCGGACCACACCGGCAGGTCCAGCCGCCCACCGTGCACGGTCATCTCGTGCGGAGTGGGCGGCGCAACCGTGTTGGGCCAGTCGGCGCCGGCGACGGACAGCCGCAGCCGCTGCCCCGGCGCGAACGCGTACGCGCAGGCATCCAGCTCGACCTCGACCATGCTCTCCGCGCCGGGCTCGGTCCGGTCGAGGTTCAACGAGCCGCGGGTCACAAGCGCGGACGTGCCGTCGGGGAAGACGTCGCACAGCTTGACCGACACCGACGAAGCGGCGGCGTCCACCGACAGCCGTAGCCGCGCGACCGGGTGCCCGATCAGCTGCACCTCGTCGGCGTCCCACTCCCAGGTGATCGAGTCGACGTCGTCGTGGCGCTGGTCGTACGACAGCCCCCACGGCAGGTGTCCGGCGCAGTCGATCCAGGCCGCGGTCCCGACGTCCGCGCGCACCTCGTACGGCGGTCGCGGGTCGAGGTCGCGTGCCTGCGGGCTGACCCGCGGGCACGGCCACTCCTCGCGCACCCAGCGGCCGCGGTGCCTGTCGAGGTCCGGTGCCGGCCGGGTCGACGAGCGGACGAAGATCGTGGCGAGCTCGGTGTCGACGTCGTTGTCCCGCCCGCGCAGCCAGCGGTCCCACCACGCCACCATCTCGGGCACGAGGTCGATTCGCGGGCCGGGTATGGCCGACGACGGTGCCGCGTGCGCCCACGGCCCGGCGAGCAGCCGCTGCGGCACGCCGGCCGCGCGCAACGCTGCGACCGTCCGGAACGAGTTGTTGCGGTAGCCGTCGGCCCAGCCGGCGACGAGCATCGTCGGGCAGGCGATCCGGTCGTATGCAGGCTCGCCCGGCGGCTGGCGCACCGACCCGTGCCGCCAGTACGGCCCGTCGGTCCGCTCGCGCAGCCAGGTCAGCAGCCACGGCTCGTACGTCTCGATCCGTCGCTGCCACTCGTCCCGCCAGTCGTCCCCCCAGACCGCGGGCACCGGCGGCAGCGCGTTCATCGGCGTCATGTAGTGGCAGTAGTCGACCAGGTCGAGGAACTTCAGCGCACCGCCTCGCCAGTGCACGTCGTCGGTCCACCGGTCGTCGGTGGCGTAGATCGCGACGATCGCCTTCAGCGCCGGCGGCTGCTCGCACGCCATCTGCAGCGAGTTGAAACCGGAGTACGACGTC